>Ga0209395_1000348_pt1 | contig 68603 bp, 85 predicted proteins | sample GOMGulsemesocosm_3_FD_184635 | JGI IMG/M metagenome (GOLD analysis project Ga0209395, IMG submission 184635) | Methane-oxidizing microbial communities from mesocosms in the Gulf of Mexico - GOM9D Gulf of Mexico (SPAdes) (version 2) | ecosystem: Environmental > Aquatic > Marine > Cold seeps...
ATAAGGAAGTGTAAAATAAGTTATACATGTCACAAGAAGTTAGAGTACGTTTTGCTCCAAGTCCTACAGGACCTTTACATATAGGTGGTGTTCGTACCGCATTATTTAATTATTTATTTGCTAAAAAGCACAAAGGTACTTTTGTGTTGCGTATTGAGGATACTGATCAAAATAGGTATGTTGCTGGCGCAGAACAATATATTAAAGATGCTATGGAATGGTGTGGATTTCCATATGAAGAAGGACCAGGTAAGGAAGGTAAATTTGGACCATATAAACAAAGTGAACGTAAACATATATATAAGGAGTATTGCGATAAATTAATTGCAAGCGGAAATGCGTACTATGCATTTGATTCTGCAGAAAGTTTAGATGGACATAGAACTGCTCATGAAGCAGAAAAGAAAACATTTATTTACAACTGGCATAACCGATTAAAATTAGATAATTCTTTAGTGTTAGATGCTAGTGAAGTAGCACAACGTATAGCAAATGGTGATAAATATGTAGTACGATTTAAATCACCTCAAGATGAAATTTTGATTTTACAAGATGAAATTCGTGGAGAAATTAAAATTGATACAAATGTATTAGATGATAAAATTTTATTTAAAAGTGATGGTATGCCAACCTATCATTTAGCTAATATTGTTGATGATCATTTAATGGAAATTAGTCATGTAATTCGTGGTGAGGAATGGTTACCATCAATGGCATTACATATATTGTTATACAAAGCTTTTGGTTGGGACGCACCAAAATTTGCACATTTACCATTAATTTTAAAACCAACTGGTAAAGGTAAATTAAGCAAGCGTGATGGTGATAAAGGAGGTTTTCCTGTATTTCCGTTAGAATGGAAAACTGCAGATACTACTTCAAGAGGATTTAAAGAAGATGGATATTTACCAGAAGCTGTAGTAAACTTTTTAGCATTTTTAGGATGGAATCCTGGTACGGAACAAGAACTATTTACTTTGGAAGAATTAGTAGAAAGTTTTGATTTAAAACGTGTCAATAAAGCTGGAGCTAAATTTGATCCTGAAAAAGCAAAATGGTTCAACCAACAGTATTTTGTAAATCAAGATGATGCTATTATAGCTAATTCATTTGAAGCTGTCATTGCAAGCAAAGCGAAGCAATCTTTTAGTAAAGAATACATAACACAAGCAGTTTCCTTAGTAAAAGAACGAGCAGTTTTTGTAAATGATTTATGGGATTTAAGTAACTTCTTTTTTGAAGCGCCAACAGAGTATGATGCTAAAGCATTAAAAAAAGCGATTAAAGAAGATACCCCAGCGTTAATGCAAGAATTAGTAGCTGTTATTGAAGGTATTGAAAACTTTACTTCAGAAAACACGCAAACAGTAGTTAAAGGATGGATAACCGCTAAAGAAATTGGTTTTGGAAAAGTAATGCAACCTTTACGATTAAGTTTGGTAGGTGCTATGAAAGGACCAGATGTATTTGATATAATGACTTTACTTGGTAAAGAAGAAAGTATTAATAGAATTCAAGCTATATTGAAATAGTAATAGCGTATTAATAAAAATAAAAAAAGTCACTAATATATTAGTGACTTTTTTTATGAGTTAAGATTTTTTAATAATAAAAGCCACTCGTGGCTAAAAATAGATTAAAATACCAAATTGAAACATACTAACATTTCCTTTAAACTTTGTTGTATTGTCCTCAATATCATTTAATTTATTTAAAATATTATTAAATCCATATTGGTAGTGTCCAAATATTCTAAAATGCTCCATTCCCATGGATAAACCACCAAGTCCATTAATATTAATACCACTAATATCAGTTAGTTCCTTTGCAGTAACATTTGCTTTTTCAATAATGTATTCTTCTTGGTCTTTTTTTGATAATTTCATTTTACTGTTTACCATTAAAACCGGACCTAATTCTGCAGTTAGTTTAAATTTAGACTGCATATTTCTATTGTTTCCAATAATTTTATAACCAAATAATATTTGAATCTGTGCGTTTAGTAAACCATATTCAACATCTTGTATGTGGCTATTTGATGCTTCTCTTGCTTGAACTTTTATGTTATTATTTGAAATATTCATTCCTAGCTGAATATCCATGTTATTATAAAAATCTCCTCGTGTAGCAATACCACCTATAAAACCTGAAGAAGGTGAAGTGATAAAATTATCTGTTTTAATATCAAACTGTGTAAGGCCTAATTTAATACCAAACATATTATGTTTTCCTTGACCACCTCTTCGTTGAGCTGATAAATTTAAACTGGTTAGTAATATGAATAAAAGTAAAGATGTAGTTATAATATTTTTCATAAGTTGTAACTTTAGGCGGCAAATGTAGACTTATTTTTTACAATTTGTATTTAACTAACTAATATAACAACGTAATTATGACAATTTTTTTCGGCCTTATCGCCTTTTTTGGATTTATAATCCTTATCTCTTCTTTTTTTACAGTAAAACAACAAACGGCTGCTATAGTTGAACGTTTCGGAAAATTCCAAAGTATTCGTCAATCAGGTTTACATTTAAAAATTCCTTTAGTAGATAGAATTTCTGGAAGATTGAGTTTAAAAATTCAACAGTTAGATGTAATGATTGAAACAAAAACAAAAGATGATGTTTTTGTTCGTTTAAAAGTATCTGTACAGTATAAAGTAATTAAAGAGAAAGTATTTGAAGCATTTTATAAATTAGATTATCCTCATGATCAAATAACTTCTTATGTTTTTGATGTAGTACGTGCGGAAGTACCTAAAATGATTTTGGATGATGTTTTCTTAAAAAAAGATAATATAGCCGTTGCTGTAAAGAGAGAATTAAATGAAGCAATGTTGGATTATGGATATGATATTATAAAAACATTGGTTACAGATATTGATCCTGATTCGCAAGTAAAAGAAGCGATGAACCGAATTAATGCTGCTGATAGAGAAAAAACTGCAGCACAGTATGAAGGAGATGCGCAACGTATATTAATAGTTGAAAAAGCGAAAGCTGAAGCAGAAAGTAAGCGTTTACAAGGACAAGGTATTGCGGATCAACGTAGAGAAATTGCACGTGGTTTAGAAGAATCAGTAGATGTATTAAACAGAGTTGGAATTAACTCACAAGAAGCATCAGCATTAATAGTTGTTACCCAACATTATGATACACTACAGTCAATAGGTGGATCAACAAATAGTAACTTAATTTTATTACCAAATTCACCACAAGCGGGGAGTAATATGTTGAATGATATGGTAGCGAGTTTTACTGCAAGTAACGAAATAGGGGAAGCAATGAAAGAAGCTAAGCTTAATAAGAAGAATTCAAATAACTAAAACCAATATAAAATGAAAAAAGCAGCAATAGCATTATTTGTAATTGCAGTAGCATTTACATCTTGCAAAAACAAGGAAAAAAAGGCAGAAACTAAAGACGCTCAAGAAGTAGAAATAGTAAAAGCTGTAGAAACAATTACCTATAAAACAATAAAGGAAGGTAGTATGTTAAAATGGAGAGCAGCTCATTTAGTGGGTGTTCAAAAACGTTTTGGAACAACAATGTTAAAAAGCGCAGAAGTATTATTGAATGATAATGTGGTTACTAACGCAACTTTTGTGATAGATTTAGCTTCTTTAACAGTTGATAATTTTGATGATGCAGAGCAAAAAGGGAAATTAGAAGGACATTTAAAAAGCCCAGATTTCTTTAATATTGAAAAACACCCAACTGCTAAATTTGTGTTGACAAATGTAGAAAAAACTACAGGAGATTATAATTCAAAAATTACAGGTAATTTAACAATATTAGAAGTATCAAAAAGTATAACTTTTAATGCAAATATTGCAGTGTTAGATAATTCAGTAGCAATTAATTCAGAAGATTTTTCTGTAAACAGACAAGATTGGGGATTAAGTTATAATACGGAAGGAGATAAAGGAGTTCCTGCAGATTTCCTAATAGCAGATGCAGTAGGTTTTACCATAAATGTAGCAGTAACAAAGTAAGTAGGTCAACTAATAAGTTTAAAATAATTTATAAAAACTCGAATCCATTGTGATTCGAGTTTTTTTATGCTTTTACTAAATTAGACATGCTAATTAATTAAAATTAATAGTACTATATTTGATTAATATGGGGAAAGATCAAATTTAATGATACTTAAAATTTTTAAGTTTTTTGTATTTATATGTTTAGGTGTTTATAGTCAATCACCAAATAAGGCAGTCGAACTAACTAATCCTTTAGATATTGTTGGTTTTAGTTACCCAAATGAGTTTACCTTAGAGTTTATGGTAAATGTCAATACCTTAAACACTCAAATATTACCTAACTTTCATATTAGTACTAACGGTGGATTTACACTATCCTACTCAGGGCAAAATTGTATTGTAACCGACCCAATATTTTCAATAAACAAATGGTACCGGGTGAGTATTGTTAAAAACTCAGAACTTTCAGTATATATAAACGGGATAAAAACGATTAGTTCCTTAAATATTCCCTTAGTTGTCACCGATAATTTACAATTTATAAATGGTCATATTGATGATGTTAGGGTTTGGAATATTGCTTTGGATGAAGCTACTATTCAAAATAATATGTTTAAACATTTATCAGGGGCAGAGGCTAATTTAATAACATATCTCGATTTTGATATAAATACAAATGACCAAACATCTAACTATACAATAAATTCAGTTGGTAATATATTAGCAAATGCAACTAGTTATTCTAATTATTCAGGAGGAGTTTGGTATGGAAGTATGTCTGCAGAAAACTGTATGTTTTTAGGAGATAATGATTTATATTTTAATCTTTCAGTCAATAATTTCGTAACAGAGAACCTCTTTACAACAACAGTTAAAAATTCATATACATTAACACTAGAAAATTATTATTTTGGAAAGTTAAACATAGCAGAAAAGGCTGGACTAATACAAATAAACGGACTAACTAATTTTCAACCAATAATAACATCAACAATGGGTCAATATTCTGAATATAGATATGATTATTGGTGTAGTGTAGGGTATAAAAATATTGTTTTGGATCATGGTTTTCCAACAGCTGATGAAAATCAAAGTGTCATTGTTCCTACAATCACTAAAATGCGATCTACAATAGCTGAGTTATTTCCTATAGGAACTACAACAGGTGAACATAGTTCAAGTTGGACATATGCCATGCACGGAGGAATTCCATACGGAGAAGCTTTTAATAATTCATGGAGTTCAAATCCAACTAATAGAGGTTTGATAAACGGATTAGGTTTTACACTAAAAGGAGCTATTGGATCGTTACAAAATAATGCTTTAAAAACATTTAATACGGTTCCTGAAAACGGACTTGCTTCATTAGATTTTTCACACATCCCTAATGATGATGTGTTAATAGGAAATCCTTTTCCTAGTTTAATTTCTTTAAAAGAATTTATCAACCAAAACCAATCTAGTACACAAGGATATATTGAACATTGGTTACAATGGGATGGAAATAGCCACGCATCATCAAGTTTTGTTGGGGGATATGCTGTTCAAAACCTTTTGGGAACAGCGCTTCCTAATGCGGAATTTTTATACAATGCAGTTAATTTATTACCTAACGAGAATATTATCCCGCGAAAATCTTTCTTAGTATGGACAACCGCGGGTGTGAGTACAATAGATTTTAATAATAGTATGCGCATCCAGTCTGATGTAGTAGAAGATAATACAGATAAAAACAGATGTTGGATAAGCTTAAAAAAGGATGATGGAAGTTTAATGCAAACTGATCAATTGTTAATAGGTGCTACTAGTGCAACAACTAATGGATTTGATTATGGTTATGACGCAAGCTATTACCATGATCATCGATCAACCTTAATTTATTCTTTTTTAACTGGAGATGCATCAAGGTATAAAGTACAAAGTGTAGAAAACACTTTTACTGACGATGTAAAAATTGGTGTAAAAATTGGAGAAACAGGAAATTACACGTTTAAATTACAGCTAGAAGAGAATATGACAAATGCTGATATATCCTATTAGTAGATACTGTAACAAGTTTAGAGTATAATCTGAGAGCTATAGACGCTACTATTAATTTTACTACTACCGGAGTTTTTGATGATCGGTTTTTAATTCGTTTTAAAGACCCTAATCTATCAATTACTGAAAATGTAATAAGTGATGCAATAACTATTTGGCAAGATGCAACTCACATTCATATTGAAAACAACAAATTACTAAAAGCAGTTCAATTGGTAGATTTGAATGGAAAAATTATTAATGAATATAAACAATCATTAATACCAATAGAAAACCTTGCGTCTGGTGTATATATTTTAAAATTAATTGGAGTTGATAATACTAAAATGACTACAAAGTTCCTGATAAAATAGAAGGAGTTTTATTATTTAGAATTACCTTTTAATATACCATATAATTTTAGGGTTACATCAGTGTTAATCCCACGTGTGGGTTTAACGTTATAAGCTAATTTTTAATAAACAAAAGTATTGGTTAATTCACACCTCGTGTGCTTGCATCAAGGGAGTTGATTTTGTACTTTTGATATATGTTTAATGACGTAGCATCGGCAATCCCTATCGGGATAATTTTAGCACTAACCGTTGGGCCTGTTTTTTTTGTTTTATTAGAAACAAGTATTACTAAAGGATTCCGTTGTGCTATGGTATTTGATTTTGGGGTAATAGTAGCCGATATTATATTTATTCTCATTGCTTTTTATAGTACTTCTTCCATATTAGATAAGGTAAAAGACGACCCTAACTTATTGGTTTTCGGAGGTGTTTTACTATTTATTTATGGATTCATATCTTTTGTAAAAACATCAAATTCCTATCGAAAAATTTTTAGAGAACACCACAGCATTATTATAAAGAAAAATTACTTCGAGTTATTTTTAAAAGGTTTTTTACTAAATTTTATCAATATAGGAGTTTTAGGTGGATGGATAGCTGCAATTATTTTAGCAAAGTCAATTACAACAACCAATAAAGGAGTAGCCGTTTTTATAGGAACCGTATTACTTTCTTATATTACTGTTGATATGCTAAAAATATTTTTAGCTAAAAAATTAAAAAATAAACTTACACCTAGAGTAATATTTAAAATAAAAAAAATAATTAGTTTGATTATTCTTTTTATTGGTTTAGCATTAATGTTACAACGTCTCTTCCCTAATAAAATGGAGAAAATTCAGAATAAAATTGAAAAAATATCACTTCCTAAATAGTTGATAGTAAACAATTTTTAAAGTTTTTTAAAAATACTTAAAAAAACTGGGTAACAAAAATCATTTTTAAGGAACATTATAATAGTTACACACAAATAATTCTTCATAGTGTGATACATAGTTTGGGTAAAAAGGCACTTTTTAAGTGCCTTTTTTTTATAAAGGAAGTTCTGTCTTAAAAACTAGGAATAAGGAACTGCTTGATTCAATGTAAAAAGATAATTTCTTTGAAAGGATATTCAGATTGTTGATGAATTTAAAAAAACTTCAGAGTTAAAAAAAGTATTAACAAAATATAAAACAGAAACGAATGGTGGCTTTATTAATAATATTATTGACCAAATTATTTTAATAAAAAATAATTATTACTAACAAATATAAAATGTCTGAAAAATTAGCAAAAATAGATTTGAGGGAAGAGTTAGATACTATAGATATCAGTAATATATCCTGGAGTAATTATAGTGACATCATGATAGCTTTGGAGACAATGATAATTATTTTAAAGAAAGAATATAAGTCTCAATATTCCAAAAGCCATAAAGCGTTGCTAATAAAAAGATATGAATTACTATTTGAGAATATTAAAAACGGCTATCCAAGGTACAGAGGGGATCAAGAATCCTTAGATGAAATTGTAATACTAAAAGCTCTAAATCTTATTTAGAAATATTACATTAAAAAAACGCATTAGATATAATGCGCTTTTTAAGTATCATACCCTATGAAAAAGAAACGTTCTAGGAGTAGGAATTGAATTAAGAATACTTAACTGTCTTTAGGAGCGTTAACCGGCTCAAGGACCCTACATTTTCTGACTGGTTTTTTAGTTATTGGATCAATCGTCCACTCACATACTTCGTATAGTATAGGTTTTACCTTAAGTAATTCAATAATTGCTGAATTACGTACTATATCAATTTCACCATTGTCATACGAATCTGTTTGTTTTGTTTTTGTGCTCATGATATTATATTTTAGATTATAAAAAATAAGCTTGTTTTTCAGAGGGTATATTTTAATAACTAAGTATTTAAATTACTTCGGTTATTTTTTTAACACACTTTTTTTATTATTTAAGTGTCCTACAACCTTGTCATGCGGAGCGCCACATTGTACTCCATAACTGGCTAAAACAGTATATCCGTTTTCACTTACTACACGATACGGAGTATTCCCTGGAACTAATATCCAATCATCCTTTTTGTGTTTAATACCGTTTAATTCAAATTCCCCATCAACTACATAACGAAATATAGCTTCCTCATGCATGTGTGTATCCACAAGTACATTAGCCTCAACCTTTGTGACAATTGCCATTTTATAATGTGTAAAATTTATAGGGATTACTTTTTTTGAAATTTTACCAGGAAACTGTTTAACTGCTGAAACTTTTTCCCAACCCTCCATTTGTGTACTACTTATAATTTTATTGGCCTTAAGAGGGTTAATAACTTCTTTAAGGTTTAGCGGGTCAAAACTTCCATCGCTTTTTACTTTTTTGTCATCCATAATTTAATAATTGATTAGTTAATTACTATTTAGTGTAAATTTTTTGGGAATGAATATAAAGTTACCATAATCTTTTATTTCTTTTTTGGGTAACATAATACAGTTTTAAGTAAATTTATAATGAACGTATATGTTTGATTGTCATTATTATAACACTATGATATAGAAACTTTCAGTTAGTTGCAGAATAATAAGGTAATCCTTAAACTGTAAAGGTTATTAAATTCCCCATTTTACCAACAATACCCTTGTTGGTGCTGTTGGTTTTATCTAAAACATAACTTATAGCTGTTTTAATAAGTTTTACTATTAATCTGGCATCCTTAATTTTATCTGATTAACATTGGGATAATTTGGCGGCACATTTTGCAATGGAACCCAGCCTTGAACATTAGGGTTTTGTTCCAAATGACCAGCACCATCAATTACAATTACAAAGTCCAACTGAGCCATTCTATTAACTCCTAACAATTGATTTATATTAGCTCTTTGACCATTGTGTCGTTTTAAACTTTCTGGAGGACCAGCTGCATCGAATGCATAAACATTATTATTACTATTATTCATTAAACTCAATAAAGTAATTCGATCTATTGCGTTAGTTGATAAGTCTTTACAGATTATATTTATAGTTTCTGGGTACTCATAAAGCATAATATGTGTATCATCAATATTTCCCATAATCTCCTCTAGGAAAAGTGCATATGTTTTTCCTTGCAGATCTATACCCGAGTCTGTAAGACTTGTTGTTATTGCGTTATCCTGATTATGGACATCACCTAAGAATGTTAATATTGGCATGTTTTTTATTTTATATCCCTACTCTTTTAAATATTGGCTTTTCGGATTCTGCCTTCGTAATCAAAAGAGAAGAACTATCAGATCTTGATTTTCAATCCTTACTCTTAAGTATATTGTTCTTTTTTAGTGTTTTATTGGTTAAAAAATTTTAAAGTGAATAATAAACCAGATCACAAAGAATACAATCTGGTTTATTATTGTGAATGAAATAATTAATACACTAGAGTTTCTTGTTTTTCATGTATATACCTTTTTGCAATACCCTCTTCCCAAGTATTAAAAACGATATTTAACGGCAAAGCATTTTCATTAAAACTTTTTACTCCAAATTCTGACAAATCTAATTGTAAGAAAAGTTGGTCAACAGCTTCAATAACTTGATTGTATTTATCGTATTCTGCAAGTAATTCTGCTCTATCCAATTTAACTGTATCTAGAGCAATTTTATAAGCATCATACGTAGATTTATAATCCTCAGGCTTTTCTTTAAGAATTTTTGACAAACTTAACGCCTGTGCTGTTCGTATCTCAAGTATCATTTTATTAAGAATATCTAATTCCAATGATGTGGTTGCTAACATTTGTTGTAAACCAATTGCTTTGGCTTCATCAACACTCATATAGACCTCAAATACAATTTGAAACGAACCAATAAACTGGTTCGTAAAAAATGTATTTTGAGTAAAGACTGAACCAGAAGAACCGAAAAATAAGTGTAGCCCTCCAGAAAGTGGCATATCATTTAATGAAGTTTTTCTTGTAGCTTCGGAAGCCACGGCAAACTGTGATAGTACGCCTGAAACCAATGCCTGAACTCGTTTAATTACTAAACTGTAATCACCACCAAATGCCCCAAGAAAATCTTTTGCGTTATCAATGGTTGATTTTTCAGCATCTTCAGAACCTGGTACAGATGCAGAAGGGAAGTTTCCTCCTGCAAGTGCATTTCCTATGGAGTCAATTATTTTTACTACTCTTGAAAGACTCCAGTCATCATAATTTTGATAGTCACTTTGTTTATTACCGAATAAACGAGCATGATCCCAACCGTTGCCTTCATATTGTTTTTTAACCGTATCATTTATATCTACTAAAATCCTATCTTCTTCTTTTTTTGCTTCTGACTGCAGTTCGTCCATATAAGCTCTGAACTTTCTGTCTTCTTCCATTTTTTCCTCTATTGATTTTGATCTTCCCATAATTTAATAATTTTTCCTACTCATAAGGCTTTTCGGATTACTCCCCGTTTTTTCAGTGGCTCCAGACTCCACTTCTTTTATAATAGTATTTTTAATCATTAAAGGTGGTCAGCCATGTTTTGACCGTTTTATTGTTTAAATAGTTAGCCATATCATTTTATAAATGCTACAGTTTTATTAAAATTGATTGTAAAATTTTTGGGAAGGAGTATAAAGTTACTATAATATTTTATTTCTTTTTTGGGTAACATTTTATAGTTTTTAGTAACTATATATTGAGGGTATATGTTTAAAAAACAGTATTTTATGTCTATAAAAAAGAAACTTCCTAGGTGGTTTAGAATTGTAAAGTGCTGTTTAGACTGCTTATGGTATCATGTGCTATTACCTGTATTCTAACCAATTTTCAAACATAGCAGTATCTAATAGTCACAAATAGCAGTAGCGTTAGAACATACAGAAATATCTTGTTCCCTAATTTCCCCTTTTTATGACTGAATAATAATGCCTTATGCCATTTTTCTAATATCAAGCCATTTACTTTTCCATCTTTGAACCTAACAAAATAAAAAATCTAAACATTATGGAATCTGTACAAACACAAACAACTAAAGTTATTGAATCGAACCTTTCTCATACTGCTATAAACTGGGTAAACCATTGCACTTACGAATTTATGATTATGCAAGTCGGACCTAGTGGTATGGCGGTAAAAATCACAAGAAATAAAGTCTTAATTTATGCCGAAACGATACCATATAATACACCTGTAAGACTTAATGTTGGTGGAGAATTAAACGGTGACTTAACTGCTACTCACCACAGGCTTTCGTATAATGGAAACTTAGAAGAAAATAATATCGTGCTGACAACTATGGTAGTTGGAGTAATCTAATAACACCATAATAGTTTCGCACTTTTGAGATACTGTCGTATTCATTTTCAGCGTTAGGTTCAACGCATCACTCCACCAATAATTAACGGTTTTTGGTTTTTAAATGAATGCGATAGTGTTTTATTTTGACGGTTTAAAGAATGAGTTTATTTCTATTAATTCCATTGTGTAACCACTAGTCACAGACTAGCGGTAGCGAGGGATTTCAGTTTATGTATGATAACGTTTAGCTATGAATAGTACGGTGCAGAAAATCCGCGGATTTTCGTATCGGCACAAGCCATAAGCTTTTTGTTTTGTTTTTAGTTTGTCGTTTTAAAAAAGCCAAATTAAAAGGTTTGGCGTTGAATGTAAATATACACAAGCCTTAGTTTTAAACACCAAAACCCGTATTATTTTATAGATGTTGTTATATGCTTTTTTATAATTTCATTTCTCCTTCAAAGACAATTCGAGCACTACTTTTAACCTCTAACTGAGTGTCGTTTATTATATTAAGTTTTAAAAAGCCGCCACGTTTTGATAATTGAAAAGCAGTCATTTCTTTTTTGTTTAAAATACGACTCCAATATTTTGCTAAAACAGAATGAGAAGCACCGGTCACGGGGTCTTCATTAATTCCAATCCAAGGGCAAAAACATCTAGAATAGAAGTCATAATCTTTATCTTCTGATTTTGCGGTTATAACAACTTCTTTTATAGTTTTTGAGCTTTCAATAGCCTTTTGATAGTTTGGATTAATATTCAATAGAGATTGTTTATCTTTAACCTCAATAATGAGCATATCTAAATCTTTTGCGAATCTTGTCGAAATAGGGTTTTTAATTCCAAAAGCATCATATAGTTTTTGATTTGGAATATATTCAGTTGTTGGATACAGTGGGAATTTCATCTTTATATACTTGCCCTCAAGCATAGCATTTAATTTCAATCCTTTATGAGTTGTAAAGTCAATATTTGAATTATTCAATTTGCTTAAAATTATTTTTGATGCAGCTAAAGTTGCGTGACCGCAAAAATCAATTTCAACTATTGGTGTAAAATATCGTATTTCAAAATGCTTACTGTTGGTTCTTGTTTTTAGTAAAAAAGCCGTTTCAGATAAATTCAATTCTGTAGCAATTGATTGCATTATCTCAACATTAATTGGAGTATCTAGTAGGCAAACTCCAGCAGGGTTTCCTTTGAAAGGCATATCTGTAAAAGAGTCGACTATAAAAGTCTTAATATTCATATTTTTTTGAATTGCTACAACGTTTAGCTATGAATAGTACGGGCAAAAAATCCGCGGATTTTCGTTTCGACACAAGCCATAAGCTTTTAGATTTTTTTTTTAGTTTGTCGGTTTAAAAAAGCCAAATTAAAAGATTTGGCGATATTTGTAAATGTACAGAAACCTTCGGATTAATTACCGATTTCCGTATTATTTATAGGTTTTGTTGTACATAGTTTTTATTTCCATGTCCACAAACCTAAGTCGTCATAAGCCTTAAGTGTCAATTCAAAAGCTTCAGATGAGTTTTGTGTGTCACTTTCAGATTCTACTTTAATCCAGTTTTCAATATCTTCTCGTTTATTTTCGATGGATTTTAATTCTAAAAGTTCTTTTTTGGAAGCCTTATCATATAATTCCGCTCTTAACATATTATTGTTAAGTCCCCATTTTTCAATTAAAGGAATTAGAAAGACTAATTCGTTAGGGACATTTTCAGGTTTTATTGTCGGCTTATAGTTCTCTATTTCTGAATTTAGTTCATCAAGATGCTTTTTTTTGACTTCTTTTTTCTTGGATTCAATTTTATTCTTTTTATAGATACCTTCATAACCAATATGACCAAGTAAAAGAACTCCAATTAGTGGTTTGTACAAAGGGTGTTTGTCAATTTTAAATCTTTGGTTCTTTATGATTAGATAAATTGAACCCCAAAATACTAACACTAGAAGTAATTTAGTTGTCTTGTTTATTTTCATGCTTTTTAATTGATTTTTTTTGGACACAAAGATTTTTAATTATGTACAACGTTTAGCTATGAATTTTACGGTGCAGAAAATCCGCGGATTTTCGTATCGGCACAAGACAAATCCTTTAAATTTGTTTTAATTTTTGTCGGTTTAAAACTCAAATATTAAAAGTTTTGGCGACTTTGTAAATTTACACAAACAATTGGAATTACAGCCCGAACCCCGTATTATTTATAGGTGTTGTTGTGCGTTCGTTTTTATTGTTCCTTTCGCAATATTGTCTGTTATAGTTCTTCCGAATGCGGGATTACTTCCTTGAATCCACATTCCATCTATATAAATTAAACTAAAGTATTTATAGTACGGATTGTCAAGTCCATTATTAAGATGGAAACAATCTTTTTCTTTTGGAGAATAGTCAAAATCAAAACAGTTTTTTTTATTCATTTCAATGATGATATGTTCTATGTTAATGTCTGAACCTAAATCATTACAAGGCTGCATTAGTTTCCCTGTCCTTTTTGAGTCTTTTGATCTAATGAATCTGTCAAGTGTCCACTTAATTCCTTTAATTAATTCTCTTTTTTTGCTATCAGAACAAGAGCAAAATATTAATTGATTAGGTTTTACACACATAATTATTTTTTAATGACGCACAACGTTTAGCTATGAATAGTACGGGGCAGAGAAGGAGTGACCTTTCGTTTTGGTACAAGCCAAAAGCTTTTGCGTTTTGTTTTTACTTTTTTGTTATTAAAGACCAAATCAAAAGATTTGGTGATTACGTAAATATACACTTACGTCATGAATTACGCACCAAAACCCGTATTATTTATAGGTGTTGTTAGCGTGCGTTTTTAAGCCATTTACTTCTTAATTCAAGACCTTTTTTAAATGTTCATTATTATATATACTTCCGAAACTCGAATTAGGAGTTATAGAATCTATGACCAAATGTATATTATCTGATTTGTCTGATAGAGTAAGTCCACGATATATAAATGCCGATTTACCCTTGTTAATTTCTATTCTCCAATGTTCGTTATCATACTCATTATCTTCTATTTTCATTTTTGTAATATCTGAGATATTGACAATAAGTGGTTCTTTAAATATTAGGTCTCGATATTTTTTTGGAAAAAGCTGGGTGTCTAAGTTTTCATTATTAGATACTGAATCAGTCGTCTTGTATAAGTATCTACCGTGACGTTTTGGCTCATAACCTGAATTATAATAATCTACAAACCTCTCAAAATCATTATGGATGTCCGATTTGTAATTCTGAATACGATTGTCTATTTGCTCGGATAGCAAGTACGTTGTGTTATTCCATTTTAATATTTGATATTCAGTTTTAAATTTTAAGGTGTCATCTATTTTACTCACTTTTGTTATTATAGGGTTGTCATGTCGGTCAAAAGGCGTGTGGCGAATTAAAGCAGAATCGGCTTTTAAAATTAACTTATCATCTTTAATTTGATATCTACCATAAAAATCTTTCATTTCACCACCTCCTGTACATCCTGACCAATAATCCTTATAAATAAAAGTGTTATTAGACATCAAGTCTAATACTAAAAAGTCATTAAATCCTTTATTAGAATAATTAACAGTGTCTAACTTTATTAAATTCTGAGTATGTATACTTTCATTTTTGCTTTTAGAACAAGCTAAAAGAGAAAGGGAAATAATGATTAGGATTAATTGTTTCATTATGTTTATTATGATGCTCGCTAACAAGTAGATAAACGCACCATTGTGTTTATTTCTTTTATAAGCCAAATATACCAAGTAGCAGCCTCTTAAAAAATGACTATAATCAGATATTTTTATCTCACTAATTATAGTGATAAAAAAAGCGCATTATCACTAATGCGCTTTTTTCGTATCTTAAACCTATGAAAAAAATCCAAGGTGGTGGAGAATAGTAAGGTGGTATGTAAACTGTTTGTGGTATTATGCACTTTTTTCTAGTAGTAATAGAAGAAGATGATTTTATGAAAAACTTGAATATATAAAAAAAGCAACTCGAAAGAGTTGCTTTTTTGTTGAGGTGTCGAGCGGATTATAACTCTTTATTTGTGTTTGTACTCGAAAACTAAAAACACGAGTAAAAACAATGCTTAGACAGGTTTTGCTGTTTGTAGTTTTTGTTTAAGAATATAATTAAATATAAAATTACATTCCCTTTTTTATTCCCTTTTTTATTCCCTTTTGTATATTTGGACAAATAAATTTTACAATGTATTTTTTCCTAAAAGAACCAAAGGCTGATAAAGCTACACCAATTATTTTAGTCTATTATATAAATTCTAAGGAAAAATATTTCAAGTATGCTACTGGCCAAAAAATAGGACCAGGAGATTGGGATTTAGGAAGTAGGTACCCAAAATTAAAAAGAGGTTCATCCGGTAAAAAGAACAAGCATATTAGTTTAGTGCTTGATCAGTACAAGGATTTTTTAATAAATACAATTGAAGATTACGAACTCAGGAATGAGCCACTAACAAAAGATATTTTAAAAAGCTTATTTAAGGGTGAGTTTAAGGATAATAAGAATGAAAGCATACAAGTTGATAGTAAAGTAGTAACTAATGTAATTAACATCTTTATTTCATCCAAAGCAAAAAGTAAGGGTAAATCTAAAGACTGGGAGAATAAATACAAAAACCTTAGAAATAAGCTTCTACTTTTTGATACGTACAAAAACCAAAAAACAGTATTTAATGATTTATCTAATGATCTGTTAGATGAATATTGCGGGTTTTTACGTCAATTACCGGAATTGCTAAAAAAGCCAAGTTATTTAAAGAAAGTAAAGCAGCTAGATGTAGAAATGAAGCTGCCTAAGGTGGTTTATAACGACAATACACTTAATAGGCATATAATTTATCTATTTACTTTTTTAAACTGGTCTAAGGACACATATCACGATTTGAACTTGGATAAATTAAAGAATCCGGTTAAGGACTTTGTTTCTGATGATATTCATTTAACATCAGAAGAAGTAAAGTTATTAGAAACAGTAGAACTGCCCAGGGAATCTTTAAAAAGGGTAAGAGATCTATTTTTAATAGGGGTGTATTCTGGGCAACGTTTTTCAGATTATTCTGTATTTGAAAAGGCCGATGTACAAGGTGATATGATTATTAAAAGAGCTGAAAAAACGGAAAAAGATAGTTTTGTACCATTACATACAAAACTTAAAAAGCTACTGGAACAATACGAATGGAAGTTGCCTAAAATATCAAGTCAAAAATTCAATCCTCATATAGTTGAAGTTTGTAGAATAGCCGGAATATTAACTGAGGTTAAAACCACCAATTACATAGGAAACAAAAAAGAGGTGAAGTATTTTGAAAAGTGTGATATGGTAAGTAGTCATACAGCTCGACGTACATTTATTACCCTATCAGCCGAAAATAATATGCCAGATCATATTATTATGAAAATAGTAGGTATTAGTGATCCTAAAACATTAATAAAATACAAAAAAACAAGTCAACAATCAGTCAGTGATTTTGCTAATAAAATTTGGGGATAATATTATTTAAGTCTGTCAGGGTTTTTTAAGTTCTTTTTTTCTTCACTCTTCAGTTTTCTTTCTATTTTACTGATGTCTTCTTCAGGCTTTAGATTCTCAGGTGTTATTCCACGATTTATAAGTGTTTCTCTTATTTTTTTGTTGTTAGTAACATGTTCTTTTGAAATAGCTCCTTCAGTTTTCATGTTTAAATTTTTTGCATTGAAAATTGTTATTTCAGTTGCAAAATCTTTAGCCTTTAATAAAATTGTTGGCATATGATCTGCTAATGGTTTGCTTTTGGCTAATCCCCAACGAGTTTTCATTTGTTGAGTTGTTTTACCAAACAATGCATGATCACCTTTACTTCTAATTATTGCAAAATTATCATTACCTCCAGTTTGTTCGTATATAACCTCAGATAGTTCTTTCTCAGTAGCCTTTAATTTAGCTCTTGAATTTACCCTTTCATGCTCTAATAATTTTTGCTCAATTAGTTCAGCCTTTCTAGTTTGAGTTGCAAAATATCTTTGAGCAAATGCAATTGTTGCTTTTCTTGGGTCACCATTCTGAGCTATCAAATAACATGCAAATCTAGTAAGCATAATATCCGGTATTTCTTTTTCTACACCAGAACCAATAGTCACCATTTTGTTGACGTCAACAAAATGGTTATCTATTTCTTCTCCAGTTATTTCACAAGCTGTTTTTGCCTTATTGATTACTAGGTTAAAGTTTCTCCACTCTTTATATCCTAATAGATGCTGTAAATCTCTAGCTAGCCAATACTCAACACCATCTGATGTTTGGTTAGCGTGTGATTCAAAATTACCTGTAAGTGAATGTATAACGTTTTTTTGCATGGAGTTTAAGTATTTGAGAGAACTAATTTAAGCCTTTTTTTAAAAGTATTTTCTCAATGTGTAATTTTATAATAAACAAACCAAAAAATTTTCCAGTAAGCTGTAATAATGAATAATACCTTAAAGAAAAAGAAAACCCATGATATCCAGTTTAAATATTCAGGTGAATCTACTTCAAAATCTTCAGTAACTCCTTTTCTTTTGTAAAAAGTATAAAAAATAGTCCATGTTAAAGATTGATAAATATATTGAAACATATCAAAAGCAAGTCCTAATACAATAAAAATAGCTGGGGCAATTAAATTATCATCTAATTTAAAGCCTGTTTTAGTACTAGTTTTGAATATCCAAATTATAGCTATCCCAGCAAATGCAATTTGCCTGTTAATATCACTTAACTTTCCTGTAAAGGCATAATAATCTTTTTTGTATTCAGAGAGTTCTTGCATTTTAATTAATCTTTTTTATCTCTAGGGCCAGTACCTTTATTTGGCACACTACGCCTGTGCCTACTAAGTCCATCTCCTCTATCTTTTGAGGGTCCACGTTCTACTCTGTTTGGTTTTACTTTTTTTTTCTTATCCATTTATTAATCGTTACTATCTCTAGGTCCAGTACCTCGCTTTGGGGTATTATTAGATTGCTGTTTAGCTGGAGTATGAATAGTTGTTTTAACAGGAACATTTTCCTTTATAATTCTTACTACTGGTTTTTTGTTATTTTGCTTAGCCATAATATATTAAATCTTTTACTCTATTGTTTCATATAAATTTTTCACACAATTACCGCAAACAGCTCTTCCTATTTCAGCACATTCAATTCTAGCTTGATCTTCATTTTTACAAATAAAACCCCATTTCTTTTCTGCATTAGATCTTTTAGCTTGACTACAAATAGAATCGTTTATAGCTGTACAGCCATTTGTCGTTTTCTCTCCTTCGTATAGATGTAATTTACCACTAGTTTTATCTTGAAATAAAGAATAAAGGATATCGTCGTTTTCTTGTTTTGCCATTGTAATTTTTTTCTTTAATTATTAAATTTCGTATTTAATAAACTAGAAAGGTTTATGTAGTTTAATCGATTATATACGGCTGTCATTGTTATACCTAATGCAGCTGCATCTGTAGCACTATCTTCTAAAAGTTCTTTATTATTGAAAGGAATACACAGATATTTTACTTTGTTTTTAGATTTCTTTTTTGCAACTACTAAAACTGCTTTGGTTTTGTTTGTTGCTGTTTCTATAAATTTGTGATACGTAAAACTGAAGTTTATATTTTCATTGTCAAACGTATAAAATTCTTTAAGTTCATAACCATTTTTAATGTCCCTACCTTTAGAAACATCATCAGCATAACCTTTAGTTAAATAATTATACTCTTCTATTGAAGTTGTAATTTTTTCTGTAGCTTCTTTTTCCTGCCCAAACCCTAAACCAACACATAACAACATAGCCAACACTAATACTTTTTTCATAAATAAATTTTTAAAGTTAAACTAACGGTATTTGTACTCATTTTTATGTTATTAAATAGTCCATTCAAAATGCTCCCAAGCTGTTGTTGTTTCACAAGTCGCACCAGTACTATTACATTCATCCCCTGTGACTACTAGTCTCCAAAAAAAACATTTTGAACCATAAATCTCATTAAACCCTGTTGGGCTATTTGAATTTAGCACCAAGTGAGGTGGGCCAGCAGTAAGGAAATTAATGTTTAAAGTAAGAGGACTTAAACTGTTCATATTGATAGGGAAGGATGAACTGAAAAATTCATATGAACAAGCACCTGTACCTTGACTATTAGCTCCTCCATTAACTTCATCAGAAATTTCAATATAAGCACTTGTATTACATGCTAATAACGCTTGACTGAAATCCCATGTAAACTCAATTAAAGGGTCATGGCCTACCACGGTATAATAATTGTCTGATAAATCTACGGTAAAAAACACTGCACACTCAGACGAAGGTGCCTGAACCCTATTGTTGTCAGAATCTTTTAATGAGTCAGTTGGATTAGTCAACTCATCTGTACTACAAGAAAACAGTGCTAAAAATAAACAAATTGATAAAATTGATACTTTTTTCATATATAAAATTTTAAAGTTAAACTACTGGTAATTGTACTCATTTTGGTTCAATAAAAAGTAAGCTATTATATTACAAATAGTAAGTTAATACCTTACTTTTAATAAAAACAAAAGAGTTATATTTCCGTTTTTTCAGTAACAAAGCTACTGTTTACGGCTATTTACTGAAATACCCAATAATTGGTATTTTTGACAATCACTAATTATAGTGATGCGTAATAATGGTGTTTGGGTATTTTTAAAATATTATAAAAATTTAACAAAATAAGTGGGTAACATTTATTTAAGTTTGGGAACTATATATTAAGATGCCTCAAATCATCTTCACAATTAAAACATATAAATACAGTTTATCTGATTGTTTTTTAACCGATTAAAGCAATAAATTTACATTCAAATTTATTCAACTAATCTTTATAAAAAACAATTATGAAAAAAGTATTATTTATTGCAGCAACAGTATGTTTATTTTCAATTACATCATGTACAACTGATTCAATTGAAGATATCCAACAGCAAGAACAATTACAAGAAGAATTAAACCTGTACGCAAAAGTTGATACAGGAAAAGATGATAGTATTAACTCAGGAAGTGATGACGACACAACCCCAGACAACGGAGAAGAATAAATATAATATAATATACTATATATTAGCGATGGTGTGTACTGTCGCTTTTTTTATGCACGAATTTGTCCAGGATCAATCTGAAGAATATAGGTTTAGTTATAACACTCATTTGCAGGCCAAAAAGCAAAGAACAATTAAACTAAACGAATTAAAAGAAAGCGCTAAAAGTTCAGCTGAATACAAAGCATATCTTATTGAAAAAAACAAAACAGATGAAGCTTTTAGGGAGTTAAAGAATGTAATGGAAAAAGAAACGTTTTTAGGTTTTAAAAACCTGCAGCATTTTCTTGGAGAATTTGGTTGGGCTTTAGGTTTGTTAATTTATTCTTTATTTAACTTATCACTAGCATTTATTAGAAAAAACAAATCGTTAAAAGGAGAAATTATACTTCATTCTACATTAACATTTATAGCTCTTTATTTTATTAATTGGGCATTTCAAAAAGCTAATGATTATTCAAAAATAACATACGTGCTGTATGCTATTGTTATCGCCATAATAATAGTGTATGGTACGTATTTACTTGTAAACCATAAAAACAATTACATCCACACATTAAAAGGAAGTGTAAGGTCTTTAATTGACTTCATTAGTATTAAGACAAAAAACAAATACATTTCTGAAGAAGATAAAATTGAGTACACCAAAGATTATTTAGTTGAATTAAAAAAAGCTAGAAATAATGAATAAGGAGGAACTTGATTTAATGTATAAAGAGGGCCTTATTTCTGATGAAGCCTATAAAGAGATACTCCAAGATATTCAGATTATTGAAGAACTTAATAAGGAAACCTCTAAGTTAAAAACAGAATTAACAAACTTAAAAAAAGAAACAAATAATGATTTTCTTAATAATATTATTGATCAGGTTATTTTAACTAAAATAGAATTTAAATATTACTAACAAATTTCAATATCTAAAATTTCGGAACATTACATAAATGTATCAAATATAAGTAATTGTTATGAATGAATTCTCACTAATGACTTGCTGAACTGATTATAGATATTTAATTTATACTTATCAGCTTCTTCCTTAAGCTCATCATAGTTTGTCCAATTGTCGTCTTTATTATTTAAAAAATTCAAGTAAAAAGAATTTCTATTCTTCCAGTATTCGTTCAATAGTTTTGTAAGTTCATTATCATTTATAAGGTACGATTTAGAGACTGCAGAACTAATTAAGTTACATATTTCCTTTGCATATCTTAACTCATCGTTCAGTTCGAGATCTTTTGGAGGTCCGCCTGCTAAAGTTTTATTGTTGATACTGGATGTTATTTCGTTTGTCAATTCTCCCGATTTATCTATAATTTCGCTGATCTCAACAAGTTTTTCCCTCTTATATAAGACTAACCCATGATTTTTTTCATGTTTATGATTTTTTGTAGTCACTAGGTAAGTAGTAATTCCACTAATTAGCGCACCTATTCCAATTTTTACTGATGAATCTATAATTTCAAGTATTGTCATGGTTTGTACTTTTTTAATATAGGTCTAATTATATATATTAACGAAACTCCATTTATACTAATCCTTAAATAATTTTAAGTTTTCAATTCCAACAGACTCAACAATTTTATATTTTGCCCCCCAAGAAACTTCTGGTAATTCACCTTCACATGGTCCCGTATCCTTATTACATACTCTAGAACACGCTTCATAATCATCAGCAAATATGCATTCAATCAAACACCAATTACAATCATCGACATCAAAACCTGAACCACCTCCATTATCAGGAGCTTTTAAGGCAACATATTTACCATCAGCTCTTGGGAAATGCAATACCCCTACATTTGATCCTTTTGATTTTTTAACAAAAGTTGCTTTTTTCCCTCTAACTGAAACGTCTTCTGTATAAGTACATGAGGCAACTAAAAGACAAACAAAAATCACAATAAAATACTTCATAATGTTGGTTTTAAGATTGTTACATCATAAAGTTACTACAATCTTTTATTTCTTTTCTGGGTAACATTTTATAGTTTTAAGTAACTATATATTGAGTGTATGTGTTTAAAAACCAATGTCTTAACCCTGTAAAAAACAAACATACTAGGTGGTGGAGAATAGTAAAGTGGTGTTTAGACTGTTTAAAATAGCTTTATCAAAACCTTTCACTTCTGAATCGGAAAATCTTTTAAATTCACCTTCAAAATCGGAATAATTTAATTTATCTCTTTTATTGGCTAATTTATCTTGCTTAAATACAATATTTACTTTGGTGAAGATTACGTTTTAAATTGAATGGGAGAATAAGGTATTTTATCCTCCCATTTTTAGAAGTTAAGTACTATTTGTATTTTTTATAATGAATTATCCAAGGTGCGGTATCGTATTCGGCCATGTAAGCTGATTTCCACGGGATTTCCCCCATATCTATGGTTTTACTTGAGTCAGGAATAAATAACCATACTTCGGTAAAATCCTCGACTTCAACTAAAGGGTCTGAAACAAAGGTTATTTTTAAACCATTATCAATAGAAACAGAAGTGCTTCCGTTGTGATTAATTTTAAATCCAAAACCGGGTAACCCAAATTTCAAGTTTAACTTATGTTCTCTGGTTTTTATTTTGGTTTCGTCTGTGGATAATGAATCTGTATGATATATTCGTCCAGAAAAATTAACACGAGGTTTATCATTTTGACCCAATGTATGAACCATGTTTTTCATTGTATCCCACCATATTTCTGGATTCGTTTTATCGTCTTCACCAAGTTCATACCACCCATCAATATCATTTGTTGGGCAAGTATTTGGAAGATTTTTAGTTATGAAGTTGGAATACTTTTTGGAAAGGATGTTGTCAGTATTACTTAATTGAAAAGGAACAAATTCATGCGGATTAAATTCATTAGCATAGGTATAGAATATGGTTAAATCATCATGAAGCTCATTTTGGAATAGAATTGATGTTTCATTGCCGTTTTTAAAGCATTTTACATCGAAAATGTTGCATATTAGTCTTGGAGTTATGAGGTATACCCAACCAATATCCCATGGGTTTTTCAATTCTGGAAAATCATATTGTTTAGCACAAAGGGTATCCGTTGAATCTGTTTCAATATGTTTGATATCTTTATTTTCTCTTGAAGCAGTGAAACCAGATTCTACCGATGCTTTTTTATAGGATAAGGTACCGCTTAAATCATACGAGTTGGCTACACTAAATGAATCTGATTTAGAGTTGGATGTTGAAATTGTGATTTTGGATGCATCGGAAGTTGATTCTCCCCATTTCCCAGGAGGTGTTCCAAGTATATATCCTAATACTGTACAAGCTTGACTATTTTCTTCGGCCACTAATTCAGGTGAAGGAGATGAAGATAATTTTGCACTAAACCCCTTTATCCAAGTGTTTTTATTGCTAGAATCACTAAGATATTGGTCAATAAAGGTAATGTTCTGTTGTAAAAGTTTCGGGACATTATTCTCGTACTCAGATTTAATGCTGTAAAAACAGTGTAAAGAAAATATAGGATTAATAACCTTACTTCCATTGTGATAAAGAATGGGCTCCTTATCCTTTATCAAATAATAATCAAGTGTATGGTCCCTTCTAATCGCTGCTCTAATTCCCCATTCATTGGCATCCTCCGAATTAAATTCTCCATCAACACCTTCCCAAATAACAATATCTTTATTTAAAGTTCCTTCTGGGAAATTAATTTCTTCACTGGATATTTTTTCTCCTGCTTCACTCATTTCTAATATGGCAACTTTATACGTGTTATAGCTTTCCCAGCCATTCCATGCTAATACAAGTCTCTCTGAAGACGGGCCTTCACTTAAAGGTCCGTAGACCGTTTTCATATCACAAATTCCTTTTTTACTTTCAATCATTTTGAGATCATCTTTAATCGGAAAAAATGACACCGATCCAATCTGATCATCACTTACTCCAGAAAAGTAAAGGCGCTTTTTACTTATACTAGAAAAAAGTTCATTCTGTCTTCCTGTGCTAACGTAAGGTGCTTTAAGATAAATTTTTGTGGTGTTGTTATCGTCTGGTTTTAGGTAGGATCTATATTTCTTATCGGGATCGCTGTTTTGGTAATTTCCAATAAAGTAAGTTTTTACCTCGATGTAGTCTTTTTTCTTTTTGGAGTCATAATCCGTAGTGAGGTAAACTAACCGTTCACCGGGTGATGAATCTGGTCCTGTGGTTTTAAAGATGGTGGATTTACCGTATGGATTATCGTGCCATTTTAGTTCATTTATTCTTTGTGATGATTTATTGTTATCATCTTGAAGCTCAAAAAGAACAGAAGACCTGCTCTGTCCTGCATGTATCCATTCATGATAAGTTAGTCTAACATAAATGTTTTCTGATAATTGCTCTTTTTGGATTAATTTATCCGATTTTGACATATTTACTTGTTTTAATTTAGCGGTTTGATATTGAGTTCTTCTAATTGCACACAACACTAGGATATGTAAAATTAATTGTGTACTCAATTTACTGTTAGTTTACCAATATCAAGTTGTGATTTTTTAAAACATGTCTAAAATCAGGTGTTTATACTCGGTAATTATAGTGATGCAAAAAGCGCATTATAACTAATGCGCTTTTTTTTGTGTCTTGATTATAAATAAAATAATTACTTCTTTATATTTACAATGAGTAAACTGGCTAATTTCTGATGAGAATTGTTCTGTCAGTTATGTTTTCATCATATTTTTCTGCAAACCTCTTAGCTTTTTCCTTGTCAACTGCTCCAAGATCAGTTATTACTTTATCTTTTAAAAGTCTATTTATTAGTCTTTTAAAGAATGTAAGGTCAGAAGAAGTTTCGAAAGATAAATTCATTTCTAAAAAAGTTATAGTTGCATACGTGTTTTGTGGGTTCTGACTAACGTTTCTTTTAACGAATATTAGTTCATCATCATCTAAATTGTATATAGACAGGTTATTTCCAGCTTGCGTTTTTTCATACTTTAAAATTTCTATTTTTTCAAGTAGTACTTTTCCTTTTTTTAATTTTACTTTTTGAGCATTTACGTTGTATGATGCTATCATTAATAATGCTGTAAAAAGTAGGTTAATTTTTTTCATTTCATTTCTTTTTTTTAATTTATAATTCTTCATTTTTGAAATTGTGGGTAACGTTTGGCTAAGCGCAGTGCGGTTGTAGAAATTCAGAGAATTTCGGTAAGCACAAGCAAAACTATTGTTTGTTTTTTTATTTTTTTCTTAGAAAAACAAATCGATAGATTTGCTTTTCGGTAAATATAACAGAACCTTTTGAAATAAAGACGAATCTCCGCATTGACGTTTAGGTTTTGTTAGCTACAGTTATTCAATAATTTTTTTTTGTAATGACTTTAGAGTCACTTGAAGATTAGAAAAATCAAAGCCAAGATCGTTTCCATTTTTAGCATTAGTAATCGCATTACTTATTTTGTTAAATTCAGTACTTAGTGATTTGTGAGCTTCAGAAAATTCGTTGAATAATATTTCGTTTGAATGAATGTCATATAGCATATTAATCAAAGTAGTTGCAAATTGCTTAAATTCCTCTTGTGTAGCTCTTTTTTGAATGATTTTCACTAGATTTTTCCTTAGGTTCACTGTTTCGATAAATAAGTCCTTTTTAGAATCTTTTGTAATTTGAATAAGTTCATATTTTAGGTCTAATTCCTTTTTATATTGTTCTAATTTCTGTAAAAATTCAAGCTTCGTTCTTTCTGTGATTTCAGTTATTTTTCCAATGTCTTCTTTTGTCGCTAAATTTTCGCCTTTCTTTTTAGCATAATTTTTGAATAAAATCAAAACCAATATGGCAATGAGGTTAATTAGTCCTAATAAAATTTCAAAGTTCATAAGAATTTGTTTTTGTCAATTGTAGCTAACAAGTAAATAAACACAGTAATGTTTATTTCTTTTATATCCCAAATATACCAAGTAGCAGCCTCTTAAAAAATGACTATAATCAGGTATTTTCATCTCACTAATTATAGTGATGCAAAAAGCGCATTATCACTAATGCGCTTTTTTTTGTATCTTAAACCTATGAAAAAGAAACTTCCTAGGTGGTGGAGAATAGTAAAGTGGTGTCTAGACTGCCTATGGTATCATGTGCTATTTCCTGTTGGTCAACTGGAAGATGACTTTATGAAAAATTTGAAAAACAGGAAATAGTTATTTAGTATTATTTTATCCTTCCATATCTAAATAAAAATCATCTCTAGCCAGTAGGTCTACACCATCAGAATTCCAAAATATGTATAGTATTTTCAAATTATTTTTATCAGCATAATCTTCTAGTGCTCTTTTTGCAAATTCACTTGTATACTTATCCGATATTACAATCCCTTTTATAGCGTCTTTTATGTTAATGTAAATAAAATCTTCCCTAGAGGTAGCTAAAAAACGATATTCATTTTCACCTTGGTAATCCATGTGTTTAGTGAACATCTGTTCATCTATAAAATCTTTATAAAGTTTAATTTTTTTTCCTAGATGTTTGTCAAATTCTAAATGATTTAGCTTTTTTAAATCTGAGTATTTTTTATAATTAACAATATCATTTTGAATTAGCCTACCATCATATTTAATTTTTTTAAGCTCTTCTAAAGAAAATGCTAATGATACTCCTTTGTACTGATCTGCATATTGATCCCACATTCTTGGCTTAAGAAATCCTAAGTTATCTTCTGATTCATTCATGCATAAACAAAGTTGTTTAGCATCTTTGGTCAATTTTTTACTATGTTTATTAAGTTGATTAACGATACTGTGTTGGTCCTTCCTAAGTTCATTATGCTCTTCTATTGTCTTAGCATAAGAACTTGTGTTTTTAATTATAGGAGATATGTTTTCTATTGGATCAACAGAGTCTTTACGCGGGGATAATCTTAAATGTTGTGTATGAAGTATATATTCAAGTGCTGTATATACGCTTGTATAATGAAATACAGTGTCTTTAGAAGTAAAAATTTCTTTAAAATCGTCATCAATACCTGTCCACATCCTACTTCTCCTTCAACAATTCCAAGGCCCTTTTAGTGGCCAAGTTTTCAATTAAGGCTTTAAATACTGGTTCCTCCATCATGGTATCTAATTTCAGGTGTGCATAAAAAGCAATATCACGTGGGCTAATGTTGGCAAACTTTGAAACCAGGTCTTTTTCTAAATCACCTGTTGGTTCTGTTGGTAGTTGTTGGTTACTGTTGGTTAAAAGCATTTCGCCTTTACCCATAAGCAACCAGTTAGGATTAATTTCCTTATAAGTAAGTAAAATTTCCGCTACTGCCTTAGAGGTAAGGTCACTTTCCTTTGATTTACCAGTAAAATTACTGTACTTTAAACCTACTTTAGTAAAGAATACTTGTTTGCTATCTTCTTGTTTTTCAGCGAATAGCAGTATCCTTTCTTTTATATTGGAATAAATTTTACTCATTTACTTGTTGGTTAGGATAAATTTATCTTATATTTGCCTTGTAACTAATATATAACTGCAATATAACCAAATAATGGCAAAAGCATTTACATCTAAACAAAGTAAGTCAATCAAAAATATTTTGGGGGATGGTTATGGAGGCAAAATGTATATCTACCTCTATAAACACAAGGCAGTTAAATCAACAAACGTGCCATCAACAATTGCATATTTATATCAAATTGTTAACGGTCAGAAAACCAGTAAGATAATACAAGAAAAAATTGAGGACTTATGTGAAATTGAGCTTCAAAAACAAGTTCAATTAAAAAAACGTCGTAAAAACTTACTAGGATAGTTATGGGAAAACTAAAGAAACAAAGCAAACAAAACCCTATTAAAACACTTTGTTTTGAGTTGGTATTATTAATAATTATATGTGTATCGTCATGTATATGGTTTTTAGCTCAGTATTAAGCTACGTAATGTTTTAAAATTAAACAGTACAACACGTAAAAGGTGTATCAGAGCCCAACCAAAAAGAAGCATTAAAAATATAAAAAAAGAAGTTTTAAAAACATAACAAATAAGTATAACAGAAGACAAGCGCAACAATGAGTATGCCTTGGTGATTATTAAAATAAGTGAAAAATCTAAATCATCACCTTCTGATTTCGCTTGAATAAAAATAGAAATAAAACAGTAAACCCAGTTAACAGCAATCCAAGTTATTGATATAGCAAAACAAAGAGATATAATGAACCAAAAATTTAAATCAGACAATAAATTTGTTGAAACTAATTCAATTTGTTTAGGAGCAAATAAATATAAAGCCACAAAGAAAAAAGGTAGGTGCGTGGTTAATGTTAATAAAACAGGTTTTGTTTTATAATTTATTTTTCCCATCTCATTAATTACTTTATCAAAGGCCATAATATAAATTTTCAGCAAACCTAAGCAATTATGCAAATACTAAAAAACAAAACAGACGTAGACATGATGTTTTGGGAGGTTAACCCAGTAAAGCGTAACACCAACAATACCATAGGTTTTATTGCGTATAGTGATGTGGCCATTAATGTTGGTGATACTATAATATCTGAAAATTTAAAAACACGTTATAGTATTACTAAAATAGTAAACCAAAAACCTGCAGCTTTAAAAGGGCACACATATTACAAAGTATTAACAAAATATAATTAAAAATAGCAACCATGAAAGAGCAACAACTTATCGAAACTCAAATAAAGGCACTTACTATTTTTAATGCCAACAACACCATGATGTCAACAGCAGAATGTGCTAAATTTTTAAAAATTAGTGTTGGTACTGTTAAGACCAGGATAAATAAAAAAACAATCATAGGTATTATGCAAGATGGTAAATACCACATACCAAAGCTTCAGTTTGTAAATAAGCTGGTAGATGCTTTTTTAAACAGTAATAACACTTTTTCAGTAGTATCTGAAGAAGATAAAATTGAGCGAGGAGTAGAGGCCTATTTAAGGAAAAAACTAATGCCTGAAGCTTAACAACCCACTAATAAAAAACTTATATACCAATGTCACCAACAGTACCAACAGGTCAACCAACAGCACCAACAGCAACCAACAGTATTAATGTAGTAGCAACTGAAGTACTTATATTAAATCCGTTAGAAATAGCCTTTGAAGCCTTTAAAAACGATGTGTATACAGGCTTAAACATTACTCAAATAGGCTTGTTGGTTCAGCTAAATAAAATTAAATGTGACTTAAACAGAACCTTTCTGTTGGCTAGCAAAGCTGCTTATTTTAACAAATTGGCAACAGCTACCAACAGTACACCATACCAAAGAAGGAAGGAGTAATATCTTTTCACACAAAAACCCAATCGATTGCAGTCGATTGGGTTTTAAAATTAGTTGTTGATCCTCAACAAAAGTTATGACACAATTATTAAAGTATATATGCTATGCAAATAATACATTCAAGAAACAACGCCCTATCTACAAATGTAGCAAATAGGGTAGTTAGCACCAAAAAATCATCCAACTATTATAACTACCCATACATTGATGGTCAAAGCTTTAACATGGCAATGGTTAACTATTGTCAAAAGGTATTTGAATACAATGTTTGGGTTGAAAAAGAGAATACAGCAGTAAAAACCTATAACAATTTAGTAACAGCACAACTGGAGGCAACACCACCAACAGACGAGCTGTTGGTAACTGTTGGTAAATTCCTTAAAAGCATAGCAACATTACCATCAAAGCACTACAATAGCTCAGTTGAAGCCTTTAATAATGAGCATGGACCACTAGCAACAAAGAAACCAACAGTAACTATTAAACCGGTTACCGAAATGATATTCCGGGTAATATTGGTTTTTTATACCAAACAATTAAAGCAACGCAATTTAACGCGTATGGAAATTGGGGAATCATGTGCCGGAACATTACCACAAGCCCAATTAAACAGTTACGAAATAGGTATGCACAGGTTAAATGATATACCAAGGTTAAACATGAATAAGCGTACTATACAACGCCATTTAAAAAGATTATTAGAAGCGGAAATACTAGTAGGATACGTTTTTAAGGGTACAAAACGACCTACGGTAGCATACATTTCTAACGAAATTTTACTAGTAAAGGACAGCCAACAAAATTTAAAAACGTTCACTGAAAATCAGCCCTTTAATCTTTTACCGACGACAAGTTGTCGTAATATAAATCATAGTACTAGTACTAAAGAAAACAATATTAAAACAAGAGAAGTTAACAACTCCGAAGTTGCCAACTTCCATAAGGATTCTTTAAGTAACAAGAACACAACCAATCAGGGCGGCGAATACAAGAACACCAAAAAAGGAAAGCGAAATTTTGAGTCCTCGCAAAAATTTAATGCTAATTCTGAATTTTTAAAGCAGCGAATACAAGAACAGAATAAACTAGCGGCCGAAATTTCATCAAAAAAGCACCAACAAACGCCAACACTACCAATTCAGGTATTAAAACAAGAAGCTGAATCCGGAACATTATCTCGTGAAGAGTTTAAAACATTACTGATTCAGGACTTTTTTATCTACTCCTCTAAACTATGGGCCAACAGTACACCGTATGCTGGTAGTTTTATTAAAGCTATGCGAATGTTTGAAGACAATGAGTTTCAATCTCCAAACGGATCAGTATATCATAAAGATACTATGCTGAAAAGTATAACTAAATACCGTTGGATGGTTGATAGAGCATCAAGCTGGTTGAAAAATCATGGTAAATACACCCTTTATCCGCATTTGTATTTTGATTTTACACGTACCGAAAAGCACGAAGGAGGTTTTTGGCATTGGTCCAACCGTTACGATAGCCAACAAGCACGTAAAAAGAAAGCTCAAAACAACAAAGTGAGTCAAGTAGCTAAAGGAAAAGAACGAAAATCAGACCACCGAAAAGCTGTTAAACACATTAATAAATACTTGAATAAAAAAATGAATTTAACAGAGTTACAAGAATATATAGCAGCTAATTTACCACATAGCTTCACTAAAAAATTAGGATTAATGTTGAACCAGGCGAATCAAAAACGCTTTAACTAAAATACTATGAAAATTAAATGCGACTGCACCACAAAACAAGGTTTTACGTGTCCGAAATGTTCAAGAGTTAAGATGGTTATTTTATTAATGCCGGACAAACAAAACTTAAAAGTACCTGGTCCAGCTGATAAAAGAGTTAACCCGGTTTGGTATTCTCCAGTAAAGCAAAACACTTGGACTAATGATTATGTATGTAACGGAATGATTAAACGATTCAACAACAACGCTCTTTTTACACACACACGAATGCTACAGTTTTACGATCAGTTTACAGGTAATTTAATTCATCAAGCAGTACGATAATGATACTAGAAACTATAAAACTAGAAAAACTAAGTCCTTTTCAATTAAAAGAAACCATACGAGTAATAAACGCCTATAGTGCTGGCCTTATTGAACCAACACTAGATAATAAATTCAAGTTCGATTTAGCAAAACAATTATGGATCCAGTTTAATAAAAAAAATAGTAAACAAGTAGTGCCCAGGAATAACAAAATAAAACTAAAGGTATATGAAGCTATTTTTCTGCTACAAATTATTGATACCGTAGCAAGTAATGAAAAGAAGTCTTCATTATACCCAATACAAGAATCGATTGATAGACAATTAAGTTAATATAATACTCATGAGAAATTATTGCAAAAAATGTGGAAGACGTAGAGAGTCAAAATTTATGAAGAAATCTCCAATTTCTAATCATAATTATTGCAATCGTGAAATTAGATATTCATTTAATGACAATTGTTATACTGAACATTTAAGAAGTCAACTAGTGAAAAAAGGAAATCAAATGTTGCTGTTAAAAACGTCCCTCCAGGAGGACAATTCTTCTGCAGTAAAAATGTCCTCGCCAGTAGACAAAAACTTACAAACTAATTTAATTGATATGATAAATGAAATTGAGTTTGAAAAAGCAACAAAATAATTAACAACCAACAGCACCAACAATGACACCAACATTAACCAACACCCCAATAGCAACAACTTTATTTATCATTTTCTTATGTATAGTAGGTATGTACTTATCAATACAATTAAGTAAAGCAAAAAAACAATCCTATAAAAACCGATTAAAGTATTTATCCGAAAAGTCAGCAAAAGAAATATTGCTAAAAAAATATAGGGTATAGGCTTTATGAAAACGAATTATAAAAAGGAGAATTATTAATAAACACAAATACAAAAATCATGAGTACACGTAAAAAAGGAGAAAAACCAGCAGAACACAAAGTAATAAGAAACTTTGTTAAAGATTGTGAAGTAACAGCAAAAGCCCAAGTGTTGACTAAAACAGGCTTACAGCCAAAGGCATTTAAAACAGCACATACTGAAAAGTGTTTTGTGTTTGTGGAAAAATAGCTCTTAACCAACAATCACCAACAGTGCTACCAACACTGTTGGTGATCTATGATATTAACTAACCAACAATTTACTTTTTATGTCTACTACCCAAGAAACAAATGGTGTGCTAAAAGAATCTAAAAAGCCTTTTTCACCTACACGAGATGAGATTTTAGGTCTTTATCCAGATTCTAGACCAAGTTATCTTAAAAACATATTTGCTTTTGTTAGAAAGGAGTTTCCTTCACGCTTTAAAACTAAAAATTTAACTAATAAACAGTTTATTGAGTTTATTCGTGAAGTTGGATTACCAACAGGTTTTAAAAAAAATGATTTACATTTTTTAGAAGGAGTAGATATTTTTGAATAACTATTCTCTCATTTCTAGTATTGTCTTATTAGCAAAGTATAATATGTATTATTAGAAGATTTTATTTTAATTCTTTTATAGCTAATCCAGTATTTGCAAATTGTTGCACCCAAAATCCATGAATTTTACCATTTTTATAATTGATATCTTTTCCTCGTATATCAAGTATTTTTTCTGACGCATTTTTGTGTAATGATTCAATTGCTTTTAGTCTTGATTCTGGAGTGATACGTATCAAATATTCTTTTTTAATTCTATGCGCCTTAAGTCTTCCGTCACTTCGTGCATCAGAAAACCCAAAATCAGTATCCGCCTCTGTAATTTTAAATAAATCTTTTAATTCAGAAGTGTTAAGAACGATAAAACCTTTTTGATAAGCTTTTTCACCTACGGGCATTTGTTGATCTTCAACTATTAACATAATACCATTGTCTGACAAACTATTAGGTATATCACCACCGGTTCCAAATAAATTTAGCCAACTATTTGGATCTATCTCATGTAATACATTACTCATAATGATGACATCAAAACTTTCTTTATCATATTTTGAAAAAATATCAGAAAAGCTATTAAAATATCTTTCTTCAGGATTACTGTATAAGCGGTCTAATACTGAAATACATTCTGCTTTGTCAAAGTCAAATTTGTCATAAGCTACGTAATCTAACCATTCTGCTAACTCACTAGTAGGCTCTGTATTTGAGTCAATAATATTTGATAACAATCGTCCTTTACCAGCACCGAAGTCAAGTATTCTAATTTTAGACTTATCTTTCAAATGTTTTTTTATTTCCTCTCTTATTTGTAATGTTTGAGGGTCAGCACCATTTGTTACTACAGCTTCAGGGTGAAATAAACTTTCAAACGAATGTCTATTTAAAGCATGTACACCTGGAAGATTAATGAAATCCTGTAGTTTTCCAATCTGATTTTCATCACCTAGCAAACTATTTAACACCTTTTCTGGGCCACTTCCAGCATAGGAGACTTTATTCTTTTCAAGAAACCAAATACTTGAAGGGTCGAAAGAAGAAAGTAGAGGAATTGAATGTGTAGAAATCCAAATCTGTCCATTTTTAGTTCTTTCGATTAATTTATTAATTGTTTGTATAAGAACTGATGGATGTAAATGATTTTCAGGTTCATCAAGAAACAAAATCAAGTCATCTAATGATTCTTCTTGACAGTGAATAGCAAGACATAATTGAAGTAATATTTTTTGTCCATCGGATAAGTTAGATTTTCCCAATGGAAAACCAAAAATTGTAGGTTCACCGTCAGCGCTTCTTTCAATTGTAGTACTTAAAAAGGTTTGAATTAAATCTTTTAGTTTTTCATAATCTTTTATGATGGCTTCTTTTTCTTTGTCTGTCAGGGTAGAATTTTGATGAGTGGCATTAAACCATCGTTCTTGTACTACATGAATACGAGCGAATGTGCCACTTTGTAAATTATTGACACCGACATTTTCAATGCTTTCTGCATTAGAAAGTAATTCTGATTTTCTAAAACTATTACTATCAATAATATTTAAACTTTTTGGAACAAATGGAACAATCGTATTATTTTCTTTTATTTCATTTGTTTCAATTAAAGTCCAATTTATTATTTTCTCATTTTGATTAATAGTTTTTTTATTGCCTTCTATTCTTTTTTCAATATTTGCTATTTCTGATGAATATACCGTAATTTTTTTTTGATCAGTTTCACGGGTAATTTGAATTTTATAACTCTCTATAGTTTTTTTGTTAGCTTCTATAGTTTTTTGATAGTTACTAATTTTATACTTAGATTGATTAACCTGACTTAACGTTGGTTTAGTATTAATTATTTTAGTGATTAAATTAAGTAATCTGGTTTTTCCAGCCCCGTTTTCTCCAGCTAACAAAACGATTTGGCCAAGCTTATGCATTTTAACATGTTCAAGGCCATTATTAATTAATTCTTTTTCAATGTTTATTTTAGTAATTCTCATCTTTTTGTCTGTTTCGGAGTACGGTTTTTACTATTAACGAATTTATTTAATTTTCCCTTATAATGTTTCCTGGTTTGTAATTAATTTTAAAGAAAAGAAGTAGAATAGTTATTATTTGATAAAGTGTATCGTTTTTAAATTAAAATGTTAGTTATAAATCATTCCAATATGAACAGTTATAGTTCAAGATAAACAACCATAGTCCTACTTGACCAACAATAAGGCAACATAAGAAAATCTCTCTTTTCTTTCGCCACATCTTAGCACTCTCAACTCGTTAACCCCGAATTAGCCAAGATGTCAAAAAGCGCATTAAATAGTACTTTACAACGCCCCATACTGGAGGGTACTATGTACAGTGCGCTTTTTTCTTCTTCTAAATGTACCCTAACAGATTTAGGAAAAGGAGATACCGAGTTTACTATTAATAAAATGAAAGAATGGGTGTTAAAATCCCAACAACAGCTAGATACTAAATTAGTACAGCAGTTATTCAGTAAACCAGCACTTCAGGCAACAGCAACCAACATACATTATTTTTTATACAATCATTTTCAGTACAAAGCTGATGGTGCGGATCAAAACTTAAGATCACCAAATTGTGCATGGCAACAACGTCGTTCAGGAATTGACTGTAAAACATATTCAATAATAGCAAGTGTGTTGCTGTTAAAATGCAATTTGATACACTACATAAGACGTATCAAGCAACCAAATTTTAACCCTACACAATATACCCACGTATATGTTGTAGTTCCCTTTGACCAAGTAAATGGTGATCTAACAAAAGGACATTACACTATTGATGGTACACTACCAACAATGCACGAACCAGCACAATTAAAACCAGACGATATATTTATGAGTAAGATGTCACACTACGGACTTATGGGAGCGTTACCAACAGCAACACAACAACCAACATTAACAGATCAGAAAGATGTTTTCTTAAAAAAGATAGCTGCTAATGTATCAAGAGAAAATTTTGTAAAAATAAACAGTTTTATTAGTCAGTTAATACAAGCAAAGCAAACACCATTTTACGCTCAAACCGAGTTAGGATGGAATGTTTCAGGCTTAGATATTATCCTTTCTAAAGGATTAAACGGTAACGTAACTGATTCTATTGATTTAGAGGGTATTGATTTTGGAGGATTATGGGACAGTATCGCAGGATTTTTCGGTAATGTTTCCTGTTGGGGAGGATCAGCATTTGATGGCGCAACAGCGGATTCAGTAGGGAACAAAATAACGGCTCATTATACAAAAGTAATTGTCGTTTTAAATACAGCCGTAGCTAATAATGATGTAGCCAGTATAGCTACTAATTACTTACTATTTAATGCCGTAGCACAAACTACTGATGAACGTTATAAGAAAAAATTAAGCGAGGGCTGGAACAAATGTACAGCAGACAGTATTCGTAAAATGATTAATACGAATGCTTATTTTAAAGACACCGTTTATACAGCTATTACGCATTGGCTAAAACAGTATTTTAATATTTCTGAACTAGGATTAACAGCAGTTCCTTTTTATCAAAATGAATTAGAAAAAGTGCCTTATGGATTTTATTTTACATCTGTAGGAGGTGTTTCTTTTAACAGAGAATTTAAACAATATAGTTTCACAGCAAAACAAGGTGATTATTCAATAAACGCCTTTGAATTTTCGCCATATTTAGCGGAAGCAGCTGCAAACCCAATCACTTTTAACCCAGATCAATTTATCAGCACATTAAGTACTGTTATTGCTACTTCACCTAACCCAACAACAGGTACAGGTTCAGGAACAACTTCAGGTACTACAACTGGTACAGGAATAATCCCACCACCACCAGTTCCTACAACAAAAAAATCAGGTATGAGTACCGTAGTAGGTGTTGGTTTAGTATTAGCGGCACTAGGGTACGGTATTTCTGAATACAAAAAAAGTCAAAACACAACCTCAAAAACAGCAGATAAAGATGCAAAATAATTCAGGATTAAACGGTTTTAGAAGCTGGTGGACAAAGCATAGAGAAAAGATAAATAAAGTATTGGCGTTAGCTGGTCCAGTAGGAATAATAATTGGACTTATTGCTGATGCTGCTACTGGTAACAGGTTAGAATATGAATTTGATTTACCCTTAACCGCTGGTGAGGAAGCTATTCTAGATGATTATATCATTAATCAATTTACACCGTATTACAATGACACCGTACAGCTAGTTGCTGGAAAAGTGTTGGGAAACGGTAAGGTTATAGAATTATCTCTTGTAGATAAAATAAATATAGCCTTAAAAAGAATTGCCTTACTACGTGCTTATTTAAACTATCAGGATTTATACCCACCAAGTAATTATACTGGTAACATGCTTACTTCTCGTAAAAAGTTTGTGAACGAATACTTAGGGTATTTATATACAGCAATTAAGGAGTTCGGAACTGCCAATGGTATTGATATTACAAATGCTCAAAAAACGGCATTTACGGCATCTGCAATTAGGGATGAAGCTGGTATGCAATTTACATGGACTAGAGCAATATCCGCACATTACAACAAAGTAGATAACACTAAAATAATTGTTATTGAAGATATAATAGCAGATACAAACGCTGGTAACGATCCATCAGGAGAAGTTATAGTAGTTGGTGAAGAGATTGAACCAACAACAGGTTCACCAACTACAAAAAGCAATAGTAATCTTATATGGAAACTATTAGCAGCATTAGGAATTACAATAGGAGTTGTAGCTGTTGCCAGCAATTCAAAAGACGAAAAAAGTAAGTAAACAATTTAATATAAATCAATAATCAATTATGAAGTTCAAAAAACCAAACAAAAAAACCGCTATCGATGCTCTTGCAGTAGGTGGAGGTGCTGTAGTTGGTGGTTCATTGTCTAAGGGAATGAACAGCTATCTACCAGCCGAACAAAACGCTAAAATCGGTTCAAAATTAGCTATTGCTGCTGTTGCCTTTATGGGTATGGCTTCAATTTCTTCAAGTGATCCAGCAAGCCAATTGTTAAAAGGAAGTTTATTAGGCGTAGGTGCTGAAAAAGCAATTGGAGCAATGCATGACTATGCAAAAACCACCTCATTAGCAACTGCTGATGCAACGGATAAACCGTTAACTCAATTCGCACAAGATGCGTTAGGATTAAGCTCATGTGGTTGTAGTCAAACAGCAACAAAACGAGTTATCATGCCAACGTTAAACTATGCGTCAGCGCAATCAATTAACATGGTTGAAACTGCACCAAATAAATACACAGCGGAATCTTTCGCATAATCAAAAATAATTTTTAAAAAAATACCCCATGTATAAAAACGCTAAAAGAGAAGCAGCAAAACAATTATTATCAGAGTTTCTTAACGCTGAAGGAGCTACTGTAACAGGTAAAAGACCTGAATTAATAGAAAAAGAGCATATCATTACTGCTCAAATTTCTGGAAAAACAATCGATTTTATCGATGTAAACGGAAAAGACGAAGTAGGTAAACAGTCATTTCCTGCTGACAAGTTAGAAGCAAATAAACCGTTTGTTTTAGCTGAAATAAAAGCCGAGTATGGTGCGCAACTAACAGCAGGTGCTTTAGCTGTAGATACTACCGATTATAACCTACCTGCACCAGCTGCTTTAAATAACGGAAACTTTAAGTTGGTTCAGGATGACCGAGGAACTTTAGTTGATGTGTTAATGGCTTCAATCTTTAACAACAACGATACAAACAACAACAAAGATAAGTACCATGTATTGGAAAAAATGGAGGTGTTAAAGGCGCAGTCTACATTAATAGCAACAGGTAAATTACCAGCTGTATTAGATGCTTCTAAAGTACACTTCATTAAAATTACAATGAAAGGTTACGTACCAAGATCAAAGTAATTCAGAAAGAATAATAATATATAAAAAGCCTACCTAAAAAATAGGTAGGCTTTTTTTTAATCCAAAATTTAACATGAAAACATCAAAAGCAAAATTAACACTAATAGCAACTGAAAAGGATGCTGAAAGTGATTTTCCGCAAAAAACAGGTAGAATAATTGGTGCTTTTGTAACGGTTGCAGATGCTTCTTTATTACCAAAGGATATTGTAACTGCTACTTTACAGGGGCAAGATGATAAACCAATTGTTGCCTTAGATGTAAGAGAGTGGTTTAGGCGTTCAGGAGGTTCTTTTATGTCAAGTATGTTGCCATTGAATCTTGAAGCTGAAAACCAAATACTAACATTTACAATCATTACAAAAACAGCTCCAGCTACAAATGTTGTTATGGAAATGGTTTTAGTACATGAAGAAATCAATTGCCCACATGAATAAGTCTACTTTAAAAAAGCAGTCTTTAACAAAACCTACACAGGAGGTTTTGGAGCAAGTATCACAAGTAACTATTTATAACGATGGTACCGTAGATATTGTTGTTATGGGTAGGACTGTAACACCTGAAGATAATCCTTTCGTTGTTCCTGGTGTTGGTGGTTTGTATTTCGATTTTGATTTAAACGAAATTGATTTTCCAAACGGAACGCCAGCAAATAACAAGGTTAATATTATTTATCAAAAAGTAATACTTCCTAAAACAAAAACAATAATCTGCTCATAAATGAAGAACAATTTACAACATATCATACACGAAGTAACTACAAAGCCGTCAAACGGTGTTGCTATTAAAAATAACCTAACAGGTATTTGGGACGTGCCGTTTGCCACTTTAGCAAGTTTAAAGGCGGCTAATTTTGATACTGTTGAAGCCTTGTTTTCTGATGTTATAAGTAAAGCACAAAATGAAGTTACGGTGTATTTAAAGCGTCGTAGTGGTTCATCTTCTGAATATTTAAAAGATGAACATAAGCAAAAAATACAAGTGACTTTAAAACCGCTTGACAATACTAATACGGACGTTAGTAAAAATGTAGTTCCAGCATCGGCAGGTAATAGCGTTGGTGCTACTACATCTTACGAACAACCAACAATTCAACCAATTATGGAACAACCACAGCAACCAACAGTTGGTTTAATGGGTTTAAATCAAGCTCAGGTACACGCATATCAAACGTTTTCAAAAGCAGATAAATATGAAGAAACAAAGGAATCGTTAACGAATGCTTTACTGTCTGCAAAAACCATAGAAGAAAAATACACTATTCTTTCAGATAAATTCAAGGATCAAAATTATGACATCCGTGATTTGAAAAAAGAAATTACAGCTTTAAAAGAAGCTCATACAAATGAATTAGAGAAAGCAACACGCCCTATTGTTTCTAAGAGTAATCTGGAAATGGCACAAGGAGTTGGAGCAATGATTCTAGGGGCAGTTGAAAAGTTTGCACCTGTAAAAACGGGATTAACTGGAGCTGAACCACAACCCCAACAACCACAAGAACAATTTTCTGAAATAAAAACCAAACTACTAAACTTTGTTAAAAACGAGGGATTTGATGATGGTTATTGTCAACTGTTTTTTGACATCATGAATCAGTCAATTTCAAGTGCTGACACCGTAGCAGCATTACAAAAATTAATCAACTAAAAACAACTTATTATGCCAACGTCCACATTAAACATACCACATGAAAATGCTTTAGAGTTAAACGACAAAAAAGCAGCTATTACAGCAATTATGAATACTGATGCTGATACAGCAAACAAAATAAAACAAATACTAGCAAGCTCTAAAGCAAAGAACTTACTAGTGAATAATTGGATTTTCATTAAAATGAAATTATAACCAGTTTCCTCCTAACCCCCATTAACCCCAAAACAAACTAACCAATGAGTAAAGGATTAAAAAACCCAGCAGCAGTAATGGCAGCAACAGAATTTGCAAAGTCTGATACTGGAAAAGAAACAATTAAAGCAACTGTAAACGCTGGTAAAATAATTTTATTAGTTGTAGGTGTAACACTTGGGGCTAAGTACTTAAATAAAAAGTACAAGGAATGGCGTACCGAAAAATACTTAAACGAAAACGGTCATAAAATAGAAGTACAAGCTGCTATAATTATGTATAAAGCTATGTATCGTTTAGATGCTATTTCATTAGGACCAGTAATCGATTTAATGTTTGGGACATTTCAAATTCCTGACGGTACGGATACGGATGCGTTAAATGATTTAGCCTTAAAAGTAAAATCAAAAATTAACCTGGTATCTAAAGCGTACAAAATCATTTTTGATAAAAATTTCTTACAAGATGTGCAAAGCGAAACGGATCGTGAAGAAATTAACGCTTTTTTCACTCGTATAAATTCAACTGGAGCAGATATAACAACACCAGCACCATCATTAATTCCTTATTTAAAAGGAGAAACTGTTTATGTACGTAATGATAACGGTGTAGTAACTGAAACAGGAGTAAAACAAGATAACGGAGCTTGGGCCATAACTAATGATACACAAGGATCATTTTCTTTTGGTGATGAAATAGGAACAATTTATGACATTAAACGCTATGCAGATGGTGAGATAGATTATATCATAGATGAGGGGTTTTGGAGTACTGGTTATCCTGTAGCTAGTCATAGAGATTTATTAAACAAACACCCTGAAAACTAATATATGTGTACAATAAATGCAAACAAATGCACCACAACCGCCCAAGTTTCCCGAAATACTGAAACTAATGTTATTCTGCCTATTGATACAACTGCTAATCCTTACACAAATGTTTCAACAGTAATTTTAGATGCTGATAATGATCCGGCACAAGGAGCAACCATAAGCGTAGTAGAAAATCAGTATAAGCACGATACAGCACAAGCCGATGGTAAAGTATATTTAGAAGATGTAGAACGTAACCACAATGTGCAAATTAATTATGCTGGTGCAGTTCTGGTTTTTAAAGCAAGTGAGTTACCGCCAGTAGTTTCTTTTTCTGCTACAATGTTAGATGAAATTACAATAAACGTACCCCAAAAAGAAGAATCAAACTTAATCCCAAACCTTGTTATTGGTGTTTGTTTAGCTGGTGTAATTTATACAGTAGTTAAAGCAATTAACGAGGAAAGCGAACCAGCAGCACAACCAATACATTTATAATTATGGCAAGTTGGAGCTTATATAAAGATTTAGTAGGTCAGTTAGAGGGTTTGTACCAAGCCAACCCGAACGATTTTAACGGAAACTACAATTCATTAGGTGAATTAGTAGGAACAATGAGAGGAATATCCGCACTTGTTTATGAAGCATGGATAGGACGACCTCCAACGGTAGCCGATATGAAAAGTATCTCATTAGCTACTGCCGATGCAATATTAAAGAAATTGTATTGGGACTTGTTAAAAGCACCTCAAATTAAAAACCAAGAAGTTGCCGAGGTAATTGTAGATCATGGTATTAATTCAGGAACAGGATCCATTGCAATAATTGTACAACGAGTTTTGAATAATAGTTTCAATAAAAACTTAGCTGTTGATGGTGGTATAGGAAACTTAACATTATCTGCTATTAATAGTGTTAACCAAGTAATGCTACATAGTGCAATTATACAAGGTCGTAAGGATTATTATTTAAGTATAAAACATAAAAAAAATAATTATCTGTTTTATGATGGTTGGATAAAACGATTAGACACATTTATTGAAGCTGGTGAAAATATGTTATTAACCTACAAAAAACCCATAGGCTTGGGTTTTATGACGGTAGCGACTGTCGCTACCATTCTATATTTATTAACTAGAAATTCAGATGACTAATGATAGGAGTTAAAAAGAAAGCAAAAACACTTGATATAAGTACACTGGCATTATTAAACGCTGAAGTTGCTGATGCAACTTTGGTAGATGGTGATAGTTTAGTAGCTTTTCCACCGCCGTATTTAGAATATTTAATCCCTGATAGTAATTTACCAAGTACAACAGGTAACTTCATTATGCCTGGGAGTTATTTTACGAAAGAAATGTGTGATAGAGTTAATAACCCAAACGCAATAATTATTGAGGGGCAAACCATTAATTATGCAACATTTATTTCTTCTCAAGAAATACACGTAAATGTAACTACAGGAGCAACACAAGGGTATTTTAGCGTTACTTTAAACAACGGTACACAAGCCGTTTTTACAGGTGCGCTATTGATTATATTAGGTGAAGTTTTTAAGCCAGCATTAGCCGATTTTACAAATGTAACTAGATACACGCAAAGTGATAGCACATTAGAGTTAAGTGTAGTAAATGCTATTCATTCAGCAGAATGGCTGCAAGTATGTGATATTACCAAAGATTTTGAGATACGAGTAAATTACAAAAGTAGCCCTCTAGCTAGCGTATTGACTTATAATGATGGTAGATTAAACTCAGGAAAAGGACTTAGGCTAGACCTTTTAAAAGTGTCTGATAGTTCTTCTGAATTTTATTTTCGCTCACAAGCACCAAATATTTTAAAAGTATATAAATCAGTTGGAGATGTGTTTCAAGGAAATACAGGTATAATTTCTATAGGTAGTGATAATGTAAGCGCAAATCAGCACTATAATCAGGATATCCCTGTTATTTATAGGTGGGATAAAACCTTACTTGAATTTAGAGTGTACTTTAATGGTGACTTAAAAGGAACTTTTCCTTACGTATTACCTGAAAATGTTACGATGAAATTTTCTTCTTATCACCTTGATTCTTTTGATATTAAATTCATTGAATTAGCCGTTTAAAACCCCAATTTATGAGCAACGCAATAGTAGTACTTGATTACTTTCTTAAAAAGTATAAAATAAATAACAATAGAATAAGCGATTTTGATTATTCAAACTTTTCATTTTTATCAGCGCGTGAGCCTGTTTATAATATGAAAGGACAAAAAGTAAGCAAGTCGTTTTATGCCGAAAACGGAAAAGAAACAATTCGTCAGGTGTACACTAAAATATACGGTAAACATACTTTTAAAGATGTTGAGTATGATGGTGTTTTTTTAGGAATGCAAAAAAGCATACAATCCATTGATTGGGCTGGAGAAGTAGTTACTGATAGAACTAAAGAACAAAAGCCTTATTACTTCACTTTACAACCAGTATTTGTTGGTGATGGAACGGAAACAGTAACAGGGTTTTCAAGTCAGAAAATGCGTAAAGTTTTAAAAACAGAGCGTTACAATGCTGATGATTATTTGCAAGCGCAAAACCCTAGTTTATACGCATTACTTTATAACAATTATCTCCAATACGAAAGCTATTTACGTACTGGAGATAAAACAGCCTTAGTTACCGCAATTAACAACGAGCAAAACGCAGGTATTAACGCTGTTTTCAATAACACAGTTTACGGTACTGAAATTACGGTAAAGCAGTTAATATTAGATAATTTACAGTAGTGATCTATACTTTAGAAAACATATTTAATGAAAGCGTTATTGATAACCCTGTTATAGTTAGTAGGGTTATCAATGGTGAAAAGTGGCATACCTACACATTAAGAAAAACCATATTAATAAAATTATCTAATGGTAAAATCATTCAAATTCAAAAGGGTTTTACTTGGGATTTATCGAGTGTGCCTCGTTTTTTATGGTCGTTTCTTCCTCCTGATGGAAATTTTATTATTGCTGCCTTAATACACGATTATTTGTATCAAAATTGGAAAGTAATGTATTGGTTGTATTCAATGGCTGATCCTCGAAAATTTGCCGATACTGAAATGTTATTATGGAGTAAAGAAATGAACGGTACAAAACGCCTTTCATTAAAAAAAACAGACAATTACTCACGCTTTTACGGTGTTCGATTATTCGGAGCTAAAGCATGGAAAAACTAAATACTAACCAACCCCTTAAAACTACCCCATGAACACAATTGAATTATTAGACCTCTTTAAACAAATATTTCCTTACATCTTTGGTGGAGGTGGTGTATTAATGTTTTTCGGAGAACGCAGAAAACGAAAGATTGATTTAGCACAACAGGAAACTGGAGCTTTAAAAAGTATGCAGCAAGCCTATGATACATTTATTGGCGATGCCAACAAAGTTATTGGTGATTTGAAAAAAGAAGTTGTTGAGTTAAATAAGAAAATAGACCAGCAACATAAAGATTTTGAAGAGTATAAAAATCAATGCCCATCTAAACACTAAACCTATGTTATCAATACTAACAAGCCCAATATTTAAAAAAGTCCTTTCTCTATTTATTACAATAGGGATAGGGTTTTACATTGGTTTTTCATTAAAAGCCGATCAGTTAAAAGAAGAACGAAAAGATAAAAATATTTTAAGAGGTGTAAACAAGCAATTAACCATTAATAACAAACAGTTACGTGTTACAAATGACACTTTGTTAGCTGGCTTAATGGACATTGCCAAACAAGAGCGTATTCAGGTAGATAATTATATAACTGATACCAAAGTAAAAGATGGTAGTCAGTTAAATTTTGTGCCAAAAACACGAGCCAATTTATCAGTAGTAAAAACAAATACAGTTGATGTTATCCCGATAATTACAGTACCAACAACACCAACAGGCCAACCAACAGCACCAACACCAAAAAAGGAAGACAAAAAACCCAATTGGCTGCGTAGATTATTTACAAGGAGAAAAATAAATTAAATGGCTGGAATTGAAGAAATAATAGAGAAATATAAGGCCGAAGAAAATTCAGCTGTTGGAATGGAAAAACTTAGGGTATATCACAAATTTCAAAAGGAATTGCGAATAGCCCTAATATATTCTATGGAATTTAAAGACAGAATTGATGTATTGCTATTAGAAAAATACCCAAGTTAATTATGAAAAAAATCATCATCATATCAGGTCTGCTTTTAACCGCTGGAGTTTTGTTTGCAAAGGATAAAGCAACCGAATTAATAACCGAGTACGAAAGTGTTTTTAAGCTGCTTAAAATTAAGTTAGGAGGAATCAGCAATGTTGATCTTTCAAACAGTCAGTTAACCGCTAATGTAGTGCTGCATATTACTAATCCAACAGTAATACATTTAGGAGTTGATACCAATAATTATGTAACCCTGAAAAGGCTATTGTTTTTTACAGAAAGTGGTAAACATATTGGCGATGCTTATCCTGACATTTCAAACCTACAATTGCCAGCACAGGCAACAATAGCTACTCCAGCTATACCTGTTGTAGTGCCTATAAAATTAAGTGTTGCAGTAGAGTTGGCAATGAACTCTAGGAACTTACAAGTACAAGCCGAAATAGAAGTCTTAAACCAAACTTACACTATATACTCATGATCAATAAACTTATTAAAAAATACAATGCTTTAGAAGGTAAAGAGGTTAGCCGTGATGATTTAAGTAAACTTAGCACCTTGGCGTTTGATGCAATTTCTTACAATGAAAAAATAGCTGGAGAAATACATACTAAACTGAACAAAATACTAGATAAATATGATAAAGATAAGTTTGTAGTAAAATCTTTAAAAAAATACAGTTTACAAAAAACAACACCTGTTAATCCTAGTAAACAAGGGAAAAATGAAAAAGATTTACCAGGGAAAACTAGATCCAAAAAAACCCGTGAGTCTGGGTTAAAAGCACCTCGACATAATGGAGCTGCAAAAAATGCTTTATCAGAATGTGGGCGATTAAAAAAAGGGTTCAGATACGAAAAAGGAGGTAAGATTGTTAAAGTTAAAAAGCAATCAAAAAAGAAAGTTTCTGTCCCAAAAGTTGTCAAAAAACAGAAACCCATCAAACCTGTAAAAGTTGATACTAAAGGACAAACCGCATTATTTGGAGCATCAAAACAATCGCTTATAAATTATGAGGTTGTTGAATCGACTAATATGGTTCTTGAAGCTGTAGAAAAACCAATGTTACCAGTTACTCAAGTTCTTAATGCACCAGTTTTAGAAGTTCCATTGAAAGTACCAGGGCCCGAAGTTAAAAAAGTGGTTAAGCAATCAAAAAGTAATAATCCTCTAGTTATAAATTTTTCTGATTTAGAACAGAATGGCCATGTTGCTAAAAAATTTAATATTACAGGTGATCTGTCTGAGTTTTTAGGAGAATTAGAAATAAAGCCAAAACATAGTTTAGCAATTACTTTAGATGCCGAACAAGGAGCTGGTAAAACACGTTTAATGTTTCAAGCAGTAAATGTATTTGCTGATGCTGGTTATAAGTGTTTGTTTGTTTCTTTGGAGGAACATCCACTAAGCACCTTGTTTATTGAAAAAAGAGACGAATATATAAATCCAAAAAATAAACCGTTGATTGATTCAATTGGGGAGCTGCCAAATTGGTACCAGGATTTAGCCGAATTAATACCACACTACGATTGTATTTTTATTGATAGTTGGAATAAAATATCTGAAGAAGACAGAAATGTAGATTTTGACAAGCACTTACGTAAAGGTTTTGATGGTAAACTGTTTCTCTCAATTTTTCAACGTACTTCAGACGGTAAAATGCGTGGAGGAAGTAAAGCAGCTTTTGATGGAGATATCATTTTAAAAATGGATAAAGCTCCTGATTATAGAAATAGTTTTGTGTATGCTAACAAAAACCGTTACCAAAACAAACCGTTAGATACATTAAAGTATAATATTTACACTAAATCGTTAATGAGAGATAACGAACCAATAGCACCACCAACACAATTAAATTATGAGGTTGTTGGATAGGTGAAAACTATAGTAAGAGTTAAACAAAAAAACCACTCGTAATTGAGTGGTTTTTTTGTGCCTAAAAAGAAGTCACATTCCCTTTTTTATTCCCTTAAAAAAACAAAACCCCGTAAACATTGAAGTTACGAGGTTCTTTTGAGGTGTCGAGCGGATTCGAACCGCTGTAGATGGTGTTGCAGACCACTGCCTAGCCACTCGGCCACGACACCCTAATGTGAAAGCAAATGTAATAAGATATTTTTAATTAGCAACGTTCTTTACTTAAAAGAATAGTAACTTTCTCAACATTACCACCTATTGGCGGGTTTAATTTAGAAACCGCAACTTCAGCATTGGTTACTAAAGTACTCTCTTTAAATATTCTATCTAAAATTCGTTGCCCAACTTCTTCTAATAATTTTGAGCGTATCGCCATTTCTTCTGCAACAATTTTATTTAACAACACATAGTCAACAGTATCATTTAAATCGTCTGTAAGCGCCGATTTTGATAAATCAGCACTAACGGTTACATCAACCTGGTATTCACTTCCTATACGACCTTCTTCGGCTAAACAACCATGAAAGGCATACAATTTTATGTTTTCAACTTTTATAATTCCCATATTAGTTTAAAATTGCAGCGATTCCAGGTAATACTTTTCCTTCTAAACTCTCTAACATAGCTCCACCACCAGTACTTACATAACTTACTTTGTCACTTACTCCAAATTGTTTAGCTGCAGCTACAGAATCACCACCACCAACTAATGAGAAAGCTCCGTTTTCAGTAGCACTAACAATTGCATTTCCTAAAGCTATTGTTCCCTTAGAGAAAGTGTCTAGTTCAAATACGCCTAATGGTCCGTTCCAAAGTATTGTTTTAGACTTTGCTAATACGTCAGCAAATTTAGCGTTAGTTTCTGGTCCAACATCTAAGCCCATCCATCCGTCAGGAATTTTTGTAGTATCTACCAATTGCGTATTGGCGTCATTTGAAAAAGCATCCGCTATTAAAGCATCAACAGGTAAATGAATTTCTACACCTTTCGCTTTTGCTTTTTCTAAAATAGATTTTGCAAGGTCTAAATAGTCATCTTCAACTAATGAGTTACCAATTTGTCCGCCTAAAGCTTTAATGAAAGTAAATGTCATCCCTCCACCAATAATTACATGATCAACTTTATCTAAAATATTTTCGATAATAGTAATTTTAGAAGATACTTTTGCTCCTCCTAAAATTGCAGTAACTGGTTTTTCTCCGGAAGTCATTACTTTTTCAATACTTTCTATTTCTTTAGCTAGTAAACTACCAAAACACTTGTTTTCTCCAAAAAATGAAGCGACCACACTTGTAGATGCATGCGCTCTATGCGCAGTTCCAAAAGCATCATTTACATATATGTCTCCTAATTTTGATAACTGTTCAGCGAAGTTTGCATCTCCTTTTTTCTCTTCTTCATGAAAACGTAAATTTTCTAATAAAAGAATTTTCCCAGCTTCTAAATTGGCCACAGCAGATTCTGCTTCTGCACCAACACAGTTTTCTACAAAATTTACTTCAACACCAATAATGTCTTCAATAGTAGAAACAATGTGTTTTAAAGAAAACTCATCTTGAACGCCTTTAGGTCTTCCTAAATGTGACATTAATACACAACTACCACCGTCTTCTAAAATTTTGATAATAGTGGGTTTTGCAGCTTCAATACGAGTAGCATCTGTTACTTGAAATTCATCATTTAAAGGAACATTAAAATCTACGCGGATTAATGCCTTTTTAGTATTAAAATCAAAGTTGTGTATGGTTTTCATAAAGTGATTATTTTATTATTTTATTTAGATCATACAATTATTTATGCAACACTATTATTTACTAAATTTAGAATAAGTACTGTTTTAAGTGTATGAATAATACTTTTTTGGCAAAGATAGCTTTTTAAATGAAGGATTGAAACAGATTTTAAAGTTTGAATTATTCTTGACGACCATCAATATTAAGTTATATTTGTGTGATGGATTTTTCAAAAATCATAGGACAACAACATTTAATCAGTCATCTAAAAACAAGTGCAGATAACGGACGTATTCCGCATGCGCAGTTATTTGTTGGTCCTGAAGGTTCTGGAACTTTGGCAACGGCAATAGCTTATGCCCGTTATATTTTATGTGGCGCAGAAAACAACGCATGTACTTTAAAAGTTGATGGTTTATCTCATCCGGATTTGCATTTCGCTTTTCCTGTGGCAACTAATGATAAAGTAAAACGTCATGCGGTAAGTAATTTGTTTTTACAAGATTGGCGTTTGTTTGTAAAGGAACAACCTTACGGAAACTTATTTGATTGGTATAAACTTCTTGGAGTAGAAAATAAACAAGGACAAATTGGGGTTGATGAGGCGCTAGAAGTAGTCAAAAAATTGGCGCTGAAGTCCTATGAGGGTGGTTATAAGATCATGATTATTTGGATGGCAGAAAAAATGAATAATGCTGCAGCGAATAAACTCTTAAAATTACTAGAAGAACCACCAGAAAAAACAGTTTTCTTATTAATTACTGAAAACGAAGATCAAATTATAAACACTATCCTTTCTCGCTGTCAGGTATTGCATTTTCCAGCTTTATCGGAAGAATCAATTGTTAATGAATTGACCACTAAATTTGAAATTACACTTGCTGAAGCTACAAAGGTAGCCCATCAATCAGATGGTAATTACAATAAAGCAGTTGATATATTAAATCGGGATTCAGAAGACATACAATTTGAAGAATGGTTTATTGCGTGGGTGCGCGCAGCATTTAGAGCAAAGGGAAATAAAACGGCTATAAATGATTTAATTTCATGGAGTGAAACTATTGCTAAAACAGGTAGGGAAACTCAAAAACAGTTTTTAAATTATTGTTTAAATTTTTTCCGTCAAGCGTTATTGTATAATTACACAGCAACCGATTTGGTGTTTTTAGAAACCCAAACGAAAAATTTCACTCTAGCTAAATTCGCTCCTTTTGTACATGGGAATAATATATTAGCTATTAATGAAGAGTTAAATGATGCTATTTACCACATAGAGCGTAATGGAAACGCTAAAATCATATTAACGGACCTTTCTATTAAACTAACACGCTTATTACATAAAAAGCCTTAAAAATTCAATCTAAACACAAAGTTTGGAGTAAACCCTAGTCCATAATAAGTTTCCTCAACAATTCTATAATCATAAATAGGGGAGGTTATGGGTTCAATATCATCAGCTCTAAAATTCTTTTCCAACTCATTTGCTCGATCATAGATATTAATAACTGAAGCGCCAATTCGTGCTTTAACGGATTTTTTATTATTTAAATAAAAGTCATACACAACACTAGCGTCTAATTTATGATAGGTGTTTAATCGAGAAGCATTTAAAGACTCGTAAGTAATATCTCCCGTTTGATTATCAACAGCTATTGTATTCGTGTATGGTTTCCCTGTGGCAATATTCCATCCTAAAGAGAATTGAAACTTTTTGTACGTAAAAGTATTCGATAAAGATAAAATATGAGTTTGATCAAAATTTCCTAAATACCAATTATTGTTATTTACTTCTTCAAAAAAGTAGTTCGTTTTACTCAACGAATAACTCAACCATGCTCTATAGTTTTTTACACGTTTTTTTATTAAAATATCTAAACCAAAGGATTCACTCCTGCCCGATGAAAAAGTATTTCCGTCTTGGTTTCCAAAGGCACTAGTTTGTAATAAATCTCTTAATATAGTAATCCCTTTAATTTTTTTATGATAGGCATCAATATCAAGTTTCCATCCTTTATATTCATACAAAGCTCCTAAAGAAAACTGTCTATTATTAATAATAGGCCTATTATTATCAGCCAATACCCATAAACTATTTCCTAAACCTAAATCGTTTTGGGTAGAGGAGAGTACTTTACTAATTGATTGGTTTTTAACCTCGAAAGATGTTTTTACACTCCAGTACCGATTTAATTTGTAATTTAAGTACAATCGAGGTTCCAATAATTCTTTATCAATAGTAGAGATTTGGCTAGCTCGAATCCCGGTTTGAATGGTCCATTTATGTTTCTCAAAGAGATACTCAGAAAATACAGTATGAATGTTTAATTTATCACTCTCTTTTTCTTCAAAAGGATTACCGTTACCCTCATTATCAATATAATCAGAACTAATAATATAATCAATTGAGTTAGAAACTAGATCGTATCCAAAACGAAAAGTATTATTTTTATTTGGGGTATAATTTAGTCCAATTGTAGCTCCTAAATCTTTAATATCATTTAGGTTGTTTGTTATATATAAATCTTGCCCGAAAGTATCTTGATATCCATATTTTGATTTATATGAAGAACTATAGGCGCTAGTTTTCAAAATTGTTTTATTAGAAAGTGCATAGCCCCATTTAAAGTTAAAGCCATTATTAGTTAAATCTAAATTATCAACGGAGTTCACAGTAGTTTCTTCAGAAAAAAAGTTTACGGAGCTATAATCTAGTTTGTTTACCACAAACAAACTACTAAAACTTATGGTGTGTTTGTTGTTTGGTTTCCAGACAGTTTTAAAATTATAATCAGTGAAATAAAATTTGTTCTCAAGTTCAACAAACTGGCTATAAGAAAATTGAGAGGTTGCTCCATCATCTATTTTAGTGTTTTGAAACACTTTATTTCTCATTTTTTTGAATGTAAACGTATTGATAACATCAGAGTAGGAACGTCTAATTGAAGCAGTTAAACTCAATTGATTCTTTACTATAGGAGCTTTTATAAAAGCATCAGCCTGTATTAAATTAGCTCCAATTCCAATGTGTAAACTATCATGTACTTTGTCTGATGAACGAATATCAATTACCCCAGAAATACGATCGCCATATTTTGCGCTAGTACCACTCCTGAATACATTTATAGATTCAGTTATGTACGGATTAAAAGCAGATATTTGACCAAAGAAATGTCCTTGATGATACATTTTTATACCGTCCCATAGTACTAAATTTTGATCAGGAGTTCCTCCTCGGATGTGTATGTCAGAAGCTGATTCATTAGGACTGGAAATACCTGGGAGTAATTGTAAACTTTGTAAAACATCAGGCTCTGTTAAACCAGGGAGAATTCCCAACTCATCAGGACTAACCGTTATAGAGCCATCATTTTCAATTTTATCAAACCCTATAGTTAGGTATTCGTTAGAAATCAATACTTCATCTAAATTCATAGTAGCAACATTAGGGTCAATTGCTGCTCTTTTTATAATGATGTTATTGGCATCTAAAAACTGAAAATCAAGTGCCACTTTTTGTTTTATGATTGCAAGAATTTCTTCAAGAGTACTATTGCCTGAAAAATGAATAGTTTTGTTTTTAAGAATAGCACTATTAAAAGCAAAACGTACAGAAAACTTAGTTTCCAAATCAGGAATTACAACGGATAACGGTTCATCTAAATAGTCCAATTGTTGTTTTTGAGCTACTAGTTGAACCGTTAAAAATAATATGATTACGAATACTACTTTTTTCATTTATACTTTTGAATACGAACATTTCTGTTTGCATCAAAGGTATACCGAATTTCCATAGTATCAAAAACCGTTGTTAAAGCTTGTTGTAAATTAGTGTGAGAGAATCTTCCAGTAAAATATGCGATTTTTAAATTCTCCTTTCCTGAAACAGTAATATTATACTGTCGTTCCAGTTCTGTCACTACCTCGTAAATAGCTACTTCATTAAACGAACTTTCTTGAGCTGTCCAACTAGGTGTAACTTCATTCGTTTTATATGGCGTAGCTATATTATCTTGAATACTTATGGCATTACCAGGGGTTAATATATGATTTAATTTTCCAGAAGTTACTTTAACCTTACCCTCAAAACAGGTGACATTATAAAAATCATTTCTTGAATTTACGGTAAATTGAGTTCCTAAAACTGCAACGGTACCTTCTTTTGTTTTTACTGTAAATTTAGATCCTTTTTTAACTTTAAAATAGGCTTCACCAGTTAAATTTAAAGTTCTATTACTATCCCAATTATAGCTTTTAAATGCAATTTCAGAATCAGCATTTAACATAACTTCTGATCCGTCAGGTAATAGAAAAGTAGTTTGTTCAGCTAATTGAGCTTGAAAAGTAGTTTGTTGAAAAAAGAAGCTATACCCTAAAAATAGAACTACTGTTGCAGCTACAGCATATGCCCAACGTGGGATAAGTGTACGTACTTTTGTGGTGTTCTTTTGATTGCTTATTTTATTTAATGTTGCTGAGAAGTTTTTTTGTTGATCATATATAGGGGTTTCTAATCCTGCCGTAACATCAACAATAAATTTACAATCCTTATACTCAGCTGTTTTTTTAAATTCCATAAGTTCCTCACCAGACATTTCGCCTGACAACCATTTTGCTAAATATGTATCGTTATTTTGATGTTCCATTGCTATATTCAAAGGGTCTTATATTTAAAACAGTATTAAAATATAAAACCCTACTTTTTATTTTTTAAATTCTTTAATTTCAGATCGCAAACTCACTAATGCTCCATGCATTCTTTTTTCTACTGCCTTAAGAGAGATGCCCAGCATCTCAGCTATTTCCTTATATTTTTTATTTTCTATTCTGTTTAATAAAAAAACCTCACGTTGCTTTTCTGTCAAGTTAGCAATTGCGTTGTCTAATTCTTTTTTAAATTCTTTTTCTCTATAAATAAATTCAGGACTTTCATGAGAGGCTATTGAACTTACGGATTTTTGATGCTTTAAAATCACTTTTTTATGAGCTACCTCATTTAAAAAAGCGTTGTTTGCCAGCGTATATAAATAAGATTTTGCCTTTTCAAAAGGCACTTTTGCACAATTATTCCAAAGCTTTACAAAAGCATCTTGCGTTAAATCTTCAGCCTGAGCACTGTCTCCACATTTGTAGTAAATGAAGTTTCTTATGGTTTTTGAGTGCGTATTAAATACTTCTTCAAAAACACGTTGCTCACAAACTGATTTCTGAGTATCGGGCATTTATTAGGAATTGTTTACATAACAAACTTAGACATTATTTATGTAAAAGTATTTAAACCATTGTATTTTAATCATATCATTGACTGTACTATAAAGTTTTAACTGTATTATGAATTGATGTAAAAATATTTCAGAATCAAAAGCAGGGTTTTTAGTTTTTAACTTGTTTTATATAATATAAAAACAAAACACTCAGAATAATGAAAAAAGGTATAGTAGTTATGTTTGTTAACATAGAAGAAGAAACGGCAGAACAAATTAGTATTAACAAGCCTATTAATAGTGAAGAAAAAAGAAAGAATGACATGTCGCCAGAAATTTGGACGATAGTAAAAAAATAGGTTTCTTAAATTATACAGATGCTTATGAAACCTATTTATTATAAATAAATATCTTTGTTATTAAAAGAACTATTATGATAAAAGGAATTTTTGTAGCGCTACTGTTTGTAAGTGTTCTTTCTTGTAAGAAAGATACGATATCAGACAAGTTAGTAGAAGCCTCATGTGGACAATGCCAGTTTAGTATGGAGGGGAGTGGATGTGATTTAGCTATAAGAATGGATGATAATAGCTATTATGTAGAAGGAACGGATATTGATGATCATGGTGATGCACATGCCTCTGATGGTTTTTGTGAAGCAATAAAAAAAGCAAAGGTATCAGGAAGAATAGTAGATGGAAAGTTTGTTACTTCCTCATTTAAAATTATACATGAATAAGTTAGACTATAACAAAAAAGCCGCTATTAGCGGCTTTTTTGTTATAGTAGTTCTTTGTGAACTATTTTGCTTCTGAATAAGTTTTATTCAAATTGTCAAGTATTATTTTCGTGATGTTATTTTTCTCAGCACCATACTGTACACTACCTACTTTGTTTTTACCAAAAATATAAGAGTAGCCGTTGGCCTCACCATATGCAACAATTGCTTCGTCAATTGTTTTTAATAAACCATCAATTTCACCTTGGCTTTGTTGAGATATAGTACGCTCTTGTATTTGCTCATTTTGTTGTATTTGTTGTTGTTTTTGCCCCAACATATCATACATCTCTTGAGTCTTATCTGCAGGCATAGATTTTGCTTGAGCTTGAAAGCTAGCAACCTCTGCTTTAAAAGCATTTCTTAAACTATCTTTTTTCTTTGTATAGGCCTCCATTAAAACCTTATACTTATCTTCAATATCAATTCGTTTCTGATATTCTTCAATTAGTTTTTCATTGTTTACAAAAGCTGTTTTTTCTTGTTGACAAGAAAATAAAACAACAGATATGATAGCTATTAGAATTCCTTTTTTCATTATAATGTATTAATACGGTTTATGTATGGCGAAAGTAAAAAAATAATTGCAAATAGAACAAGAATAATTTCCTGAAAAAACTTCATTAAAATACTGTACTTTTGTCTTTTAGAATTAAAAAGATAAAAAGGATGAAAATAGCTATAGGGAATGATCACGCAGGGACTGAGTATAAGTTTGAAATTATTAAATTGTTAGAAGCTAGAGGTATTTCGGTTACTAATTATGGAACCAATGAAAACTCAAGTGTTGATTACCCTGATTTTGTTCATCCTGTAGCTAAAGATGTTGATACAAAAAATGTTGATTTAGGTATTTTAATATGCGGAAGTGCTAATGGTGTTTCTATGACCGCTAATAAATATAGCGGTGTTAGAGCAGGCCTGTCTTGGACAAAAGAAATTGCTGAATTAATACGATTACATAATGATGCTAATATTTTAAGCATCCCTGCTCGTTATACTTCAATACCACAAGCATTGGCTATGGTAGAAACTTTTTTAGATACCGCATTTGAAGGGGGCAGGCATCAAACAAGAGTGGACAAAATAGCTATTTCATAATGCTTACTTGGAAGACAATGCCTTTTACAGATTTTACTGTAAAGGAGTTATACGAAGTATTACAATTGCGAAGCGAAGTTTTTGTGGTTGAACAAGATTGTGTGTATCAAGATATTGATTTTAAAGATCAGAAAGCACTACATGTTTTGGGGTATAAAAATGAAAAATTAGTTGCTTATACACGTGTTTTTAAACGGGGTGATTATTTTGATGAAGCTAGTATAGGTAGAGTAGTGGTACAACAGAATGAACGTAAGTACGGTTATGGACACGATTTAATAAAGGAAAGTATTAATGTGATAGAAACACAACTTGGTACAAGCACTATACATATTTCCGCTCAAACTTATTTAGAAAAGTTTTACAGTACTCATGGGTTTGCCAAAACAGGAGAAGGGTATTTAGAAGATGGGATACCTCATATAAAAATGATAAAAAACTAAACAAGTATTTAGCTTAAATCATTTCATCATAAACAAAATAGGCTACCCAAATAGGTAGCCTATTTTGTTTATATATGGAAAATCCACAGTTGGATTAATTAGCGTGAAAGCGTCTTTTTTTCACAATGTTTTTAATAATTATTTCTACGCGTCTGTCGTATTCAGCTCCTTTACCTAATGGTACAGTTCTACGCATTCCTTTATAACGCATACGTTCTTTTCCAATCCCTTTACGTCTTAAGTAACTATAAACAGCTTTCGCTCTAGTTTGTGATAAATTTTGTTTTTTCGTTTTTCTGTCAATTGCATCCCTACTGTATCGAGTACAACATACATGTCCTTGGATTTCAATATATAAATCAGGACGATCCGTTAAAACTTTTGCTAACTTACGTAAATGAGGGAATGATTTTTCAGTAATCCAAGCATATCCTTCTTGAAAGTGAATATTTTCTAAAACAAAACGATCACCAATATTTAATGGCTCAACAATTTTGTTCTGAATAAGTGTTTCATTTACTCTTGGCTTGGGAATAATGGTTTTAATATCAATAGTTACTTTTCTATTTAAGCCTCTAACGATATCTGTTTCTACTTGATCAAATTTTCTTATGATAACCTCACCTTTCCCTTTTACAACCTTAAAAAGTGTTTTATCTATACCTAAACTAATTAAATAATTTTTTACATTTTTAGCTCTTTTTATCGATAAATTCATATTGTATTTATCAGAACCCCTATCATCAGTATACCCATACATAATGATTTCAACAATTTTTTCTCTCCCTAGTTTGTTTATAAATGCTTCAACTTTCCCTTTTTCTTTCCCATTTAATTTATAGATGGCAGTGTCAAAATAAACATTAACATCTCGATGTTGTTTTTGCGCAGATAGCGAAAAAGAGAAAAAAAGAGAGAATATGAGTACGTATATTAATTTCATAGTTGTTGGGGGTTTAATAACAAATCTAAACAATTGTAATCAAAAGAGATGCCAAATTATTTTAAAATGGTTTTGTGCTTATCTGAATTTAAAATCTCAAGTCCTTTGTTAATGGCTTCATGATGTGTAAGTTGGTAGTTGTATAAGCCTTCTTTATAAAAATAACGCGTTACCAATTGATCCGTTATTATAGTTGATAACTCTTCTTTATAATTAGTAAGTGCTACTGTTTTAGCTGTGGTAATACTGTTTTTTAATTGTTCAATTTCTGTATCGAGCACCATATCATCCTTCGTAGCTTGTTTTTCTAATGAGGCTAAAATTTTTTCAGTGTTGGTTTGATATTTAAAATCACTATTAGAAACATATTGTTTAAAAGAATCATAATCAGTGTCTGAAAATGAAAAATCAGTAATTGAGTTGAATGTGTTTTTATAATAAAAATCAGTACAAAAATTAAAAATTACTTGCTCTCTAATTAATGCTTTTGAAATATTACTGTACTTGCTTTTTTCAATTTTAACATCTGGGTCAACACCTCCACCATCATATACGGTTCTTCCATTTTTTGTTTTAAAGGCATTGTAGTTTTTCTCATCAGTACGTACAGCTTTTCCTCTTTTATCTCTATTCCAATAATCTAATGCCTGAATACAACGTCCTGAAGGAGTGTAATAACGTGATATAGTTACTTTTAATTGGGTACCATAGGTTAGTTTCTTTGGACGTTGAACTAATCCTTTCCCAAAACTTCTAGACCCTACAATTACCGCTCTATCTATATCCTGTAAAGCCCCTGAAACAATCTCACTTGCTGAAGCGCTAGTTCCGTTTACCAATACTACTAATGGAATTTCTGTATCTAAAGGCTGATCCTTTGTTTTGTATACTTTGTTGTACTTTTTTACTTTGGATTTTGTAGTAACAATTACTTCGCCCTTAGGTACAAATAAGTTCACTATCCTTACAGATTCTCTAAGTAAACCACCTGGGTTCCCTCTTAAATCTAAAATTAGTTGCGTTGCACCCTCAGCTTTTAAATTTACAATTGCTTCTTTGGTTTGTTTAAATGCTTTACTGTTAAACTTACTAAGCACTATATATCCTGTTTTCTCATTGATAAGCTTATAAAAAGGAACAGCATCTACATCAATTGCTGATCTAGTTAAAACCGTTTGTAATTCTTTTCCTTGGCGTTTATATACAATGGTAACTTTTGAGTTTGCAGCTCCTTTTAACAGCGCTGCAGTATCTTCTTTTGAATCGATTACTTTAATATCACCAACTTGTATAATTTCATCACCCGCCTTTAATCCAGCTTTGTCAGCAGGATAGTCTTTAAAAGGTTCTGTAATAAATAAACGCCCTTCTTTTCTGTTTATGCCGGCACCAATCCCAGTATACTCACCAGAGTTATTAATTTTATAAGATTCAACATCCTGTTCATTATGAAACTGAGTATAAGGGTCAAGATCCTTTAACATACTTTTTATAGCGGTGTCCATTAATTCCCCAGGGTTGGTTTCGTCAACATAGTTCATGTTGAGTTCCTTAAACAGGGTAGTGAAGATCTCTATCTGTTTAGCAATTTCAAAAAAGTCATTTTTAAATGCAGATGTTGTTACCAATAACAGCACTGCTATTACTGGTATGAATACTCTTTTTTTTAAGATTGTTTTCATAATGCAGCTGTTTTTATGTGATTTCTCGATATAAAATTATTTTTCCATTGCATTCCAAATAAATTCATTCGAAATGACGTATTAGTAATATAGCCTGGCCGAAAGGATTTATTGTATTAATATGTTTCGACTGGATCGAATCAGACCAAATTAGCGATAAAAAACGTAAAGACATCAATTCGAGTAATTTTCTATTGAAAATTTTATCGTGAATAGTATTTTGAAAAAAATAAGATTTATGAACCTTCTTTTTCAGCTAACTTCTTTAAAAGACGCTCCATTTTGATGTTTACCCCTTCAAAATTTGGCATATCTTTACTAAGATACAAAAACATACAGACATATTTTTGGTTAAAACCATCATGTATGATGTGCTTGTTGAGCCTATACCCTTCACGAAGTAGTCGTTTTATTCGGTTTCTATCTACGGCTTTTTTAAAATTTCTTTTAGAAACAGAAACGCCAGCTTTTACCAAAACCTCATCTTCAAAGTTAAGTTGTTTGTACACCAATTTTATAGGGAAATCCGTCAACTTTTTTCCAGAGCTAAAAAGTTCATCTAGTAACTTTTTACTTTTTAACTTCTCTATGGATGGATAGGTTTGGTTCATACTGTAAAAATAAGAATCCCTTTTAAATCTTACTACTCAAATAAGTTTTATCTCAATTTATAACGTAAACCAATAACTATTGATGGAGTTTTTACTGTGGCAAGATTGTAATGGTTGTAACCAGTAAAGATATTCAGTTTTTTTAGATGATACACTACATTAATTTTACACTCATTAATCGTTCCAGAGTCTATAAAATCTTGTTGCCAAGCTAATAAAATACTAATTGGTTTTTTTACAAATACTTGTGCTCCTAATCCATAACGAAATCCAACAGAATTCACATTATTAGTTGCATGGCTTACCCCTAAACTCCACCAAGCAGTTATAAATTTTTCACGGATACGATAATAATTAAAAGTTAATCCACTTAGGTCTAAATTTTCTGTTTTACCAAAATGGTTTTCATAAAAATGACTATGTCTGGCTGTAATCCCTATTAAATCAGAAAAACGATATTCCAAATCAACATGTAAACCGTTTATTCGATACTTACCATTTGAGTAGTAAGTAGTAACTTGTAATAAATTAATACGATAGTCCTCTTTATCACCTAACTTTAAATATTCACCAGAACTATTCTTTTCATAAGGAATAGGGTTAAATACACGAACTTCTTTATCTCCTATGACTAGTGATTTACCTGCCCAGACTAGTGGTTTAAAAACCAATTCAGCAAACAAATAGGTTTCAAACGAGTTTTTTCTATTCTTTGCCCTATCAGAAGAATCGCTATGTGTAAAGGAGTTTGATTGTTCTTTTAAAATATTTTCTTTGGCCTTTTTTAACCTGCTCTGACTAAAACTAGAAACTGAAAAACAAATACATAAAATAAGTAGAAACCTCATAAATAATATTTTACTACTTACAACAAACAACGTTCCATTATTAAATGATTAGAAATTAAAAAGCCCTTGAAAAAGGTTCAAGGGCTTTTTAATGTATCGAATTATACATATTCTTATATTCTATGCAGTATATTCAATAATTAGATCAATAGATTAATTCACGATTATCCTTTTAACAATCGCTGAATTATTAGCGACTATTTGCATAAAATAAATTCCTGAAGGAGTATTTTTTAAATTAACGTCTAACTGGTTTTCAAAGTTTTTTAAATCTATAACTTGAATGACTTTTCCTGTTAAGCTAATTATTTTTGCATCTGTTAACTTCTCTTTACCTGTATACTTAAGTGTGAAAATTCCGTTATTAGAATTTGGAAAAATAGAAAACTCATTTTTTGACAATAGGTTATCATTAATCCCTAAAATAGGTTCGTATAATTGTACTTCTGCTACTTGAATAATACCTTCTCCTGAATTACATTCATTATCGGTAAAATTTATTCTATAATAAGAGTATGAAGTAGTATTTGTAAAACTAAATGTTCTAGCAAAAAATCTAGTTGAGATACAAGGAATTACATCTGTTGCAATACTAGTAAAAGCAACACCGTCATTAGAACCTAAGACTTCAAAGTCCTGTGGGTCTCTTCCTTCAGCGTCATTTGCAGTAGTTATTTCAATTGAAGTAGCAATTTTACTTGCACCACCTAAATCTACAGTAAATCCTGTCCCGTCATTTTCATCGAAATCTAATAACTTTGTATTCACATCACCATCAATAATTTCATCTACTCCTTCATTTGCTGGAGCGTTTATAATATTGAAAGACGAAACCGTCATTGTAGGATTAAAAATGGCAGTTTGTGCTTGCAAAAAAGCTGCGCTTAATAAGGCAATAAATAGTAATTTTTTTCTCATAATATAAGGGTTGTTTTTTTGCAAAAAAACAACCCTTATATAGAAGCTTTACCAATCAAGGGATATAATTATTTGTTTTTGGGACAAACAATTTTGTTAGGCTTATTTCTTGTAACTATTATTTTTCCTATCTATATCAGCCATCAATTCTGATGGGTCAATAGTAATGTTTTTTACTGTTTTTGCTGCTTCAAATGTATAGGTTGGGTGTGCCCAAGCCCAATCAGCAGCAACAGTTCTTTTTAAGGTAGGATAAGCATTCGCTTTTTCAGCTCTTGCCATTTGTAATGGGATATATACATACTCTTTAGTACCATCAGTATACTCAACAATTAAATCAATAGGCATTGGTAAGCGTCCTTTACGTTCTAAAGTAATGGTTTTACCTTCAACGGATTTAATGGCATAATCAACAGTTTTAGTAGTTTGTGTCCATCCTGTTAAATACCAATCTAGTTGAAACCCAGAAACCTTTTCAGCTACCCTTTTGAAATCATTAGGTGTAGGGTGTTTAAATTTCCATTGATTGTAATATTCATTTAACGTTTCGGCTAATTTATCTTCTCCAATAATATACCCTAATTGCGCTAAGAAAATTTCTCCTTTACTATAAGCAGCTATACCATAAGCCATATTTGAATGATATCTATCAGCGTATGTGGTTTGTGGTTCTTCTTTACCAGTAGAAACTAAATAGTTATAATTTCTGTATGCACTTGCAAATGGGTTTTCTTTTCCTTCTCCTTCTGCTAAATCAGAAATATACGAAGTCATTCCTTCATCCATCCATTCATGTTTTGTTTCATTGGTAGCTAATAAATGCTGAAACCAAGCATGTGCCATTTCATGTGCTGTAACACCAATTAAACTACCTAATTTTCGTTGCCCTGTAATTAAAGTACACATAGCATATTCCATACCTCCATCACCACCTTGAATTACTGAATATTGTTTCCAAGGATAATCACCAATGTGTTTGTTGTAAAAAGCAAGTAATTTTGCTGTAGCTGGTTGTAATTTTTTCCAGTTTTCTTTGATGTTTTCATCGTTTTTATACAAGAAATGCAAGTCAACTCCATTTGCTCCTTTGATTTTATCGTGAATATAATCAGGATCTGCAGCCCATGTAAAATCATGTACATTTGGTGCTACAAAATGCCAAGTCAGTTTTTTACCAGCTGTTTTAACTGTTGTATTTGCATCTTCATATCCGTGACCAATTTGATTAGGGTTTTGTAAATACCCTGATCCACCAACAGTGTAGTTTTTATCGAGAGTTAATTTTACATCAAAATTACCCCAAACACCTTGAAATTCTCTTGCGATATAAGCATCCGCATGCCAACCTTCAAAATCATATTCTGCCATTTTAGGAAACCATTGGGTCATAGATAATGCAACACCTTCTTTACTATTTCTTCCTGATCTACGAATTTGTAAAGGAACTTGTCCTAAAAAATCCATGTCAAAAGTAACTTTTTCACCTGATTTAATAGGCGTGTTCAAAGTAACCTCTAATACTGTCCCAACCGTTTTATACGAAACAGCAGTTCCGTTTTGTGTTAAGGATTGTACCTTGATAAAACCAATTTCACTTGGTTTTAATACCTTTATTCTGCTTACTTTATTAGGACTCTCTTTCGTCCCTAGGTTAGTTGTCATTCTTCCGTCAGGGTCTGGAACGTTTTGTAAACGTGCATCCATTTCACTCCCGGGTTGAAAAGCATTAAAATATAAGTGGTAGTACACTTTGGTTAAATCATCAGGTGAATTATTTGTATATACTAATTCTTGTTTTCCTTGATATTGATAGTTATCTACATTCATATCAATATCCATTTTATAGTCCACATGTTGTTGCCAATAGGTGTCTTTTGATGTAATTGAAGTTGAGTTAGTAACTGTTTGGATACTAGGTTGTATGATGTTTTCTGATGTTTTACAAGAAAACAGTGAAATAGCCGCTAGACCAAGAATGAATGATTTTTTCATATGAAAATATATTTGAGCGTCTAAAATAAAAAAACCTCAGCAATAATTGCTGAGGTTTAGTATATATTTATGATGATGAATTTATTTCTTCGACATCATTTCTGCCATAATTAATGCATTGTATGCATTAACAATTTTACCACTTGTAGAAACATCACTTAATGTTTTCTTGTTATCAGCATCACCAGCCATAATCACTGTTGATTTAATTGGTAATCCTGAAGTCATTAAAATTTGCTTTACTTGAGCAGCTTTTAATTTAGGATAGTAAGAACGTATTAAAGCAGCAACTCCAGCAACATTAGGAGAAGCCATTGAAGTACCTTGTAAGTGCTTGTATTTGTTATTAGGTACTGGTGCGTAAATTTTTACTCCAGGAGCAAAAACATCAACATTTATTTTACCGTAGTTTGAAAAATTTGCTACTAATTCAGAACCATATTTGAAGTTTAATGCTCCAACAGTTAAGAAGTTATTTGCAATTTCAGCTCCGTTATTTACTTGGTCATTAGGGTAAATGTTTTTAGTATCTAAATCAGTACCATCATTACCAGCTGCATTTACAATTAACACATCGTTATCCGCTGCATATTTAATTGCGTCATAAACCCATTTAGAATGTGGTGAGTATGATTTTCCAAAACTAGTGTTGATTACTTTTGCACCATTATCTACTGCATAACGGAAAGCTAATGCGATATCTTTATCGTACTCATCTCCGTTAGGTACAGCTCTTACCGTCATGATTTCAACATTATGAGCAATACCGTTCATTCCTTTTCCGTTGTTACGTTCAGCAGCAATAATTCCCGCTACGTGAGTACCGTGTAAAGCACCATCTTTTTCAGGTCCCCACATTGTATTATTACCATAGTTAGCATCAGTAAGATCGTTAGGATTATCTTTTACAACTCCTCTAAAGTCATTAGTCATACTTAAGTGACTATTTAAACTATCAGTGAAATGATCTACTGCTCCTTTAATTCTTTCAGCGAAAACAGTTAATGAGTCAAAACCATTACCATAAGCCATTCCTGCAACTTTAGCACTCTGTAATAAAGCTTCATCTTTTGTATCAATAGCTTTTACGTCTTCTTTAGTGTAGTCTTTTTTACCAAAATGCTTTGCAAGTGCTTCATCAGCAGAAGTGATTTTTTGAAGCATCCCTTCGTATTGAGTTTTACTTCCAAGAGCTTGTTGGTATTGTGCGTCAAAATCTTTTTGTGCACTTGCAACAGTAGCAGCGTCAGCTAAAGATTTATCTCTTAAAATACGTACAAACTCTAAGTTTTCATCGTTACTATCACCTAAGAAATTCCAACCATGAACATCATCAATGAATCCATTTTTATCATCATCTTTTCCGTTGTTAGCAATTTCTTTTTTGTTAGTCCATAACACGTTTTTTAAATCTTCATGCTCAATATCAACACCAGAATCAATAACTCCAACAACAACAGTTTTTCCTTTCTTTCCTTTTAAGAACTCATATGCTTTATCAACACTCATTCCAGGGATAGTATCCTTAACTAAATCTAAATGACTCCAAGAGTTTAATTCGGCATCAGTTAATTTACTAACTTTTAAAGGAGTGCTATCAATGTTAGTGATAGGTGTAGACACAACATTAGTTGAACCACAACTAGCAAGAATTAATGCTGTTGTAGCTGATAAGAATAATGGTTTAATCAATTTCATATTATAATTTTTAGTTATTGAGGTACTTAATTTAATAAACTACTTTATTTGTTGCAATTTTAGCGTATTTGTTACAGAGAATCGTTTTAAAATGATAATTTTAAGAAAACTTTAAGACTATCTTCCTGTAAATATTTCATCACAGGTAAATCGTTCTTTTAACACTACCCCTTTTTCAGAATGTTGTACAGTAACAATCTCGTTATGTGCATCGTGCTCCAAAAATAAGTAAAAATTTTCAGATGCAGCAATATTTAAAAATTTAGCTTTTTCATCTAAACTTAGTAATGGTCTTGTATCGTATCCTGTTACATAGGGAACTTTTAAATGCCCTAATGTTGGCATTAAATCAGCCATAAAACAGATTGTCTTTCCGTTGTGGTTTATATGAGGGATCATTTGCTTTTCAGTATGGCCATCAATAAACAATACACCAAAGTCTAATTCAGATTGTTTTATAAAGTCACCAGAAGTAGGCGTGTTCATAAAAGATAGTTGCCCAGATTCCTGCATTGGTAATAGATTCTCTTTTAGAAAAGAAGCTTTTTCTCTGTTATTTGGTTCAACAGCCCATTGCCAATGGTTCTCATTAGTCCAGAACTTAGCGTTTTTAAATGAAGGTTTGTATCCTGTACGTTCCTTATTCCACTCAATACTCCCTCCACAGTGATCAAAATGTAAATGAGTCATAAATACATCAGTAATATCATCACGATGAAAACCATGTTTCGCTAAAGATTTATCTATTGATAAATTTCCCCATTGGTGGTAATAGCCAAAAAACTTATCTGATTGTTTTTCGCCCATTCCCGTATCAATTAATGTCAAACGATCTCCGTTTTCTATTAATAAACAACGCGCTGCAATATCAATAAGATTATTATTGTCTGCTGGATTGGTTTTTTGCCAAATGGTTTTAGGTACTACACCAAACATGGCACCTCCATCTAGTTTAAAATTACCAGCTTCTATAGGGTATAAATTCATGGAATAGTATTTTTCGTAAAATTATTGAAATTAATACTATGAATTAACTTTTTTAATAAAAATTACTCAAAGGCTTAAATTAAATTTCTTAAATCATTAGCAAAGATTTTCATCTTTTTAATTTCATTAGTACCAGCCAAACGTTCTTTTGTAAATATCAATAAAGCATAACCATTAGATTCTACATGAAAAGTAGGATTATCAAGAAATAATTGAGCTAATTCAGGCGTGATTAATTGTTGTATCGCAAAATCATCTTCACCTTTTATGTAGAATTTTTTAGAGAATTCAGGCTCTTTTTCAATTTTAATATCGTTAAAACCTGCGTAATGATAAATAAGTTCTAGTAAACCTTCTCGGTGTATAGAAAAAACGGGTAGAATATGATTCAGTTCGGTATAAAACATTGTTGCTCTAACTACTTCTTTAGCAATAAACTCTCCTTCATAAAACTCTATATCAAATACTTTAAAAACAGTATCTTTTTTACCAATTTCATTATACGTATGATTGATGGTTTTAGTTTTAAAATAGATAAAGTTTTCTAAATATTCTGTTTCTATTTTCTTTCTTACTGTGTAACTATAATCTAATTCCTTGGCGATTGATTTTATTAATTCCTGACGATTGGTAAGTACTCCAGTAGACTCTAACACTTTTTTTACAGGAAGCATTTTCCTTAGTCCAAATGGATGCTTTGAGCCGGCGTCTAAAAGATCTAAACCTATAATTTCTAAGCTACCTCCCTTTTTTCTAAAAATTTCTTTATAATCAGACATACTTTCCATTACGGTATGATCAACAAAATCACATAAAGAAAAATCAATAATAGCTTCTTCAGTTTCTGGAATGGTATCTAATTTGCGTTTTAACTTGGAGAAGTTTAAAAAAGTACAAAAGTTTTTGACACTCACATAATAATTGTTAGTATCTCTTTCTTTGAACATTAACACATTCGGTTTAAGAATATTCCTGAAAAAATGTACGATACTTTTATTGATGATTAAATGAATTATTCCTGTTGCAAAAATCCCTGCAAAAATCCCTTCTATTAATCCAATACTAATTGTTACAATTAAAGTGGTTAAGAAAATGAATCCTTGCTCTTTACCTATTTTAAAGGTATCTATTATTTTAGAAGGATGAGCGAGTTTCCACCCTGTAAAAACTAAAATAGCCATTAATGCAGGTAAAGGAATACGGGTGAGTTCAGTACTGAATAATACAATAAAAACAACTAAAAATGATGCATGAAAAAAATTAGATGACCTATTACTAGCGCCATTATTTACGTTTACGGAGCTTCGAGCAATAACAGTTACAACATTTAATCCTCCTAAAAATCCAGCAATGATATTAGCAAATCCAATAGCTTTAATATCTCTATTTACATTGGAACGCCTTTTTTCAGAATCTAATTTATCAACAGCCTTGATACTTAATAAGGATTCAATACTAGCAATTAGGGTTAAACTTAATACTACTGACCAAAAACCAAACGTACCTACTTTATTAAAATTAGGAGTAGGGATATTTGCAATAATTTCATGTGCTTGAGGAATTCCTGAAATCATATAATCAGGGTGAATTGGGTTGGGTAATTGTAATACCAATTCATAATAATAACTGAATCCGATTGCCAATAAAACAATCCACATTGGAGCTGGAATTAATTGTAAGTATTTGTTTCTTATTTTGGCAT
>Ga0209395_1000349_pt1 | contig 68574 bp, 60 predicted proteins | sample GOMGulsemesocosm_3_FD_184635 | JGI IMG/M metagenome (GOLD analysis project Ga0209395, IMG submission 184635) | Methane-oxidizing microbial communities from mesocosms in the Gulf of Mexico - GOM9D Gulf of Mexico (SPAdes) (version 2) | ecosystem: Environmental > Aquatic > Marine > Cold seeps...
GGGGCCTTGCTTTGGCATGAAAGGGGGGACTGGCCATGAATGATAGAGCGAAATGATGGGTGGCGCCCTCTCTGAGTTGGGGGTGACCAACGGCTTTGAGCGCCTAGCGAGGTTTGATCTCAGCAGGCCTGTGAAGTCATGGCTATACTGGGGAGAACAGATCTATTTTCTGGAAAAATATTAAAGCGGTTGAGGTGATCACGCTCGCTGAAGATATCTTAGTGCTACCAAGAGGCTCAACTGCTGACAAACCCATGTACCCAATACAAAGTCGCAGAGTATAGAGGACGACTGATTGACTTATAAAATGATGCTGATGACTAGTAATACGCTAAGACAACCACTCACTCCCTGCCAAAATAATACTGGATTACGCACGATTAAGGGAGGTTGATGATAGCCACTAATTTGCTCGTTGGGTTTGTTTTTAAAGCCTGCATACATCTGAGAGAAGCTGGGGGTGCGCTTTGCGGGATCAGCGCATAATGCCTCTTTAAGGGTATTGTCTATCTCTTGAGGTAGGTCTTTTCGAAAAGTGCTGATAGGGCGGTAGTGCCATTGTTGTAATGACTTTGGAATGTCAGAGACATTTGAGAGCGTTTTAAAGGGGAAGTGAGCACAGAGCATTTGATAAGTGATAATCGCCACTGAGAACAGATCGCTTTTGTGAGAAGCACTGGCTCCAGAGAGTACTTCAGGTGCACTGTAAGAAAGCGTTCCTAGTGGGCGATCACCGGCAACTTCTTCAAAGCAACCAATCTTGCAGCTGCCGTAATCAATCAATGTCAGTTTGTTGTCGGCGTCGATTAAGAAGTTATCGGGTTTTAAATCGCAGTGTACGATATCCATACGCTGTAGACTGCGCAGTGCATCGATCATTTGCTTGAGGATTACATTGACTTGCTCAAGTGTTGGACTTGGATTGTTTTTCATCCACTGCGCTAAAGGTATACCAGTAATCGGCTCGCACACGTGATAGAGAAACTTACTGGCAGGATCTCTTGGGTAGATTTTCATTAAACTTTGCTGGTTAAATTTTTCGCCGATCCAGCCCTCCTTAATAAAGGCACTGATATATTGCAGATCTTCAGCAAAGTTTAGCGAGGGGACTTTAATAATGACATCTCGATCATTTTGTTTGTCTCTGGCTAAATACACATGAGAGCGAGCACTTTGTTGCTTAATGTCTAAAATTTCAAAATCATCTAATACGGCACCAATCGGTAGTGCGGGTGGAATAACTTGCTGTTGGCGCTGCGCGATTAATTGATTAAAACTGATATCGGGTGCGTTTTCTACTTTGATAAGCAGGCAAGTCAAGTTGTCATGTGAACCGTTTTGCTGCGCAACCTGACAAATTTTTTGACTGGCAATTTCTAGTGATTGGCTTTCTGCAATGATTTTTTTAACGTCTTTTTTACCGATAAAATCATACACTCCGTCGCAGCTGAGAAAAAAGATGTCAGCGTTTTCTATCTCAGTGGTGGCAAAATCAACTTTGACGTGATTGGAGGCGCCTAGTGCTCTGTTTAAAATGCCGGAGGGGGTGGAGTGCTGCTTAGTGAGTACTTGAAAGCCATCACCATTTATTTTTGCTATCTGACAATCGCCAATGTGGAATATTCTTGCTTCAGTGCCTTTGAGCACAATGGCTGAAAAGGTGCTGTACCACTGTTGTTCTTTTTGATTGGGCGCGCTGACCTGCTGTCTTGAATAAAGCCAGCTATTTAATGCGGCAATGATTTTTGAGGCGGATTTGCTCACAGACCAGCTACTAGGCGTCGCTAGGTATTCTTCTATAAAATGGCAGACGCTCATCTGGCTGGCTTGCGCGGCATAATTAGCGCTGGAGACGCCATCGGCAATGACCGCTACGTGACCTTTGGTTTCCAACTCAATGCCCTTAGTGATTTTAACGGCAAATGCGTCTTGGTTTTGCGCTTTAATACCGGCGCTTGAAAATCCACCGGCAACAATTTTTAGCGGTTCAGCTGAAGTTTTTGACATATAAATACTGCTCTAATCAGTGCGTATACTGGTACGGAGTCTAGCAGTTAAATTCTCTGCTAGACTCCGTAATATATAAGTACTGGCTAGCACTTATCTAGAAGCAAATGCCGGCTGCTCAGGAGATTAATGTGAGCTTTGGACCTGTTTCAGAATAAAAACTAACTCACTTTAATTAACTCTACGCTGCCATCTGGCATGATTTCTGCCATAGCTCCTTTAGGTTCCTTCATCAAAAATAACATGAGAAGGCCAACAAAGGCACTGGCTGCTATCACTAGAAAGAAATCTTGATAGCTGACAAACGAGAGTACCGTTAAATAAAACACTGCACCTACGTTACCGTATGCACCGGTCATACCCGCTATTTGCCCTGTTAAACGACGCTTTATGAGCGGCACAGCAGCAAATACGGCACCTTCTCCTGCCTGCACAAAGAAAGAGCAACTCATCGCAGCAATAACCGCTAGGAATAACGGCCAGTCACCGTTAATGCTTGCCATAACCGCATAACCTAGCGATAAACCGGTGGTCAGAATCATCAGCGTGATTTTGCGGCCGTATTTATCGCTAATCCAACCGCCAAGTGGTCGAGATGCTAGATTCATAAATGCATAACTAGAGGCGAGTAAACCCGCTGTGACCATGCTTAAGTTAAAGGTTTCTGCAAAGAATAAAGGCAGCATTGAGACCACCGCCAATTCAGAGCCAAAGGTTGCGAAGTAAAGTACATTTAATACCGCCACTTGTTGAAACGAGTAGCGATGTAAGGGTTCTACTTCCTTGACAAATAGCTCTTTGTTGACTTGGTATGCTGCGCGCACTTCGATAACTAATAATACCACCAACGACAAGTAAGCAATGATGCTAAAGGTCTCGCCGATTAAGTGCACGCCCTCGGGTGAGAGTTTCCATACTAGCAATGCAAGTGCGGCGAACAGCGGGATTTTCATCAATAGTAATAAATAAAAATCGCTGACACTGGTGACTTCCATTGCCTTTGCGCTCTTTGGTTTAAAGTAAGTCGCGCCCTGAGGTGTGTCTCTGACTCCCCAGTAGAAAATGACTGAGTAAACCATGCAGATAATACCGGTGATACCGACTGCGTAGCGCCAGCCATCTTCGCCACCAAAGTATAGGGCAAGCAAAGGCATAGTACCGGATGCGGCTGCAGATCCAAAGTTGCCCCAGCCTCCGTAGATGCCTTCAGCAGTACCTAGTTGGTGCGCTGGAAACCATTCACTGACGAGGCGAATGCCGATCACAAAACCTGCGCCGATGAAGCCTAGCAGAAATCTGGCCAGTGCCAATTGCTCGAAATTATCTGCCAGTGCAAACATGAAGCAGGGAATGGCGCAAATAAACAGCAACAAACTATAGGTTTTACGGGGACCGTAAAGATCCGTCACCATGCCGATAATTATGCGCGCCGGAATAGTCAGCGCAACGTTTAAGATGAGTAGCGTTTTAATCTGCTCAGAGCTCAGTCCCATCGATTCGGCAATTAGGCCTAATAGTGGAGCGTGGTTAAACCAGACCAGAAAGCTGATGAAAAAAGCGACCCAGCTAAAGTGTAGTATTTTCATTGATGGCGTTAATGAAAACAATTGAAATTTGCTTGAGCTCACCTTAAGAAACCTCCTTAAGTTGCACAAAACCTTTGTGAATTCTTGATTCAAAGGTGTTGATCGAAATATTTTCATCTTGCTCGCATATACCTGTGTCCAAGCAAAATTGCTGCTTTAATAAGGGGGATGCAATGCTATAGCGTTGTTCTAATTCTGTAATCAAACCGCGCGATAGTACGTTCGCTTTTGAAAATGGGTCAAAGTTGGAAACCGCTTTTACTTGGCTTTGCGCATCGCTACCGCGCGGCAGTATGTGAAATACAGCGACTTGTTTACCCTGAAGCTCTGCGCAAACACCAGTGTTACGAGGAATATCTTGAAGCTGGCAAATATCGATCCATCTATTAGTAGTTGTCATATTAATACCGTCCTTTAAAGTTCTGTGGCTAATTCAAGTGCTTTTTCGCTAGGACTTATCTGCTCGCGCACTGTGCTGAAAATAATGTTGTCATCTTTTTTGTCGCTATTGATAAAGTGGTTGAAACGCTTGAGTTTCTCTGGGGTTTCAATGGTTGTTTTCCATTCACACTGGTAAGTGCCAATCAAGTGTTCCAGCTGCGCGAGCAGTTCATCGTTAATGCCCAGTTTGTCTTGGATAACTACGTCTTTTAGGTAGTCTAAACCCCCTTCAAGGTTTTCCATCCAGACCGATGTGCGCTGCAATCTATCAGCTGTTCTGACGTAGAACATATAGATGATGTCGATGTAGCGCAGCAGTGTGGCGTCGTCAATGTCACTGGCAAAAAGATCAGCGTGTCTTGGTCGCATGCCACCGTTTCCGCATACATACAAGTTCCAGCCGTTATCGGTGGCGATGATGCCAAAGTCTTTACTTTGCGCTTCTGCACATTCACGTGCACAGCCTGAAACGGCCATTTTGACTTTGTGGGGAGAGCGAATACCGCGATAGCGCTCTTCAATAAGGATGGCCATTGAGGTGCTGTCTTGCACACCGTAGCGACACCAAGTATTACCTACACAAGACTTAACGGTACGTAGTGATTTTCCATAAGCATGGCCGGTCTCTAAGCCTGCATCGACAAAGCGTTTCCAGATAATTGGCAGCTCATGAATTTGTGCGCCAAATAAATCAATACGTTGCCCACCGGTGATTTTTGTGTACAAGTTAAATTCTTTGGCAACTTGGCCAATCAAAATCAAGTGATCAGGCGTTAGCTCGCCACCGGGAATGCGCGGAACAATTGAGTAAGTGCCGTTTTTTTGCATGTTGCCTAAAAAGTTGTCGTTGGTATCTTGCAGGCCGACTAGTTCTTCTTCAAGTACGTGTTCGTTCCACAGTGAAGCCAGCATAGAGCCAACGGCAGGCTTGCAAATTTCACAGCCATCGCCTGCACCACAGTCATCTAATAAAGCGGCAAAAGAGCGAATTTCTTTGACTCTGATGATGTCGTATATTTCAGTGCGAGAATACTTAAAGTGACGACACAAGCTGCTGTCAATGCTGACGCCTAAAGCGCTCAGCTTGGCATTCATCACTTGCGTGACCAGAGGAACACAGCCACCACAACCGGTGCCAGCGCTAGTGCAAGCTTTCAGAGCGCCAATATCTGTGGCACCGGCTGCAACTGCCGCATTGATATCGCCTTTAGTAACATCTAGACATGAGCAAATTTGAGCCGTGTCGGGTAGGGCATCTATCCCGGCACTACCTCCGGAGGTCTCACCATCAGTGTCTGGCAGTAATAGGTACTCAGGTGGGTGGGTCAATTCGATTTTATTTAACGCCAATTGCAGCCATTGACCGTAATCGCTACTGTCTCCGACAAGCACTGCACCGAGTAGGATTTTGCCCGACTCATCCATGACAATTTTCTTGTAGATGCCGGTGGCGGTATCGATAAAGCTATAAGTTTGTGAGTCGGGGGTGTTGGCATGAGCATCGCCGATACTTGCTACTTCAACACCGAGTAGTTTTAACTTAGTACTCATGTCTGCACCAGCGAACGCTTTGTCGCCCCCTGTCAAATGGCTAACAGCTGCTTTGGCCATTGCGTAACCGGGTGCCACTAAACCAAAAATTTTGTTGTCCCAGAGGGCACATTCGCCGATGGAATAAATATCGGGATCGCTAGTCAAACACTGGTTATTGATAGCGATACCGCCACGCTCGCCCAACGCAATACCAGCATCTCTGGCCAGATTGTCTCTTGGGCGGATGCCGGCAGAAAAAATGATAGTATCGGTTTCTAAAAAGCTGCCATCGGCAAAGTTCATGCGGTAGCGACACGTTTCGCCTGCGACAATTTCTTTAGTATTCTTTTGGGTGTGAACTTCAACCCCAAGGTCATTTATTTTTTGTTGAAGTAATGCTCCTCCCCCCTGATCAAGCTGCACAGCCATTAGCCGTGGTGCAAATTCTACAACGTGGGTTTTAAGTCCGAGTTGTTTGATGGCATTAGCCGCTTCAAGCCCTAATAGCCCGCCGCCAATAACCACGCCAACAGTTGACTTTTTAGCGGATTCAGCAATTTTATCTAAGTCGTCTAATGTTCTATAGACGTGGATGTGCGCTTGGTCTTTACCCGGCACGGGTGGAACAAAGGGGAAAGAGCCAGTTGCGAGTACCAGTTTGTCATAGTTGATGATAGCGCCATCGGAGCTGGTAACTGTTTTAGCGTTGCGATCAATAGCAGTTGCCTCTTGATTTAAGTAGTACTTAACGCCCATTTCATCGTATTGCTGCGGAGTCGTCAGTGCTAAATCTGCTGCACTGTTACCGGTGTAATAACTGGTCAGCATAACGCGGTCGTATGCTAAGCGAGATTCTTCACAAAAAGTGATTATTTCGTAATTATCACGGTGAGAGTTGCTTAATTGGCTGATAAAATGATGCCCAACCATACCATTACCAACGACGACTATTTTTTGTTTGGCCATTATTATTTCACTCGCTATGTCTTATGTTTAATTCTTGTCTGCAGGTGACTAAGCAATTAAAAGGCCAGTTTTAAATAATGTCTATTCCTTGGTTTTTAAGTAATTATAAATAAAGGGTTTTTTTTGGTATTATGGTGGGTCTTTGCTTCATTAGGTTATATCAGATATCGGTCTTTGCACACAAAAATTGCAAGCAAAGTTCATGCGCTGCGCTATTATTGGGCGAAAAATAGCAAGCGGCACTGAATCTGTCCTATGAAGCTGCTGTTGTAATTATAACTAGTTGTATTATAAGGTGTTGATCGTTATCTTCAAAGTTGGCGCAATCATTGCTTCGTTACAGTATGCTTTTCAAGTCAGGAGTTTTAAGTGAAGAATCAAACTTTGCAGGCGATGCCAAATCTAATAGCGACAGATGCAAAAAACGGCATTAAAACAACTTGCCCTTACTGTGGGGTAGGTTGTGGGGTACAAGTTCTCGTTGAAGATACTAAATTCCAGATAAGAGGTGATCAACAGCACCCGGCCAATTTTGGTAAGTTATGTATTAAAGGCAAAAATCTGGCTGATACTATCGATAATAGTCATCGGCTTACAGCGCCAACGATACATGGTGAGTCAGTGACATGGGACAGAGCGACTGATTATGTGGCTCATCAGTTCAAAGATATTATTGCTGAGCACGGACCCGACAGTGTGGCTTTTTATGTATCAGGTCAGTTGCTGACAGAAGATTATTACGTTGCCAATAAGTTAATGAAGGGGTTTATTGGCTCAGCTAATATCGACACTAATTCTAGGTTGTGTATGTCTTCAGCGGTAGCGGCACACAAGCGCGCATTTGGTGAAGATATTGTGCCGATGAGCTATGCAGATATTACTAAATCCGATTTAATTGTTTTGTCTGGTTCAAACTTGGCTTGGTGTCACCCCATTCTCTACAAGCGCATCCGCGATGAAAAAACCAAACGTCCCGAGCTGAAAGTGGTGGTCATTGATCCGCGCGTCACTGCATCGAATGAACTCGCTGACCTGCATTTACCGATTAGAGCGGGCGGTGATTTAGTACTGTTTAACGGTTTGCTTAATTATCTTGCGCAAAATGATTATCTAAATTGTGATGCGCAAGGTTTAGAGCAAGCGTTATTAAAGGCGCAACAAGATTTACCAAAACTTGCCAATATTGAGCTAGATTCTTGTGATATTCAGGCGTTTTATACTTTATTTGCCGAGAGCAAAAAAGTGGTCACGTTGTTTTCGATGGGGATAAATCAGTCAGAGCAAGGGGTCGATCAAGGTAACGCCATTATAAATTGCCACCTCGCTAGCGGTAAAATAGCAGAGGTTGGATCGGGTCCATTCTCGATCACAGGCCAGCCAAACGCGATGGGCGGTCGTGAGGTGGGTGCGCTGGCAAATACACTGGCCGGGCATATCGAATTTTCTGATACTGAGCTAGTCGACTCACTCGGTGCGTTTTGGCAAAGTGACAATATGGCCACAGAGCCGGGCTTAAAGGCGGTCGATCTGTTTGATGCGATTGATGAAGGCAGTATAAAAGCCATCTGGGTAATGGCAACCAACCCAGCTGTCAGTATGCCCAATAGTGAAAAAGTTCGCAGGGCGTTGCAAAAATGTCCGCTAGTGGTGGTCAGTGACTGTGTTGCGCACAATGATACTATCCAATTTGCCGATGTGGTGTTGCCGGCTAAAGGCTGGGGTGAGAAGTCGGGGACTGTTACTAATTCTGAACGAAGGATATCAAGGCAGCGTGCTTTTCTAGAGCCTTTTTCAGGCGCTAAGGCGGATTGGTGGATTATTAGTGCGGTTGCGCAAAAAATGGGATTTAAAAAACAGTTTAACTATAGCCATGAGCGTGAGGTGTTTTTAGAACACGCTAAGCTATCTGGCCTAGAAAACCAAGGGACGAGAGCTTTTGATATCTCGGCGTTTAGCAGTGTTAGTGAAGTGCAGTACCAAAACTGGGTGCCGGTACAGTGGCCGCAGCCTAATGCTAAAGCCATTATGCTTAGTGACCAGCTAATGTTTGAGCGCGGCGAGTTTTTTACGCCGTCGAAAAAAGCGCAAATCATTGCGGTTAACGATAAGTTAATGGGTGAAAAATCCCATTGCTTTACCTTAAACACTGGCCGGGCGAGAGACCAATGGCATACGCAAACACGTACCGGAAAATCTGCGTTATTATCCAATCACTATCCTGAGCCGATGGTTGAAATACATCCAGAGGATGCCTTCAAGCATCAACTGCTTGATCAATCGCTGGTCAATATTATCTCAAAAGATGCAAGTTTGGTGGTACGTGTTAAGCACAGTCATAGCCAGACCATGAATTCTTTATTTATGCCGATTCACTGGTCGAGCGAAAATTCACATCAAGGGGCTGTCGGAAAATTGGTAACAGCCAATTTTGACCCTATATCAGGTCAACCCGCTTTCAAGCATGCCTATGTAGATGTATCAGCTTGTAGCGTAAACAGTGAAGCACAGCTAGTGGTTCAGCAAAAGTTGCCAATGGGTATCTGTTTCTATCAGGTTGAGCAGTCAGTTAAGGATGGGTATTGCTACCACTTAGCCAGCCAAGAAGAGCCTAAATCCTTGTTCAAACGTTTGCAGGCTTTACTGTTAGAGTGTGGCGAGATAGATCAGAGCAGTAGTCAAATTCAGGCGATTGATGATAAGGCTAGGTATTACCGACAAAGTTACTTTCAAGCTAAAAAACTACTCGCGGGTGTGTTTGTTGCTGCCAATAAAAAGCAATTACCACAAGGTTGGGTAAGCCAGTTTTACCAAGAGCGAGAAAGCGATGCGCAAAAGCGCGGGACTATTGCCTCAAACGTAGTTGAATTGCAGGACCAGAAAATATTCTGCCAGTGCTTAAAAGTCCCCGTTAGCGAGATTAAGTCAGCGATAGCAGATGATGCCTCGAGTGTCGAAAATATCAGAAAGTGTACAGGGGCTGGCAATAGCTGCGGCAGTTGTATCGGTGATATCTCGCTAATGCTTGATCATTACGCAAAAAGAGTTGGTTAGTTGGTCGTTGCTCTCACACAGCATTTCTATGTTAGCCCTGCTCAGAAGTGCTGAGTGCTACACTATTTTTCTGTCAGTTTGTGTCGCTCAAAATTTTGCTTATAGATTGATAAATAAATTGAATCGTAATTCGTTGAAAATCATGCACAATGGTCACTTAATGTTGAGACCTCAATATAATATCACGCTCGAGAATAAGACAAGGTAGATAGCGGCGTTTAAAGGTGTAAAAATACATTCAAATCAGCGACGGGTAATGCCCAGTATGCTTTGTATGTAATAGACAGCACCTTATTAATCTTTATTGTATCGGTTTGTTAATGTCGTATCATCGATTGTGGTCGTTATAGGAAGTCTCTTGATGTTTTTTGAATCAGTGCCTGCATTATTATTACTTTGAACGCATGGGTTTATCTATAATTACCGGGAGAAAAAATGAGTATAAAAGGCAAAGTGGCCGTCGTTACTGGTTCTACAAGTGGCATAGGGTTGGGAATTGCACAAGGTTTTGCAAAGGCTGGTATCAATGTGGTGATTAACGGTATTTGTGACGCGCAAGTTGTTGATGGTATCTTAAATCAGTTAAGGGGATTTGGTGTTAAGGCTATCTATCACGGCGCTGATATGACCAAGCCTGAGCAGATAAGAGCGCTTATCAGTACAGCAGTACAAGAAATGGGTACGGTAGATATTCTGGTGAATAATGCTGGGATACAAAAAGTGGCTCCCATTGAAGACTTTCCAGAGGATGCTTGGGATGCTATTACCGCCATCAACTTATCATCCTCTTTTCATACGACCAAAGCAGTATTACCGTTAATGCGGGCATCCGGTTGGGGACGTATTATTAATGTCGCCTCCGCTCACGGGTTGGTTGCCTCTCCCTTTAAATCTGCCTATGTGGCGGCAAAGCACGGCGTGATTGGTTTGACTAAAACAACAGCGCTGGAATGTGCCGAGCAAAATATTACTTGTAATGCCATCTGTCCAGGCTATGTCATGACACCGTTGGTCGAAAAGCAAATAGTAGATACTGCGAATGCACGGGGTATTACGCAGCAGCAAGTAAAAACGGATGTCATGTTAAAAGCACAGTGGACCAAAAAATTTGTTGAAGTCGAGGAGCTAGCGGGTACTGCTTTGTTTCTATGCTCCGACAATGCACAAAATATCACTGGTACTAATATCAATGTAGACGGTGGCTGGACTGCGGCATAAGCTTTGCACGACAGCGTTTTATCAATTGGCAGCTTCTTATTACACAATGTTGTATTGCTGTGGAGTGCTATTTGGGTTAGTTTGGCGTATTTCTTGGTAAAAACGGGTGCGTCATGCCACTAACGCCTATTTGGAAACAGTTTTTAGACCAGCAACGTCTAGCTCAATACTATATTGGGCTGGAGGACGCTATTGCAAAACAGCGAGCTCAAGGTGTTGATATATACCCTGAAGATAGCAAAATTTACCGAGCCTTTGATTTTGTCGATTTGGATGCGATTAAAGTTGTTATTCTCGGTCAGGATCCATATCACGGATCTGGACAAGCACAAGGGCTGGCTTTTTCGGTTGATGAAAGCGCTAAAATCCCTCCATCTTTAGTTAATATTTATAAAGCATTAGCCGTCGATATTGCAGGCTTTGTAGTACCGAGTCATGGTGATCTTACAGCTTGGGCTAGCCAAGGTGTATTGCTGCTAAATACAGTATTAACCGTGCAAAAAGGGCAGGCACATTCACATGCAAAACTTGGTTGGGAGATTTTTAGCGGCGAGTTAATCAAGGTTGTCAGTGCAAAAAATCCGGGTTGTGTATTTTTGCTATGGGGCGCGCACGCACAAAATAAAGGACATGCGATTGATCACAATAAACACTTGGTACTGAAATCCGTCCACCCGTCGCCGCTCTCAGCATACCGTGGATTTTTTGAGTGTGAGCATTTTAGTAAAGCAAATAAATGGTTGGCCAAGCAAGGTGTAGATCCGGTGAATTGGCATATTGAAAATAAAGGATCGCTGGATTTATTTTAGCGCTTTAGAAAGCGCCGTAATAAGTCGTCAACGTAAAAAAACATGCTAGTTTCTGGAAATGCTTCGCCATCTTCAAGGTGTGAAAACGGAAGATTAGTGTAAGCGTTTTAATCAATAAGGTTTACTACGATAGCAATAAATTTACCGAATTCTAGGGCTTGACAGCTTCATTGCTAATATATGGCATGTAACTATGCAGTTATTCTGTGTCTATAACAACCCGCTATAGAGCGGCTTCCGTTTTACCAATCCCATTCACTCGTGCTACAAAGCGATATTAATTAAGCGCAAAGTTGTTTGATCCGGCGGTGTAATGACGACAGCATTTGTGCACAAATGGCTAAGTAGGTTGTTCAGCTAGAGTATTCAATTTTTAGCTGCATGAGTGGTTTTTTTAGGAATTTTGTTAATAAATGTCAAAACTGAGCGTTATTTTGCATAATTCTAGGATGTGATTGTGCAAACAAGCGCAAACATAGGTTAACGATTTCTGAATAATGGTTTATAATTTAAAGCATTAGCAAAGCGAAATGGGCTGTCATTATGGATTATGAGAACGTTTTAGATTTTTGGTTTAAGGAATTAACCCCCAAGCAATGGTGGAAAAAAGATCCGCTATTGGATACTCAAATTAAAGAGCAATTTACGGCGGTTTATGTGCAGGCAAGTTTGGGAGAGCTGTATGCTTGGCGTGATTTTAGTTTGGGGCGCCTAGCGGAAATTTTGCTACTAGATCAGTTTTCCCGCAATATGTTTAGAGGCTCTGCTCAAGCGTTTGCCACTGATGCTATGGCGCTGGCCTTAGCGCAAGAAGCGGTCAGATCTGGTGCGGATAAAGAATTGTCTGCGATAGAGAGAAGTTTTTTGTACATGCCGTATATGCATAGCGAGTCATATAAAATACATGCTATCGCCAAGCAGCTGTTCGATGACGTCGGCATTGAGGGAAATATAAAAAGTGAACAAGATCACTTTGAAATAATCGAGAAATTCGGTCGATACCCACATCGTAATCAGCTGCTGTGGCGCGAGTCAACCGAGCCGGAAATGGAGTTTTTAGAGCAGCCAGGTTCAAATTTTTAAAGCAAAATCTCATAGGCAAGTCCGTTCATATAAACTCCCTTCTTATTGTGAGGGGGAATAGGGCTAGCAATTTCGTACCCCGGCTAGGGGAATAGACACTTGATGGCTTAGGTAATACCTATCTCATCTATAATAACTTCAAGACTTAAAAGTATTTCATAGCAACATGTAATCGTTTTAAGTTGTAAATGTAAGGCGATTACTTTGTTGAATAGCATTGCTACGCTAGGCCCTGAAGGCACGTTCTCAGAGCTTGCAACGCATAAATACCTTGATAGCAATCAGTTAAAATTAGATGTTAAATATTACCCTAGTATCAAGAAAACACTGTCGGCCGTCGGTCGAGATGCTGAATTTGCAGTATTGCCTATCGAGAATTTTTCAGAGGGTTTTGTTAATCCTGTATTGGATTTTTTAGTCAGTGCAGACTTATATATATGTGCCCAGCTAATACTGCCGATACAGTTTTCACTGGTAAGTCACTGCAAGAACCCGGTTGATATAAAAAACATTTACACCCAGTTTGTGGCGAAAGGGCAGTGTTCTGATTATTTGGAAGGCCTTGATAATGTAGAGTTTATTAACACGGAGAGTAATACAGAAGGATTAAAAAGTCTGGCAGCCGAGGTCAGTGGCCAGCCGGTGAGTGCAGCGGTTGTTCCAAGCCATTTGCTCAAGCATCACAATTTTGCATACGTTGTTGAAAATATTACGGATTATAAAGACAATCAAACTAGATTCTTACTGTTGTCTTCGCTGCCGCGTGTCACTTATTCTATTGATGAATATAAGACCAGTATTATCGTTTTATTTGAAAATGACCGCCCTGGATATTTAGAAAGTATATTAAATAAATTTGCCATAAAAGGTATAAACCTAACCTCAATCGTCTCAAGGCCGACACGTAAGGCATTTGGAAAATACCATTTTTTCATTGATTTAGAAGGGCATCAGGAAGATGTCAATATTAAAGCGGCTTTGCTGGATATTCAAAAGAGCTTTAAAGTGAAAATTTTGGGCTCTTACCTAAACGCCGAATAATTCATTTACACAATGATAAGTTAAATATAGCTTCACAGTAATTTGTATTTAGTTTGTTAAAAATTGACTTTTAGCTGGGAATTGACAGTGTATGCATAATTCAGAATCCGATAAAAAAACAAATGATAAGCAAGTGGATGATTTTACATCCAGTATCGTGCATTTTGATAGAGAAATGCCGTTTGCCAATGGTGCAATCCACTACCCCGTGCACCCATCAACGCAATATACCTACGACAGTGTGGATGAGTTGATAGCTGTATTTCAGGGAAAAAGTAAAGGCAATTCCCCTTATTCAAGACAGGGCACTCCAACGACAGCGGTGTTAGAGGCCAAGCTTGCCAGTGTTGAGGGGGGGGATGGTGCTGTGGCGTTTGCCACTGGTATGGCGGCCATTACAGCGACTTTTTTAACACTTTTAAAAGCGGGTGATCATATAGTTGTTTCCGAGTTTTTATTTGGAAATACAGCTAGCCTGTTAAATACTTTAGAAAGTTTTGGCATTGAAGTGTCAAAAGTTGATTGTACTTTAGCTGCAAATGTCAGTGCCCAAGTGAAACACAATACGCGGATGGTGTTTGTTGAGAGTGTGGCAAATCCAGGTACTCAAGTGCCTGATTTGGAACAAATTGGAGAGCTTTGTGAAAAGCAAGGTATTGTGTATATCGTCGATAATACGATACTTTCCGCCTATCTGTTTAAACCTAAATCAGTGAAAGCATCGCTAGTCATTCATTCGCTAACTAAATCAGTCGCAGGTCAGGGGCAAATATTAGGAGGGGTTGTGATTAATACTGGCCTGTATGACTGGTCTGTCTATCCCAATATTTTTCCTGCTTATCAAAAAGGAGATCCTAACAAGTGGGGGCTGATGCAAATTAGGAAAAAAGGCTTGCGAGATATGGGTGCAACTTTGACCTCTCAGTCGGCCCATTTAATCAGTCTTGGTTTAGAGACCTTGGCTATCCGCATGGATCGCAGTAGTGAAACTGCCTTAAAAGTGGCTAAGTTCTTGCAGTCACATGAAAAAGTGAAAAATGTTTCCTACCCATTTTTGCACAGTCACCCGGCTCACGAGCAGAGTAAAAAGCACTTTAAAGCTGCTTCATGGCTGTTGTCTTTTGAATTAATTGAGACTGACGAATGCCTGGCTTTTGTCGATAGTTTGCAAGTGTTTATTAAAGCGACTGGTCTTGCGGATACCAGAAGTTTAATCATACCAGTCGCTCACACTATCTTTTGGGAAATGGGACCTGAGAAAAGAGAGAAAATGCAGATTAGCGATGGTATGTTGCGCGTGTCAATTGGTCTTGAAGAAAGTGAAGTGCTTCTTGAAGATTTAGCCCAAGCGCTAAACACTTGATTGTTTAGCCGATGAAGCTGATTTATAGTCATCCAAATCCTTTTTTTGTTTATAACGCAAAAAATATCTTAGAGGCTCATTGTTTAAAAGTTGAGTTGAAAAATGAGTTTACTGCGGGGGGAGTGGGTGAGTTACCGCCTACTGATAATTGGCTTGAGTTGTGGTTGTATCAAGATCGTCATTTTGATTTGGCGGAAAAATTATTAGCACAAGTGAATGCGCAATCAACGGGCAAGGATTGGTTGTGCTTTGCGTGTGGTGAAACTAACGGTAATAATTTTGAATTTTGCTGGTCTTGTAGTGCCCTTCCTGAGTGATAAACGATGAATCGAGCGGAGTTTAATTAATTTAAGTTTGCTGCCTAGCTTTTTGAGGCCGGGTGTTGCGCAAGCAAAAAGAAAAAGTGCCTAAAATCAGTCGTAATGTGTAATAGCAGGCCTACTTTAGCAAGTAGGCTTTCCTTGTAGTGCTAAAAATTTGAGAGGGCGATAGTACTGTTAATTAGGGTCTGAATACTCGCTTTGGATGTCAAGCACAGCATCTAAGTTGTCTTCAAGAATTTTAACCAGCTTCGGATCAAAATGCATGCCTGATTCACTGTGAATTAATTCCATTGTCTGTTCAACCGTCCAGGCATGTTTATAGCAGCGCTTGGAGCATAGTGCATCGAAAACATCTGCTACTCCGGTTATTCTGGCAAATATATGAATGTCCTCGCCCGCAATACCATTAGGATAGCCTGAGCCGTCCCATTTTTCATGATGCTGTAAAGCAATGATAGCGCCGCTTTGAATAATGGGGCGTTTTGAGTTGCTTAAAACCTGTGCGCCAAGCATTGAGTGGGTTTTCATTATTTCCCATTCTTCAGCGTTGTGCTTTCCTGGTTTGTTAAGTATATGGTCAGGTATTCCGACTTTGCCAATATCATGAAGTGGGGAGGCCAATTTTATCGCGTATATATCATCATCGGATAAACCGGATTTGCGCGCTAAAAGTTCACAAATTTTTGATACGCGTATGATGTGGTTACCCGTTTCTTTAGAGCGGGTTTCAACGGCGCCAGAGAGCATAGAAATAATTTCGTTCTGTGTTTCTTCTACTTCTTGCCACAGTCTTAAGTTTTCATGCGCAATTGCAATATTTTGCACAAAGAGTTCAATCAAGTTTTTGGCATCTTCAGTGATGAGTTTGTGCGAGTGGAGATAGAGTAGGCTTTTATGGTTGTCATCAGTGGTAAATGAGACAATGACTTCATTCTCTTTAATGATGCTAAACCCGTTTTCTGTGCTAGTTAACCAGTCTTCAAGTATTGTTTTTGGAATAGAATCGCTCGGGTCTTGGCCGATAAGACTTTGGTACTCACCGATCGCAGCAACTACCTTGACTTTTTGACCGCTCTCTAAGGCAGCAACACCGGTAGAATTCACCAGTGCAGCGTTAGGTTCTAAATAGAGTAGTGAAGTTAGTTGGTTCAAAGCGCCGTTAGTGAATTCGTGCAAGTAGCGTTCTTTAAAGATGTGAGAAGAGGCTTTGATGACACGTTTTAGTTCAATTCTGTTTTGATTTAGGGCTGATAAATCACGGTATGATCGTATCCCAGAAATGACGCTTGAAAAGAGTTTTTGGGAGGTTAATTCTGTTTTATTTTTATAGTCGTTAATGTCGTAATCGACGATAACTTGTTTTTCTGGTGCTTGACCGGGCTGGCCGGTGCGCAATATGATTCTGATGAGATTGTTGTTCAGCTCTTCACGAATCCATCTGGTAACTTTGAGACCTTCGGTATCGGTTTCCATGACCACATCAAGAAGTACAATGGCGATATCATCTCTTTTAGACAATATGTTTTTGGCTTCCCTACCGGAAAGGGCGGATAAGAAGCAGAGGTCTCTACCTTCAAAGCTGATATCGTCTAGTGCGAAACGTGTTACATCGTGAACAGATTGTTCATCGTCTACAATTAAGATGTTCCATGGTTGTGTGGCAGTGCTATCAGTGTCATTAGATTGATCAAGTTCAACGTCATCAATCAAAAAATCATACATTATTAAACTCCTAGACCTCTCTACCTTGGGCTAATTTTGCCCTAGCTGGCATTCCCTTAAATAAACTTAAATGAATAGTATCACTTGTCCGTTTTTGATCCTATGAGAACAATTATTAATAAAACAATAGCATTAGAACAATGTAACAAGTTCTGTATAAACTAAATACTTAACTCGATAGAAACAAGCGTAGCTGAGTATATAATTGTATCCAGTATTTTAAAATATTTATTCCATCTTTAAGCCGCTAGATAAATGCTAGCGCTTTTAATAAGCGGTATTACACGCATCCATACTAATGAATAAAATATTAATATCAAGTATTTTTGGACGTATTAGGCAGGCTTAAAATGCACATAAAAAATTGATTTGGCAGTTAAAATTGGTTTTTTTTGTTTAAAATCAACTTTTCATTATTGACCGTGGGGAAAAGCTGTATATAATTCACCTAGCTAGAAAATAAGTTTCATATTTATGTGCCATCACGATGTCCTGTTTTTTCATGGCTTGTCATGAATTCATAAGTAATAGCAACATTTCCGGCCAATAGCCTTAATATGTTATTAAGGTATAACTTACTCTTGAATTAAAGGATTTTCATATGTCTACTACAACTGGTACTGTTAAATGGTTCAATGAAACTAAAGGTTTTGGTTTTATCGAGCAAGAATCAGGTCCAGACGTTTTCGCTCACTTCAGCGCTATCGCTGGTGAGGGATTCAAAACTCTAGCTGAAGGCCAAAAAGTTCAGTTCACTGTTTCTCAAGGTCAGAAAGGACCGCAAGCTGAGAACATCGTTGCACTTTAATTAGTCAATGAAAATGCCCGTCAGGGCAAATAAAGGGTGTGTTTTCGAACATGCCCTTTTTTTTGTTTTTTTAAAGTAAATCTCGCTCCATTATTTCACAGTAACGATCGCAGTTATCAATGAGGCTCTTAGCGGTTAGTTTAGCCACTGAGTGCACTTGTGTTTTTATATTATGTGTCTTTGCCACATGCGCCAGTAAAATCGAGAAATCTCCATCACCAGAGAGCAATATGATTTTATCGACATGCTTAGCTTGCTCCATGATATCTATCGTAATGCCCACGTCCCAATCGCCTTTGGCGCTGCCATCGCTGCGTTGTATATAGGGCTTGAGCTTTATCTCAAAACCAATGTGTTTCAATGCTGCTTGGAATTTATGCTGCCCAGAATCAGCGCTGTCGATAGCATAAGCTGTGGCAGACTTTATGTCGTGGGTTTTGCTGCATTCGCGCCAAAATTGACGGTAGTTGAAGGATTGGTTAAATACTGACTTAGTGGTGTAGTAAATATTTTGTACATCAACAAAAATGGCCGTTTTATGCATGTGAGTTTCAACTAATTGTTATGTGGGGTGTCACAATTATGCAGTGCTTGATAACTGTTTCGACAAGTGCAATATACTAAAAATAGAAAAGGTGTGACAGGTAAGATGAAGGAATCCTTGAATACTAAGGCGATAGAGCGAATCGCGACGAGTTTAAGTGCTGTTGATGTTGATTTCGACTCAGAGCGCTTTGTCAAGTTAGCACAAGCAGGAGTTGATGAGCTGGCGCTTAAAGAGCGTGTTGATCACATTATTAGCGCTTTGGTGCAATGTTTGCCTTCAAACTTTGAAGATGGCGCTCGGTTGTTATCAAAGGTGAAGAAAGTGTGGGTAGCGGGTGACGAAGACGATGCTTACCAGTCTTTTGCTGCTTGGCCGGTGATTGATTATATTGCGGTGCAGGGTATTGATTATCCAGAACTTGCGCTTGAGCTGCTTAAGCATTTGACATCGCTCTTTTCGGCGGAATTTGCGATCAGGGCGTTTATTGTTCGCTATCCGAGCTTGTGTCAGCAATATTTTGTTAAATGGGTGCATGACTCAGATGAACACGTCAGAAGGCTTGTATCAGAGGGAACAAGGCCGAGACTGCCTTGGGGTAAAAAGCTGGCCCTGTATATTGAACAGCCAGCCATTAATATTGAACATTTAAGCGTGCTCAAAGATGATTCTAGTTTATATGTCAGACGATCTGTTGCCAATCATCTGAATGATATTGCCAAAGATCATCCTGAGTTTGTTGTCGATGTCTGTGAGCAGTGGCTGGATAAAGGAGGTGAACATGTGCAGTGGGTGGTGACTCATGCTACTCGATCTTTAGTAAAGCAGGGAGTAAAAAGAGTGTATCCGCTATTGGGGTATACCGCAAAGCCGGCAATTGAGAAGCTGGGACTAAATATCTTAAGTTTGCAGTTGTGTTTAGGTGGCTGCTTGGAGTTTGGTTTTACTTTGCAATCTTGCGGAAAAGTTGCACAAAAGCTAGTAGTTGACTACGCTATTGGTTTTGTGAAGGCTAATGGTGAGCGGCGCAATAAGGTTTTTAAATTGAAAAATATAACGCTTAAACAAGGGCAGGTTATGGAGCTTAACAAGCGTCATGTGATTAAAGCCATAACTACTAGGCGTTATTACTCAGGTGTGCAAAGTTTATCGATATTGATTAATGGAGAGCCGGTGATAGTGAGGGAGTTTGAGTTGATCTGCGATTAAGTTTTAGGCTCTGTAGGCAGAGCCTAAAACTAAAATGTTAGCTGCTTGGTTAGCGGCTAACAAGAGCATATTTTTTCTCAGCGAGAGAGATGCCCAAAGTAATAATATAGTTTAATGCGAGATAAAAACTGCCCGCGATAATGATAGGTTCAAATGGGCTGAAATATTCTGAAGCTATTTCTTTGTAAGCACCAGTCATGTCCATAATAGTGATGGTACTGGCTAAAGAGGTCGATTTAACCATTAAAATAACCTCGTTGCCGTAGCCTGGTAATGCTTGGCGCATCGCCAGCGGGAAGGTGATTCTTCTAAATAGCTGTATGGTATTCATGCCGCAGGCTTTACCTGCCTCTAAAAGACCCACAGAAACAGACTGGATGCCACCTCGTATAATTTCACTGGTATAAGCGCCTGTATTTAAAGTGAGGGAGAGAATAGCGCAAAACCATGGTTCTTTAAAGAATTGCCACAATCCAACAGCATCTAGTTCTTCTCTAAATTGGCCTGAACCATAATAAATAAGAAACATTTGAATCAGCAGCGGGGTCGATCTAAAGATATAGACAAATAGATAGGCTGGTTTGTTAATTATGCTGTATTGGCTCAATCGTCCAAGAGCGACTGTGACGGCAAGAAAGAAACCAAAAAATAATGAAACACTGACCAAGGTTAGCGTAGTGGGTAGAGCTTGCGCAATCGCTGGGATTGACTCTTTTATAATATCGATATCCATTAAGATTTCCTTACGCCGCGATTAGACCATCGTTCAATTGAGAGGTAGCCTCTATCGGAGAGGGATGCCAGTAGTAAAAATAGTACTAGTCCGGTTACGAAGAAGGTAAATGGTTGTTTTTCGCTGCCAGCGCCAATTTGAGAGATTCTGACTATCTCAGCGAGGCCGATAACAGATATCAGCGAGGTTTCTTTAAGTGTCAGCTGCCAAACATTGCCTAGCCCTGGTAATGCGTAGCGCACGACTTGGGGTAATAAAACGCGCTTAAAGCGAGTGATGCCGCTCATGCCAATGGCTTTGGCTGCTTCAATGGTGCCTATGGGAACCGCCAATACGGCACCTCTAATCACCTCGGTTGAATAAGCGCCAGAACTTAGGCCAATACAAATAACGCCCATAAAAAAGACCGGAAGCTCAATGTATTCTGTGTAGTCAAAAGCGCCTTTAGCAATAGACATGAGGATACTGTTGCCGCCGTAAAAGACCAGATAGATCACTAGTAGCTCAGGGATCCCTCGAACAATTGTGGTGTAGCCATTGGCGAATGCTCTTAGAGCTTTGTATTCGCTTAATTTCATGGCAGTTGCGCCTGTAGCAAGTACAATGCCGAACGCAAATGAGCAGATGGCAACGCTGATGGTCATTAGAGTGGCGTAGAAGAACTCATCACCCCAGCCGCTTGCGCCCCAGCTTAAAATAGTTAAATCCAAAGGAGTACCTGAAATTTGAAAAGTTATTTTTATAATGTAGTGAAAATATGCAGGTCGATTTACGACCTGCGAATATGGTGATTGATTATTTACTTAGTAGATGCATCAAAACCAAACCACTTAGTGGCAATTTTTGATACAGTGCCGTCGGCAATTGCTGAGTTGATTGCAACGCTAAACTTGTCGGCAAGGGCTTGGTCATCTTTACGCAGACCAAGGCCTACACCGGCACCGAATGGGCCTTCAGAGAAACCTGGGCCAATAGCCATGAAATCTTTACCTTCTTCTTTTTGGAAAAGTGGGTGCCAGTAGCTCATCGCGGCAAAGGCAACATCAACACGGCCCGATTGTAGATCTAAATCTAACTCCTCTTGTGTGCCGTAAGAGCGGATAGTGGCATCACCTTTTAAGTATTCTTTTAAGAAGTTAAGGTGAATAGTGCCTTTTTGTACGCCAATTGTTTTGCCTTTAAGCGCTGCAATTGTTGCTGTAAGAGAGGTTTTTTCTTCACTGTCGAGTTGCGCTAGTGAAATTTTATCGCTAGCTACATTAAAGCTGGCCAGTGGAGATTTTTTGTCAACTACAAAGACTGCCGGGCTAGAGGCGTATGAACGAGAGAAAGTGATCTTCTTCATGCGCTTATCTGTGATTGACATGCCGGCCATGATGACATCGAACTTGCCTTGCTGTAGGGAGGGGATTATGCCTTCCCAAGCCGTTTGTTGCATGCTGCATTCAAGATTAGCGCGCGCACAAAGATCTTTGTATAAATCAATCTCGAAACCTTCTAGCTGGCCGTCGCTGTTAAGGGCGTTCCATGGAGGGTAGGCGCCTTCAGTGGCAATTCTTACTACGTCTCCAGCCTGAGCTGCACCTGATAAAAGTGTTGCAGCAGTAATTGCTGCTGTCGCTAGCATTTTTTTCATACTTTAATCCATCAGTTAATTATTGTTATAAATCGAATACGCATATACCGCCTAGTGGCAATAGAGAGAGTAAACGAATACATTCACCGGCTATATTACCTTCATTGCGAGCGACTCGATACGGCATAAAGTGCGATATCTTTAAATATAACGACATTTATTTAGACATTGCATGATAGGTTGTGCAGATACTAATCGACGCTATGTTAATCTTTTGTTGTCGTTAAAATAGCGACTCCTAAAGGTGGTTTTAACTAGATTTGTCGTTGCGCTAAAGTTAGGCTAGGGTGTTTTCATTGAAAGCAACTACTAACGGCATGGGTTCCATTGTTTGCGTTGAGTGCAAATAGCTATTGATATTTAGCATGGCTATATTCTCTATGTGATATCACGCAGCTCAATCTATTAAATAGAGTTTGCTACGGCCCTGTATGTGAAAAAAACCAGTTATTTTTAAATCAATAATAGAGCGCTGTACGCGAAGAGCTTAAATAATGTCAGATAAAAAAATCGCAATTAATGTTAGTAATATCCACAAAACCTTTGGTGATTTAGAAGTGCTCAAAGGAATTGATCTTCAGGCAAAAGAGGGGGATGTTATTTCAATCATTGGCTCAAGTGGCTCGGGTAAAAGCACCTTTTTAAGGTGCATAAATATGCTTGAGAATCCGACTGAAGGTGCCATTGAAATTAGTGGCGAACAATTGCGACTAGAGCGTAACAAACTGGGCGATTTGGCCGCTAGTGATAGCAAGCAGCTGGAGCAGGTTAGACAACGATTGGGGTTTGTATTTCAAAATTTTAACTTGTGGCCGCACATGACTGTTCTTGAAAACATCATTGAAGGGCCTGTACAAGTTTTGAAGAAAAGTCGTGAAGAAGCGATTACTTATGCCGAGCAGTTAATGGCTAAAGTAGGGTTGAGTGATAAGCGTGATGTTTATCCTAGCATGCTCTCCGGGGGGCAGCAGCAGCGGGTGTCGATCGCGCGCGCGCTGGCAATGGATCCTGAGGTGATGTTGTTTGATGAACCTACCTCTGCGCTAGATCCTGAGTTAGTCGGTGAAGTGCTCAAGGTTATGCGTGATTTGGCGAAAGAGGGGCGAACTATGTTGATTGTAACTCACGAGATGAAATTTGCACGTGAGGTTTCAAGCAAGGTTATGTTTTTGCATCAGGGAAAGGTTGAGGAATTTGGCACTCCTGAAGCGGTGTTTGATAATCCGAACTCGGAGCGTTGCAAAGAATTTTTGTCTTCCGTTTTTTAATTCTAAGTCCTCAGTAATGCGTCGATTATGACGCCGACTCAGTCCAAAATTCGACGAAACTTATTAATACTCCAATGAAGTGCATTTAATTGATGGGCTTCCTCAGAGGGGTTTCACGGTTTGGGTCTGCTAATATTATTAATGTCTTGCTAGGCATCCATAGGTAAATACGTGTCACATTTAGTTGAAAAGATTGCTCTAAAATCACCAAGCCCTGGAACAGATCGCTTTTTGATCGTGCATCGCTTTAAAGGCAGTATAGATGGGCCTAAAGTCTATCTGCAGGCGGCACTGCATGCAGATGAGTGGCCTGGGTTGATTGCATTGCAGCATCTATTAAAGTTGCTTATTGATTTGGATAAACAGGATAAGCTTGCTGGCGAAATAGTGATAGTGCCTTATGCCAATCCTATTGGTATGGATCAGAAGCTTAATGGCGTGGTACTAGGGCGTCAAGCGTTCAGTTCCGAAGGGAACTTTAACCGTAATTGGCCTGACTTGTCTGAGGTGGCAATCACTGCCTATAATCAGGGGTGTCAAAGTCCAAAGCAAATCAAACAATCGCTTGTGGGGGCTGTTGCTCAGTTGACGTCGCTGACGCCGCTGCAGCAGTTAAAGCGTACTTTGCTATCGCTATCCATCGATGCTGATATCGTTTTGGATCTGCACTGTGATTCACAGGCATTATTGCACCTTTATAGTAATTATAGGCATCAAGAGCAGGCTGAAATCTTGGCGCAACACCTTAAAATACCTGTTGTGCTACTTGAGGATGAACCGGGTGGCTCGCCTTTTGATGCAGCGCACATTTTGCCTTGGGTTGCTATTGAAAATAAGATGTCTCATAGTTGTTTTGCTGCGACAGTAGAGCTCAGAGGCGAAGCTGATGTCAGTGATGAGTTAGCTGCACAAGATGCAGCGGGATTGTTGTCATTTCTGGCCACACAAGGAGTGGTGTTAGCTGACGCGCTCTGCTGTGATGACTTCGCGGTTAAAAGCACTGATCTTGCGGCTGTCGATGCCGTTAGTGCGGCAAAAAGCGGCATTATTTGCTGGCAAGTAGCACTGGGTGAAAGGGTCGTAAAAGGACAGCTGATCGCACAGATAGTTGACCTGTGTGCTGAAGATCCGATGACTGGGCGCACTGCTATCTTTGCCCGTACATCGGGTGTCTTATTTGCTCTGCGAAGTGCTAAGCTTGTCACTGAGGGTGATAATGTGGCCAAAATTGCGGGCACTGAAGTGTTAGAGAATCTATCCGGCGGTGGTTTGTTAACACTGTAAAGGAGAAGTGCTAGCAGTCTGTGCTAGCACTTGCGTGGATTAATTCCCCCGCTGTTAGCCGCGGGGGATTGATCCAAGACAGTCCATTTCAATTAAATGCTTTTAGCCTGTTCAATGGCGTTGCCGATATAGTTGTGTGGCGTCAATTTCTTTAATGAATCTTTTGCTTCTTCCGGCATTTCTAAGCCATCAATAAAGTTTCTGATGGTCTCTTTGTTCATGTCGTTACCGCGAGTGAGTTCTTTTAATTTTTCGTATGGTTTTTCGATGCCATAGCGGCGCATTACCGTTTGAATAGGTTCTGCTAAAATTTCCCAAGAACTCTCAAGGTCTGCATCAATAGCGCTGGCATTTAGCTCAAGCTTGCTCATGCCCTTTAGTGTAGATTGGTAGGCAATCATGCTGTACGCCATACCAACACCCATGTTTCGTAATACCGTTGAGTCTGTAAGGTCTCGCTGCCAGCGAGAGATAGGTAGTTTGGCTGCTAAGTGTTGCATAACAGCATTGGCGATACCTAAGTTGCCTTCGGAGTTTTCAAAATCAATAGGATTAACTTTATGCGGCATGGTGGATGAGCCCACTTCTCCAGCAATGGTTTTTTGCTTAAAGTAGCCGTTGGATATATATGCCCAGATGTCGCGATCAAAATCAATCAAGATGGTATTGAAGCGGGCAAAAATATCAAACATCTCAGCAATGTAATCGTGTGGCTCAATTTGCGTTGTGAATGGGTTAAAGTCTAGACCTAGGCTGGCGATAAAGGTTTTTGCGTGCTCTTCCCAGTCAATGTCGGGGTAGGCACTGATGTGCGCATTGTAGTTGCCGACAGCGCCATTGATCTTGCCTAAGAACTCAATGTTATCTAATTGTTTGATTTGGCGCTGCAAGCGGTAGGCAACGTTGGCCATTTCTTTGCCGACGGTAGTCGGAGAAGCGGTTTGCCCGTGTGTTCTAGACAGCATTGGCTGGGTGGCAAAATCTCTACCCATCTGGGCGATTTCTTGTTGCAGCTGAACAAGTACGGGGCGCATTACGTCCAGGCCTTCTTTGAGCATTAAAGCATGAGACAAATTGTTGATGTCTTCAGAAGTGCAGGCGAAATGAACAAATTCATTGATCGCTTGAAGTTCTTCGTTGTTGGCAAACTTCTCTTTGATCATGTACTCAACCGCTTTAACATCGTGGTTGGTTGTTTTTTCTATCTCTTTAACACGCAGTGCATCAGCTTCGCTAAAGTTGTCAACAATGTCATTTAGCAGTTTGTTGGTGTTTTCAGAAAAAGGTGGAACTTCAGAGATAAGAGATGTTTGCGCTAGTTTTTGCAGCCATCTTACTTCAACAGTAACACGGTTTCGGATAAGGCCGTATTCGCTAAAAATAGGACGCAGAGCAGAAGTTTTGCTGTTGTATCGCCCATCGATAGGGGAAACAGCAGATAGTGCAGAAAGTTCCATGAATGTTCTCGCTGTGATCGGTTAGAAATTTTGAGCGACATTATATAGTAATTTAATGTCTGCGGGTACGCTTGGTGTAAAACTTGTGTCGCTATTGTCAGGCTAACACTGCTTTGATTTAGCTTGATCCTAGTATTTTTTCGACGCTGCTTTTGATGCGCGATTTAAAGAACAGTAGTTGCCAGCGTTTACCGCCGACTTGGCGCCACAAAATTGCTGCGCGAATACCCGCAAGTAATAGAGCGCGTACTTTGGCTGCATTTTCTTTGTTTTGCAGATGCCTTGGGTCCCCTTGCACTTTAATTCTAAAGCTAAAGGTGCTGATAGTGTCCTGATAGAGGCCGTCTAGACCGGCCACAATATTTGGATGAGTATAGTTAGCTTCTTCAGAGTCCTGTGACGCTAGCGGCGCATAGAAACGATCATTCTTGTCACTTAGTTCTTGTAAGCGCTTGGACATAAGGGAGAGCATTTGTTCGTTCTTTGCCAGCTTTTGCTGCAGCATTATCATCGACAATACGTAATTAGTGATATTTGCCGAGTGGCTTTTACGGTTTTTTTCAAGCGTATCTATAACAGCGTTAAATCCCAATCCTAAATTGCTGGTTAAATAACGTTGCCCGCCAAATACTTGTTCTGTATTGGCTGGGTTAAGCGCAAATAAACTATTAATTGACACTTCAAAACTGCTTTGCGACATCATTCCTTTATTGGCAATTTGATCCACTAAAGAGGCGGCTTGAAACATGGCAGCTATTGCAATAGCTTGCTCGTCTTGCGATCTTGACATGCGTACTTTCTCCAATAAGGCCAATAGGCGACCTAGCTATTTACCGGTGGTTTCAATGACACCGCCGCCAAGACATATATTATCTTGATATAACACGACAGATTGTCCCGCCGTAATAGCACGCTGTGGTAGTTTGAATATTATTTTATATCCACCTTCCGCTTGAGGGTGGACAGTGCAATCCTGATCAGCTTGGCGATAGCGAACTTTGGCCATGCATTCATATGCGGTACCTGCTTGTAAATTGTCAGGCTCATCATTGATCCAGAATATGTCCGAACTGCTCAGCCATTGGGTGAAGAGCAAGTCATGTTGCTTGCCTTGCACGGCAAGCAGTTGGTTGTTGACTAAATCTTTGCCTGCCACAAACCAAGGGTCTTCAGGGTAGTCTTTAAGTCCTCCAATAAGCAAGCCTTGGCGCTGGCCTATGGTGTAATACATAAGGCCTGCATGTTCACCAATAACTTCACCTTTTTCAGTAATGATTTTTCCCGGTTGAGCGGGTAAGTACTGGGCTAAGAAGTCTTTAAAGCGCCGTTCTCCAATAAAACAGATTCCGGTACTGTCTTTTTTGTTATGGGTGATCAAATCGTGTTGTTCAGCAAGTACACGCACCGCCGGCTTTAATAATTCTCCGACTGGGAATAAAGTTTTAGCCAGCTCTAATTCGCCTACTTGGTGTAAAAAGTAGCTTTGATCTTTATTGTCGTCCAGGCCTTTTTGCATCAATACTCGGCTGATGCCGTTGCTATCGACTTGCTCTTTTCGTCTCACGTAATGGCCTGTGGCGATAAAATCAGCACCTAGCTCAAGTGCATATTCTAGGAAGGCTTTGAATTTAATTTCACGGTTGCATAGAATGTCTGGGTTTGGGGTGCGCCCGGCTTTGTACTCTTCGAGAAAGTGCTCAAAGACATTGTCCCAATATTCGGCTGCAAAATTGGCTTGATGTAGCTTAATCCCTAATTTGTCACATACTGACTGAGCGTCTTTGAGGTCTTCAATAGCAGTGCAGTAATCAGTGCCATCATCTTCATCCCAGTTTTTCATGAACAAACCTTCGACCTGATAACCTTGTTGCATCAATAGTAATGCTGAAACTGAGGAGTCTACTCCGCCAGACATTCCGACAATGACTTTAGTGTTGCTGTTATCTATTTGCTTGTTCATTTATCTGAATTAACTCTTTTTGCACATGGATGGGGATTTAATGAAGGGCGCTCGTGTGTCGTTTTCGCCACTTAAAAATTTAGTTTGCTATAGTAGCGCTTTTGTCTTTTGATCTAAAGCAGCTAAACAATATTAATTGGATAAAAGCACTGACAAAAATTTAAATAACCATTACAAACGGGTCCCTGCGAACTCAAGCGCTTTTGCTAGGATAATCATTTTACAGACAGGTTGTGATAATAAGTGCATCTTTGCGTTAAATCATGCGAGTTTGTTGCAAAGGTTTTCTTCTCTGCTGATGAGTTTGTTAGTATTGCCATGATTTACATATTTTAGGTTGATTAGATGTCAAATAATTTAGTTAAAGTACAAACAGAAGATTTTTCGCATGATCAGCTTTTTAGTTGGCTGCAACAAGGAAATGCTAGTAACGGGGCAATTGTTACTTTCACAGGGTTAGTGCGAGATAGTTTCGAGCATGATTTGCAGTATATGTTCTTAGAGCATTATCCAGGGATGACCGAAAAGTGCTTACTAAAAATTGTTCAGCAGGCGAGGCTGCGCTGGACGCTTGACAATATCGCAGTGATACATAGAGTTGGGCGTTTGCATGTAGATGAGAATATTGTGTTTGTCGGGGTTGTTAGCGCCCATAGAGTTGCTGCTTTTGAAGCGAGTCAGTTTATTATGGATTATCTAAAAAAAGATGCGCCTTTTTGGAAAAAAGAGGCGTTAAGTGGCAAAGATACGTGGGTTGAGCAGAAACAGTCAGATATCGATGCTGCTAAGCATTGGTAAGCACTGCGGTGATTGGCTATAAAGCGCTCTGAAAATGGACAAAAACGCCAGAGCAATATATTAATCTCTGGCGTTTTTCAAATGATAAATACTAACTGATATCAGCGAGTTGGAAGAACGTCTTTAAGTCTGTTATGCATTTCCAGCAAACAGTCTTCAGTTTGTTGCCAGTCGATGCAGCCGTCAGTAATTGACACTCCGTATTCGAGATCATCCGGGTTTGCGGTCATTTTCTGGTTGCCAAACCCAATATTTGATTCAATCATTAACCCGACAATAGACTTGTTACCTTCTAGGATTTGATGAGTGATATCTTTAGCGACTAAAGGCTGAATGGCAGGGTCTTTGGATGAGTTTTCATGTGAACAATCCACCATAATGTTGGCTTTAAGCTTAGATTTCTCAAGTGCCTGCTCGCTGCGCAAAATGTTGGCAATATCGTAATTTGGCTTGCCGCCGCCGCCTCTTAATACCAAGTGACCGTATTGATTACCTTTGGTTTTTATAATAGCGACTTCACCTTCAGCGTTGATGCCTAAGAAGCTGTGTGAGTGGCTAACAGATTGCAATGCATTTGTTGCAACAGTAAGGCCACCATCAGTGCCATTTTTAAAGCCTACTGCACAGGAGAGCCCCGAAGACATTTCACGGTGAGTTTGTGACTCAGTGGTTCTCGCACCAATCGCAGACCAAGATATAAGGTCTTGTAAGTACTGTGGAGAAATAGGATCAAGCGCTTCGGTTGCAAGAGGCAACCCAAGTTCAGAAATGTCGAGTAATAACTGACGCGCTATATGCAACCCTTTCTCTATTTGAAAAGAGTCATTCAGTTCAGGATCGTTGATTAATCCCTTCCAGCCGACCGTGGTTCTAGGTTTCTCAAAATACACACGCATGACTATATAAATAGAATCTTTTACTTTTTCAGAAAGTGCTTTAAGGCGCTTTGCATAATCGAGAGCGGCTGCTGTATCGTGTATAGAGCACGGCCCTATAACGACAAAAAGACGTTTATCGGAACCGTCTAAAATGTTGCGGATGACCTCGCGGCCCTCTGTGATGACATCTTTTGCGGTACTGCTCAAAGGAAGTTTCTCTTTCAGATCCTTAGGCGTTATTAATACTGAAAATGAGTCTACATTTAAATTATCTACTTGGTTATTAGTCATTAGCTCGTGCGTCCTACGCGGGTGTATCAGCTTCACAGCTTTTAGTTATAAAGAACAACCTTTTTAACACAAAAAAAACAGTGGGATAAGTGGCTCAGCAAGTAATTATTCAATTACGGATAAAAAAGGGCGAATATTAGCGGGATTTTCACGATTAGTTGAAAATACGCAGCAAAATAAAAAATATAGAATCTAATTAGTACTTAACCAACGTAATAACGGTAACACCCTTAGTTTAGCCGCGTTAGAATATGCGAAATTTCTATCGGCTATTTATTCTGGCTCTTTTAACACTCATGTAGAACTTAGTGTGTTTAATAAAGTCAATGAAGTGCTTTCTATTATTAATTGATTGGAGTTTGTCTTGTTTAAGATGTCCTGTAGTAAAGTTGTAAAATTAGTGCTGTCATTGAGTATGATGTTACTTGCTGTATTTGCCAATGCAGGTTTGTTTAGTCAAAGTGAATCGCAAGATCCTAAACCTGTTGAAGAAGTGTTTGTACTGACAAGTGAAGTGCTATCGAACCAGCAATTGCTGTTGCGCTGGGATATTCTAGATGAATATTATCTTTATGATAATAGAATGCAATTTAATATTGATGAGCAAAAAGTCGCTGAGATTAGCCGCAGTGCCAGCAAACTAAAAGATGATCCACTGTTTGGCAAAGTGAATGTTTATTATCACAGTAGTGAGATTATATTGAATCTTGAGCGCTACAAGGGCCGAGACACTGTCGATCTAAATGTGCAATACCAAGGCTGCTGGGATGGTGGAGTATGTTATCCACCGATCAGCGAAATGCTAACAATAGCGCTACCTAAGGTGGATGATTCAACGGCCAGCAGTGACATAAGCAAAGGCGCTGTGCTTGATAACAAAACTAGCCTGGGGGAGCTCAGTGAGCAGGATTATTTTAGCGCTTTATTAAGCAATGGCAGTTTAGCCTGGATAATGGGGGTTTTCTTTGTTGCAGGTCTTGCGCTCTCTCTTACTCCTTGTGTCTTGCCAATGATTCCTATCATATCCAGCATCATCGTCGGTCAAGGTGATAATGTCACTAGAGGTAAGGCCGTCACTTTAACTTTGGTATACGTGCTTGCCGTCGCAGTGACGTATACCATTGCAGGTGTGCTCGCTGGGATTTTTGGAGAAAATCTACAGGCACTGCTGCAAGCGACTTGGATCATTATTTTGTTCAGTCTAGTCTTTGTGCTTTTGGCGCTGTCCATGTTCGGACTCTATGAGTTGCAGTTACCTAGTGTACTGCAAAGTAGACTCGCCTCGCTAAGTCGCAATCAGCGCACTGGTAATTATATTGGGGTCGCTATAATGGGTGCGCTCTCTGCATTGATTGTGGGGCCTTGTATGGCTGCTCCGCTAGCTGGAGCGCTTATATATATCGCGCAAAGTGCCGACCCGGTGATGGGCGGGCTCGCACTATTTTCGCTCAGCATAGGGATGGGGATACCGCTGTTATTGGTGGGTTTCTCAGCGGGACATTTTTTACCTAAAGTCGGCATTTGGATGAATCGGATCAAAGCAGCCTTCGGTGTAGTGTTGATATTTATGGCGATTTATATGCTGGATAGAGTTGTGAGTATAGAAACCACTCAAGCGCTAAGCGCTATTACAGTGATTGTCAGTGCTATCTTTATTGGGGCGCTAACTCCCCTGAAAAGTGATGCCATAGCAGCAACTAAGCTTTTTAAAGGCACAGGTTTGGTGTTGTTGGTGTATGGCTTGAGTTTATTAATCGGGGTATTTATTGGCAACGCCAAATTTGTACAACCCCTGCAAGGATTAAGTTCAATCACAACCCTACAGCAAGCAACCAAGAATAGATTTATTAAAGTGACTAGTATTGCTCAAATAACGCCTGTCTTAGAACAGGCTAAAGCTGAGAGACTGCCAGTGATGCTAGATTTCTATGCTGACTGGTGTATTTCTTGTGTGGAGTTAGAGCAGATGTTCGAAGAAGAAGTGGTGGCGGCTAAGCTATCAAAAATGCGTCTAATCAAAGTAGATTTAACGGACTTTAACGATGATGCAAGAGCTTTACTGGCGCAATACCAAGTGTTAGGTCCGCCAGCGTTAGTCTTTTATAACGCAACTGGTCAATTGATGAATAACATGCAAACTGTTGGTTTAATATCGGCAGAAAAGTTTATAAAACATATTGAGCCGCTCATTAGCGCCGGTTTAGAAGCAGAGCCTACGCGAGGTTGACCCAGCTCCTGAAATGGTCACTACTAGATATCGGTCTTGGCTGTGCCAAAAGACGACATCTAGTAGTAATCAAATCGGTTAAGCAGGACCTTCACAGAAAACTTTTATTGTTGGTTAGGGAATAATTACCCAGAAAATTATTTCTGCGGCAGATTCGATAAGCGAGATTTTTGCTGATGTCTGACAAGGGCAATATCAATCAACTTATCAATCAACTCTGTGTATTCGATACCGCTACTTTGCCACAATTTACTGTACATACTAATAGGGGTAAAGCCGGGCATTGTATTAACTTCATTAATATATATTTCCTGACTCTGTGTGTTGACAAAAAAGTCTACGCGCGAGAGCCCACTGCCATCAATCGCTTCAAAAGCCTCTATTGCAGCTTGCTGGATTTTTTTCATGACACTGTTAGGTAGTGCTGCGGGAATCACCGTTTCAGACTTGCCATCGAAATACTTAGTTTCATAATCATAAAACTCTTTGCCGGCTAATATTTCCCCAACTACCGACACTTGAATGGGGCTTTCGCCCAGTACTGCGCACTCAATCTCAGCACAGTTTTCTGCAGACTGTTCAACGACAATTTTATTGTCGTATTTAAATGCTTCTTGCAGTCCTAGCGCTAATTCAGTGCGTTGATGTGCTTTTGAAATACCGATGCTAGAGCCCATATTGGCAGGTTTAATAAAAACCGGGTAGCTAAGCGTTGACTCAATTTTACTAGCGACTAATTCAGGATCAGTTACAAAGCTATTATAGTTAAAAACTTGATAGGGCATTTGGGCAAGTCCAGCCGCTTTGAAAGCGTTTTTGGCCAGTGCTTTATCCATTGCAATTGCAGAGGCTGCTACCCCACAACCGACATAGGCGACATTGGACAGTTCGAGCAGTCCCTGGATAGTACCATCCTCACCGTAGGGGCCGTGTAGGACGGGGAAGACTACATCCAACAGTGCTAGCTTCTCACCGCGTTTTTCTGGCGAGTTATTGATCAATGTTGCATTAGCATTTGAAAAATCTAGTGTTGTTTCAGGTAATTGCTGCTCGTCGACACTTTTATAGTCAAGTGCTGCTTGATTGTTATCGGCATAAAGCCATTGCCCGCTGTGGGTAATGCCTATTAAATGTACGTTATATTTATCTTTATCGACAGCCGCTACAATTGATTTTGCAGACATCAAAGAAACTTCATGCTCAGCAGAGCGGCCGCCAAATACGACGCCGAGATTTATTTTTTTAGACATTATTAATCCAACTAAAGATACAGCAATTTTGAGTCAAGATTATGATCTGCAAAGTAGGGCTTTTCAATCGCTTTTAAATGATTAATTGCATCTATGCTAAACAAAACTGCATTTATCGCAGACTTGCTAAATATATTTCCTTTAATAAGCCGTATCTAGCGTGGTCAATCATGTTTCCATTGATAATGTCTGCACATTTAAGAATTCCCTCTAGCTCAAAACCTAATGTTTCACTGAGTTTTCGGCTAGCAATGTCTTCTGTGGGGATGGATATTTCAAGCATCTCTAAATTTAGAAAAATGAATGCGTATTCGAGAATCTTTATGCATACATTTTGCATGATACCGCGACCTTCGTACTCGGGCGCCATTAAAAAGCGCAACTCCGCTTTGGCTAGTTCATCATTGATATTAGATAGCCCTATATAACCGATTATTTGTTGATCATATTTAATACCACAATGCACAGCGATGCCGCGTGAGTAGTCATATAGTCCATCTTTAATTAAGCTGTCGAAATAGCTGAGGCTATTGCTATTGCTAGGCCAGCTAAACCATTTTGAAAATTGCCGTTTATTGCATTTTAAAAGTGTGTGGAAATCAGATCTAAATCTAGGGTGTAAGAAAATAATACTCAGATGCTTGTCTATTACAATTGAGAACATAGCCATGCTCCTCGATAGAAGTTTGTACAAAGAGGCTACAGTAAAATGAATATAATATGAATAGACAGTATTGAGTATTTATCAATTGTGAAGAGTCATAGTTTATAGAGCGCTAGTTCTCAGTTGATAGTGCGTGATAGGTGGTAATATTGAGAGGCCTAGGTCTTTTGCTTAAATTTAATATTACACCATGCTTCTCTTTGTGCTTGATCCAAAAATGACCAGGCAATAAAGCGACTAATTTTATTCCCCTGAGACATTTTTATTGTTTGAATATCAATTGCCTTAGCCTTTTTAAGACTGAGTTTGATGCTATCCAGATTATCTTTTTTTGATACCAGAGTACTAAAATAGAGTACTTGATTAGAATAGCGTTTGCTTTCGTTTATCATTGATTTGATAAACTGTAGTTCTCCTCCTCGGCAATAAAGCTCGGCTTGTTGCCCACCAAAATTTAACGCATTAACATTCTTTTTCGCTTTGTTCTTACTGTTCTTTTGCAAATTTTTTCTTTTAAGTTTATTGCCTGCGAGTGCTTCTTGCAAAGAGCTGTGAAATGGAGGGTTACACATCGTCAACTCTATTTTTTGATTGGCGCCGATAATAGTGTCAAAAAACTTAGTGGGATCGCTTTGCAGTTTTATGTTAATTCTATTTGCCAACCCTTTGTTTGCGTTAATAATATGTTTTGCTGTATTGACAGATATCGGGTCTATATCGCTTGCAATAAAGGACCATTGATAACAGCGCTGGCCCAAAATAGGGTAGATGCAACTAGCGCCTGTTCCTATATCTAATACAGTCACTTTAGAGGTACTGATATCTCGGCCTGAGTTGTTTTTCGTTAGCAGGTCAGCTAAGTAGTGAATGTAGTCGACTCTTCCAGGAATCGGTGGGCATAGGTAGCCTGCGGGAATCTGCCAATGCTCGATTTGATAGTAAGTTTTAAGTAGTGCACTATTTAAGTGAAGAACGGCTTGAGGGTCAGAAAAATCAATCGTAGTCTGATCGCTTAAAGTGTAGCTATATTTTGCTATTTCAGGATGATTTTTGGCTAATAGCGTAAAGTTGTAAGCCGTTTTATGTATGTTTCTAGGATGTAAGGATTGTTTTACAGCAGCGTTTTTTTTAAGGATCATGACAGAGTGCAAAAGTGTAAGTCGGGTCGATAATAGTACCGTTTTATGTGAAATTAATCAGCTTTTCTAGCGCGATTTTTGCCTGTCGTACATCTTTTGCTAATATATGTGTGACTAGCGCTTTTGCACGCTGCATATAATCGGCTAAATTAGTCTCTGGTGATTGTAAAATTGTAATCCGTAATGGTCTGCCTTGCTGGAAAAGCTTTTCCTGCTGGGCTATTAATACAGCAGAACCACAGGCGCTTAATAATTTTTGGTGAAACAATTTGATGTTCTCCTCAAAGTCGAGGGCGCTGTTCAGAGGATCCTGCTGCGATTGCTCGCAGCTATCTAACCAGCTCTTATGCGCGCTTACTATCATTGCATACCAGTGAATATTACCGTTCTTTATAGATGTTTCTAGTGCAGTGCATTCTAGTGATATGCGTTCTTGAGTGATGTAGTCAGAGCTGTTTGATTTAGCTTTAATCACTTGATGGATGCGATTCTCATTGAGTTTAATGAAACCTTGCTGAGTTAGTTTATCTAGGGCTTCAGAGAGATAAGCAGGGCTTCCGCCATATTGTTTTTCCAAAAAGCTGGTAGATAGTGACAGGCCTACTGGAAGTATGGCAAAGAGTATGTCATGTCGAATTTGATTAGCCAGCAAATCAGCCACGCTATTGGTACTCTTATCTACTACATTTAACAAAAAAAATTCCTTTTCTTACTTGTTACATCTGAAATAACGCAACTGTTTAAATCTAAGCGTTAGTCCTATTAGGTTATTTGGTATAAAACGAAAAATACTTGGCTAAAGGTTCATATACTTCAAAGGCTGGTTTTTCATAGGGGTGATGCTTAATGAGCGCTTGCACAGCCTGCTCTATGTTTTCTGCGCTGCACAGAATTTCAACACGGTACTCAAAGACTTTTTGAGCTTTGTTAATTTCACCAATATGAGGGGTAGCATTCTCAGTTGGGATAAATTGACCTTCACCGAGAGTCTGCCAACAGCAGCTTGAATAATTACCTAAACAACCTGCTTGTGTCTGAAACACAGCGTGTTTGACTGCCTCACAAGCTTCTTCTGGGACGAAAAAAATTAATTTGTACAATGAAAACCTCAATTTAAAACGTTATGAGTAAGGCTGGAACGTTCTCATCTTAAATTACTAATGTTGTCAGTGCCTATTGCTTAGAAAAGCACGACTAGATATACACTTATATTGAGTAGTGCGCCACTAGAAATATTGACTATCTCTAGCGACGGTATCGTTTTTTAAAAACAAATATGTAATCAGAACTCAATTTCAGGTACGTGATCAGGAATGATCAGCTTTCCTTCGGTAAGTGATTGTATTTCTTCAATACTAACACCCGGTGCGCGTTCTTTTAATACAAATGCCCCGTCTGTTATTTCAAGATAGGCCAGATCTGTCAGTACTTTTTTGATACAGCCAGCTCCCGTTAATGGCAGGCTACATTTGCTAAGTAGTTTTGAGGCACCATGTTTTGATGCATGAGTCATAGTGACGATGATGTTATCAGCGCCTGCAACAAGGTCCATAGCGCCGCCCATGCCTTTTATTAGCTTGCCAGGAATCATCCAAGAGGCAATGTTACCTGATACATCCACTTCAAATGCACCGAGTACCGTTAAATCGACATGCCCTCCGCGAATCATTGCAAAGGAGTCTGCAGAAGAAAATATAGAGGCGCCCGTAGCGGCAGTCACCGTTTGTTTGCCTGCATTAATCATATCAGCATCGACTTCGCTATCTAAGGGGAAAGGCCCCATACCTAGCAAGCCGTTCTCTGATTGCAGCATTACACTGATATCATCAGGGACATAATTGGCTACTAAGGTTGGTATGCCAATCCCCAAATTTACATAAAAACCGTCTTCTAATTCACGGGCAACTCTGATTGCCATTTGTTCGCGAGTAAGTGCCATAATATTAAATGCTCCTAGCCATGCTTATCTATTACTGTACAAATTTATTTTGAAAATGTAGGTGTTTAGTGCTTCTCATTTAAAAAAGTGGCTATTGCGAGGTTGTGTTAGTGTGGCTGTCGCAATAGATATCTATTTCTGTATGGGAACTAATCACTTACCGTGCGTTGTTCAATACGTTTTTCGAAGCTGCCTTGTATAATGCGATCTACATATATACCAGGGGTGTGGATTTGACTCGGTTCGAGCTCTCCAGGTTCAACGATTTCTTCAACTTCAACAACCGTTATTTTACCGGCGGTGGCGGCGAGCGGGTTAAAGTTTTGAGCGGTGTGGCGATAGACTACATTGCCAAATTTGTCGGCTTTCCAGCCTTTGACGATTGCAAAATCACCGGTGATCGATTCTTCCATGATATATTGACGACCAGAAAACTCTCTCACCTCTTTGCCATCTCCGACAGGCGTACCAAACCCAGTCGCGGTATAAAATGCAGGAATACCTGCGCCGCCTGCGCGCATCTTCTCTGCAAGAGTGCCCTGAGGGGTCAGCTCAACTTCCAGTTCATTGGCCAATAACTGTTGTTCAAACAGTGCATTTTCGCCAACATATGAAGAAATCATTTTCTTGATTTGACGATCTTCTAACAAGACACCCAATCCAAACCCGTCAATTCCACAATTGTTAGAAACAACGGTCAAGTCCTTCACACCTGATCGTTTGATTTGATTTATTAAGTTTTCCGGGATACCGCATAGGCCAAATCCGCCTGCAAGTACTGTCATACCATCAGATAAACCTTCTAGCGCCATTTCATAGCTATCAACAACTTTATTAAAACCAGACATATCAACACTCCGTACTAAGAATATAGTTCGATTTTGGAATATCTATTTATATTAATCAAATAAAAAAAATATTGATATATATTAACTTGCTTTATAAATATGTGAGTTCTGCTAGACTGGCTTAGCTCCTGCAAGCATTGTTAATGCTCTAAGCATAAATACATTTATGCGATTGAGTAATCTAAGTTGCATCTAGAAATGTGACCCAGGTATTTCTGCATGAAGATGAATTAAGACTCAGTAATGATCGCCATGTGTTAAGTTGCTTCTCCAATTTTTTGTGGGAAAATTTGCACAGAGGATCTTTATTAGGTCGTCGTATTAGTTTTGAAAAGTAAAGGTGATCATTGAATACCCATTTTACAGTTAAGCAATTGAGAGCCTTTGTGGCAGTTGCAAAAACCAGAAGCTTTACTGAAGCTTGTGAACAAGTCCATTTATCGCAACCTGCATTAAGTATTGCTATTAAAAACCTAGAAGACTCACTCGGTGGTAAATTATTAGTGCGAACCACCAGAGCTTTAAGGTTAACGCCTGAGGGGGAGGTCTTCTATAAAACAGCCATTAGGTTGCTAACTGATTGGGATGATGCGTTTGAAGAAGTGCAAAGTCGGTTTTCTCTCTACCGAGGGAAAATATCTATCTCCTGTATGCCGTCCTTTGCTGGGAACCAGCTACCCGCTATATTATTAAAATTTCGTCAAAAACATCCTGATATTAATATCACTATCCAAGATGTAATAGCCGAAGAAGTCGTGGAGATGGTGCGTACCGGTAGAGTAGAGATTGGTATTAGCTTCGACCCTGGTGATGCTGAAGATTTATTGTTTGAACCGCTCTTTGAAGATGACTTTATTGCTGCGATTGCCCCTGACCATCCTCTAGCTCAAGAGCAATCTCTCACTTGGCAACAAGTTATTGGGGAGGAGCTGATTGCTTTGCAGCGTCCATCAAGTATGCGCATGCAAATTGAAAGAGAGTTAAAAAAGCTTAATTTTGAACTTAACGTCTCTTATGAAGCGCATCAATTGGCAACAGTAGGACGCATGGCTGCAACCGGTATGGGTATCGGGCTCGTTCCAAGACTATGCAGTCGGCAAATGAGGGAACTAGGCGCAATCTGTAAGCCTTTGAGCGGTCCCGTAATCTCAAGAAAAGTCGGTATTATAATGCGTAAAAGAGCAGCTTTATCAGCGGCTGCACAAGGTATTGTAAACGAGTTAATAACCAGCATAAGCGACGGGCAACCCTCAGAAAGTGATGAATAATTGATTGTTGAAAGGACAGCAGTGCAAATCAACATGATTAAACGACTCTCGAGCAAGTCACTTTAACCTATCAAACTTCACTAAGCTCAGAATAATCCATTTTTGGCAGGATATGTTGTGAAAGCCAGTCTAATCACCAGCTTAATTGGGTTGTGAATTAAAAATAACCCGCGAAAGATACACTATTTGTCGATCAGTTGGTTAGGTTGAATAACATATTGCTGGTATGAATCATCCAATCCTTTTAAAAAAGGGTTTTCTATTTTAAATATTTTTGCACTGCTAAAATCTATAAACCCCACACTTTCTGAATAGTGTTTTTTCCATAGTCTGTGCAAAGAGCCATCTTTATAGGCACTATCTAAGCCTGCTTGGATACGGGCTATAGCGGCAACATTTTGTTTATTAGTATAAAAGAAACGCGGCAGAGGATAGTAAAGCACAATGCTGGTATCGGTGAGCAGAGGCATGTCTTTAGAGCGAATTGTATATTCATAAAAGAGCTCATTAGCGCCTCTTGGCAACAGGTCTACGCGGCTTCTAGAGAGCATTTTAAACAGCCCATCATAGCTAGTTCCTTCAATGACATTAAAACCGTTATGACGCAAAATGTCGGTATCTAGCCAGCCTAGACCTTGGGTAATAGAAAACTTTTTTAATTGCTCTAAACTCGTAACCTGAGAAAAAGCCGCCGCCGCCTTGGGTGATACAAAAAAAACACGATAACCGACAATGCCTAAATCTACGGGGAAGTTAACGTAACCCATTTTTTTAGAGGCATCTACGGAAATTGAATGTTTGACAAAAAAGTTTTCAAGGCTATTGGCCTCTAAGGTTGCTAAAGCACGCTTCTTATTCATTTTAGGGCTTAGCTTAATCCGGTAGGGGCCGTGACTAGTAACTGTTTTTTCTAGTGCCAAACTAAGCAGTGCCGAACCGTATCGCGCGCGCGTGTCTTTCTTTTTAGTCGGTGCCATATAGGTGAAAGTGGTTATTTCGCTGGCTGATAAATTGGCAGAGAAACCGACAGAGACTATCAATAACAAGCAGAATAATTTCATAATACATCTCTATATTGCACTAGGAAAAAGCGACCAAGAATGATAAGTGTAACAAAATACCGACAGCAAATAGTCAGTATATTTTTTATATTAGCGTTTTGGATAGTAACAGGCGATGAAGGTTTTTAATTTTATCCTGCATATGGTCAGTACTAGCGATACTAAAAAAGTGCAATGATGGTTCCTCGCTCGTTACAGAGGTAATTTGCATTGGTGTGAACCAATCGATAACAACTTTAGTGCAATTAATAAACAGCCAAGACCACTGCAAACATCGATATTTATACCTTGTGCATGGCTCTAACCCGCATGATGTTTCTATATAAGGCAACCAGCTATGGATTTTATGATTAAAAATCTAGCTGCCTAACTTATTGTTAGGTATCCCATCAACCCCGTGTTCTGGTATTCAGCGATATGATAGTGAAGCATCTAGTGCTCTGAATTATCTGCCCCCGCATTTTTTTCTCTAACAAGATGGTATTGGCTAAGGAAATCGTGAATAAGTCCCTAGATGCTCCCTGTTGATAACTAAGCGGTCAAATCCGCGGAAGAATGCGAAGTGAATGGCGAGTCCTCTACCAGCGTTCTGACAAAGGAGATGCAGATGAAAAAAGTTTCATCTTTGTTGGCCGTGTAGAGATCCACCCTCAGGGAGTCTTGAACTTGTTCACAGCTTCCCTAAGATAGGGGTTATCATTTTTGAATAGAGCGAGTTACTTCAAATAGTACCCCGCGAATATGATTTGGGTGACGATGCAAGTGTGGTATTTATGATCAAATAAATAACTTTTCTTCCAAGTTCACTGCGCAATATAAGTCATGTATTCTAGGCATGTAGCGGCATAAATTGATGGAAGCCAACGACGGGGAATTATGGCTTTGCAGCATTGAATTGTGCTGAAGCATCGTTTTTAAATTAGAATTTTGGCTTATCTATGTCTATGCTTAGTCATAAATGACTAACTTTCAACATATTAGGTATAGGGATTATTTAGGACAATAGCATGCAGGTGTGTTGCATCACATTGGTGGGAATAGATGTTGGTAGATAAAGCAGACAATATAGGGGCAGAAGATAGCGCGTTTTGGCAGGTAGGTGACTATGATGAGTGCAAAGATTTAGCAATAAGGCTGGAAAATCGTGCTCATGCTGGCAGAGAAATGCGCAACTTCAAGTTATCCCGGGTCGAATTAAGTCATGTTAATTTAGTCAATCGAAATTCAAAATATGGATACCAGTTTATCGACTGTGATTTTTATCGCTCAAATTTAAGTCACGCTCACTGCTTTAAGGTCGATTTTTCTGGCAGTTCGCTAATGAAAAGTAACTTGCAGTACGCCAATCTACATTGTGCCAATTTAGAAAACTGCAATTTACTAGGTGCAAATTTTGAACATGCAAAGTTAGAGAATATTCATTGGGGGGATGAGATTCTTCAAGAGAAATTGGCAAAAGACAGCAGTGATGACCGAGAAAAAGCAGATCTTTACGAGCAAGCTGAAGAGATTTACCGACATTTACGTAAAGTAACAGAGGATGAAGGATTATTTGATTTGTCTGGACGCTTTTTTCGCAAAGAAATGATTGCAAGAAGAATGCAGCTGCCAAACTATAGTGGTGCCAGAATACTCTCTAAAACAGTTGATTTGTTTTGTGGATACGGTGAAGAGCCCTTACGAATTATAGGTTTTACCTTGATGTTGATTTTTATATATGGGTTGTTTTATCTTGTCTCTGGCTTAAGTTTCGAGGGGGAGGTCATTCGTATCGATTTCTCTGCGAGTTTTATGCAAAATGTGGGACATTTGTTGGATGCCATTTATTTCAGTATCGTCACTTTTACTACCTTGGGTTATGGCGATATTACCCCCAGAGGCTTCAGTCGATTTTTAGCCTCTACTGAAGCATTAATAGGCAGCTTTACGATCGCTTTATTTGTTGTGGTGTTCGTAAAAAAAATGATTAGATGAAGGGATTGGTAAACTAGGCTACACTGAATATAACTTATAAGAACAAGCACATAATATGCCTAGACAATCAGACACTATTGATAAAGTACAACAAGTTGCTGATCAATTACTAGCGAATGGCCAGCGACCTACCCAGCAAGCGATTAGAGATGTCTTAGGTACTGGCAGTATCACTACGATCAATAAGGCGTTAAACATTTGGTGGGCTAATCTAGCCAAACGAGTGAATAGGCAAAGTGAACATCCAGCGCTGCCTGAACCTGTGATAACAGCAGCATCTAAGCTGTGGGACCAAGCACTCGTGTATTCTCATACGATACTTGAAAAACAACAACGAGAAAACGCTGACAAGCTTGCTAAAAAAAATGTGAACAATGATCAGATGCTTATTCAAGTGCAAGATAAATTGTTAATCTCACAACAACAAAATAATAGATTATTGGAAAGTAACGAAGTGTTAATAGCGGGTAAACAAGAACTGAGCCAAAGGATTCATGAATTAGAATCACTGCTCATTCGAAAAGACGCTGATAATGTAGAGTTAGTCCGCTTAAACAAACAACACAAAATAGTGTTTGATAAGCAAGTAACGTCTGATGATACTCAGTTATTATTTCAGGCAAAAATAGATCTTAAAGTAAACGAGAGAATAATAATTGATTTACGCGCAGCGTTAGAAAAAAGCGAATCTTTGCACAACAAAGCTCGCCAAGAAGTCACTGAACTTGAAAAATCTAGTATGAAACAAATACATAGATTAGAATTAGTAATAGCCCAGCAGGATGCAAAATATGATAATGTACGTGAACAATTGGCAAGTTTTGAACTAAGTGGCCGATAGAGATAAGTAACTATTAGGAAATGTTGTTGCAAAGATTTTGATTCTGAATGTAGTAGCGGCGGTTTTGTGAGTGGAATGATTGATGGAATACGATTTAGTAGAGCAAACCAGTAACGAGCAAATAAAAGAAATATTGCTAAACTGTGAATCTGGTGATGTAGTCAACTGTTACAGCTTAGAGATTTTTGATGAAGCTAAAGCCGTTTTAATATCAGATAAATTGATAGGAAAGACCGTTCAGTTACTGGATGAAGATGACTACGTATTACAACAAGTAACAAGCAAGAAAAGAGAAGACGCAGATGATGAAGTTGAATTTTCAGACAGGCAATTAGCCGTCATAAAAGCATTAGAGAAAGTGTTTGATCACTGTAAAAAAGAAGGTATTAAAGTTATTGGCTATTCTGATGAGTTAGTGGCGTACCCCGCTAATTGCAATGATCAAGAACAAGCTTCTGAATTTTGTTTGGAAATAAATACCAGTCAAACCTATAAAGGTGCTTGATCGGATTTGCCGAATTAATCATTTAATGGATTAAGAGTTGAGTAATTAATATGACGATAAAAGTGTTGTTGGTAGATGACCATGAAGTGGTTCGCGCGGGATTTAAAGGTATCTTAAATTCTGAAAAAGATATTGATGTTATCGCCGAAGCACAATCGAGTATAGAGGCGTATGATTTATATAAAACCAAATTGCCTGATATTGTTGTTATGGACTTATCACTGCCTTCAGATGAGGGAACATCTGATAGTACACATGGTGGAATAGAAGCTATTAGACGAATTCTAGCTTTTGATAAAAGCGCTAAAATACTCGTCTTATCGGGCTTTGATTCAGCGCCATTTCCAAGCACCGTCTTAAAAGCCGGCGCTAAAGGATTTTTGACAAAACGTGGTCCAGCTGATGAGCTTATCACGGCGGTAAAAACCATAGATAGCGGTCAGCAATATCTTTCGCCGACGGTGAAGGCACAGCTTGAAGGCAAAGAAGCAGAAAGTCCGCTGTCAATATTAACTAAGCGGGAAATTCAGATTTTTTCACTACTGGCTGATGGTCGTAAAGCGTCAGAAATTGCAGATAATATGTGTTTGTCGAATAAAACCGTGCATGCTCACAGAGCCAATATTCTACGCAAGTTATCCTTAACTAATAATTCTGAATTGGTACATTTGGCCATTCGTCATGGTGTTGTAAGACCATAATTTAATTCGGGAGCATGCGAACCCGATCATTTGTGTCGTTATTCAGAGCCTTTGAGCCTTGTTATCGCTCCGGTTTTACTAAAGAGTGCGCAGGCGTCAAATTTGATTCACAGCTGTGTCAGATATCTAGAGAGTTATCATAAAGCGAATGCGCTATGAAAACTCTGTCCTTTATTAACAACTGTGATTTTCTGCTAAATAAGCTATTATTCGCCCCTTTTAATTGTAAATAATGACGGTTGCTAGTATGTAGTGCCGTGTATGTTGCTGTTTGGGTTAATGGTAAAGTTCTGATAAAACATAAAGATAAGGTGGAAGCAAAATTCCTTCACGGCTCGATTATGCGACACGTGGTGATACTAACGCTAACTTCTTCAATTGGACTAGTGTCTCTTTTTGCAGTAGATCTAACAGACCTCTATTTCCTGACCTTGCTCAATGATCAAAGTATTATTGCAGGATTAGGTTTTGCATTGAGTATCATGTTTTTTAATATGAGCTTCTCGATTGGACTCTCTATAGCCATGTCGGCGACTGTCGCCCAAAAATTAGGTGAAAAGAAGCATGCTTTAGCGCGTAGCTTAGCGCTAGATAATTTCGTTTTTAGTATTCTATGTACTGCCATGGTCGCGACTGTGACATGGGTATTTAAGTTAGAGTTGCTTTCAATGATAGGGGCTAGCGGTCCTTCCCTAGAGCATGCGCGCAACTACTTAGCGATCATTCTACCCAGTTTACCATTCTTGGCTATTGCTATGTCAGGTGGGGCCTTATTGCGTGCTTTAGGAGCACCAAAACTGTCAATGTTGACTATGTTGGCCGGTGCAAGTGTCAATGTCGTGCTAGATCCAATACTCATATTTGGATTTGATTTAGCGGTAGAGGGTGCCGCTATAGCATCGGTTGCAGCCAGAGTAACAGTAGGATTGAGTGCGCTTTACTTTATTTACTCAAAATTTGATTATTCAGCAGATTTTGAATATAAATCATTCACAACTAATTTAAAGAAAATACTTGCTATCGCTCTACCGGCAATGGCCACACAACTGTCCGCTCCAGCTGCTAATGCTTATATGACCTTCGAAATGGCAAAGTTTGGAGAAAGCTATATGTCCGGTTGGACTATTACGGGTCGTATAGCACCAGTGGTTTTTGCAGTCGTTTTTGCAGTTTCTTCTGCCATTGGGCCCATTTACGCGCAAAATTATGGGGCAAAAAATTACCGCAGAGTGGAGGAGATTTTATACAGTAGTTGTCTCTTTATTACCGGTTATTGTCTTATCGCCTGGAGTGTTTTTTACTACTGTTCAGAGTATATTGTTACAGGGTTTGGCGCTAGCGGTGATGCCGCTATATTTATAAAGTTAGTCGCTATTTGGATAGGGCCCGCATTTATCTTTTCTGGTTTTTTGTTTGTTGCCAATACGGCTTTTAACAATTTAGGCTATCCACTCTTAGCGACAGTCTTTAATTTTGCCAAGGCCAGTATAGGTACAGTCCCCTTTGTTTTATTTGGTATCAATCAGATAGGGGTTGGGGGGGTGTTTATAGGAAATGCTGCCGGTAATCTTGTCTTCGGCTTAATTGCGCTTGTCAGTTGCTTTTATGTGATTCGCAGGGCGTCTTTGAAAACAATCATTAATGTATAAATAGTGATTATGCGGGCAAGTTGAGATTTAGGCTTGCTTTCACAGCTATTCAATATTCAAATCATCATCGCAAGGGACGAGAAATAATATCTTTGATGATTAAGACTTTGAATTATTCATCCTCATTAGCTGGTAAAAAAACAATAATCGAGCGAATAAAACGATCAATAAAGTTTTCCTCGGTATTACATATCGGTGATTTTAAAGCAGAAAAACAATTTCTGCCGATCGATTGGTTTAACTGTCTGTGTTGTACTACTATTAAAGTGTCTGCAGGGCTTGTAATACCAGAGCTGGCAAGTACCTATAAGGGGTTTTTAATACCAAAAAGCGCTATTAAAATTAAAAGCGCTGCAAAGTTTATGATTTCTTTTAAGGAATCGCTCTTTGACGACTTGGGTTTTTGCTAACCCTATCCCAAGTCGTTTTTTTATTACTTCGTTATGAGCTTTTCAAGCGCCACTATTTGAATGCAAATGCAGAGAATATTCATCGCTAGTTCTATTTCTGCTAAGTTTGGCAAAGTAGGTGCTATACGAATGTTGCTGTCGCGTGGGTCTTTTTGATAGGGGAATGTTGCCCCGGCAGCCGTCATTATGACCCCTGCATTTTTAGCCATTTCGACAACTTGCTTGGCACAGTTATTTTGCACGTTTAAGCTTACAAAATAGCCGCCTTTAGGCGACGACCAATTTGCGATGTCTAGTTTACCTAATTTGTCCGAGAGGACTGTTTCTACAGCGCTAAATTTTGGTGCCAAAATGGCTGCATGTTTTCTCATGTGTGCGTGAATGCCCGCTAGATTTTTAAAAAATCTAACATGTCGCAATTGGTTCAATTTATCAGAACCTATCGTTTGTACGCTGCAATGTTGTTCTAGCCATTGGATATTCTCTAAGCTGCAGCCAATCATTGATATTCCAGCGCCCGCAAAACTGACTTTGGAGGTAGAGGCTATAGTCAATACCCGATTGTCATTGCCGCTATTCTTACAGCTCTGAAACAGATTTTTAATTTCAGTGTGATGGGCTGTTAAATGATGTACGGCATATGCATTATCCCACATAATTTTAAAATCCGCTGCCGCACATTTCATGTTTGCTAGGCGATCAACGACGTCATCACTGACTGATAAACCACTGGGGTTGCCGTATTTTGGTACAAACCACATGCCTTTAATACTGTCATCATCGGCGACGAGTTGTTCTATTTTGTCTATATCAGGGTCACCATTATCCAACAAGTCAATAGTAATCATTGCTATGTTGAAATGTTCACAAATGGCAAAATGACGATCATAACCAGGTGCAGGGCAGAGAAATTTTACTTGTTCTAGCTTAGACCAAGGTTGTGTTGAGTGTGTACAACCATGGCTCATTGCCCGTGCGATAATATCGTGCATTAACCCTAAACTAGAATTACCGCCAATGAATACTTCTTCCTCTGCAACCTCTAAATATTCGGAAAAAAGTTTTTTGGCCTCACTGATCCCCGAAAGCCCTCCGTAGTTGCGACAGTCAACGCCACTTTTGTCAATATAGTCATCGCTGTTGAGAATATTCAACAAAGGGTTTGCTAAATCTAGTTGCTCGGAGCAAGGTTTGCCGCGGGTCATATCTAAATGAAGCGACTGAGATTGGTATTGGTGGTACTGCTCTTGTAGCTGCGCTAGCTTGTTGGGCAGTAAATCTGGATTATTTAAATAGGCTGACATATGAAAATCCATTTAGAGGATGTGGGAAAGATAAAGGTTTGATTGTTAATATATAGAAAATGATTGCATAGGTAAATTATTCACGATCACATCTACCCATAGATATTGATTATTAAGCGCTTTGAAAGATAACACTAACTTGGATAACAAAACTGGATTGTACGATCCTGACAATTGAGTCAGTTTTTGTAGATTAAAATAGAGAATATTAAGAATAACGTTATAATATGTTCATTAATAGCGGCATTAGCTGATTTGTTTTACGCTTAATTACTGGTTTTTTAAGGATACATTGGGTCTGTGACAAGAAAAAGCCCATCCTATTGAACCGGTGCACGCTATTCACCCATTAGCTTTATTAGAAACTATCAAGAGATTTGCTCTCTCAAATAGATAGAAATGTTTTAGGATTAACATGACAAAAAGATATATTGATGCTCAGCAATTGCTGGATGACTCGTATAATTTAGCGCTGAAAATATTAGATAGTGGCTGCAAGCCGAACTATATTGTAGGTGTTTGGCGTGGTGGAACTCCCGTTGGTATTGCTGTTCAAGAACTGTTAGATTTTTTTGATATCAAATGTGATCACATTTCGATTCGTACTTCCTCGTATACGGGTATTGCAGAACGTGTATCTAATGTGAGAGTGCATGGTTTGGATTACATTATAAAAAACGTCAATGCCGAAGATACGCTACTGATTGTAGATGATGTCTACGATTCAGGTCTTTCGGTCGCGCAAATTATCGAAGATATTAATCGTAAGTGTCGTTTAAATACACCAGTTATTAAAATAGCGACACCTTATTTTAAACCCGATAACAACAAGACGGGCCGCGCACCAGATTTCTATTTGTATGAAACAGATGAATGGCTGGTTTTTCCACATGAACTGACAGGTTTAAGTAAAGAAGAGTTGCTCAAAGATAAGCCTGGTATTGATGTGCTTCGACAGCGTATTGAGCAAATGAAAGGTTAAAGTCGATGAATAAGCAGCAGGAGCAGTTTACGCTGCTGACTGCTCTATAAAACGCTTGATACTGACAGAGCTTTTCGCTAACCCGAGGATGTAACTGATTCTGGGTGAGTTCATCATCTATTATCTTTAATCCATTTCGCTATTTTGATCTTGGCTTTATTGAATTGCGCTTTAGTCATTTTATGACTTAGCGCTTTAAGCTCACTGGTGGTGTCTATTTGCTCAGATGCTAGGGCAAACCAGAAATAAGCAGCGATCAAATCTTTGTTCACCTGCAAACCATCCTCATTGAGTATTGCTAGCGCAAATTGCGCATTGCTCTGATCTTGCTCGGCGGCAAGTATGTACCACTGCAGTGCTCTCTCAAAATCGGACTTTACACCCTCACCATATCGGTAAAGGTTGCCTAAATTGTATTGAAAATCAGCATTTCCTTGCTGTGCTGCTTTTAAAAACCAGGTAAACGCTGTTTTATGATTTTTATCTAACCCAATGCCTTGATAATATAAGTATCCTAAATAAAATTGTGCAATGTCATCATCCAAAGTGGCGGCTTTTCGATACCAGTCAATCGCTTTTTCCATATCTTTGGCGACACCATTGCCTTTCTCGTACATACTGGCAATCATTCGTTGAGCCGTGGCATTGCCTTCTTTAGCAATCAAATGTAATGTTTGAAAAGTGTGTCTATCTGCGTCAATATCAACGGTTGCAGGACTACCATTTGCCATGCAATAGAAGGGTAATAACAGTAATAACAAACCGAGGTAAAACATTTTAGCAACATATAAAACCGCTGAATAGCTATGGGTATTAGGCAAGTTTGCTAAAGCAATTTTGAACATTGGTTCTCTCCAATGATAAGTCGTTAGTTTTCATTCGCAGACGAGGTGATAGAGAGCGCTCTAATGGTTTAAGTTGTAGGCTATTAGATATAGGAATCTCGTTATTTTATATATCGAGTAACACACAGATTGAATCAGTGGAGCTTTTGCAGTAATCAGTTGTTTCAAGACGTTAACTGGTTAATATATTCTAGTAAAGATAGCTTAAATAGATATTAATAGTACCGAAATACCCACTGTAATGCTCGGACACTATAAAAATTAATCATTGTCTGACTTAACATATACATAGATCACCCAGAGAACTCTATTTGATGAACTCAAAATCCACTGATAAAAATCGCCAGAAAATAAAAACGAATTTAAGATCCACACTTACTATCTTGATTTCATTTGCTCTGCCTTATAAAAAAACCATGTTTTTTGCCATGTTAGCATTAGTGTTTACAGCGGGAATAACGCTATCCATCGGTCAGGGCTTAAGAATGATGATAGATAATGGTTTTGTGGCCCAATCGAATACCCAGCTCAATCAAGCAACCTTAGTCATCTTAATACTAGCGCTGCTGATGGCGGGTGGTACCTACATTCGGTTTTATTTGGTTTCTTGGCTTGGCGAGCGAATTTGTGCGGATATGCGTAAAGCTGTATTTAATCACTTGGTTGAACTTCATCCCAGTTACTATGAAACCAACTTGAGCGGTGAGATCATGTCCCGCTTGACGACCGATACGACATTACTGCAAACCATCATTGGCTCTTCAATGTCGATGGCATTACGCAGTGGATTAATGTTTCTCGGTGCTCTCATCATGCTACTTTTAACCGATGCATGGCTAACGATGGTGGTCTTTGTAGCAGTCCCTGTGATTTTATTGCCCATTTTGATTTTTGGCCGCAGAGTGAGAGAACTTTCCAAACAAACTCAAGATACCGTTGCCAACGTTGGCACTTATGCGGGTGAAATTATCCAGCAGATTAAAACCGTACAAAGCTATTCACGTGAGGCATTTGAGAGAGACTCTTTTGCTGGAGAAGTTGAAAAATCTTTCCAAGTGGGCAGAGCGCGGATCAAGCAGCGCGCTTTGTTAATTGCCGCCGTCCTGTTATTAGTTTTTTCCTCCGTAGCGAGTATGCTTTGGCTAGGTGGGAGTGCTGTGATAGCGGGTGAAATGAGTGCGGGTGTGTTAGGGGCTTTTGTTTTTTACGCGATATTATTGGCGACTTCAGCGTCCACTATTTCTCAAGTTTGGGGCGACTTACAAAGGGCGGCGGGTGCAAGTGATCGTTTAGTTGAGCTGTTGCAAGTTGAAAGTGAGATAACTTCTTCACCCGCGACAGATAATAAACTGCTGTCAAATGGCGCTATCAGTTTCCAACAAGTGCATTTTTATTACCCGTCTCGTAAAAATCAGGCGGCACTGCACAACATAACGTTTGATATTTCACCTGGAGAAACAATTGCATTAGTGGGGCCATCAGGTGCCGGTAAATCGACATTATTTGAGCTTATCCAACGTTTTTACGATCCCATGTCGGGGGTTGTGCTATTTGATGATGTTGATATAAAAGCTATGGATCATCATCAGCTGCGCAACCAAATGGCGCTTGTACCTCAACAACCGGTACTCTTTTCCAATGATGTCCACTACAACATCAGTTACGGGAACCCAACAGCCAGTAAAGCAGACGTTATCGAAGCGGCAAAAGCGGCTAATGCTGATGACTTTATTATGCAGTTGCCCGAACAGTATCAGAGTTATTTAGGCGAAAAAGGGGTGCGTTTAAGTGGCGGTCAAAAACAGCGGTTAGCGATTGCCCGTGCTATTTTAAAAGACCCCAAGGTGTTGTTACTCGATGAGGCGACAAGTGCACTTGATGCACAAAGTGAAGCCAAAGTTCAAGAGGCGTTGAATCATTTGATGCAGGGGCGTACGACCTTAATTATTGCTCATCGCTTAGCAACAATATTAGATGCGGATAAGATTATGGTGATGGATCATGGGGAAATCATCGCTATTGGTACCCATCAGACGCTTTTGACTAGTTGTGGGCTGTACCAAAAGTTAGCAAAACTACAGTTTAGAGAAGGCTAAGTGTAAAAAAATCACTGTGCGAGGGTTTTACGCACAGTGATATAAAATTCCATTTGGCATGCTCTGCGAAGACAAGAGCGGCTAGCGAGCTAACTGCAATGCCTAACTCTGATTACCTTATTCTGGGTCTTTGTAAATAAGCGACTTTGCTTTAAAAAAGCCCCAAACCATCGCCGTTGTCATTGCTGCAATCCCCAGTAAACTGGGCCAAAGGGTTTCAAAAACATAAGGGTCTATACCAAACATAATATTTTCCTGCGTAATCGCTTATAAAGTAGTAGTAGCAATATTACGTTTTTGTGCAGTGTTCATAATTGATTTAAAACAATAAATAGAATGAATTTATGCCAAGCGAACCAAACCTTACTTCAACTTTGATCTAGGTCAAGAAATTAACATAGCTACTGCGTTGGATCACAGGGGAAGGCTCTTTAATCATTTGCTTGGTCTTGATAAGTTGTTGTCAGTATTTAAATAGTATATAAATGCAATCAAGTAATTACAGGCAAAAGTTACGCTCAATTTTGGGTGTTATCGCTGTGTTTTTGCCGTGAAAAAAATATTTGTATTAGCGAGTTGTTCGCAGTACCAAACTCTATCGTAAGGATAATCATTGCAGTATTGCTATAATTTAAGTGCATTGTTACACAGTGCGCTCGAGAAATTTTGTTGTTATTTACTCATTCTACTAGCGCTCAGCGAGATAAGCATTGTACTGCTAAGGTACATTTATGGAGTGGGTTACCTTAAACTACAAGATCTAGCGTTGTACAGCTTCAGCGCTTTAGTGATTCTCAGTGTTGTGTATAGCTTTGGTTGCAATGTGCATGTACGGGTGGACATCTTTCGCGAAAAACACAGTCAGAAAACCAAACGTATCATCGATATACTGGCGATAATATTCTGTTTATACCCACTTTTCACTATCACCCTTTACTGGGTCTGGCCCGATATTGTCTACGCTTGGAGTATCTATGAAGGCTCGAGAGAAACCGGCGGATTAGCTGGTCTTTTTCTGGTTAAATCACTACTACCTGTCGTATGTGTGCTGATGATAGTGCAGGGCAGTGTGGTCATTATAAGAGGTGGACGCTATCTCTTAGACGCCGATGATGCCGGTGAAGGAGCTCGGCTATGAGTATCGATGCACTTTGGTTAACGCTGTTAATGATCTCGTTACTGACGGCCATTATGAGCGGTATTCCGGTGATGTTAGCCATCTCAGGTATCCCTATTCTGATTGCGCTCAGTGCATCATTGTTTGGACATTTTGATCTAAGCTACTTTGGTGCCTTTCCACAGCGGGTTTTTGGCATCATGAACAATTCGTTACTGATAGCCATACCGCTATTTATTCTGATGGGAGTGCTGTTAGAACGCTCTAAAGTGGCCGAGCGTATGTTATTGATAATGGCTACATTTTTTGGATCCTCTAGAGCAGGCTTGGCGTATTCAGTGCTGATTGTGAGTACTTTGATTGCCGCCTCTACCGGCATTATAGGTGCTACTATTGTGATGTTGGGCATGATTAGTTTACCTGCCATGCTCAAGGCGGGGTTACCTGATAAGCTCTCTGCAGGTTTAATTTGCGCATCCGGTACACTGGGGCAAATAATTCCGCCCTCCATTGTTTTGATTTTGTTAGGTGATCAAATATCCAATGCTTATATAGAAGCGCAGCAAAACATAGGGAATTTTGCCCCGGATCCTGTCTCAGTCGGTGATTTATTTGCAGGAGCTATTATTCCCGGATTGCTGTTGGTTGCTTTATATGCCGGTTATGTGTTTTTGCATGATAAATTTTTAAGTCCCAAAGCCGTAAAGGTCACTCAACCTGACAATGCGGTCAGCGTCGAAAAAGTTTCCTGGGCGACGTTGGGTAGCGTATTTGTGCCTCCCATACTGTTAATTGTGGCAGTCCTTGGATCTATTTTGGCGGGTGTAGCAACACCGACAGAAGCGGCAGCAGTCGGTGTCACGGGTACGATATTAATCGCGGCAGCTAACAGCGATAACGCATCAATATTGCTAAAACGATTAGTGCTGCTTAGTGTTTTATGTGTCGTTGGATTAATCGTTTTAGTCTCGTTTAATGTGGCTAAATTGGATCTAAGTTCAGCGGTGCTGAATATTAACTTAGGGACAATGATTGCCTTAGTGTTAAGTGTGATTTTAATCATTGCAATTGCGTTGTGTGCCTATAGATTGTATTTAGATGCTGTGCTGAGCAAAGCGCTGAGTCAGAGTATCAGCGTAGCGGGGATGGTTTTTGGCATAATTATTGCCGCCTCAATGTTGTCTTTAGTGTTCCGGGGCTTTAATGGCGATGAGTTAGTGGCACAACTATTAGCAGGTATTCCCGGAGACAAGTGGGGGGCTTTCTTGGCCGTGATGTTGGTGATTTTTTTACTGGGCTTTGTGCTGGAATTTGTAGAAATTTTATTTATTGTTATTCCTCTGGTTGGCCCTGTCATTTTGGCAATGGATTTTAATCCAGTATGGGTGGCAATCATGATTGCACTTAATCTACAGACCAGTTTTTTGACGCCCCCATTTGGTTTTGCGCTGTTTTACTTTCGCTCAGTTGCCCCTAAACGTATTAAAACCATCGATATTTATAAGGCAGTTTGCCCATTTGTTGCTATGCAAATATTGGCGATGGCTATATTAGTGGCTTATCCGCCACTAATAACATGGCTACCCAAGCTGCTAAATTAGATGACGATATGTAATTGATTTTTTCCAACAAACAGAGAATAAAAACCATAAGGAATAGCTATGCAACGTAGAAAATTTATACAAGGTGCGGCATTGGCGGCGACGGGAGTGGCTATAACAGGCGCTCCAGCAATTGCCAGTGGTAAAATCGAATGGAAACTGCCGACTAGTTTTCCGGCAAAGGCGCCGGGTGTTGGTACTAATGTAACCAGCTTTGCAAAGCGTGTAGAGGTAATGTCAGCGGGGCGTTTGAGTTTTAAAGTGTTCTCAGGTGGAGAGTTAGTACCACCTTTTGCGGTTGAAGACGCCGTACAAAAAGGGACCGCTGAAATTGGTCACAGTACACCTTACTACGCTGCGGGAAAAAACCCCGCACTGCATTTTTTTAGTACAGTGCCCTTTGGCATGACAGCGACAGAACATGTTGCTTGGTTGCGCCACGGTGGTGGACAACAGCTATGGGATGAAATTTATGCAGAGCGTGGCTTGAAAGCATTCTACAGTGGAAACTCGGGCACGCAATCTGGAGGCTGGTTTAAAAAAGAGATCAATTCTGTTAAAGATCTTTCCGGTTTGAACATGCGTATTGCTGGCTTAGGTGGTGAGGCGATGCGCAAGCTTGGTGTTAACGCGGTATTGTTACCACCACCGGAGATATTTGCCGCCTTTAAATCTGGCGCTATCGATGCTGCAGAATGGGTCGGGCCGATGCTAGACCAAGCCTTTGGTTTGAACAAAATTACCAATATCTGTTACACACCTGCTTTTCATGAACCTGGTGCTGCGTTGGAAATTGTCGTCAATAAAGAGGCATTTGACGAGTTACCAAAAGACTTACAGGCCATCGTTGAGGATGCAGCACTTGCAACTTCAGTGGAAACACTGGCGCAATTCGACTACTTTAACACTCAAGCCATGACGAGTTTGAAAGCAAAGGGAGTTGAATTTAAAGAGTTCCCCGCTGATGTTGTCAGTGCCTTAAAGAGTGCAACGACAGAAGTAATGGCTGATCTTGCTATGGATAATGCGCAATTTGCAAAAGTACAAGAAAGCTATCAGGCCTTCTTAGAACCTGCCACTGATTACGCGAACTTATTCCAAGGTGCTATTTACCGCCAGAGAAGTTAGTACTGTTGTTAAGTTACAAAAAAGGGACTGTCAGTCCCTTTTTTTTGTGATTAGCGTGAGTGCATGCTTCTAGCTAGTTATGTTCAAGTATAGAGTAATACAGATTTCCTGTTAAAACTCAATAAATACAACCGTTTAGAGGTTCTTGCTAATCTCCATTAGTTAAGCTTGCTAAGAGCAGAGTGTTAATGGGTTTTTGCTCCCTCAGTAATCCACTTACCGATTAATTGCCTTTCTTGCTTAGTCATTTTTGTCATGTTGCCCAGTGGCATCACATTAGAAGCGACAGCTTGTGCATTTATTTTAGCGGCCTCTAAGGTTATTTGTTCAGGCGTATCAAACATCACGCCAGCGGGCGCCGTAGTGAAAAGAGGGCTGCTGGGTGAGCTGGAATGACAGACAGTACAGCGTTGGTCCAAAATGGTTTTTACCTGTGCAAATGGCACGCCATTGGCCACATTAATATTAGTATTTTGGCTTGCATCTGTCGGCTGCGTAGTAGCGGAGTTAGTCGCTGCACTGCTTGACTGGGTGAATGTCTGCTTAGGTGCAACCACAAAAGCGAGCGAGAACATGGCTAGCGCCGCAGCGGGTAAAGTCCAAGCGTATTTCTGGCTTAGGTGACGGGTATTAAAATAGTGGCGCACCAAGACACTGATAATCGCAAGGGCAGCCAGAACGGCCCAGTTGTACTCATGACCGTAAGTACTGGGGAAGTGATTACTGATCATGATAAACAAAATGGGCAAGGTAAAGTAGTTGTTGTGCCTTGAGCGCAGTAGCCCTTTAGCGGGTAAATCAGGATCTGGTAATTCACCCTTTTCTAAAGATGCCACCATTTTTCGCTGGGCCGGCATGATCACAAAAAATACATTGCCAACCATGATAGTGCCAATGATGGCGCCGATATGTATAAACGCCCCACGTCCACTAAAAATAGTTGAAAGGCCCCATGCGGCAATAATCAGAGCCAAAAAGAGAAGCGCACCTAACAGAACAGGTTTTTTGCCCAGCACTGAGTCGCACATGAATGAGTAAACAAACCAGCCTACCGCTAAACTGGTCATGCCGATGAAGATAGCAGCACGTGGGTCCAAATCAGAGCCGGGAGCGACTAAATAGAGTTCAGCATTTAAGTAGTAAACCGCAGCTAGCAGTGCCATACCGGATAACCAAGTAGTATAAGCCTCCCATTTAAACCAGTGTAATTTTTCCGGCATTTTTGGCGGTGCCAATTTATATTTTTCTAGATGGTAAATACCGCCACCGTGGATAGCCCATAAATCACCGGCAAGCCCCTCTCGAGGATTGCGTCTGTCTAAGTGGTTTTCCAACCATACAAAATAAAAAGAGGCGCCAATCCATGCGACGCCGGTAATCATATGCGCCCATCGAATCGCCAAGTTTAACCACTCTGTGTAATGAGGGTCCATTATCTACTCCTTGTACTATTGCGCCTGTTGTTCACTAGGGCGCCAATATTGTTTTTATTGGTTTTTTAGTCATCAGTTGTATTTGTTGATAATGCAGAATTGATCATCACTGCACATCGGGATCAAGCACTAGTTGTAATGATTGCGCAAAGAAATACTCATCGCAGTTGTCTCCAGGACCACTGCGATCAACCACCAGAAAATCGTCACTTTCTGCGCAGCACAAAATAGGGTGATGCCAGACACCAGTGTGGTAGTTTATGCCTTGCGTACCATCGGTAATAAAGGCTTGTATTTGTGATGGCACCGGCGCATCTGCAGCAGGGGCCACCAGTATCAAGAAGATATTTTGTTTGAGTGGAATGAACGCCTGCGAGCCTTTAGGGTGGCGTTCAAGCATCTTAATTGGCAGCGGCATCTGCAAGCTTTGAGCGCGAAAGATACTGATAATGGCGGTATCTTCAGTGGAGTCTAATTGCACGTCTGCAAGACGGTGGAAGCGTTGAGTATTGTTGTTGTTAATCATAAAGTGATCGCTTCCTGCGGTCTCTATGACGTCGCCAAAAACGGCAAAATTAGCTTTGCTCAGTGGCTGAGGTTTAATTATCTGCATGACACGGACCTCTAAACTTTGTCGCTATCTGATATAAAACCAAACAAGCGCATACGGCTAACACCGCCGTCTGGAAAAATGTTTAGTCGCACATGAGTGATAGGGCCTATGTTATTAAGCTCGTGAATAAACTCTTGCTCGCAATGCATCTGTAGTTTTTGCGAGGGCAGTAGTTCCTGCCAGAAAAGGCTTTGAGTTTCAACTTGCGCATCCGTACCCCCTTTAACATAAGCGCCTTGTATGGAGCAGCTATCGGGATAATTACCTTTAAAGTGTAAAGTGTCAATCAGAACTCGGGAAATTTCACCAGGGTGCCCGAGTGCAACAATCACCCAGTCAAAACCTGGCGTACGACGCCTAGCAGTTTCCCAACCATCTCCCATATTGACACCTCGACCTGGGTTGAGGATGTTGCTCATCTGACCAAAGTGCTCATCAGAACAGGCGAGGGCGCGACCGCCATTTAAAGCACTGGCTAAATCCAACAGCTGTTCAGGGTCTTGTGATGCCCAATCGTGATGAGGGATACCATGCACTCGTAGACGGGCAATACCGCCATCGGGATATATATTAAAACGCAAGTGAGTCCAGGGTTGATCACAGTCGATAGCATGGAAATGTTGCGAGTCTCCCTGTAAATCAACCGCTGCTAAGACACTTTGCCAAAGGGTGTTTTCATCGGGGTCCGCGTGCTCACAAAAACAGGCCTCAAGGGAGGCTGAGGGTGGGTAGTTGCCCGTGAAGAAGGCGGTGTCTATCTCGACGCCTTTAATGACCCCAGGTATTCCTAAACGTATCACAGCAGAGTCGAAACCTTCAAAGCGCTTGCGTCGAGACTCCCAGCCATCCATCCACTTGCCATTGTCGTCAAACACCCCTTCTTTCCAAACAGCGGGGGTAGGGGCAAGCATGCGGTTGGCATCGGCGAACCAATCATCAGTGACGGCGATCACCTCGGTACCTAAGCGTGCATCAGCGAGATTAAGATATTTTTGAAAACTGTGTTGTACTGTCATTTTTTTCGACCTATTATTTTACGGCTCTGCTTGGCGTTACGCTGCGATATGCAAGGTTAAAAATTAACATAATAAGTGCGTCTATATTCGTCAATCCTGAGAAAAGGAAATATTGACTGCGCTATGTTATCGATCTTTTTTGCCTGCATTATTACGCGTGACGTTTTGCCAAGGCCTAGTGTTATAATTCTTGTAATCGAAACAAGGCTATTTTATTAATTTCCAACAGTGCTTGGTTGAATTCGGTTTCGATGTCATTGTCAATGCGCTGCTCAAAAGCGGCGATAATTTTAAATCTGTCACTGCCTTTTACCGCTTTTATAAACGGGAAGGCAAACTTGTTTTTGTAGCGCAGGTTAAGTTGGGTAAATTGCGCAAATTGTTCTGCACTGCAATCACTAATTCCCGCTCCGGCTTGCTCTGCTGTCGAGGCAGCGGTTAAATTGCCGGCGATAGCGGCCTTACCTGCAAGATCTGGATGCGCATTAATCAACGCCAATTTGGCTGGACGCTCTGCACTATCTAATACCTTGATCATTAACTGGTGCAAATTGGCTATCTGGTTGTGGGATTGATTGATCCCAAGTGCGAAGGCACCACTGGCTACCCAGGCAGAGTGTTCATAAATATCAGCGAATTGTGCGACAAACTCTGCTTCTGGCATCTCGCTTGGAGTACAACTAATAAATATTTGCATGTCGATTATTTCGCTCCTGCAGAAAAAGGATGAGTTTTTTGCCAATGTCTGGCGATATCGACACGGCGTGTCAGCCAAACTTTATCATGGCTTTTTACATAGTCGATAAACCGCTCTAGCGCCGCGATACGTCCAGGCCTACCTACAAGTCGGCAATGCAAGCCTATTGACATCATCTTCGGTGCTTGCGCTCCCTCTGCGTACAAAGTATCAAAGCTGTCTTTAAGATACTGATAAAACTGCTCGCCACAATTAAAGCCTTGTGCGGTTGCAAAACGCATATCATTGATATCCAAAGTGTAGGGGATCACCAAATGGCCTTTGCCATTATTGTCTAACCAATAAGGTAAATCATCATCGTAGGCATCACTGTCGTAAAGAAAACCACCTTCCTCCATGACTATGGATCTGGTATTAGGGCCAATGCGTCCGGTGTACCAGCCTAATGGGCGCGCTCCGGTGATATTTTGGATAATTTCAATGGCTTGATCTAAATGCTGTTGCTCTTGTGTTTTATCGACATACTGATAGTCAATCCAGCGGTAGCCATGAGAGCATATTTCGTGGCCAGCCTGCACCATTGCCACTGCGACGTCAGGGTGGCGCTGTACTGCCATCGCCACGGCAAATACAGTGAGCTTTATTTGATGCTTTTCAAACAGCCTCAGCAGACGCCAAACCCCCGCGCGCGAACCGTATTCGTAACAGGACTCCATACTGAGATTGCGCTCATTTTTGAGCGGTTGTGCGCCAGGCATTTCTGAGAGAAAAGCTTCGGATTCAGAATCGCCGTGCAGTAGGCAACGCTCACCCCCTTCCTCGTAATTAAGAACAAAGGAGATGGCAATGCGCGCTTGATTAGGCCACTGTGGGTCTGGTGGGGTTGCACCATAACCCACTAAGTCTCTTGGATATTCTTTATTCACAGCAGATACTCCTTGTATCAAGATAAGGAAGACAATGTTGGTATATAAAGCAAATAATTTTGCATTATATTATTGTATACAATCTGCCTGTGTTCACGCAATGATTTATGCCTCCATAATCTGAAATTAACCCAGCAGGAATCGCTATTTAAAGCTGCATCTGTTGGTATACAACAGTATATGTTAATATTAAACATCAATATAATGTATACAAAACCTAAAGATGTTGTACTATTAACTGATATTAAACATCAGTATATGACACCCGCTGTATAAAATTGCGGTGCCTGAAAATATTAACTAATGGAGGGTGATTAAGGGTAACCTTATCACAATGATACTATGGGGTATTTATCGACACACGTGTTGGATACTGCTAACGGCTTACCCGGCAAGAATATTCCTATAGCGCTGTATGCAGTTGGAGATAAAAGGCAGCTTTTAGGTCAGTTTGTGACTAATGACGATGGACGTTGCGATCAAAAACTACTGGAAGCAGATGCTTTTAAAACGGGTGTATATGAGCTGGTCTTTAGCGTTGCAGATTACTACCGTGATTTGGGTATGGATTTGCCAACACCCGCATTTTTAGATGAAGTGGTGTTACGTTTTGGCATCGCTGATGACACTGAGCACTACCATGTCCCACTGCTTATATCTCCCTACAGCTATTCAACCTATCGGGGCAGCTAATAACTGTCGCTGTGGGCCCATTATGGCGGTGAATGCTATAACAGATGCTAGGTGACTGAACGATAATCACGTTTGCGATGCCCTTGCGTTGGAAATTGTGTTCGTCTCATAGCTATAATGTGCTTAGGAAAAGGTGACTGGTAAGGGGCTGTTATTCTTACTTGGGATGTTTTGTGATCATTAATTTTTTATCTGTAAGTATTTAAAGATGACTAAAAATCAAACAAAAAAGACTGTTTTAAGCCAGACTAAAACTAAAAAAACTCAAGACGATATTGTATACGAGCACATATTTGAAGCGGTGCTCGAGCAGCGTTTGGCACCGGGTACAAAATTAAACGAAGAGTCGCTCGGTGAGATATTTTCGGTCAGTCGCACCATTATTCGCCGTGCCCTGTCGCGGCTAGGTCATGAGCAAGTGGTTGAACTGCGTCCTAATAAGGGCGCTATTGTGGCAATGCCCACGGCAAGCCAGGCCCGTAAAATTGTCAGGGCACGGCGTGTCATTGAACAAGCTGTGATAGAGCTGGTTATCGAAAATATCACAGCGCAGCAACTGACATTGCTGACAGAATCAGTCAAACGCGAACAAGCCTATTTCGACAATGCTGATCGAGGAGCTGGTATACGTCAATCAGGTGAGTTTCATTTACTATTAGCGCAGATAGCTGACAACCCGCCGCTGTTGAGTTTTCAGCGCAGTTTAGTCTCTCAGTGCTCCTTAATAATAGGGCAGTACGAACAAAGCCCTCAATCACACTGTTCCTACGATGAGCACTTTCAGTTAATCGCCGCAATAAAACTCGGCGATCAGGAAGCTGCAACTGCATTGATGAGTCATCATTTGGATCATATAGAGAATAAACTATCTCTCGATGAGCAGGCTGGTAATGACAATTACCTAAAATCAGTGTTCAGCGATGTCGTTGATGACTGTTGAAGCTGTTGCACTTTAGCTATTTGACAAATTTTCGCGGCAACTTCCTCATGCATAGAGGCTCATGAAAAGCGCCTGATTATCTCTTGGGCGGTCAGTTGTGTATGCTCACTTGCCGGTTGATGTTAGAGGCTTGTTAAAGGTTCAAAACAAGCTTTTACCCCTGCTTGATAACGGCTGTTTCCTGTAGTCTGATGCGCACATTTATCTTCACCAGCGCATCGTCACTGCCTAAGTCAATTGGCTGGTAAGAGAGTAACATGATTGGTAAGTTGCTGGTTTGGGAAGCTAAGGCTTGACGCCCGGCATACTTTTCTCACCTGCTCTAGTAGTTCGGTGAGGATCAGTAAAAAATATCAGCACTGCCCAACGTCCTCATACAAGTTACTTCACTATCTAAAATACCGATGTTAAAACTGATTTCATCGGCCATAAGTGCTGAACTAGGGTCATAAACTCTGGCACAAGTTTATGTCTGTTGAGAATACAGTAATTGGCGAAGGCGTTTGCAAGGATTTTGTTGCATGCTATTACACTTTAGCTGAGAGCTATTGCAAGTATATGCAGAGTAATGATTAGCACTAACAATACTAAATTTACCTTGTTCAACAAAATACTGGTAATGGTCGTGGTTGTCTAAGTACCCAAATAGTGAGCCTTTGGAATACCCGATTGAATCGGCTCAACTGCACTTTTTGAATGAGAGTGTTTATGCTAATTTTGGAAGGAGGGTAAAAACGCCCACTTAAAGCGGGACATTACCCTCGATCCATTAGGCTGAACTTGGTGCTTGTATACTAAAGATCCAATGTTGAGGTTTTATTGTTGATAATCGCTAGCGATAGCGCTGCAGAGGCAACCGCTAGGTCTTGCAAACCCACTCCAGTTCCATCAAATATAGTGATTTGGCTATGGTCAGTGCGTCCACAGTGGGTGCCATTAATGACATCGCCAATGGGGGTTATATCGCTCGCATTAATCAACTTTTCAGTAATGGCGTGTTGAGCTTCTCCCAACAGGATAGACTGCGCTACTTCGTCGCTAAAAACGATCGCGCTGCTAAGTATCTGCGGGTCGATTTCTTGCTTACCAACAGTGTCAGTACCCATGCAAGCAATATGAGTGCCAGCTGTTATCCAATCTTTCAGTAATAGCGGTTCAAAGGCTGAGGTGATGGTAATGATAACATCTGATAGTTGCGCTAGTTGCTGCAGGCTGACACTCTCAAAGGCAATGTTTTGAGCTTGGCAAATGTCTTCCAGTCGCTTTAAATATTCGGGGTGAAGGTTCCAGGCAATAACTTTTTCAAAATCGCGTTGCTCAAGGGCTGCGCGCAATTGGAAAGCGGATTGATGACCGGCACCTACCATGCCTAGTACTTTGGCATCTGCTCTGGCCAAATGAGCAATGGAGACTGCGGCAGAGGCGGCAGTGCGCACAGCCGTCAGATAGTTGCCGGCAACCACGGCATTTAGCCTACCCGTATCTGCATCAAACAGCATCACAGATGATTGATGGTTGGTCAGTCCTTTAGTGCTATTGTGTGGCCAGTAACCACCGGCTTTTAATCCCAGTGTTTTATCGCGGCGATTGAATCCCGATTTAAAGCCATAGAGGGCATCACTATGACCTATGGCTTCACGAACCACGGTAAAGTTATTTGCCTCATCATTGGCCATCGCTGCAAAAACTGCTTCGATTGCATTAAAAGCTTCTTGTCGTCCAATCAAAGCTTCGCAGGTCGCTTCTGAGACCCCGTAGACACGGTGTTGCATCTTCATTGTATCCATGTGACATTCCTGTTAAATAATAGCGATGAACAGGGCGAGGTTGCTTGCCCTGACTGATTAAAACGCTTTGCCGCGGGCGGTTATTGGCCAAATTGCTGCTACTGTGCCATTGCGAACGCCGACATAATAATCGTGGATATTGCAGGTGGGGTCACAGTGCCCTGGGATGAGTTTTAAAGTATCGTTTATTTTTAATTGCCCTTGCGGATCAGCGATCACGCCGTGTTCATCAGAACATTTGATGTATTTAACATCTTGCCGGTTGAAAATCACTGGCATACCACTATCGACAGACTGCACTTTTAACCCCGCATCACAGATGGCCTTGTCTGTTTTAGTGTGACTCATGATGGAAGTGAGAATAAACAGTGAGTTTTCAAATTCGTCGATAAAATTGCCTTTGTCGTCAAGGACTGTTTGATAGTCGGCATCCATAAAAGCGTACGAACCTGACTGCAATTCATTAAATACCCCCGAATTCCCTTCGAAATAGTAAGTGCCGGTACCGCCACCACCGATAATGTCACATTTTATGCCATGGGCTTTTAATAGACCGACACTATCTGTAACTTGATCAATTGCGATATCAATCTGTGCTTTGCGGGCGTTAAAGTCAGCTTGATGTTGCGCAGCGCCCTGGTAAGCCTGAATACCGGCAAAGATTAAACCTGCTGATTGCGTGATTTGTTGCGCCAGTTGCAATACTGGCTCCCCAGAGACAACCCCGCAGCGACCAGCACCACAGTCAATTTCGACCAGCACTTCTAGTGTGACTTGTTGCTCTACAGCTTGTTTGGACAGTGCTGCTATATTGTCTGAATCATCGACACAAACAATCGTGCGAGTGAGTTTGGCCACCTCCATCAACATGGCAATTTTTTGTGGTTGGCAGACTTGATTTGAGACTAATATGTCTGCAATGCCCGCTCTGGCAAAAGCCAGCGCTTCCGACACTTTTTGACAGCAGATACCGCAGGCATCGCCATGCTCAATTTGATAGCGCGCGATGTCTACCGATTTGTGCATTTTACCGTGGATGCGGTGGCGCACGCCCATCGAGGCGCAGTACTGACGCATTTTTTGAATATTGCGCTCAAAAGCATCTAGCTCAATAATGAGGCAGGGGGTTTGTATTTGATCTTCACGCATACCCACGAGTGCGGGCACGTTGTAGCCCACTTCAAATGCTGGTGATGAATTGTCCATAATTTTTTCTCCAATATCAGGTTGTATTTATGCATTAATGCCAGGGAAAGTTTTTTAAATCGACATTGCCACCAGTAATAATAATGCCGACTCTCTGGCCTTTGAAAACCTCAGGGTTTTTTAGGATAATGGCCAGTGGCACGGCACTGCTGGGCTCAATAACAATTTTCAGATGTTTGTAAATCAGTGCCATCGCCGTCACAATTTCGTCTTCAGTGGCGGTGAAAATATTGCTGACATAGTTGCTGACAAAGTGCCATGTGAGGTTTTTTAATGGCACTTTTAAACCGTCTGCAATAGTACTTGGGGCATCGTCAGCGATAATTTTTCCAGCGCGAAAAGAGCGTGCTGCGTCATCGGCATTGAGGGGCTCAGCAGCATATATCTTAATATGTGGAGCGAGTTTCGACACTGTCAGGCAAGTACCTGAAATCATGCCGCCACCACCTATAGGGGCGACCACTGCCGTTAATCCATCTACCTGTTTTAATAGTTCTTTGGCACAAGTCGCCTGACCGGCAATCACTCTAGGGTCGTTGTACGGGTGTACAAAGTCAGCGCCAGATTGTGCTACTAAATCGGCGAAGACTTGTTCGCGGGAGCTGGTGGAGGGCTCGCACTCGATAATTGTGCCGCCGTATCCAATAACCGCATCTTTTTTAGCTTGAGGTGCGGTGCGCGGCATAACCACCGTTGCGTCTATACCTCTTTGACCTGCGGCGTAAGATAGCGACAAGGCATGATTACCAGAAGAGTGAGTTGCGACACCTAAGGGTGCCTGTTGTTCATCCAATGAGAACACTGCATTGCAGGCTCCGCGGACTTTAAATGCACCCGCTTTTTGAAAGTTTTCGCATTTAAAAAACAGCTGTGCTGTGCACATTTCGTTTAGCAAACGCGAGCTCATCACCGGAGTTTGATGGATATAAGGGGCGATGCGAACATGAGCTTGTTCGACATCGCTGTATTCAGGAATGGTCAAACCGGTTGAGTCTATTGTTTTCATTGAGTACTCCATAATTTGTCAAGTACAGCTTTGAGTGAATGAATGCGACATTTGTGGCAAAGCTGCAACGGGCGTCAAAATTGAACGCGCAGTACTTTAGCGCGCAAAACTGAGCAAAACCTCCTAGTGATAGTGGCGTTTATACGCCGGAGTTTTTGCAAAAATAGCGTTGCGTCGCACTGACACCTCGACCAAGTTCAATCGGATAATTTAAATCGGCCATAGCCATTTCAATACTGGCAAGTCCTGCGAGCACCATCACTGCGGTTAATGAACCTAAGTGACCAATGCGGAAGACTTTAGTATTCATCTCTCCAAGGCCTATGCCAAAAGAAACCCCATAGCGATTAAAGGCATGATCGGTGAGTTGGTTGCTGTCAAATCCATCTGGCACATAAATGGCACTGACAGTATTGGAGTAGAGATCTGCAGATTGAGCGCAAAGCTCTAACCCCCAGGCTTTAACAGCGCAGCGCACCCCTTGCGCTAAATGTTGATGGCGCGCATAGACGTTCTCTAATCCCTCCTCAAAGAGCATCTCTAGGCTCGCTTGTAAGCCATAGATGAGTTGCAGCGGTGGCGTGTAAGGAAAACCGCCATTTTTATTAGCGTTGAGCATGTCGATAAAATCAAAATAGCAACGTGTTAGTTGGGCGCTGTGCACTGCTTGCAGTGCTTTAGGACTAATAGCGAGAATAGCCATGCCAGTGGCGAGCATAAAGCCTTTTTGCGAGCCCGATACTGCGATATCTACGCCCCATTTATCCATATGAAAAGGTATAGATGCAAGCGAGCTAACGCAGTCTACAAACAACAGAGAGGGATGCTCGGCACTGTCTATCGCCTGACGCACTGTGCCGATATTACTGACAACACCCGTTGCAGTCTCATTGTGGGTGACCAGTACCGCTTTAATATTATGCTGTGTATCTGCAGCGAGAATGTCTGAAAACTGTTGCGCTGGTGCACCACTTCCCCAGCTGCACTCGACAATGATAACTTCCAAGCCGTGACGTTGACATAAATCTATCCAGCGATGCGAGAACATGCCGTAGCGTCCAATCAGTACTTGGTCTCCCGGTGATAGCGTGTTGCATATAGTGGCTTCCCAGCCGCCGGTGCCGCTGGCAGGGAATAGCAGAACTTCGCCAATTTTAGTGCCAAAAACTTGCTTGCAACCTTCTAGTACGGGTTTGAGAGTATTGACAAAATCAGCACTGCGGTGGTCTTGGGTTTGAACCTGCATCGCTTTCAATAATCGGTCGGGAATATTTGTCGGACCGGGAATAAAGACTGGATTTTGATTAATCATCGTCGGCAACCTCTAAAGGGGAAGTTGATATTTATTTGTATTAACTTCCTGTTAAGTTTTCAATAACATATGAGTTAAGTTCATAAATAACAATCTAATCTTTACCATGATGTGAAACGCATATTCATTGAAATAGATAACTGTTTGATTCAAAGTGCTATTAACAAAGGATATAGTGATTAGCTGTCTGTTTCGCTATGTGGAATGATCGATACTCCTACCATTCAAGGATGAAATATAATGACAAAAACAAAACCTGAGGCTCAAATTCAAGTCATCGATAGAGCCGCCTCCCTGCTTGATGCTATTGCTAGATACTCCAATCCTGTGAAGTTAAAAATCCTCAGCGCCGATACCGGGCTGCACCCATCTACCGCTCATCGAATTTTACACTCTCTGGTCAGCAACCAATTTGTCGAGCGCGTTGGCGGTGGAGAATACCAACTGGGAAGGCGTATGTTGCACAGCAAAAATAGAGTGTATTCCGATATTGATTTGAGTGCGGTGGCGATGCCCTATATGGAAAGGTTACGCGATAAAATTGGCGAGACAGTCAATTTAACTATTCGCGAAGGGGATGTGGTTATTTACTTTGAAAAAGTCACCCCAAATCGCATGATGCATGTCCAGCAAGTGATAGGGTCTCGTGCCCCATTGCATGTCACAGCTGTAGGTAAAATGATGCTTGGAGCTGGCGGTATTGAGGATATACAAGCCTATGCGCAGCGCACTAATTTACCGGCCTATACCAGTAATACTTATTCGTCTTTATCGGTATTAGAGAGCCAGTGTTTAACGGCGATTGAACAAGGTTTTGGACTTGATAACGAGGAGGCGGAGATAGGTGTCGGCTGTATTGGGGTATTGCTTTACGATCTGAACCATAATATAAGCGCAGGTCTTTCTATATCTGCACCTATGGAGCGGCGTCGAGATGAGTGGATCGATGAGTTAATGGCAGTCGGAAAATTGATTTCTCAGCAGCTGGGTTATGTGTGCTAATAAAGGCAAATAACACTGCTTAGCTAGTGCAGATTGAGACGGTGCATAATTTATCGCGATTAAACCTTCTCTAAAATAGCGCTCGCTGCTTGTGTCGTACCTAGTGTTAGTTGCATATGCGTCGATATCTGTTGTAGTTTTTGCTTCATCACAGCGTTGTTGAGTAACGAGATAATGGCTGCGCGCAGCGTATTCGCAGACCAATTTTAGCGATGCATACGCATTCCAAGACCTTTTTCAACGGCGCGTTGAGCATTATCATGCCCATCCCAGCAATAGGGAATTATTAGAGAGGGGGTGGCAAAATACGGCGCCTCACAGAAGCTGTTATTGCCACCGTGATGAATAAATAAATCCGCCTTATCTAAGATGGAAGGTTGTGCAA
>Ga0209395_1000350_pt1 | contig 68558 bp, 60 predicted proteins | sample GOMGulsemesocosm_3_FD_184635 | JGI IMG/M metagenome (GOLD analysis project Ga0209395, IMG submission 184635) | Methane-oxidizing microbial communities from mesocosms in the Gulf of Mexico - GOM9D Gulf of Mexico (SPAdes) (version 2) | ecosystem: Environmental > Aquatic > Marine > Cold seeps...
GTACTCGTGAAGGTAACGATTTCTATCACGAAATGAACGACTCTAACGTACTTGATAAAGTATCGTTAGTTTACGGTCAGATGAACGAGCCTCCAGGAAACCGTTTACGTGTTGCTATGACTGGTTTAACCATGGCGGAGAAATTCCGTGATGAAGGTCGTGATGTATTATTCTTCGTTGATAATATTTACCGTTACACCTTAGCGGGTACTGAAGTATCTGCATTGTTAGGTCGTATGCCTTCTGCCGTTGGTTACCAACCAACACTTGCAGAAGAAATGGGTATCTTACAAGAGCGTATTACCTCTACTAAGAAAGGTTCAATCACTTCAATTCAAGCGGTATACGTACCAGCGGATGATTTGACCGATCCAAGTCCTGCAACTACCTTTGCTCACTTAGATGCAACAGTTGTACTTTCGCGTTCAATTGCAGAATTAGGTATATACCCTGCAATCGACCCGTTAGATTCTACTTCGCGTCAACTTGATCCATTAGTAGTTGGCACAGCGCATTATGAAGTAGCACGTGGTGTACAAAACGTATTACAACGTTACAAAGAACTTAAAGATATTATCGCTATTTTAGGCATGGACGAGCTTTCTGAAGAAGATAAGCAAACCGTTTCTCGTGCTCGTAAGATTCAGCGTTTCTTATCTCAGCCGTTCTTCGTTGCTGAAGTATTTACAGGTTCTCCAGGTAAGTATGTATCATTAAAAGATACCATCGCTGGTTTCACTGGCATTTTAGCTGGTGACTACGATGATTTACCTGAGCAAGCATTCTACATGGTTGGTTCTATTGAAGAAGCAGCTGAGAAAGCTAAAAACATGTAATTTGCTTGGGTGTGTTAGCTTAGCTTAAGTATTATTCTTATAGATAAGCTAATTCACCTACTTTAGGAGGTCAAAATGTCAGCAATGACGGTAAATCTAAATGTAGTAAGTGCCGAAGAGGAATTATTCTCTGGACGTATTGAATCATTACAGATCACAGGTTCAGAAGGTGAATTAGGTATCATGCCTGGTCATGCACCTTTATTGACCTCACTAAAACCTGGTATGGCTCGTATTGTAAAACATGGCGGTTTGGAAGAAGTTATATATCTTTCTGGTGGCATGTTAGAAGTTCAACCAAATAACGTAACTGTATTAGCTGATGTAGCTGTACGAGCTGACGATTTGGATGAGCAAGCAGTATTAGAAGCTAAGCAACGTGCAGAAGATAACATTAACGCTCATGGCACTGATGTTGACTATGCTGAAGTTGCTGCTGAGTTAGCGCGAGTAACTGCGCAATTACGCGTAATACAAGCGACTAAGAAAAAAGTCTAACTTTATAGACTAAGCACTAAGTTTTAGTGACTAAAAAGCGATATTTACCTTAAGGTAAACATCGCTTTTTTTATGCCTGTAAATTAAGCCATTATGTAGTTATTGATAATAACGCTTATAATTGACGATTGTTACAGACGAAGTTTTCTTCTATTTTATAATAAGCAGTTTTGGTACCATAAAGGCTATATCTACCACTACACCACTGGATTGAGTGGCCTGCTTCTTGGGTTTTAGCTGCATCGTGATAATATTGTCTTTCTTGATGATGACTTGGGTACCACGCGGCAAATGTTGCAGTAGTGATTAAGCTTATTGCTAAACCTATAAGGGTAGCTTTTCGTGTTAATTTCATGTGTATTCCTTTTCAGTTAAATTATGTCATACGTCAAACTAGGTATTTTTCAAACATTGAAAATAAAACATCCTTGTAACGTAATATTAACTTAATATTTACCAAGGTCATTGTAAAGTGTTATTCATAATAGCGCTAACTCCTATTAGCTGTTTTATATGTTATAAAACAAGGTTACAATCTTTCAATTAATATAAAACCATCATAAATAACGGATAATCTATGTCTCTTTCAGTTGTTATTCTTGCTGCGGGTAAAGGTACTCGCATGCGATCATCATTACCTAAAGTTCTTCATCGTGTTGCAGATAAACCTATGGTTGGACACGTTATTGATGCAGCACGTCAATTGAATGCAGTAAATATATATATTGTTTATGGCTTCGGTGGTGAAATACTAAAAGCCACTTTAACCGATGACAATGCGGGTGATGATTTAACATTCGTTGAACAAAAAGAGCAGCTAGGCACTGGGCATGCCGTCAATATGGCATCGCCATTTTTAAAAGATGATGAAGATGTATTAGTACTTTACGGTGATGTTCCATTAACTAAGGTCAGTACTTTAGAAAGCTTACTAGCAGTAAAGCCTGAAAATGGTATGGGTCTATTAACCGTTAATTTAGCAAACCCAAGTGGCTATGGGCGTATTGTTCGTCAAGAAAATACAGTAGTTGGTATTGTTGAACAAAAAGATGCTTCTGCAGAGCAGTTATTAATTAATGAAATAAATACAGGTATTTTGTTAGCAAACGGTGGTGATTTAAAACGTTGGTTAAGTAATTTATCAAGTGATAATGCTCAAGGTGAATATTACTTAACAGATATTATTGCTGCTTGTCATAAAGAAGGAAAAGTTATTGCTACAGCTCACCCTGATACAGAAGTTGAAGTTGAAGGCGCAAATAATCGAGTTCAACTGGCATCATTAGAACGTGCCTTCCAACTACGAGAAGCTGAAGCTTTAATGATAGCTGGCGCTAGTTTACGAGATCCAAATCGTATTGATATCCGCGGTAAAGTTGTAATTGGACAAGAAGTACAGATAGATATCAATTGTATTTTCGAAGGTGAGGTATTCTTAGCTAACGGTGTACAAGTTGGCGCTAATTGTATTCTGAAAGACTGTGTTATTGGCGAGAATAGTATTGTTAAACCTAACAGTATTATTGAGCAAGCCGTCATTGGTGATGATTGCTCTGTGGGTCCTTTTGCGCGTTTACGCCCAGGCACTACAATGAATAAAGACTCTCATGTTGGTAATTTCGTCGAAATGAAAAAAACAACTCTCGGTGAAGGAAGTAAAGCCGGTCATTTAACCTACTTAGGTGATACTGTTGTTGGTGCTAAAGTGAACATAGGCGCTGGTACTATTACTTGCAACTATGATGGTGTGAATAAATTTCAAACAAGAATTGATGATGGTGCATTTATTGGATCAAATAGCTCATTAGTAGCACCTGTTTTCATAGGAGCCAATGCAACTGTTGGTGCCGGTTCAGTTATTGCTAAAGATGTTGAAGCAGAGCAGCTTGCCGTCGCTAGAGGTAAACAGAAGAATATTTCAGGTTGGCAACGGCCGACTAAACAGTCATAAAATAATATTTCATCAATAAAAAAGGCGCTATTAGCGCCTTTTTTATTGATAAAAGTTGAGCATTCAAATAAGTAATAAGCTTCATCTATCCGTAAAATTAAATATTTATTGCCAAAAATGCGGACATTTGCTTTAATAGTCTATCTTACTAAACGAAACTTATTTTAAATAAAAGTATCGAAACAAAAGATAACACTTACAGTATGTCAAAAAGAAATACCCAACAGCGCCGTCATAGTATCATCACAGAACTAAATGAGCACGGTGAAGTCAGTGTAGATAGCCTTGCTAAACAGTTCGCTACCTCAGAAGTAACAATTAGAAAGGATCTTGCTGCACTTGAGAATAGCGGATTTTTGCTTAGGCGTTACGGTGGTGCGGTATCTCTACCTAAAGATATCATCGAACCTAAATCAGAAAAAGTTTCGAAACGAAAGGTTTCAATTGCCAGTAAAGCGGCAACACTTATTCGTGATCACAATCGTATTATTATCGATAGCGGAAGTACAACTTCAGCTCTTGTAAAAGAGCTTAATAGCAAACAAGGGTTAATCGTAATGACCAACTCACTTGCTATTGCTTCAGATTTACACGCTTTAGAAAATGAACCTACTTTGCTAATGACTGGTGGTACTTGGGATACACATTCTGAATCTTTTCAAGGCCAAGTGGCAGAGAGTGTTCTAAGATCATATGACTTTGATCAACTATTTATTGGCGCTGACGGTATAGATATTGAGCGAGGCACTACAACATTCAATGAATTATTAGGTTTAAGTCGCGTAATGGCTGATGTCTCCCGTGAAGTTATTGTTTTAGTAGAATCGGATAAAATTAATCGAAAAATACCTAATGTTGAAATACCTTGGCTACATATAGATACGCTTATTACTGACGCAGAGTTGTCAGAAGAGTTGAAAGCTAAACTATTACAACAAGATGTTAAATTACTTATTGCAAAATAAAGGAAGATATTATGTGTGGGATCGTAGGTGCAGTAGCACAACGTGATATAGCAGATATATTAGTAGAAGGCCTTAAGCGCCTTGAATACCGTGGTTACGACTCTGCAGGTGTTGCCATTATAGATGAAAATGATCTATTAAATAGAACACGTCGTTTAGGTAAAGTTCAAGAGTTATCTGATGCACTTTCTGCAAACCCATTATTTGGTGGTACGGGTATAGCTCATACTCGTTGGGCTACTCATGGGGCACCAAGCGAAGTGAACGCTCACCCACATGTTGCTAGCGATAATATTGCTGTCGTTCATAATGGCATAATTGAAAACCATCATGAGTTGAGAGTTCGTTTGCAAGGTTTTGGTTATGAATTTGTTTCTGAAACAGATACTGAAGTTATTGCTCACTTAGTTCATTATGAATTAAAAACATCAGCGAACTTAGTGGAAGCAGTACAAAGAACTGTTAAACAGCTTGACGGTGCATACGGAACAGTTGTACTTGATAGCAAAGACAAAAGCAGAATGGTTGTAGCACGCTCTGGTAGTCCATTAGTTATCGGTTATGGTCTAGGTGAGAACTTCATTGCTTCAGACATGATGGCATTGCTACCTGTTACACGTAAATTTGCATTTCTTGAAGAAGGTGATGTTGCTGAAGTTACACGTTTTGATGTTAATGTTTTTGACATAAACGGCCAACCTGTACAACGCGAAGCAAAAGATCATGACATTAGTCAAGACAGTGGTGACAAAGGAGAATACCGTCACTACATGTTAAAAGAAACTTATGAGCAGCCAACCGCAATTCGCAATACTTTAGAAGGCCGTTTATCAGGTAATAACCTAGATATGAATACCTTTGGCGAAGGCGCTGAAGAAATATTTAAAGGCATTGATCACGTACAAATAATTGCTTGTGGCACCAGTTACCATTCTGGCATGGTCGCTCGATACTGGTTAGAGTCTTTGGCGGGAGTTTCTTGCAATATAGAAATTGCCAGTGAATTTAGATATCGTAAATCGTATGTTCCAAAAAATGCACTTATCGTAACTATTTCGCAATCAGGTGAAACAGCAGATACCCTAGCCGCTTTACGTTTAGCGAAAGAACTTGGTTATAAAGCAAGTTTAGTTATTTGTAACGTAGCTGGTTCATCACTGGTTCGTGAGTCTGACTTAGCCTTTATGACCAAAGCTGGCGCAGAAATAGGTGTTGCTTCAACCAAAGCATTTACAACCCAGTTAGTAGGGTTATTAATGATGACTTTGGCAATAGGTAAACATCATGATATGTCAGATCAGCTTCAACAAGATATCGCTAGCGCATTAATGTCATTACCAAGTAAACTAGAAGAAGTACTCGCGCTTGCTAGCTCTATTGAAGACCTTGCTGAAGACTTCGCTGATAAACACAATGCATTATTTTTAGGCCGTGGTGATCAATACCCTATCGCAATGGAAGGTGCTCTAAAGCTGAAAGAGATTTCATATATTCATGCAGAAGCTTACGCTGCAGGTGAATTGAAACATGGACCATTAGCGCTAATAGATGCTGATATGCCTGTAATTGTTGTTGCACCAAAGAATGATTTAATTGAAAAACTTAAATCTAACGTAGAAGAAGTTCGAGCACGTGGCGGCTTGATGTACGTATTCGCTGATAATGATGCAAACTTTTCGAGTGACGACACAATGAAGGTTATTAACGTACCTGTTTGTGACGATTTAATCGCGCCAATCGTTTATACCCTGCCATTGCAGTTATTGTCTTATTATGTAGCCATAATTAAAGGTACCGATGTAGATCAGCCACGTAACTTGGCAAAATCGGTTACTGTCGAATAGTTTTACTGGCGAGAAGTTAGGTTTGTGGCTTCTAAGTAAATAAAGATAGAAACAATAGATAAAACCTCTGCATTATTATGTAGGGGTTTTTTAATTACTAGCACAATATTATTTTAATTTAAGTGATTAATATCAGGTTTTTACTTAACATCGATAAGGTATAAAATGGCTAATGTATATTACAGAAGTATCATTGTACTCTTTCTTTTTTATTCATTAGGAGTCAGTGCTGAACAATTAAACTTCGATGAAGAAATGTTTAAAAACTCTTTAAAGCCAGCTGCTGTATTTAAAAATAAAAATACAGACTTTAAATTGTTTGAACGAATGAAATATTATGGAGCATCTGCTGTAAGTATTGTTGTTATTAAGAATAACAACTTTGTTTTCACTAAAGCTTTTGGAAGTCTTTCTAAAAACTGTAATACACCCGTCAATGAGCAATCCTTGTTTCAGGCTGCTTCTTTAAGCAAAGCAATCACCGCCTTAGCTATTATGCATTTGAGGCAAACACTGAACCTACCTTTAGACGAACCTTTGAACAATTACCTTCAAAGCTGGCAACTTGAAGGTGGGCAGTCGGTAACTTTACGCCAACTTTTATCTCATACTGCTGGTGTGAATAATACGTCTTATCAAGGGTATGAACCAAGTACAAAATTACCAAACCTTTTAAATATTCTTAATGGAACATCAGAATCGAATAAAGTAAGCGTTGTATCTTCTAAGGGGAAATATAAGTATTCGGGCGGAGGATACATGATTGTGCAACAGTTGATCGAGGACATAACAAAACGGAATTTTTCTGAATATATGAGATCAGAATTTTTTGCAAAATTCAGTGCCAAACAAAGCCATTTTGACGTGATTAAATACTCAAAAGAGAAGAATATAGCTAAAGGGCATGGGTTTTCAGGGAATATGTATCCTAATAGCTGGTTCAACTATCCACAAAAAGCAGCCGCTGGACTTTGGTCTACACCAACTGATTTAGCAAACTTACTGGCCGCTTATATGAAATCTTATCAAGGTGTTGATAATAGGATGATCTCTATAAGGTCGGCCAAAGAAATAACGACGGTTATAGATTCTAAAATGGGGCTAGGCTTTGGTGTTCATAGTGAAGGAATTAATTTGCATATTGATCATGGGGGATGGACTAAGGGTTACAGGGCATACATGACAGCATTCCCTGAGAGAGGAGATGCTGTTGTTGTAATGGCAAACAGCAACAACAGCAATCGATTAATAGAAGAAATAATGCGAAGCATTTCAAATCAATTAGATTGGGATGCCTATAAAAGTCAAACATTTGATTTAGCCAATTGGGAACAAACTAAAATTAAAAGTTTTGCCGGTACTTACATGATTGAGCCAGCAGGGTTTAGTGTTGAAATGATCGAACACGGGGACTATTTTGAAATGAATACCCCCCGTGGTACCACACACCAACTTTACCCTATTTCTGAAAACGCTTTAGTAATGATAGAAGATGGGACATTAGTTAACGTATTAGATAATGGCAATTTATCCTTTTGGGGGTTAAGCGCTATAAAAAGGTAATACGAGCTTTATAAATTTTAGATATATTAACTTGTCCATCCATTATATAAAAAATAAAACTCGCTGAAATAATAGGTAATTAATGCCTACCTAAAGCAATAAGTTGCCGCTTTCACTTGAACAAGATATTTCCTGTCTTCCCATAAAGGTGGTTATAAGTGCCGATAAAATAAGTTTTTTTTCTGCACTTATTTCGTCTTTTATCCAAACGTATTCAACAGTTGGGTGCCAAGTTTTAACTACTACGCCTGTTCTAAAGCCAGCGACAATTTGCGAATCGATTAACAAATTATTACCATCAATAATAATTTCGTCACCTTTCTGGTCAGTAACACTTATTGTAGTCGTTCCTTTATCTACGTTTTCAATAAACTCCCATATATTATCTGATTGTGCTTCGGGGATTATTTTTCCGCTAAAAGTATGTTTTGACTGTGTATTATCAATTGCTAAACGTGATATTTCTATCCCTTGACGGCTGCACTCTTCAATTAGATATACTTTGGCTTTGGAGCCATCAAAACTTTTTTGTTTGAAGTATGTTTTTTTGGACTTTTCAGTATCAATATTTATTGATGGAAAAAAGAAAGCATCACTGCCTTTAGTCCAACCACGTTGCATATCTAAAGCTTCATATTCGCCAAAAGAAATATTGGTGTTATGGAGCCAACCACTAATACCAGTAACCTTCATTTTTATGCTGCTAAATTCAGCTGGTATGCTATTAGAGTTTGAGACCATTTGCATGTTTTGACAGCCAGCAGAAAATATAATTGCTAGGGCTAATATTAAAAAGTTAATAAGTTTCATTCTAGATAATCCATAGGAAGTCAGTGTATATGTGATAAGTGTTATACAGAAAGTTAACGTAAACTTCATTGATGTAATTGTTTAAAAAATGTAAATGCTTTGTTGGTGGTGAGTTTCTAGTTTACTAAGTGATGAGGTAATAGATAGGTTTACCTTTTAAAAAAATTAAGGTAATAGTTTAATTTTAAATAAAATGAATAAGTTAAAGATCTTATGAATAATATATTATTTGAAAGCTTACATTTAAAAATGCCAGTTGTTTGATCAACTGGCATTATCGACTAGAGCTATAAGCGATAAATATTATCAGCACTATCACGATCAATTAAGCGAACAAATGGGTCTACACCCACATATTTTGGCTTATCTTTGACTGTTAATACGATAGTATTTTCACCTGTTTTAATTTCATGTTTCTTAATATATTGCACAGCATTTTCAGCTGAAAGATCTTCAGGGTCTTCACTGAATAAACCTATATCAATCATTTCAACAAAATCTTCCTCTACTTCAGCACCCTGCCCATCGGCGCGCATTAAAGATGCATTGATATAAATTTTAATATCAAACTGACCATCATCACGATCAGTAACTTCAACGTCAGTGGTTTTCAAATCATATAAAGTGATATGTTCGAATAAATTACTGATAAAAGCTTTTTCGCCGGCATCTGTATCCGTATTAAGGTAATCTAATAAGTTTTTAGTTGTTGGGTAAGGTGTACTTTGATATTTGTATTCAGTTAAAAAAGCCGATAAAGCATTATTCAAGCGATGTTCACCTAACCTGTCTTTAATAGCCATCATAACAACAGAGCCTTTACGGTAATGGATATATTGCTGACTTTCACTACGCATTAATGGCATTTCTTCTATGGTTTCAACACTTCTACCTCGTAAATAACGGTCTAATTCATATTTCAAAAACTTACGAATTTTTTCAGGTCCATATTTTTTCTCCATGACCATTAAAGCACCGTATTGCGATAAACTTTCTGAAATAATTGCACTACCTTGTACGTTAGCAGCACCTACTTGATGACCCCACCATTGATGCGCAACTTCATGAGCGGTGACGTAATAAACAGGATCTATATTTTCAGGGTCACGTAAATCACTAATAAAGCCTATTCCTTCAGAATATGGAACGGTATTGGCAAAACTTTGTGCAAATGTGCGATAACCAGGAAATTCAATAATACGCATTTGCTTGTGTTGGTAAGGGCCAAAGTTTTCAGTAAAATAATCTACAGAATCTTTTACTGACTCGATCATCCTATCTACATTCATTGCATGGTTGGGGTGAAAATAGATTTCAATATTGATCCCTTTATACTGTTCCTTCTTCGTTTCTAGTTTTGAAGACATTACAGAAAAAAAGTTAACCATAGGCGCATCCATTTTATAATGGAAAGTACGACGCCCGTTATCGATAGTTTCGCTTTGTAAATAACCAGGAGCGATTGCAAATTGATCTTCTGAAGTTGATATTGTTGCTTCAAAATCAATAAAACCGACACCTTTGCCAAAAAAGCTTTCGTTATAAAAGCTTTCATCTTCCAGTTTGTTAGCACGTTTTATTGGCGCCAAATCACGTTTTCTTCGTTCATGGCGATCTTGCAGTTGAGCACCACTTTGGTAGCCAAACGATGGAAATAGTGAATAGTTGTTTATAAAAGTACCATTTTCTACTAATTCAAAATCGTTACTGCCATCACTAAAGCCTTGATGAACACGATGCGCAAGTAACTGCCCTGTTCTAGTTTCACCAGGTTGTAAAGGTTGCGAAAATTCAAACCAACCCGTACGGAATTTATCATCAAAACTGGTAATTTTACCGCCTTTGATGATGACATCCCATTCTTGGGTATATTGAGGTTTGCTGATTAAAAATTTAGTGATTGGTTTATCGTTTGTATTCGTTACTGTAATTTCAGCAACAGCATTGATTCGACGCTTTTTAGGGAAAATATCTACCTTGGCATGTACTTTTGTAATGGTAGGAATATTGTCATTTTGATATTGCACATAAGTTTTTTCGTAATCAGCAATGTTATCTCTAAAATCCTCTTGAATAACATATTGATTAAGTACACGAGTATTGTAATGGATATAACTACCACTCGCGATAAATATTACTAACCCTAAAGCAATCGCAAGTTTCCCTGGTGCTGATAGATAGTAATTTAAACTTTTCATCCGAACTTTTAAGGACTGTGCTGGGCCGCGATGCCACAAAGCATAGGTTAAGGCTGACAGCACAATGGTCATGCCAAACCAATAAAGCATATACCAATTTTGGGCACTCATGAAATGTCCATAATTATTGATATCAGAATAAAAAACAGCTGGGGCACCAGCGAATTGGAACATATTATGACTAAAGCCAAAGTTACTTAATACTATGGTTGATATGATATAAAGTACAAATAACATCATGCCAATATACTTGTTGGGGCTAAGTACCTGAAGAAAAAATGCCATAACAGCGGTCATAATAAAAGGCAGTAAATTAATATAGCCTAAACGAATAATATATTGTGATAATTCAATGTGTTGATAACCACGAATTAACTGATTTAAAATAGTTACTGCAGTACCAAAAACATACAGTATTGTTAACACTAGACTAATCGCAATAATTTTGGATAGCCAAAAAGTAATATTGCTTACAGGCATAGAATCAATAATATCGCCCATACCAGAGTTACGTTCACGCCAAACAATCTCTGCACTGTAATAGGCTAAAACTATCATCATTAGCATACCGGTTGAACCGGCTATTAATCTAACCATGGTTTGAGTTATTGGCCAATTAGGTGTGCCAAACATTGCTCTTGGATCAATTAACGGCGCAACTAAGGCAAAAATAGTAAAAGCGCCAAGGACTAGAAAAGGTGCGCTAAACAAAACCTGCTTTATTTCAAATTTAATACGTAACATTAAGTGTGATGCTGTTTTAATGCCTTGGCTTTTATAATCAATTTTGTTGTTTATTACAGCATCAATATTTTCAGGAACGGAATTTTTTTCTTTTCTGCTTATTTTTACTTTTTTCAATAAAATTTTGCGTTTAAATCCGCCAAATAGCGCCATAATTATTACGCTAGCAATAAGCCATATTATGCGGTTTTGCAATAAAAGATCAGTCAGAGCAATAGTGGTATTATTTTTATCAAACATTGTCCAGTAGCGTGTCACTTCTGCGAAAGTATTGATGCCAAATGGATCAGCTAAAGCAACAATAGTTCGATATTCAGGATCTGAAAATAGTTGCCCTGCAACTGTGTAAAGAATAAAAAGTCCTACGGCAACTAAATAAACAGCCATCATACTTCTAAAGCGAATAGCAACGGCATAAAACATACAAGACAAAACTAATAATGTCGGTAAAGATAAATAGAAATATGCGGTAAAATAGTAGGCTAAATTTGTGTCACCCAAGCGTTCAGGATCAACCCAACCGGCAACCCCACCAATAATAGTTCCTAAAAATATACCTAAAGGTACAAAAGCAAAAACAGTAGCAACAACAGCAAAAGAACCTAAAAATCGACCAAGTTGGTAACTAATAGGGTTAATTGGTTTGCTGTAAAGAATTTCAGCCATTTGAGTGGTGTCATTTCTCGTTGCTGTATTAGCGACGAAATTAACGACAAGAAACATAGCAAACAAACTCATAATATTTAAAGTTTGTGCTATTGAAAAAGGGCCATTGTAAAGAACATTACCACCACCGCCAATTTGGATGTTATCACTGATAGTTGCAAAAAATGTCAGTAAGAAAAAAATCATACTGGTCACATAAAAAGAAGGTTGGCGAACGAAGTAACGCCATTCAAAAGTAAACATTTTACCTAACATGACAAACTCCTTATGCCGCGTTACGGTGTGAATGAAGGGTTGAAAAGTATACATCTTCAAGATTGGCTGGCGCAGATTCGAATCCTTCAGGTGCTTGATCTGCCATTACGTGAATAATTGTTTGTCCGGCAAATAAACGTTTAGAAATAACTGATAAATTTTGCTCTATTTCTACCGCTTCAACCTGTGAAACAGTTTTTCGCCAAATACGTTCATTCATTTGATTAGTTAAGAGAATAGGGTTGCCTTCTAGTAATATTTCACCTGAAGCTAATACTGCCATATTAGGGCAAAGCTCTGAGACATCATCAACAATGTGTGTTGATAAAATAATAACCTTCTCTTCACCTAAAGAAACTAAAAGGTTATGAAAGCGATTACGTTCTTCTGGATCTAACCCAGCTGTAGGTTCATCAACAACTAATAAATCTGGATCACCTAATAAAGCTTGCGCAATACCAAATCGCTGGCGCATACCACCAGAAAAGCCACTAACGGCTTTCTTTTTATGCTGATAAAGGTTGGTGTGGGCTAATAAACCATCGACGGCTTCTTTACGTTCTGCTTTGTTATCTATTCCTTTCAAAATAGCCATATGATCTAATAAATCATAAGCGCTAACACGGGGGTAAACACCGAAGTCTTGAGGTAAATAGCCCAAACGTTGCCTTAAGCTTTGCGGATCAGAGAAAACGTCTATGCCGTCAAAAGTAATAGAGCCACTATCGGCATCTTGTAGCGTAGATATCGTGCGCATTAATGATGACTTACCTGCGCCATTAGGTCCTAATAAACCAAACATTCCTTTAGGTATATCTAGGGTTACATTGTTAAGTGCTTTAACACCATTTTCATAAGTTTTAGATAGTCCGTCTATTTTTAGCATAAGTTTGCTCCTGAATTTTTTGTTATTGTTATTTCATGGTTAATACCTTTATGCCATGACGCTGACACTAGTTCAATACTCTAGCTTGAGCAGAAATGCATTATTACAATTTACATTGCTCTGGTTGATATATATACAACAAACAAATTTTTTGTTTGATATGCATACAATAAGTAGGTGTCTTTGGTAAATGTGCTAATCAATCACTAATTTAAAAAACTAAAATAGTTTATATTTCAAATATTCAGGATGTTGTGCTAAAAAACCACACCAGGTACTAAAGTTCCGATAAGCAAAACGTTTATCTGTGGCTGTGTACCACTTAGATTCACGTAGAGCCTCTAAACGAAACTTAACTTTATAACCATCAATGGCGATGTAACAAGCCAAACTTTCAGTTGTATTATTTTTAATTTTTACTCGAGCAAAGCCATCTAAACTATGACCATAAATAGTTTTAGTTTTGGGATTAGCTAATGCATTATTCGTATATAAAAAAATCAATGCTGAAATAAGTATGATAATAATAAAATTTTTCATTATTTATGTTAGGTAAACCTTCTGAGTAGTGGGTTGATCTTATTTACAAAAGTATAACTGATTAATCATTTACCTTAAAAAATTAAGTCTAATTTTATTAAAAATTGAATTTTTTATTAAATTACCTATTGAAAGCGATTAAAGGTGTCTCCATAACTATTAATAACATTATAAAAGCACTATTAACTATAAATAAAAAGTGCATGCATTCAAGAGAAGAATATTATTATGGCTAACGTAGTTCCTTTAAGAAAAGATCAACACAAAAATTTAAAAGTTGCGACACAACGTACACTTGAACATGTTAAAGATCAGCATATTGCACCTATTACTGCACGTGAATTTGCAAGGGCTGCCATTAGCTACCCAATCGTAATTATTAAAGATCAAGATCGTTACCGTAGTGTTGTTATGCTAGGTCTTGAAGCTGGTGAAAACTTATACTACAGCAAAGATGACTGGCAAGCGGTATATGTACCTCAAAGCATTTCAATGATCCCGTTTAGTTTAGGTATCGATCCTGAGAAAGAAAAAACATTAACAACCTGTATTGACTTAGACAGTGAATATGTTGGTGAAGATCAAGACAATGCTTTATTTGATGCTGAAGGTAACGACACCGAGTTTTATAAAACTGCGCAAGAGTCTTTAGGTCGTGTGTATGATAATGAAATCATGACTGAAAAATTCATTAAAGAATTAGAAGCTAACAACTTAATACAAGAACTAGAATTAAATGTAGCTTTTGCATCAGGTGAAAATAAACGCTTAGTCGGCTTATTTGGCATTAATGAAAAAACATTATTAGAGCTTAGTGATGACAAGGTGCTTGATTTCCACAAACGTGGTTTATTTGTACCTATATATTCAATGATGGGTTCTGTTTCTCAAGTTAATCGTTTAGCGCAATTAAGAAATAAAAGCGAAAATACTAACAAAGTAGCTAACATTCAAATGCGCCCAGTGACAGTAGAAGAAACTGCTGAAGCTTAATAGCGAAATAGTTTTAAAAAAGAGCCTAAAGGCTCTTTTTTTATGACTAAAATAAACTCAAATGTTTTTCTCGTATATACTAGCTTTTTAATTTCAATCTTTGAGAGTATCCGTGGCTATCCAACTTCCTTTTTCTCATTTAAGCCAATGGCAGCAAATTGCTTTTTCTGCGGCTTTATTAGAACGAATGATCCCTAATTATAAAATGTTTGCTAAACATGCTGAGTTTGGTGAATTTTCTGTTTTACGTAATCAACTTGACATTATTTGGCAGTGGTTAGATAAAAATAACCGTTGTAAAATTAATTACGATGCTCAAATAAATAAACTTGAACCACAAGTTCCTGATCCGCAAGAGTTTGACTTTTTTGGTGTTTTTCCTGCCATCGATGCCACAATGGCAACTATGTCACTATTACAAGCAATGCAGGATAAGGAAGTCCAAGGAGCTGAAATCGTTTCTAGGCTATCTGAAAACAGTGTTAGCTATTATGTTGAATTGATTATTGCGGATCAGCGAGCAGAAAACGATGACAGTGAAATAACCAATAAGGAGATTGAACTTGACCCTCTAATGGAGTGGGAGTTTGATACGCAAAATGAACTGTATTACGCCTTAAAAGAATTACCCGAAAACAAAGATACTTGTATAAAAATCAAAGCTATGGTGCTTGAAGAAGGGCTTTCCAATTTGGGAATAGAAGTTTAATAAAATTAGCGCGTAATATTTTCTTTACCACACAGCCAATGTACAAAGAAGATATTTAGGCAAATACTAGCCCGATCACCATTATTGGGTTAACTTGCTGAGCATCATGCAAAATAAATAGAATAAAAATTAGGATAAAACATGAAAGCACTCCGCGTAGGCTTATTAACTACGGCATATTTATTTGCCTCGTTAACGTTTGCCTCAACTACTAGCACTTTAGAACAAAAAAATAAGAATATTGAAGTATCTATTAATAAAGCAATGGAAGCATTTCAGGTGCCTGGTGTTGCCGTTGCCATTGTTAAAAATAATAAAGTTGTTATGAGTAAAGGTTTTGGCTTAACGGAGTATGGTACTAGCCGGAAAGTGAACGGTGATACTTTATTTGGTATAGCTTCAAATACCAAAGCGATGACTGCAGCATTATTAGCAAATTTAGTTGACCAAGGTAAGCTCACATGGAAAACCAAGGTTATTGATATTATTCCTGAATTTCAAATGCCAGATGCGTATGTCACTCGTGAATTTACTATTACAGATTTGTTATCACATAACAGTGGTTTAGGGTTAGGGGCTGGCGATTTGATGATTTGGCCAGGCACTACATTAAACAATCAAGATATTATCAAAGGGTTAAAATACTTGCCGGAAGTCTCTAGTTTCCGTAGTGAATTTGCTTATGACAATTTAATGTATGTTATTGCCGGCGAAGTTATTGCCAAAATTACCGGAAAAAGCTGGCACGATAATATTAAAGAAACTCTTTTTCAGCCACTAGGCATGAACAAAACTAAAGCGGCGTTCTCATTGATTTCAGCTAATAATAAAAATGTTGCACGTGCGCATGTTCCGCTTGATGGCAAATTAAATGTTGTTGGTGGTGACTTCTTAGAACAATTTTCGTCAGCTGGCTCTGTTGCTTCAAGTGTAAATGATATGTCGTTATGGCTAAAAGCTCAGTTGAATAAAGGTACTTACGCGAAAGACAAAAAATTATTTAGTGAACGCCAAAGTCATAATATGTGGCAAATGAAAACTATACTGCCTGTATCTGACCGCGCCACACGAAATAATAAAACTCACTTTTCTGGTTATGCATTAGGTTGGTTTGTTAATGATTACCATGGTGTAAAACTAGTGCATCATAGTGGTGGTATCCTAGGTATGGTATCAAAAGTTGTTTTAGTACCGGAAGAAGATTTGGCTATGGTTATTTTAACCAATCAGCAATCGGGTTACGCCTTTAATGCTATTTATCATCAAATATTAAACGAGTATTTAGATTTACCAGAGAAAGATTGGGTTAGCTTTTATCATGATATGAGCAATAAACGTAAAGCTGCAGAGAAAACTCGTTTAGCAGAAGCCGCTGACAATGTAGATAAAAACTCACGCCATTCGCTACCTTTAAAAGCTTATGCACAAACATATACCGATGACTGGTACGGTGATGTTTCTATCAATTACGCCAATAATTCGTTAACTATGCAATTTGGTAATACGCCTACTTTACATGGTACGTTAGAGCATTATCAGCATAATACTTTTGTGGTGCGTTGGGATGATAGAACATTGGAAGCAGACGCTTTTGTTAATTTTAATTTAAACCCTGATGGTTCAATTAATTATGCGACCATGAAAGCTGTTTCTCGAGCAACAGATTTTAGTTTTGATTTTCATGACTTGAAATTAAAAGTGAAAAAATAAATTTATATATTCTTATTTGGCTTCACCCTAATATTTTAAGGTGAAGCCACTGTGAATGTTAATTTTTTTGATATAAACGATAAACGACCTGCCCAGCAACTTTTTCTTTTAACAATTTCCAGTTTATAGGGAGCTGTTGTTCATTTTTATCACTTTCCATTTCAATATATATTAGCGCATTTTCAGCAAGGCTATTGTCATTTAACCGTTGTGCTGTTTGTTCAACAAAGCCTTTTCGAAAAGGAGGATCTAGAAACACCACATCAAATTTTATTGTGTTTTTTTGGATAAAAGTTAATGCATCACTTTGAGTAATTGATGCATTGCTTGCTTTCAATAAACGCTGATTTTCTTGTAGTTGTTGAGCCGCTGCCTTATTAAGCTCAACAAAACTTACCTGTCTTGCTCCGCGTGATAAAGCTTCAAAACCTAAGCCACCAGAACCGGCAAAACAATCTAAACAATTACTATCTTGGATATAAGGCATTAACCAATTAAAAACGGTTTCTTTAACCCTGTCTGTGGTCGGCCTCAATCCATCTGCCATTAAAACGGGTAGTTTTCTGCCACGGTGAGTACCCGAAATAATACGAATACTGCCTTTATTGCTTGGTTTTGCTGACTGTTTACGTTGTTTGTTCATATCTTACTCAGCTTTTGTTTTTTGTATCTATTTTAGGTGCTACTATAGCGAGGATTTTATCCTTGTTTAGTGAACTATTACCATCAAAATGATGGTCAGAGAAGAATTTATTGTTATGTCGAAAAAAAAAGGTATGTTTTCCTGGTTAGGTTTAGGGCGTCAGCAAGAAGAAGCCACTGAAGAAAAAAATGAAAATGTTGTTGAGTCAGCAGAATCGTCTGATGATGTGATTTCGTCCAACGAAGAAGTAATTCAAGAAGTCGCAGCAGAGCCGATTGAGGAAACAGTAGACAAACTGCTACAAGAAAACGTTGTATTTGACGATGTTGTCGATAAAACTGATTTTGCAGAGCCAGAGCCAGAGCCAGAGCCAGAGCCAGAGCCAGAGCCAGAGCCAGAGCCAGAGCCAGAGCCAGAGCCAGAGCCAGAGCCAGAGCCAGAGTCAGAGCCAGAGCCAGAGCCAGAGCCAGAGCCAGAGCCAGAGCCAGAGCCAGAGCCAGAGCCAGAGCCAGAGCCAGAGCCAGAGCCAGAGCCAGAGCCAGAGCCAGAGCCAGTAAGTAAAGCTGGTTTTTTCACACGTTTAAAGCAAGGTTTAACAAAAACACGCCAAAATATCGGTGGTGGAATATTCAGCTTATTTCGTGGCAAAAAAATTGATGATGACTTATTTGAAGAACTAGAAACACATCTATTATTGGCTGACGTTGGTATTGAAACTACCACTAAAATTATTAACTCATTAACTGAAAGCGCGTCACGCAAACAACTAAAAGATGCCGAAGCTTTATATGACTTATTAAAAGAAGAACTTAATAAGATTATTGAACCTGCCAGCCAACCTTTAGTTATTGAAAATGAGTCTGGGCCCTATGTTATTTTGATGGTGGGCGTAAATGGTGTTGGTAAAACAACAACTATAGGTAAATTAGCGAAAAAATTTCAAGCGGAAGGTAAATCAGTCATGTTGGCCGCAGGAGATACTTTTAGAGCTGCGGCGGTAGAACAATTGCAAGTATGGGGAGAACGTAATGATATTCCTGTTATTGCCCAGCATACCGGAGCTGATAGTGCCTCTGTTATTTTTGACGCTATAAGTGCAGCAAAAGCACGCGGCGTTGATGTTTTGATTGCAGATACTGCTGGACGCTTACAAAATAAAAACCATTTAATGGAAGAGTTGAAAAAAGTGGTTCGCGTCATGAAAAAAATTGATGAAAATGCTCCCCATGAAGTTATGTTGACACTCGATGCTGGAACTGGGCAGAATGCATTAAGTCAAACAAAGCTATTTGATGAAGCGGTCGGTTTAACTGGATTAACAGTAACAAAGCTTGATGGTACTGCAAAAGGTGGCGTAGTATTCGCTATAGCAGACAAGCATAATATTCCGATTCGCTTTTTGGGCGTTGGTGAAGGTATTGATGATTTACGCCCATTTAACGGTGGTGATTTTATTGATGCACTGTTCACACAAGAGTCATAAACTTAATAATTAGATAAGAGCCATAATATTTTATGATCCGCTTTAATAATGTCAGCAAAACATACCCTGGTGGCTTTTTAGCACTGAAAAATGTCAGCTTTGAATTAGCGGCAGGTGAAATGGCATTTTTAACGGGACATTCCGGAGCAGGAAAAAGCACATTACTAAAATTAATGTGCTTAATGGAAAAACCAACGAGCGGTAGTATTCAAATTAATGGTGGTGAAATATCGAATATCAAATATAAGGATGTTCCTTATGCACGCCGAAAAATTGGTATGATATTTCAAAACCATAATCTGCTTATGGACCGTACTATTTTTGATAACGTATCACTGCCGCTAATTATTGAAGGTTATAGCCACAAAGAGACCAAAAAGCGTGTTGAAGCGGCCTTAGAAAAAGTACACCTAAGCGATAAACTTCGCTGTTTTCCTAATATGCTTTCTGGCGGCGAGCAACAACGTGTTGGTATCGCTCGAGCCCTCGTTAATAAACCCCCTATCTTACTCGCCGATGAACCTACAGGGAATTTAGATCCCAAACTATCATTAGATATTATTCGTTTATTTGAAGAGTTTAACGACTTTGGTGTGACAGTATTAATTGCGACCCATGATCTGGGCCTTATTGCTCGAATGAAGTATCGAACATTAACGTTGAAGCAAGGCACCATGATCACCGATGGCGTTGTTGATGGTCTGCAAGTTAGGGATGAAAATAATGAATGATCATTCTGCAGGGAAACAAAGCTATTCAGGAAAAATTATCGAGCGCTTAATTCGGCATCTACAGCAAAGCGTTGGTAGTTTGGGTGACTTATGGCGAACGCCTTTTACTTCAGTGATGACAGTTTTAGTATTAGGGATAAGTTTAACATTACCTGCAACATTACACTTGTTTGTTAAAAATGCTAAAGCGATTAGCGAGCAATGGGATACGGCTTCAGAAATTAGTTTATTTTTAAAGTTATCCGTTAATGAAAAATCTGCTCGTAATTTAGTTCATCGTATTGAGCTTTATCCTGAAGTTTCTAAAGTTACTTATATTTCAGCTAAGCAGGCATTAAAAGAGTTCAAAGTATTATCAGGCTTTGGTCAGGCACTCGAGTACTTGGATAAAAATCCATTGCCGGCCACTATTTTAGTAACCCCTACTAAACGTGCTAGCCAATCTCATGCAGCTGGTGAATTGCTCTTAAAGTTAAAACAAGAGCGAGAAGTTGATCAGGGCAAATTAGATCTTGAGTGGTTGTCTCGTTTAGAAGCTATTGCTAAGTTAATTGAGGATCTTGTTGTTGGTGTTGCTAGTTTATTGTGCTTATCTGTTGTCTTGATCATTGGCAATACCATCAGGTTGGCAATTTTAAATCAAAAAGATGCAATAGCGGTGATGAAATTAGTAGGAGCCACAGACAGCTTTATTCAAAGGCCTTTTTTATATGCAGGTGTTTGGTATGGTATTCTAGGAGGTGTTGTCGCTTGGTTGTGTGTTGTTATTTTAATTCAGTATCTATCGGGAGCTCTGGCCGAATTAACCGATTTATATCAAAGTAGCTTTAGCATAATCGGACTATCTTTTTCAGAAGCAATGACGTTAATATTTTTTGCGGTAATATTAGGTTTGTCAGGAAGCTATATTTCGGTAAGAAAGCATATACGTGCTATCGAGCCCACAGCAGATTAACTTTAGAGATTTAATGTTAAGTTTCGCAAGCGAGCATTTCATCCGCCCAAGACAGTGATTTTTTATAAGCTTGAAAACAAATATCACTGTCTAGCTCTATTTTATCAGCAATAATTTCACTTTCTTTCCAAAGACCCTGCTCAACACTTCTTGCTAATAATAAATAGTTAGCTAAATCAGATTGTTCATTTCTTAATGCTGACTTTATTTCTTCGTGTACAGGTAAAATATCAAGCACACTTTCTAAATCATGATCTAAAATGCCGTCAATTAACGATAGTATGCCGGTCAAAAATGCTTTAGGTGGGTTTTCATTCTCAAAACGGCATAGCGCTATTTGTTCACAGAATTTAGCTCGAGTGAGTGATAGTCGCATAATTTCAGAGCTTTTCCCTGAACTTAAGTTTGATAATGCTAATAAGGCGATAAATTTTTTCAATTCCACTTGGCCAATATAAGCAAGTGCATGCTTCAATGACGTGATTTCTTGGCTACTGCCATAAGTAGGACTATTAATAAAACGCAATAACTTATAGGTAAGACCTGGATCTACAGCAAAAATGTCACTAATAGTATTAATATTTAAATCAACTTTGCTGGCTTGGCTGATTAATTCAATAATATTTTGTTTAGTTGTAGTGATTTTTTTTTGCTTAAGCATTTCAGGTTTAGCAAAAAAATACCCTTGAAAAAGTGTAAATCCCAACATTTTTAATTTTTCAAATTGTTGTAGAGTTTCTACTTTTTCGGCTAATAATATGACTTTTAAACCGGCGAGTTTTCTGACAAGTTTGCTAATTTCTAAAATGGAAAATTCAAGTACATCAACTTTAATAATATCGACAAGAGGATAAAACTTTTGCCATTTATCATCAAAATCGAAGTCATCTAAAGCTAAGGTATATCCTTTACTCTTCAAGTTTTTACAAGCAGAAAGTAAGTCATCAGTGACAGGTACATCTTCTAAAATTTCTAAAACGACTTTTTTAGGATCTAAAAAACTAGGAAAGTGCCTAAGTAGTGTATCTGCATGAAAATTTATATAAGCAGGTAAATTTCCTGTTACTTGCTCTAAACCTAGGGTTAAATGGTTGTTCGTCAGAATATTTGAGGTTGCTTGATTTGGGTCTATATCTGGAAAACTATTACTTTTTCCATCGCGAAATAGTAGTTCATAGGCGACAACTTGTTGATCAATATCTAAAATTGGCTGACGAGCGACATATGAGTACAAATTTTAACCCTCTCAAATTCACATTCCTGTAAATTTTAAACTTAATTTCATGGTTAAATACAAGTTAAAAAATAGTTAACTTATTGTTTTATATTGAGTAAGTTGTAATAGCATCTTTAATATTAACAAATATACACAAAATAAACAGATAAACTTATAAAGCCGAGTTGTTTAGTCTTGTGTTGTAGGGTAATGTGTGTTTCGTTACTCGCCTATACATTATATGTATGCTATTATCGCGAGCTAGTTAGAGAAAAATTTAGAAGAGAGGTTTTTAAAATGAGTATACCGATGCAATCTATGGCGTTAACGGTTCCACGTAGCGGCAGTATTGAATCTTACATGCAGTCTGCTTATGGCATCCCTATGCTTACAGCGGAACGTGAAAATGATCTCGCCACTCGTCTTTATTATGAAAATGATTTACAAGCGGCACAAGAGCTTATTATGTCGCACTTACGCTTTGTTATCCATGTTGCTAAAGGATATGCAGGATACGGCTTGCCTCAAGCTGACTTGATCCAAGAAGGCAATGTTGGCTTGATGAAAGCAGTTAAGCGTTTCAATCCTGAAGTAGGCGTTCGTTTAGTCTCGTTTGCTGTTCATTGGATAAAAGCTGAAATACATGAATTTGTTTTACGCAATTGGCGTATTGTTAAAGTGGCGACAACTAAAGCCCAACGTAAGTTATTTTTTAATTTACGTAAAAACAAAAAGCGTTTAGGTTGGTTTAGCCATGATGAAATCAGTAATGTTGCAGAAACTCTTGGTGTTACTACTAAAGACGTTCTAGAAATGGAATCTCGAATGAGTAATCAAGATCAGGCTTTTGAGTTATCGTCTGATGATGTTGATAACTCAGAAAGTACCTATTCTCCAGCACTTTATCTTGAAGATCACCAGTCAGATCTTGCCGTTCAAGTTGAAGACGAAAACCATACTGCTCATGCTAATAACCGTCTATCTAATGCTTTAGTTACTTTAGATGAACGAAGCCAAGATATTATTCGCAGGCGTTGGTTGTCTGAAGATAAAACAACCTTGCAAGATTTAGCTCATAAATATCAAATCTCGGCAGAGCGCGTTAGACAGTTAGAGAAAAATGCCTTAAGTAAACTGAAAGGCACAATGGCTGCTTAAAGTTTAATTTTATGCCTTAATATCAAACCGACGAAAGTCGGTTTTTTTATGCCTCGAATTTAATAATGCGACTTAATAAAATTATTATTTTGTAATCATCCTGTAGTTTTAATCATTAATAAGACAACTCATAGCCGGCTTTTGATGGGTAAGTATACGATATTCGACAAAAGTTACACTTCAGCAATATTCATAACAATTTCACCGCATTAAACAACGAACTTCAGCGATGTTATCAAGCACTATCTAGTCATAGACAAATTGATGTCTTTTTACATTATTAAACTTGATATGTACTTATAGAGGTAATTATTGTGAACTCAGTAAATAAAATAACTTGCGCGATAAAGAGCGCATTAGTGATTAGTGTTGCAAGTAGTGCAGTGTTAACGACAACGAATGTTTTTGCTAACGATGCAGCAGAAAATAAAGTAGAACGTATTGAAATAACAGGTTCACGGATCAACCGTACTGATGTTGAAACAGCTAGTCCTGTAACTGTTATTTCTTCAGAGTACATTTTGCAAAGTGGTTTTCAATCAGTTGAAGAAATATTATCAACTCAACCTTCAGCGGCTGGTATGAGCTTAGGTTCATCTTCAAATAACGGCTCTGGCGGTTCTGCAACAGTAAACCTACGTGGTATGGGCACACAACGTACATTAGTTTTGTTAAACGGTCGCCGGATGGTGTCATCAGGAACAGGAGCTGACGCTTCTGTTGATTTAAACACAATACCTGTTTCTATGATTAAATCTATAGAGATATTAAAAGATGGCGCATCAGCAATATATGGTTCTGATGCTATTGCTGGTGTTGTGAACATCATCACTAAAAAAGATTTTGAAGGTACTGAAATTACCGCTGATGGCAGTCAAACTGATAAAGGTGATGGTACAAGTACAGGCTTCAGTATTTTACACGGTCGCGAGGTTGCAGGCGGCAATTTAGTATTGGGCGTGCAATATTCAGATCGTGGTGAAGTTATGCAAGGAGATCGTGATTTCGTAGAACCAGGTCAATCGTCTTTTATTCCCGAAGGATCCTTGGGGGGGATGGTACCTGATGGTAATGGTGGCTTCAAAGAAAGAGATAGCTCTTACGACTATACAGAAGATAGTTATGCACAAACACCTAACCAGTTGCTAAGCTTATTTACCAGTTTTGATACTGAATTAGACGCGGACACTGAATTAAACATTGATTTTATGTATACCCGTCGTGAGTCCGACCAGCAAATGGCACCACAGCCAGCATCTATCATGTTAGATGTGTGTCCTGTCGATGAACCCAATATTGGAAATTGTATAGAAGCCGATACTGCGCCTGAAGTTGGTATTCCTGGTTTACCATTAGACGAAATAGAATATCGTCGTAGAATGACGGATGCAGGCCCACGTATATACTCGCAAGAAACGGACACGTATAGAGCATCTATAGGTATTAAGGGGTACTTAGAAAATGATTCAACATGGGATATCTCAGCGACGTATGGCCGAAATGATTCAAAAGACAGTGTACAAAATTCAATAAATGCAACGGCAATGGAGCAGAGTATTTATGAAAATCAAGACCTTTGGTTTAATGATTGTTCTGCAGAAGCGAGTGTACCGACCTGTCAGAGCATAGATAATGACTTTTTAGTAGCAGAAGGCATTACTTACACTGAAGAAAATGAAGGCGGTAATGAACAGTTCATTCTATCTGCTGGTTATAGTGGTTCTACAGAAAGTGAAATAGGTTATTTTGTAGGTATTGAAAATCGTTTTGAGAGCGGATTTTATACTCCTGATGCATTAACACAATCTGGTGATAGCACTGCTGCGCAACAAGATCCAACTGAAGGTAATTATTCTGTTCAATCAATATATGGTGAAATATCAATTCCAGTGACGGAAGCTTTGACCGTTGAAGCAGCTACTCGCTTTGATAACTACTCAACATTTGGTGGCGCAACCACCTGGAAATTAGGTGCTACTTATCGTTTTAGTGAGGCATTTATGATTCGCTCGGTTGCAGCTACTGGATTTAGAGCGCCAAGTGTTAGCGAATTATACGGCGGTAACTCTGGATCTTTTGATTATTTAGATGATCCATGGGGAAATGCTGAAGATGCACAAATATTAGTTAACTACACTAGTGATGCTGATCTACAAGCTGAAGAAAGTGAGTCGTTTACTGTAGGCGCTGTCTGGGAAATTACCGACGGTTTATCAACAACCCTTGATTACTGGTCATTTGAAATTACAGATGCTATTAGTCGTGTTAATGTACAAAATGAACTAGATAAATGTGAAGCAGGTGATACTGCGGCTTGTGATACTATTAACATTGATCCTTCTAAGGCACAAAATGGTGACTTAACAACTTTAACCTCATCATTAACGAATATAGGTTCACAAGAAACTTCAGGTATTGATTGGAATATCAGTTATCGAGGAGACACTTTTACTGTTGCATTAGATACTACATATTTACTAGAGTTCAAAGAAGATGATATTTCCTATGAAGGAACTATTGACGGCAACATGGGGGGATATTCAGAGCTTAAGGCTAACTTTTCGGTAAACGCAGCTGTTACTGAAGATTTAAATTTATTGTACAACGCTCAATACATTCAAGGTATGGACGGTGAATATTACGGTGATAACTTCTCTACAGACGACGTAATTTACCATAATGCGTCAGCGGCTTATCATGTGAATAATGCATGGCAAGTAACAGGTGGCGTTAAGAATATTTTTGATACCGAGCCAGAAGAAGTATTAGGAGGTAACGATATGGGTACCGTGCCAAATATTTATGACGTTGTTGGACGTACTTTCTTTTTAACCACATCTTATAAGTTCTAAAATTGGATAAAGGTTAATAATATTCATCTGCAGTTTTGTAGAATGACAAAATATAAAAAGCGATGGTTATGCCATCGCTTTTTTTATTTAATATCAGCAGTAAGTATTTGCAATATCGGTATAAAATAACTAGAAACAATGATCGTTTTGGATGATATTATGTACAGAAAGCCATATATATAGTGGCAGAACAGAAAAAAATTAGGTGAAGGTACTAGCCAACAGCAATTAATTTGGTAGACTAACCGCTTAAAAATAATACTAATAACTATATGGATCGCCTTAATGGAACAAAAGGCAAAGGAAGATATTCAGGCTTTACGTCAGCTTCCTAAGTTAAAGTCGTTACTTAAAAAGTATCGTCAGGTTAAAACCATGCAATCGGGCTTACTGCAACTGTCAGAATTGGCAAGTACAGTAACCGATATGGCTGCGTTTTATGCCGAACTTGAATCAGTGATTAAAAGCTTATTAATTACTGATAGTTTCCATATCACTTTAATAAATTCAGAACATAATCTAGAACTTGCCCATTGCCATAACCCCGTTGAAATTCGTTTACTTGATCATTTAAAGGTTGCCGATTGGCGCAAGTGTTTAACTGGTATCGTCTTCGAAAGTGAAGAGCCACTTCATTGCACTGCCGCACAAAGGATGGAGTTAGCTAAATCAGGTGATATTTTTCTCTATGGCAGCTCTTGTGTTGATTGGTTAGGTGTTCCTCTGAGACGTGGACGACAAGTTATCGGTGTTATAGCGTTACAAAGTTACGATGAAAAACTTTATTTTGATGCTCGTGATTGTCAATTACTTGAGTTTATTGCTTTGCATTTAGTAACAGCTATAGATCGAGTGAGAAGTCGAGAGTTATTAGAACAAAGTATTCTTCAACGAACGCAAAAATTAACGGTTACCAATAAACAGTTACAACTTGAAATCGCAGAACGTCAAAAAGCGGTAAAAATGCATAAAGCGTTATTATCTATTTCGGAAATAACCGCTCACTCTCAAGATATAAATTGTTTTTATCGAGCTATCCACCAAGAAATCAATACAGTATTACCAGCAAAAAATTTATATATAGCCTTACTATCAGAATGTGAAACGAAAGCTAAGCCTATTCTTGAGTTTCCGTATTATGATGATGAAAAAGTAGTTGCCCCTGTTTCGAGACTTTTAGGCAATGGCTTAACTGAATTAGTAATAGAAAACGCTTTACCTACACTTATTTCAAAACAAGAAATATTTTCTCTATCAGAGTTTAATAAAGTTACTCAACAAACATTAGTACTTAATTACCCGAAAGAAAAAATGCCACAAGCATGGTTGGCGGCTCCTTTAATGGCAGACGGGAAGTTATTTGGTATTTTAGCTATTCAACATTATCAAGATGCTGACGCATATCAATGTCAAGATTTAGAAATCATTCGTTTTATAAGTCAGCATGTTGCAACAGCTATTTTACGAAAGCGTGGTCAAGCTGAAATAGAAAAAAATAATGAAGAATTAGAAAAAATCGTCAGTAAGCGTACACAAGAATTACAAGCAAGTAACTTGAATTTACGTATGCAAATTGAAGAGCGCAGAAAAGCTGAAGCGCAACTTTATTATGAAGCACATCATGATGCGCTAACTAAATTGCCGAACCGTGCTATGTTTTCCGATCGACTTAATTATTCATTAAGACATTTAAAGCGTCACCCTGATCAACGTTTTGCTGTGCTTTTTATCGATTTAGATCGTTTTAAAATGATTAATGATACTTTAGGGCATCATGCTGGCGACGAATTCTTAATTGAAATAGCGCTTAGATTGCGAGATTGTGTTCGTGATAATGATATCTTGGCTAGGTTGGGTGGCGATGAATTTGTTATTTTACTTGATTCTTTACAAGCACAAGAAGATATAGAAGAGGTCGCCTCTCGTATTATCAGTGCTATAGCTAAACCCTTTTCTTTAGAAGGCCACACTTTATATTCTAATGCCAGTATTGGTATTGCACAGTGTAGTAGCCAATATAAAGATTCACATGAAATTTTACGTGACGCTGATGCGGCTATGTACCAAGCTAAAAACTTAGGTCGTGGTCGTTATGTTTTCTTTGATGAAAGTATGCGAGAGCAGTTAATCGCTAGCATGACCTTAGAGCAAGAGTTACGTATTGCTGTGAAAGAAAACCAATTTGAATTGCATTATCAACAAATTTCAAATTTAGCCTTAACTGACACTATAGGTTTTGAAGCGTTATTGCGTTGGCAGCATCCTATTAAAGGAGTCTTAACACCTAGCGAATTTTTATTTATGGCGGAAGAAACCGGCATGATACTGGATATCGAAAGCTGGGTAATTACCGAAGTGAGTGCACAATTAAAAAATTGGCAGCGTAATCCTGATTATAATAATGCTTTTATTGGTATTAACTTATCAGGTCGTCATTTGACGCAAGCTAACCAGTTAAATAAACTGATTAATCAAATTAAATCGGCCAACATTGAACCGCATCGATTAATCCTCGAGTTTAATGAATCTGCTTTTGCCCAACAAAGCGAATTAGCTTTGAAAAACTTACGTAAACTCAAAGAATTTGGCGTTAAACTCGCGTTAGATGATTATGGGGCGGGTTCATCATCATTAAACTTCTTACATAACTATCCATTTGAGTTTATTAAACTAGATCGAAGTTTTGTTCGCACGTTGAATAAAAGCGATAAAAACTTATCGTTAGTGAAAGCTCTTCATAACCTAGGGCATAATTTTGGTTATCGATTAGTCGCTGAAGGTATTGAGTCAGAAGAAATGTTGAAAAAACTACAAACTGTAGGATGTGAATTTGGGCAAGGCTATCATATTAGCCGTCCGGCAAAAATGCCTGTCTCGATCAATGATACCATCACTAAAGTTAGCGCTTAACTGCACTAATCTTTTCGTTTATATTTTACTAAAAAAACCTTCAATACGAAAAGCAATACCGGGTGTTGTTGTATAGTTTTCATCTTTAGGCCATTCTATAAAAGGTTCAACTTCAAAGAATAACCATTCACGCACTGCGTTAAAACGATAACGGTAACTTAAGGTATATTTATCAATAAAAAAACCATGATCGCCATTACGTTCCCCTTCTACTTGCAAACCTAATACAGTCGCGGTTGTTGTGGTTAATTGTTTTAATTGATAAAAGCCATGCTTCCATCGAATGCCATTGAAAGATTCGGAACCACGTATACTGTAATTGACCCTATATTGAGAGTTTTCAGTATTTTGATAATTGTATTCCAGTAATAATTTTGCTCCGAGTCCATCATCAAGAAAATAATAGCTTGAAGGCTCTACTTTAAACGCATGGTTTTGATCCATTTCAAATAATTGACGATGTCTTATTTTGGCAAAAATATCACCTCCAGAAATACCTATTCGCGTATCAATTAGGCGGTTTATTTCTTTTTCTACAACATAACGAACTGCGGCAGAAAAGTGTTCTTCATCAGTTTCTGGTCGAGTAGTAACACCATCTAAAGGTAATTGCTTATCTTGCACTTCGTCTTCATCAGAAAGTATAAGGCTCATTTTATTTTTAAAATGGGGTAAGCGTACCTTTAAACGAAAACGTGTTTTAAATTCGGCCAAGTCTCGAGATTTTGGGCTCCAGCCTAAGCGTATCTTCGCCGTTGCTTTGGGATCTTGTTGCTGAGTATCATTATCTGTAAAAAATCCATCAAACCAGGCTGCTGATTGAAATACCGAATTGGCAATCGTATCATGCACTTCTTGGCCCCAGTCTTCCGGCACAAGCTTAGGGTCTGTATTTTTTACTGGCTTTTTACTGGGGGGAACTATTTTTTTTTCAGCTTCACTGTCCATGTTTTGATCAAAGGCGGCCCTACCTTCAAATGAAAATAAAGTGGTGGTGATCAATAATAAGCAATTAAAATAAGTGAAGTACTTAATCTGCTTTTCCTGCAAAGTTTGTCCTATCTCATTATTTTGTGTATCAAAGGATGATTTTTCATATGAAAACTTTATAATGAATTCATTATAAATAATAGGGGTTTTTTCATGGGTGGTATAAGTCTTTGGCAATTAATAATTGTCGCAGTTATTGTTGTTTTATTATTTGGTACGAAAAAATTACGTAATTTAGGTGGCGATCTTGGTTCAGCCATTAAAGGTTTTAAAAGTGCTATGAATGATGATACGGCTAAAAAAGAAGAAGAAATAGCAGAAAATTTGGCTGATAAATCTACTGCTGCTGATGAAAAAGTAAAAACAAAAGAAAAAGATCAGGCGTAATCGATGTTTGATATAGGCTTTTGGGAGCTATCGCTGATTGCGATAATTGGTTTGGTTGTCTTGGGGCCAGAGCGTTTACCTGTTGCTATCCGAACTGTACGTGGTTGGATAAGCGGTGTACGAAAATTTAGTGATAGCGTAAAAACAGAGCTTACTGAAGAATTGCGAATTCAAGAATTACATGCAAATTTAAAAAAAGCTGAGCAAGCTAATATGAAAAACTTGTCTCCCGAAGTTGCTGAGTCATTAAAAACATTGCAAGAAGCTGCAGAAATGGTTAATCGTCCTTATCAAGTTGATCAAACTAAAGAGTCAGAAAATATAGAAATAAACGATAACGTTATAAAAGAGGCAGACGCAAGTGCCGATATTACACCTTTATCTTCACCAGACAATAATAAGTTACCTTAATGAGTTCCTCTTCAGCAAGTAGCTACACTTTATTTGATCATTTACTCGAACTACGCGGTCGTTTATTAAACATTGTGGTGGGAGTCTTAGTTGTTTTTTTATGTTTATTTTATTTCGCTAATGAAATTTATGAATATGTCTCTAAACCTTTAATGGAAACATTGCCCGAAGGTGGGCAAATGATCGCAACCGATGTAGCATCATCATTTTTTGCTCCATTCAAATTGACCATGGTGCTCTCTATTTTTATCGCCATGCCTTTCATCTTGTATCAAATCTGGGCATTTATCGCTCCTGGTTTGTATAAGAATGAAAAACGCTTAGTTATCCCATTAATGTTTGGAAGTACCCTATTATTTTATGGTGGTATTGCTTTTGTATATTATGTCGTTTTCCCGATAATATTTGCGTTTTTTACCTCTGTAGCACCTGATGGGGTAAATATTGCTACCGACATTAGTAGTTATTTAGATTTTGTTCTAAAATTATTTTTTGCCTTTGGGGTGGTTTTTGAAATACCCATTGTCATCATTTTATTGTGTTGGACCGGCTTTACTGATCCTGCGAGTTTACGAGCAAAAAGGCCATATGTTGTGGTTGGGGCATTTGTCGTTGGTATGTTATTAACACCACCAGATATTATTTCACAAACCATGTTAGCTGTACCTATGCTGTTATTGTTTGAAATAGGTGTTTTTATTGCAGCTATATACCAGAAAAAAGATGATTCAGACGAAGCTGAACTTGATAATCCCGGATAGTTAATGATAGATATTGGAGTTAATTTAACGAATGCTCGTTTTGACAAAGACCGTGATGAATTAATATCACGAGCGCAAGCGGCTGGCATTAATGCAATGCTAGTCACAGGAACTAATGTTGCAGAAAGCTTGAAAGCAACTGAGCTGTCTGCACAATACCCCAATTATTTATTCTCTACAGCTGGCGTTCATCCGCATGATGCTGATAATGTTAGTGCTAATTACTTAAATGATATTAGAACATTAAGTAAAAACCATTCAGTTAAAGCCATTGGTGAATGTGGTTTAGATTTTAATCGAAACTTTTCTGCTCCTAAACAACAAGAGAAAGTCTTTGCGGAGCAAATAGCTTTGGCAGCAGAGTTACAATTGCCTCTTTTTCTACATCAACGTGATGCTTTTGCTCCTTGGTTTCAATTACTATCGCCTTATTTAGCAACAATACCTGCTATGGTTTCTCATTGCTTTACCGGTAATGGTGATGAATTAGAACAGTGCTTGTCAGCGGGAATGTATATCGGTATTACTGGCTGGGTTTGTGATGAACGACGTGGAAAGTTATTGCAAACGCTAATTCCTTCTATTCCATTGAACCGGCTATTGATTGAGACCGATGCGCCATATTTAACGCCCAGAACGATTAGACCTAAACCTAAAAGCAGCCGTAATGAGCCAAGTTATTTACCATATGTCGTAGAAAAACTCGCTGAACTTTATCAATGCAGCGCACAAGACGTAATTAATGCCAGTAATAAAAATGCCTATCACGTTTTTAACTTGGCTAAACAATAATGATAATGCTATTTAACCGCTCAGTTTCTTATCTTTTTATTACAGCGCTCTGTTGTGCTTTATTAAGTTTACTTAGTGTTATTATCCAGTTTACTTGGTTGGTTTTATCGGTATTTATATTTTCGCTATTTACGATTTTTTTTAGTTATCGCAGAGAATATTTTGATGAAAGTAATGAGACTGTTAGCACTGTTCCTCAACCTGATGTTGAGCAAGATGAATTAGAGAGTAAAGTGCAAGAACGTACCTTAGAGCTAAATATTGCACTGCAAGAACTTGAAGAAGCTAATAAAGAATTACAAGAAAAAAATACTTTAGACGAGCTAACTGGCCTATATAATCGTCGTCATTACGATCAAAAAATTCTTGCCGAGTACCGACGAAGTCGCCGCAATTTAACTCCCTTAAGTCTAGTTGTCATAGATATTGATCATTTTAAACGGGTCAATGATAACTACGGCCATCTGGCAGGCGATGCATGTTTAGTTGTGATCGCCAATTGTATTAAGCAATGTTTAAGGCGTAGTACCGACATAGGGTGTCGTTATGGTGGCGAGGAGTTTTGTTTAATTTTACCTGAAACCGACAACAAAGGTGCTTTAGCACTCGCTGAGGAATTAAGAGAAAGTATTGAAGCATACCGTGCTAATTACAATGGCATTGATATAAGCTTAACCATTAGTTGCGGCTTGAGTACTTATCTACAGCAAAAACATATACAACCTGAGCAGTTATTTGCTGTGGCAGATCAAGCGCTATACCAAGCAAAAAATAATGGTAGAAACCAAGTGCAACAACAAGAAATTACAGATATTAACGCTGATTAATTACCGTTAATTTATCCCCTTAACTTATTAGGAAATGGCTATGAATAATGCTTTTGGACAATTTCCAGCCCGTAGAATGCGTCGTATGCGTCGCGATGATTTTTCACGTCGCTTAATGTCAGAAAACCAATTAACGGTTAACGACTTAATTTATCCAGTCTTTGTGCTTGAGGGTGAAAACCAGCGTGAAGCTATAGCTTCTATGCCTGGTGTTGAACGTAAAAGTATTGATTTATTATTAGAAGAAGCACAAGAGCTTGTTGATTTAGGCATTCCCGCTATTGCCATTTTTCCTGTTACGCCGATGGATAAAAAATCGTTAATGGCAGAAGAAGCATATAATTCTGAAGGCTTGGCACAGCGTACAGTTCGTGCTTTAAAGGCAAAGTTTCCTGAGTTAGGTGTGATAACTGATGTTGCCCTTGACCCATTTACTACACATGGTCAAGACGGTATTCTGGGTGAAAGTGGTAAGGATGAAGGTTATGTATTAAATGACATAACGACAGATATTTTAGTCAAGCAAGCACTTTCACACGCACAAGCGGGTGCAGATGTTGTTGCCCCATCAGATATGATGGATGGTCGTGTCGGTGCAATTCGAGAGGCTTTAGAACTTCAAGGATTGGTAAACACACGTATATTAGCTTATTCAGCTAAGTATGCTTCAAATTATTATGGCCCATTCCGTGACGCTGTCGGCTCAGCCAGTAATATTAAAGGTGGCAATAAATACTCATACCAAATGGATCCAGCCAATAGTGATGAAGCTATTCACGAAGTTGCTCAAGATATCGCTGAAGGTGCTGATATGGTAATGGTAAAGCCGGGCATGCCTTATTTAGATATTGTACGACGTGTTAAAGATACCTTTCAGGTGCCTACGTATGCGTATCAAGTGAGTGGTGAATATGCGATGCATATGGCTGCTATTCAAAATGGTTGGTTGGAAGAAAAAGCCTGTGTAATGGAAGGCTTATTGGCCTTTAAACGTGCCGGTGCAGATGGTGTTTTAACTTATTTTGCCAAAAAAGTAGCTTATTGGTTAAAAGAGCAATAGCATTCTAGAAAATTATATACCCGCATGTCTTATTCTATCAGCTAAGGATGCTTAACTGATAGAATGCCTTTCCTAAAATCATTCATATCGAGCATTATGCCCAGCCAAAAACAGTCACTCTTCTCGCTGCACGGTGCTGTGCTACTTTTTGCCCTTTCGGGGCTTTTTGCTAAGTGGTTGAATATGCCGGCTAGTCATATTGTTTTTGGTCGTGCATTTTTTGCTGCCATTGCTATAGCTTTCTTTGTCATGGTGATCAAAAAACAATCTTTAAAAATTGAAAAGTCATTATTATTACCATTATCTTTTACTGGTCTTGTTCTAGCTTTTCACTGGGGCAGCTTCTTTTATGCTATTCAAGTTTCGAGTGTCGCAATTGGTTTAATTACCTTTGCGAGTTTCCCAGTTTTTGTTAGTTTTTTAGAGCCCTTATTTTTTAAGGAGAAGTTTCATTACCAAGCATTGATACAGGCACTGCTAACTATTGTTGGTATTTTATTTATTTTACCCTTAGGTAACTTAAGCACTGGCGATATTGATGGCGTTATTTGGGGGATGGTCTCAGCATTAACCTTTGCTTTACTTACTTTGCTTAATAGAAGGTTTGTCGCCAAAACATCAGCGAAGAAGGTGGCGTTTTATCAAAATACTTGTGCCAGTATCTGTTTATTTCCTATCGTTTTTTTATACCCGATCACCATTTCGTTTCAGCAGGTTTCTGTAATGATTGTTTTAGGCGTCGTTTTTACAGCGCTAGCACATTCCTTATTTAATCATTCTTTAAAAGCTATAAAGGCACATACAGCGAGTATTGCGATAAGTTTAGAGCCTATTTATGGCTCTATCGCAGCGTATTTCCTTTTAGGTGAACAAATAACTTTGATGATGGTAATAGGTGGAACTATTGTTATTTTGACTAATATATGGGCAACACGAGCGAACCATTAATTCTTGCTCTGAGTTCCACAATAAATATTGAGAGATAAATTTATTATCGCTAAATGGGTATTTTCTTGTAGCAGTTCGTCAGCAATGAGTGGGTGCTGAGCAAGCCATTGTGTTGGTAAGCATAAGTTAATAACAGCTGACCCTTCATTTTTCACAATGGTGGTTTGGTAGTCAGGTAAAGCATCATCTTTACGGCGTCGACATAAAATAACGGCTAAACGTAAAATCGCTAATAAATAGCTCGCTTGTTCAACACTGGTTACCGTTTGTTGCTGTAAAGGTGTTAGATCTATTTCACCTTTATAGAGTAAAACCAAAGCCATTAACAACTGACGCTCTGCTTGATTGAATCCAGGTAAATCTGCGTGCTGTAAAATATAAGCACCATGTTGTTGATGTTGTTTAAACTCTAATAACAAACCGACTTCATGCAAGTCACAAGCGGTACTTAATAATGCTAAATCGTTACCCTCATCTAATGACCATGTTTTTTTATAAAGATGAAATAAACTAGTTGCTTGTTTCTTGATACGTTTTGCATGTTTACTATCAATATGAAACTTTTCAGTTAATGAAGCAATTGTACTTTGGCGAACATCGACCTCAGTAATTTCAGGCAACATGTTATAAAGTAAGCCTTCACGCAAAGCGCCACTTGATAACTGAATTTTTTGTATTGAAAAACTTTCAAACAAAGCGATGAGGATAGCTACGCCACTTGCAATAACAGGGGCTCGATCACTAGCAAGACCAGCAATATTTATCTCGGCTATTGTTTTACAAGCGATAAGCTGTTTTTGAATTTTTTGTAAATAGGTTAAGTCTATACCAGAAGTTTGATGAGAAAATCGTTGAATTTCACTTAAGGCCTGCATGGTGCCAGAACCGCTTAATACCAGTTGCCAACCAATGCTTTTGTAATTTTCTATTAAAGGAGTTATGACTTGTTTGGCTCCTATTATAGCTTGAGAAAAGTGCTCTGTTGTTAAATTATTATCAGAAAAATAACGTTTATTGAAGGTAACACAGCCAATATCTATGCTTTCAACTTGTTTAGTAACAAAACCATCACCTAAAATAAGTTCAGTGCTGGCGCCGCCAATATCTATAACAAATCGCTGTTTAGCACCGAAACTCGTATGCGCAACACCTAAGTAGATATTTTCTGCTTCTTGTTTACCGCTTAATAAGTCAATTTTTTGTCCTAGTATCTTATTAGCTGCTGATAAAAAATCATCACGATTGCGTGCTAATCGCAATGTTGCGGTGGCAACAATACGGACATTTTTTGTTGGAATATCTTGCAGGCGTTCAGCAAAAAAACTTAAGCATTCTAGCCCTCGAGCAATAGCGGAAGAACTGAGTTGATTATTTGAATCTAAACCGGAAGCTAAACGTACTTTACGTTTTACTTTGTCAACCACTTGCACACTGTTGGCGAGTTGACGAGTGATCAGCATGTGAAAGCTGTTAGAACCTAAATCGATCACCGCATATAGAGGTGTTGAGCGCTCTGCATGGGTGACCGTCATTTTTTTCTTAATGCCTACGTTGGCGGTTTCCGCCTGTTCTACCACGATTTTGTCCACCTGTATTAGGCTTATGGCGACGTTGTGGCGGTCTCGGAGTTGGTAAATCTTTTAGTAATGCATCGTGATCATATTTACTTACCGGTAGCGAATGCTCAATATAGGTTTCGATAGCAGGTAAATTGAAAACATAACCTTCACAAGCAAAACTAATTGCATGTCCGGTCGCTCCAGCACGGCCGGTTCTGCCGATGCGGTGCACGTAATCTTCACAGTCGTCAGGTAAGTCGTAGTTAAATACGTGGCTTACGCTCGGAATATGCAAGCCACGAGCGGCAACATCGGTAGCAACTAATACATCTAACTGTCCGGCAGAAAACTGCTCAAGAATTTTTAAACGTTTCTTTTGCGGTACATCGCCAGTTAATAAACCTACGCGAATCTTGTCTATAGCTAAATGCGAAAAAACTTTTTCACAAACATGTTTAGTATTGGCAAAAATAATGGCTTTTTCTGGCCAGTCTTCTTCAACCAAACTTTGTAACAACGCCATTTTATCTTCGTTTGAAGGATAAAATAATTCTTCTGTAATACGGACATTCGTTTTTTGATCTGGTGCAATTTCAACACTTTCTGGGTCATTCATGTGTTCAAAAGCAAGCTCTTTAACACGGAATGATAATGTCGCTGAAAATAACATGCTTAATCGTGCTGTAGCAGCAGGCATGCGCTCGAACATATAACGGATGTCTTTAATGAAGCCTAAATCGAACATGCGATCAGCTTCATCAAGTACAACAGCTTCAATATTATTTAAGTTGTAGATACCTTGTTTCATGTAATCTAATAAGCGACCACAAGTGCCAATAAGAATATCAACACCAGCTTCTAATTCTAAACGTTGGCTTTCATAGCCTTCGCCACCATAAACTACGCCTAAGCGTAAGCCTGTGCTTTTTGCCATTTCAATGGCGTCACGATGAATTTGTACTGCTAATTCTCGTGTTGGAGCCATAATCAGTGCGCGCGGCTGGTTATGCTTTGGCGCTGGCTTTTGTAATAGGTGGTGAAAGGTTGCGGCTAAAAAGGCAATAGTTTTACCTTCGCCTGTTTGAGCCTGACCTGCAATATCAGTACCTTTCAATAAAATGGGCAAAGATTGCTCTTGAATTGAGGTGCAATACTCAAAACCCATAGCGTTAAGACCTGCGACAACTTTTGTGTCGAGGTTAAGTTCAGAGAACTTAGTTTCAGTTAAGTGTGTTTTTTTCATGCGCACAGCTTAACAGGTTATATAACTAATAAAAATGGAATTGGCTAATTGCATTAATAAATACTTTATTGAATGCATAAATAGCGAACCGTTATAAGATCAAAGTTGGTAATTAATAATGATAGCGTTATAATCGTCATCAATTGGCGAAATGCCACCATTAACGGAGATAGAAATGAGCGATAAAATTGTTCAGTTAACAGACGACAGTTTTGACACTGACGTAATTGCCGCCTCAGGCCTTGTATTAGTTGATTTTTGGGCTGAATGGTGTGGTCCTTGTAAAATGATTGCACCTTTATTAAATGATGTTGCTGAAGAATATGCAGGGAAATTAACTGTTGGTAAATTAAACATTGACCAAAATTCAGTTACGCCACCTAAATTCGGTATTCGTGGCATTCCTACTTTATTATTATTTAAAGATGGTGCAGTCGCAGATACTAAAGTTGGCGCATTATCGAAAACTCAATTAAAAGAGTTTATTGATAACAACTTATAAGTTATTAAAAAAAGGTTCGTATTTACGAACCTTTTTTATGCTTATGGTTAAATAAAGAACAAAGAAAGCTATAGATCAAAGTTTGATCCTTTACCTAATTAAATTTTAGTGCTAAGTTTAGCTTTCAAAGTAAAGACATTTCAAAAATTAAACTCCAACTCAATAATGCCAACAGGCAAAACACTTCAAGAACCCCCACTATGAATCTGATCGAACTTAAAGAAAAATCTATTAGCGAACTTATTGCTCTCGCTGCGTCTATGAAGCTTGATAACTTAGGCAGAAACCGTAAACAAGACATTATTTTTGCCATATTAAATGCCCACGCAGAAGGTAATAATGACATTTTTGGTGGCGGTGTTTTAGAAATATTACAAGATGGTTTTGGTTTCTTACGTTCTTCTGATTCATCATACTTAGCGGGGCCTGATGATATTTATGTGTCACCAAGTCAAATTCGCCGTTTTAGTATGCGTACGGGTGACACTATTCATGGAAAAATTCGTCCACCTAAAAAAGGTGAGCGTTATTTTGCATTATTGAAAGTTGCCGAAGTTAACTTTGACAAGCCAGAAAATGTTCGCAATAAAATATTATTTGAAAACCTAACGCCTATTCATCCAGACCAACGTTTAACAATGGAACGTGGTAATGGTTCAACTGAAGATATTACTGCTCGTGTTTTAGACTTAGCTTCACCAATTGGTAAAGGACAGCGTGGTTTAATCGTTGCTCCACCAAAAGCGGGTAAAACATTATTGCTGCAAAACATTGCACAAAGTATTGCTCATAATCATCCTGAAGCTGAATTGATGGTACTACTTATCGATGAGCGTCCGGAAGAAGTTACAGAAATGCAGCGCTTAGTAAAAGGTGAAGTTATTGCATCAACATTTGATGAACCAGCTAATCGTCATGTACAAGTGGCAGAAATGGTTATCGAAAAAGCTAAACGCTTAGTTGAACACAAAAAAGATGTGGTTATTTTATTAGATTCAATAACTCGCTTAGCTCGAGCATATAATACGGTTATCCCTTCTTCTGGTAAGATTCTTACTGGTGGTGTTGATGCAAACGCTTTACACCGTCCAAAGCGCTTTTTTGGTGCTGCACGTAATATCGAACACGGTGGTAGCTTAACTATTATTGCTACAGCCTTAGTTGAAACTGGTTCTAAAATGGACGAAGTTATTTACGAAGAATTTAAAGGTACCGGTAATATGGAATTACACCTTTCTCGTAAAGTGTCTGAAAAACGTGTTTTCCCTGCAATTAATATCAACCGAAGTGGTACGCGTCGCGAAGAACTTATTACCAAAACTGATGAATTACAAAAAATGTGGGTTTTACGTAAAGTTGTTCATGAAATGGATGAAGTTGGCGCGATTGAATTCCTTATTGATAAATTAGCGATGACTAAAACTAATAATGAATTTTTTGATTCTATGAAACGTAAATAGTTTATTGGTCGCATATTCACTCCTGTGTGATTGCGACATACAGTAGACTCTGTAGATAACGCCAGCGTTAGTAATAACTGCTGGCGTTTTTGTTCGAAAACTCACAAGATTATTAAGCTAGCAAGTGATCAACATTTATGAAATATAGTGATTTAAGAGATTTTATAAAGCAGTTAGAAAAAATAGGGCAACTTAAAAGAATTTCTCAACCTATTTCTACTGACTTAACCATGACTGAAATCAGCGATCGTACGCTTCGTGCCGAAGGTCCTGCATTGTTATTTGAAAACCCAACGGACAAAGAAGGTATACCACATGGTATGCCGGTACTAACCAACTTATTTGGAACACCCGATCGTGTTGCATTAGCTATGGGTCAAAAAAATGTTCATGCATTGCGAGATGTAGGTAAGTTATTGGCCATGTTAAAAGAGCCAGAGCCACCTAAAGGCTTTCGTGATGCGTTAAGTAAAATACCAGTATACAAACAAGTATTAAATATGCCGGTAAAAGTAATTAAAAAACCACTTTGTCAGCAAGAAATTATTTCTGGTGATGACGTAGATTTAACTAAATTACCCATTCAAAAGTGTTGGCCTGGCGATGTCGCGCCATTAATTACTTGGGGGCTAACAGTAACTCGTGGCCCTCATAAAGAACGTCAAAATTTAGGCATTTATCGCCAACAATTGATCAGCAAAAATAAAATTATTATGCGTTGGTTATCACATCGTGGTGGCGCGTTGGACTTTCAAGAATTTAAACAAACAAATCCTGGAGAAAAATACCCTGTTTCTGTTGCTTTAGGTGCTGATCCTGCGACTATTTTAGGTGCGGTAACACCAGTACCCGATACGCTATCAGAATATGCATTTGCCGGTTTATTACGTGGGGCGAAAACAGAAGTTGCAAAGTGTATTAGCAATGATTTAGAAGTGCCTGCCACAGCTGAAATAATTCTTGAAGGCTATTTAGATCCTAACGAAGTCGCTCCAGAAGGACCATATGGCGATCATACTGGTTATTACAATGAAGTAGATAATTTCCCTGTAATGACCGTGACTCACATTACTCATCGCAAAGATCCTATTTATCACAGTACATATACTGGACGTCCACCTGATGAGCCCGCTATTTTAGGTGTGGCCTTAAATGAAGTATTTGTACCTATATTGCAGAAACAATTTCCTGAAATTCAGGACTTCTACTTACCACCTGAAGGCTGTTCATATCGGTTAGCTGTTGTAACGATTAAAAAGCAATATGCTGGGCATGCAAAACGGGTAATGATGGGCGTTTGGTCGTTTCTCCGTCAGTTCATGTATACTAAGTTTGTTATTGTTTGCGATGATGATGTTAACGCGCGAGATTGGAAAGATGTTATTTGGGCTATGACCACACGTATGGATCCTAGTCGAGATACCGTCTTAATGGAAAATACACCTATAGACTATTTAGACTTCGCATCACCTGTTTCCGGACTTGGCTCTAAAATGGGCATGGATGCAACAAATAAATGGCCAGGTGAGACAGATCGCGAATGGGGTGAACCTATTGTGATGACCGAAGAGATTAAAACGGATGTTGATAAAATATGGGATGACCTCAATATTTTTTCAGCACAGGAAGAGAAGTAGACGTTATCAAAACGTAACGTTTAATAGATTAGGTATAAACCGTTTAATGCTAACAAACGGGTAAAGAATAAAGGCTTAAAGAAATGAATAAAATTAACTGTCAGGTAGAGTCGTTAACATCGTTAACGAAGTTTGTTTATAAAGTGCTATTGAAACCAGATAAGCAAGTAGATTTTGAAGCAGGACAATACTTAAACTTTGTCATGAGTGAAGACGATAAACGCCCCTTTTCAATTGCTAGTGCGCCAGGAGCAGAGACTATTGAACTGCAAATAGGTGCGTTTGGAGCTGACAGCTACCCAATGCAAGTTATCGAACACATTAAAGAAAATAGTACAGTAACTATTGAAATGCCATTAGGTAATGCACAGCTTCGTACAGCAAGCAAACGTCCATTATTATTATTGGCTGGCGGTACTGGGTTTTCCTATATTAAGTCTATGTACGAACTTTTAGCGGCACAAAAATCTTCACGAAAAGTCGTCGTGTACTGGGGATTACGTGAGCCAAGTGCTTGTTATGAATTAGATAAAGCCACTGAAATTATCAACAGTTTAGATAATGGCGAGTTTCACCCTGTAGTGGAAACGCCACATGACGACTGGCAAGGTCAAGTTGGTATGGTTCACCAAGTCGTAATGAAAGATATTAAAAATTTAGCTGATTACGATATATATCTGGCTGGTCGTTTCGATATGGTCGGTGCAGTACGTACAGACTTTTTAAAACAAGGGGCGTTAGTCGAACATATGTTTGCAGATGCTTTTGCATTCATCTAGATAATAACTGAAAGACTTGAGACAACTGTGTCTTTCGAGTATTAATAGATGACATTGCAGTTAAATAATAAGCCATCAATCTGATGGCTTTTTTAATAAAGGGTAAAACAATGAGTAAAAATAAAAAAAACGCATCGTCTAAAAGTGCGAAAACTAGCGAGTTAGGTCGAGGAGTCATCAAAGATAACTTTTTAGCGGCACTTGTTACTTCAAAAGTTTATAAGCTACAAGTTGTGAAAGCGAAAAAAGGTAAAGGATCTTTTAAACGTAATAACAAACATCAAGGTCAAGAACCTTATTTAATAGCCGCTTAATATCTAAGTTATTATTAAATAAAGTTTTTGTAATGTTCGGTGTTAGCGTTTAACTACATTGTTGAAAAGACTAAGGAAAGTATTTATATGATTATTGTTTATGGCATTAAAGAAAATCTAAATCCAATGAAAGCCAAACTATCGGATGCCATTCATCGGGCAATGCACTCTGTTTTAGGCATGCCAGAAGACAAAAGAGCTCACCGTTTTATTCCCATGGATAAAGCTGATTTTTATTATCCAGATGGGCGTTCTGACAATTACACTGTTATCGAAATTAATATGATGGCAGGTCGAAAAATATCAACGAAAAAAGCCTTAATACAATGCATATTTCAAGAGTTAGAAACAAGCGTAAAACTATTACCTATTGATGTAGAGATTACCATTAAAGAGCAACCGGCGCATTGCTGGGGATTTCGTGGTATTACTGGTGATGAAGTTGCTGATTTAAAATATAAGGTAAATGTATAACTCTTGTTATCCACTCGTCGTAACTTGACCCATTATAAAATTATATCAACGCAGTAACTTTCGAATTACTGCGCATAGAATCATTTTCTATTTGTTTAATATGCTTTGTGGGCTGGCGATAAATAGTTGATAAGGTAATGGCTCGGTCAATAAGCTTTCATCGACGTTAAATTCAACAAAGCCACTTTTAGTAAAAAAGCTAGCGAGCTCATCGCTGTTAAGTTTTTTATTCTGTATATCAGCCGCATGATAATAGGCCTTATTATCATCATCTTCACACTCATCAGCATCGACAAAAAGATCCATAGGCATGCTCAAGACCGTAATTGATTGTACTTTCGCGTGATGTTTTACAATTTCTTTTAGTAAATACTGCCCCACTGCTTGTTTACGAAACTCAGGTAGTACGCTGATTGCTTCAAGTAAAATATGGCTTTTAGCTTTTTTATTATCTGGAGTAATGCTCAACTGCTCGCATAAGTTTGCATTAAGGTTTTGACCTTTAAAATAAAGGTTTAAAGGAATTTCCCAATCAGTACTTTCATCTGCTAATAAAGCGTAAGAGCCTAAAGCATCACGATGCTTGTTAATGGTGATTAGCTCAATTTCGGCTTTAGCTATAATAACGCCTTGCTCGTTACTAACATTAATTTCTTGGCAAAGTTGCCAGTCAAAGCTGCTGGCGATTTCTGGCTTTTTAAAGTCGATAGTTAAGTTCATTGTTCTTTATTTCCGTTACTGGTCTTGAGAAGTGGTTTTATGTTGGTAGTTGTTTGAGCCACCATTTTATTCAATACTTGATTAGCTTTTTGATATTGACCTTGCTGTTCTAATACATAGGCAAAGGTTTTTAAGTCGGTAGTGTCGTATTGCACGCCATCTAAATTAACTAAACTATTAAAGGCTTTTTCAGCCATAGAAAATTGTTGAGCTTGTGCGGCAAGATTAGCTAAACAACTAAGCCATTTGCCACTATGTTGATCGTGATGAAGATGCTTTTGTACGACGTTAATTAATTCATCTGCTGAAGCAATAGGTAATTGACGAATATTTTGTAAAAAATGTAGGTCTGCTCCCTTTTTAACAACGGGTAGTAAAATGTTACTTAAAGGTTCAGAAATATTGTTCTCAGCTAATACTTGGCAATAAGCGAAGAGTATCGCTTCGCGCTGTTTTAATTTACGTGATAACTTTTGCCATACTTGTGTGAGAGCTTCGGTACTTTCTTTACGTATTGTTTCGTTGAACGCGCCATAGAAAGCGCTAGCTTCCCATTGTGACACTCTATTGTCGCTTATAGTTTTTTGTTTACGCGCTGCAATGAGCTGCTCCACCACGTAATCAAAGCGTCTCTCATGCAAGCTTAATTCAATTTCGAGGCTTAACAGGCGAGCATCATGACCAATATGTTTATGGTGCTCGTCAATAATGGTTCGCGCTTGTGCAAAGTCATCCTGTAATATCAGTAATTTGATAGTGACTAAAATCGATTCTAATCCTGACGATTTAACCGTATGATCTTCTTTAGCCAATAAAGCTAAATAATGGTTGGTATTAGAACGTAATGACTGCTTCGAAGATGCTGCCGCTGCCATTAAGTAAGCGGTACGGGGAAACTTTGATGGCTCAGCCGCTTTCGCTAATAAATGCTCGGCTTGCTGATGATCACCAAGAATAAAGGCAGCAATACCACGATTAAGATCTTTTAAGCCGCGACGCTGGTTAGCGAAGGCTATTTTATTCCAGCCGTTAAACCCTAGGCGCAAACTGCCACGAACAAATTTTAGTAACAAGATTAGTACAAAAAATAATACCGTAAGCATAATACAGGCGCTAACTACCGTTAATTCTATAATTAAATCACCCATCGAAATTAAAATGTAACCTTTTTCGCTTATCAATGCAGGGCTAACAGCAATAACGACAAAAGTGATTAATATCAAAAAAAGCCATAATATTATTCGTTTCATTATACTGCCTCACTTGAACTTTTAAGCTTTTCATTAAGTTCCATTTGAGCTTCATCAACAGTAGGCTCTTCTGTGTGAGTTTCTTGTTGTAAATTTTCAATCATTGGCTTCAAAGGTTTATCTTCGAGCGCTTTACGAATAGCGTTGAGAGATGAAAGTGTTGATGGGTAATCGTAACTTACCATTTCACTTTTTAATTTTTTAATACTTTGATAGAAATTTTTATTTTCTACCGCAGTCATATCAAAATATTGTTCTAGCCAAAGTTGTATGTCATCTAAGTTTTGATTGTAAAGTTTTTGCTTTTGTTCACTGGCTGACCATTGTACTAATTGTAACTTAAGACTTAAGTTTTCACGCAAATTTTGTTGGTATTGCGGTGATAACAAAGGTTCTTCTTTCCCGTCTCTCTTTTTTATAGTAATAAAACTATCAGAAAAATATTGCCATGTTTTAGCTATATTCTCTTTCCAATCGGATATGTCTTCTGATAGATTTAATTCGACTTGCGTTACGAAGTTTTTAGGTATTAACTCTAATTTTACCGGAAGGTTTTTAAGTTGTTTATTCAATGCCATAAGCGTTAAAATTGTATCTTCGTTATCTATTTGTGGCATTAACCTTAACAGTTCAATATCATCACGAATTAGCTGACGAATGGGTAAAACTTCTGGGCTTTTTAGTTCTTTCAAGCGCATATCTGCATCTTGTAATAAAGCAATTGCCGAGCGAGTATCATGCTCTAACCATACTGTTCGTGTTGCAATCCGGATCAGATACTCTGCTTCATGGAGTAACCAATCGCTTGGTTGATTTTGTGATAAGCGCTCAACAACTTTCTCTAGTTGGCTAATTTTAATTTGGCTATCTCTGCTTATTTTCGCAATATCCTTGGTTAACTGAGCTGAAAATGTCGCTTTTTGTTGGTCGAGTAATTGTTTTACTTGTAGTTCACTACTGGCCAAGCTTTGCTGAGTTTGCTGTAAAATAGCTTGTTTAGTTACGGCTTGTTGTTGCATATTCCAATAAAAAAGCCCACCAACGCCAGAACTTGCTGCTAATGCAATAATTAATGAAAGCACAGCGGTTTTAGATAACTTTTGCTTGTTGGTATTACTATTGTCTTTCGCTAAAGTGGGGGGCATTGTTTCTGGCGTTTTCATGGTTGTTTTTTTCTCATTAGCTGTCGATGTAGTTTTGTTTTTTTTCGGCTGTTTATTTTCATGACCTGAAGATACTTCAGATGGTAATGTCATTGAAATAGAAGTGGAAAATCCCTGCTCTGACTTTTCTTCAGTGTTTGTTTTATCTGAAGTTTTTGGCTTGTTTAGCTTTGTATCAGTCATTATGTTTTCCATATGAAGTTATTGCACTTAGCATGGCTTGGTCATTGGCACCGTTAGCATTAATGATATTTTTTAACCCTAACCTTTTTGCTCGTTCAGCAATCCGACTACTGGCAACTACCCATAAACAAGTTGTTTGCCAGTAACTATCTGAATTCTTTATTAACTGCACTATGCTGTCTAGTAAAGCGTTACTGGTAATAACAATACAATTTATCTGCTTATTATGCCATTGCAGAACATGATTTTGTGACAGAGGTAGCCACACTTTTTTGTAACTTTCTAAGTAATGAATGTTCGAACCACGTAGGCTTAGTTGCTGGGCAAGATGTTCTCGACCGCCATCACCACGCACAATAATAATTGTTTGGTCTTTTATATTTTTTTCACTTAAAACATTAAGCGTCAATAAGCCCTCACTGGTGTGAAGCTCGGGAGAAATAGCGTTAATCCCAAGATGCTTAAGAGCTGCTTTGGTAGCATCTCCTACTGCAATAATACATTTTTGCTGCCAGCGAGAAAAACTAAAAGCTTGATGAGCAAATTCTACAGCGGCAACACTGACGAAAATGATAATCGCCTGCGGAGTTTGTTCAATAAGCTTTTGAGTAGTATCTTTAGTTGCTAAAGAACGATATTCGAAAAAAGGCTGGCACAGAGCGTTGATGCCGATACCTTCTAACTGTTGTGCTAAAACACGCCCTGCTTTTTCAGGACGTGTGATCAATACCTGCTTCTTACTGCTCGGCATATACCTGACGCAATATTTTATCCGCACCCTTTTCAAGTAATTGGTCAGCAAGTTTGTTGCCTAATAATTCAGCATTTTCGCTAGTACCAGTAATTTCACTTGTGAGTATTTCACTGCCGTCAGTTGCACCAACTAAACCGCGTAAAAATACCTCGCCATTTTCTTTAATTACAGCGTAGCTTCCAATGGGAACCTGACAGCCGCCTTCTAAAGCACGATTCATCGCACGTTCTGCCAATACGCGAATACGCGTAGTTTCACAGGCCAAAGGTGCTAACAACGTTTTAAGTACTTCGTCTGTACTTCTGCATTCTATGCCAACAGCACCTTGTCCATTTGCTGGTAACATGACTTCTGGTTCAATAAACTCTTGAATACGGTCAGGCATTTCTAAACGAATAAGGCCAGCTGCTGCTAAAATAATGGCATCATATTCGCCATTATCTAATTTTTTCAAACGGGTATTTACGTTACCGCGTAAATCACGTATCTCTAAATCTGGGCGCAAGGCTTTAATTTGACACTGACGACGCAAACTTGAGGTGCCTACAACTGCACCTTTTGGTAGTTCAGAGAAGCCTTTAACGGTATTAGAAACAAAAGCATCACGAGGATCTTCACGAGGACAAATGACTTCTAACCCTAAACCTTCTGGAAACTCTACAGGTACGTCTTTCATTGAATGAACAGCGATATCAGCGCGTCCTTCTAGCATAGCTACTTCAAGCTCTTTAACAAATAATCCTTTACCGCCCACTTTAGCTAATGGCGTATCTAAAATAATATCGCCTTTGGTTGTCATTGGCACAAGCTCAACATTAATGCCTGGGTGAAAATGCTCTAATTGTGCTTTTACATATTCGGCTTGCCATAAAGCGAGTGCGCTTTTACGAGTGGCGATACGTACAGTTTCTGTGCTCATTGAAATTATCCTGCGCTGATGGTTATATCGGTTTCGGCTTGAATACTAATAGCGGTTGATAAAAACTGCCAAAGTTCGCCGCCACCGCGTTTATCTGTCCATTGACCATTCTCACACTGAAAATGATGGCCGTTAAATTTAGTCGCTACCCAGATTTCATGTAGAGGTGCTTGTTTATTAATGATGACTTTGCTGCCGTTTTTAAAGGTCAGGGTTAACATGCCGCCAACACCTTCGAAATCTATGTCGGTACCACAATCTTCAACGGCTTCTTCTATTTGAAGGATGATCTCATCGGCAAGTAAATTATATTGGCTGTCGTTCATTAATGCTTCCTTTTCTAGTGCAATGAAATTTATTCATCTTTGCTAGCTATTTGTTGGTCATGAGATTATAAAACGTCTATCATGAGAAAAAAATCGAATAAATCAAGTATGCGTAAACAAAATTCAATTATCTTAGCGTGTTTTATTATACCAGTGCTTTTAAGTGGATGTGGAATTAAAGGCCCACTTACTCAAAAACCAGCTGAAGAGAAAACACAAAAGCAAAAAAATAACGCTGAAATAGAGCAAAACACAGACTCGTCAACTAAACAGCCGCAGGAAAACTAATACGTGGATTTTTTCAACTATAAAAATGCTTCACTTTATGCGGAAGACTGTGCAGTAACCTCACTTGCTGAGCAACACGGTACGCCACTTTATGTTTATTCTCGTGCGACTATTGAACGTCATTGGCATGCCTTTGATCAAGCCGCGGGTGATAAACCCCACTTGGTTTGTTATGCGGTAAAAGCCAACAGCAATATTGCGGTGTTAAACGTGATGGCACGTTTAGGTAGTGGCTTTGATATTGTTTCACAAGGTGAATTAGCGCGCGTATTAGAAGCGGGTGGCGATGCGAATAAAGTGGTATTTTCGGGTGTTGGTAAAAAATCCGCTGAAATTGCTTACGCTTTGGAAAAGGGGATTTATTGTTTTAATGTTGAGTCAGCGGCTGAGTTAACCCGCATTCAGCAAGTAGCAGAAAAAATGCAGATGACAGCACCAATTTCTCTGCGGGTAAACCCTGATGTAGATGCCGGTACACACCCATATATTTCAACGGGATTAAAAGAGAATAAATTCGGTATTAGCATTGATGATGCTTATGAGTTGTATCAACATGCTAGCCAATTATCACATATTTCAGTACAAGGCATAGATTGCCATATTGGCTCACAGTTAACCGAAGTTACTCCTTTTTTAGATGCTCTTGATCGTGTATTAGCGCTAGTTGATCGCCTAGCTGAAAGAAATATTCATCTATCTCATATTGATGTTGGTGGTGGTTTAGGCGTTTGTTATAAAGATGAACAACCTCCTCATCCTAACGAATATGCAAAAGCAATTGCAGACAAATTAGCCGATCGCGAAATCACCTTAATTTATGAACCGGGCCGTGCCATTATGGCTAATGCTGGTATATTGGTGACCGAGGTTGAATTTTTAAAAACCAATCAAGAACGACATTTTGCAATTGTTGATGCTGCGATGAATGATTTAATTCGTCCTTCTCTTTATCAAGCGTGGCAAGCTATTATCGAAGTTGAGCAAACCAATGCCGTAGCAAAGAAAAGCTACGATATTGTTGGTCCTATTTGTGAAACTGGCGATTTCCTTGGTAAAGCTCGAGAGCTTAGTATCAATGAAGGTGACTTACTTGCTATTCGTTCCTCTGGCGCTTACGGATTTACCATGAGCTCTAATTATAATAGTCGTCCAAAAGCCGCAGAAGTTATGGTTGATGAAGATACGAATTATTTAATCCGTGCTCGTGAAACTTTAGAGCAGTTGTGGCAAGGTGAGTCTTTGTTGCCAAAGTAAATATAAAAATTGAATATGGGTAGTAAATGTTAGTTAATTTTTCAAAAATGCACGGTTTAGGCAATGATTTTTTAGTACTAGATAATGTGACTGAAAATGTTTATTTGTCGAATGAGCAAATAAAGCAATTAGCGGATCGAAATTTTGGTGTCGGCTTCGACCAAGTATTAATTGTTGAGCCACCCTACGACCCAGATTTAGATTTTCATTATCGTATTTTCAATGCTGACGGTAGTGAAGTAGGACAATGTGGCAATGGTGCACGTTGTTTTGCTAAGTTTGTGCGTTTAAAAGGTTTAACCAATAAAAATAAAATTAAAGTGTCAACGCAATCAGGAAAAATGACATTATTTGTTGAACGAGATGGCACCGTTTCTGTAAATATGCCAACGCCAAAATTTGAGCCAAACCAAATTCCGTTTACAGCCCAGAAAGTAGAAGGTACATATATTTTACGTAGTGATGACGAAACCGTGTTATGTGGTGCCGTATCATTAGGTAACCCACATTGCGTACTTACTGTAGATTCTATTGTCGATGCCCCTGTTGCTAAATTAGGTAAAGCTTTATCGCACCATGAAAGGTTTCCTCAGCAAGCGAATGTTGGTTTTATGGAGATCGTCTCCCCTGACTATATTAAATTACGTGTTTATGAACGTGGAGCCGCTGAAACTTTAGCTTGTGGTAGCGGTGCATGTGCTGCCGTTGTTATTGGGCAAGTCCAAAATAAATTAGGACGTAATGTGACGGTAGAGCTACCTGGTGGCAAATTGAAAATATATTGGAAAGGCCCAGGGAATTCGGTAAAAATGACAGGGCCAGCGGTGCATGTATTTGATGGGCAAATACATTTATAATAGCTATTACTCATAAACTGAGTATAAATGCAGTAAGAGTATTACTCTTTTTAATACTAAAGATATAATTTAAGAAGTAGAGAAATAAATTGAGCGATTCAAATCCAATACAGTTAGACGAATTAAAACTAACTGACGATGTAGTTATCGATTTTCTTCATGATAACCCTGATTTTTTTAACCGTAACCCTGAGTTGATCAGCAGTTTACGTTTAGCAGATCAAAATCGTGGCACTGTGTCTTTAGTTGAAAGGCAGCAGAGCCAACAACGGCAAAAAATTCATAACCTAGAAGAAGAAATTACTCAGTTGATGGCAATAGCTAATCAGAATGAGCAACTTTTTGCTTTATATAGTGATCTTTATTTACGTTTACTCGATTGCGATTCTGCTAGTGAATTACTTGATTGTTTGTATCGAGCGACTACTGAGTTATTGTCTTTATCAGGTTTAAAGGTTTGGCTAAAAAATGGTACATCCGTTGAGCATTCGAGCATCGTTAAGAATGACTGTGCAGGTTTGATGCATAACAGATTAGCGAAAGAAGACTATTATTTTGGACGTTTACAAAAAAGTGAACAAGATTTAATTTTTTCTCAAACTCAAGAAGGATCAGTGGTACTTATTAAACTGAACCATGTTGATGACGAAATAGGTTTTTTAGCGATTAGCAGTGCTGACGCCGACCACTTTGATCCACGAATGGATACCCTGTTATTAAGTCAGTTTAGAAAGCTTGTTGCTAAGTTACTTTTTCAACAATTGTGTAAATAATTTAACTGATGAAATTCTATCGTCGTTTAACGCCTTTTAAAGCTATTAGCTTTGATCTTGACGATACTCTGTATAGTAATTCACCCGTGATGATAGCAACTGATGCAAAGATGGTTGCTTACTTTTCTGAATTTTTTTCATTGCAACCATCATTGGCTTATTTGCCAAAAGATACGGTGTTCGATCACCAATTTTGGTGGCCATATCGTCAACAAGCACTAAAGATAAACCCAAAGTTAATTCATCATGTTGGTGATGCACGCTTGGTTACTTATACTCTAGGAATGAAGTCATTAGGACTAAAGGACAGTGTCGCTGAACAGGCTGCCCAAAAAGCGTTATACTATTTTTTACAACAACGTAGTGACTTTGATGTTCCTCAAGCTGTACATCAATTACTAAAATCGTTACAGCAGAAATTTCCTTTGGTTGCTATAAGTAATGGTAATGTTGATACTGAGAAAGTAGGCCTTTCAAAGTATTTTCAATATCGTTTTCATGCCGGTGATACTTATACGCAAGCAAATGGTGAATCAATACAGTTACGACAAAAGCCACATGCAGATATGTTTAGAGTTGCTTGCGATAAATTGGCAATAACAACGGAACAATTATTACATATTGGTGACTGTGGTCGTGCTGATATTCAAGGCGCGATAAGTGCCGGATGTCAAACCGCATGGCTTTCTTGCTATGATGTAGGTAAACCACTTACCGTTTTGCCTAATATTGAATTATCTGATATTAACGAACTAGACCACTTGTTATAATTTACCTATATTTTACTTTCAACTTTTCTAAGGCTATTTTTCCGCTATGGACGTTTCAGAACTACTCGATTCTCTCAATGAAAAACAACGTGATGTTGTTGCCGCCCCTTTGCAAAATATGTTGGTTTTAGCTGGCGCTGGTAGTGGTAAAACGAGAGTTCTAGTGCAACGTATTGCCTGGTTAATGCAGGTAGAGAATGCTTCATCTCACAGTATTTTAGCTGTTACCTTTACGAATAAAGCGGCTGCAGAAATGCGCGTGCGCGTTGAGCAAACCGTTGAGGGTAATGTCCATGGCATGTGGATAGGAACCTTCCATGGTCTCGCTCATCGCTTATTACGTATGCATTTTCAAGAGGCGAAGTTACCGCAAAATTTTCAAGTACTTGATTCTGATGATCAGTTGCGCTTAATTAAGCGTATTGTACGTTCATTGGGGATTGATGAAAAACGTTGGCCGCCAAAACAAATGCAATGGTATATCAATGGCAAAAAAGATGAGGGTATTCGCCCGCAACATATTGAAGTTTATGACGACCCAACCGAACAAACCTTTGTTAAGGTTTATCAAGGATATCAAGAAGCGTGTGATCGAGCCGGTTTAGTTGATTTTGCTGAATTACTATTACGTGCCCATGAACTTTGGTTAAATAATCCGATATTACTTGCTCATTATCAGCAAAGGTTTAAGCATATTTTGGTCGATGAATTTCAAGATACCAATGCGATTCAATATGCTTGGTTAAATATTTTGGGTAAAGCATCAAGTAAAGTCATGATTGTCGGTGATGATGATCAGTCTATTTACGGTTGGCGTGGTGCAAAAATTGAAAATATTCAACGCTTTTTAAATGAGTTTGATAACCCACAAACTATACGTTTAGAGCAAAATTATCGCTCAACCGCTAACATACTTAATGCCGCCAATAAGTTGATTGCAAATAATAATAATCGCTTAGGAAAAAAGTTATGGACAGAAGATGAAGCCGGCGAGAAAATATCTATTTACACCGCATTCAATGAAATTGATGAAGCACGCTTTATTGCTGGCCGAATTACTGATTGGCGTAAAGAAGGCAGTTTAGATGACGTTGCTATCTTATATCGTAGTAACGCACAATCTCGCTTACTTGAAGAAGCTCTATTGCAAAGTCGTTTACCTTATCGAATATATGGTGGACAACGCTTCTTCGAACGTTTAGAAATTAAAGATGCTCTTGCTTATCTGCGTTTGTTAAATAATCGTGATGACGATGCCGCTTTTGAACGTATCATCAATACACCAACTCGTGGTATTGGTAATACTAGTCTTTCATTGATACGTGACGCTGCTCGTAGTTTAGAAATGACACTGTGGCAAGCTTGCCAGTTTATGTTAGAAAATAATGAGCTGAAAGGCCGTAGTGCTAAAGTTATTCAAAACTTTGTCAATATCATAGATCAAATGGAAGATGACTCTAGTCACTTAGATTTAGACCAACAAGCCAATTTTGTTATTCAACACAGTGGCTTAAAAGCTATGTATCAAGCTGAAAAAGGTGAACGTGCTGAAGCAAGAATAGAAAACTTAAATGAACTCGTTACTGCCTGTCAAACATTTGAAGTCGACCCTGAGCTTATCGAAGAGCAAACTAAGCTAACGTCATTCTTAACACATGCTGCACTTGAGGCGGGAGAATCGCAAGCGGATGATCATGAACCTGCAGTGCAGTTGATGACAATGCATTCTGCAAAAGGTTTGGAGTTTCCGCTCGTTTTTATCGCCGGTTTGGAAGAAGGCATGTTTCCATCACAGAAGTCTGTAGAGGAGATCGGCCGTTTAGAAGAAGAGCGTCGTTTATGTTATGTTGGCATGACACGCGCGATGAATAAGCTATACTTGTGTCATGCAGAAAGTCGTCGCCTTTATGGCCAAGAAAAAAACCATAAAGCTAGCCGATTTTTACGTGAATTGCCATCTGAATGCACTGAAGAAATTCGTTTACAGAACCAAGTAAGTCGTCCCTCAACTAAGGGAAAGTTTTCTTCAACGTTTACCTTGGATACTTTTGAAAATAGCGGATTTAGCCTAGGTCAATCAGTGGTGCATGCTAAGTTTGGCGAAGGTGTGGTATTGAACTACGAAGGCTCTGGAGCTCAGAGTCGTATTCAGGTCAATTTTTCCGATGCAGGTAGCAAATGGCTCGTTGTTGCCTATGCTAATTTACAAGCTGTAGTCTAAATATAAATAATAAGGTTAAATTATATGTCAAAGCAATTGCTCGTAGTAGAAGACAGTAAACCGATAGCACGTGTTATTAAGCAAATTGGCGAGGCATTAAATTATCAGGTAACTATTGCCTCTACACTCGCTGAAGTGGAAAACATTTTACAAGGTAATAATGATTTTTTTGCTGCTACTATTGATTACGCCTTACCCGATGCACAAGATGGTGAAGCAATCCCTTGTGTGCTTTCTCATGGTATCGCCAGTGTTGTTATGACAGGTAAAATGGATGAGAGCACTCGGCAAAAAATTCTTGCTCAGCCGGTTGTGGATTACATCCCCAAAGAGAATAGCCAAGCATTTCTTTATTTAAAACGTATTTTACATTGGCAGATAACAAACTCTAGCACAGGTATACTTGTCGTTGATGACTCTTCCGCAGCACGAAATTATGTTTCTCAGTTATTAAAGCGTCGAAACTTTAGTGTTTATCTAGCGAATGACGGTGTACAAGCCCTTGAACGTTTGAAGCAACACAAAGATATTAAGCTAGTGATCACCGATTTAGAAATGCCGAACATGGATGGTATTGAATTAACCAATGAAATTCGTAAGGTTTATAGTCGTGACCAATTGTCGATTATTGGTATTTCTGGTGCAGATAACGGTATGCACTCTGCACGCTTTATCAAAAATGGGGCTGACGACTTTCTACGTAAGCCTTTTTGTCCTGAAGAGTTTTACTGCCGAATTACACAAAATATTGAAAACTTAAATAATATTGCAGAAATTCAAAAAGCCGCGAATACCGACTATTTAACCGATTTGCCAAATAGACGTGCCTTTTTTACTAAAGCAGAGCAGTTGGTTCCTCAATATATTAAAAGAAACATGTCGTACTGTGTTGCGATGCTAGATATTGATTACTTTAAAAAAGTAAATGATACTTATGGACATGAAGCTGGTGACCATGTTTTAAAAGTCTTAACCTTATACATGAGAAAACATCTAGGAACAGGCTTGATCGCCCGGTTAGGAGGTGAAGAATTTGCTGTAGTTTTACATGGTACAGATGAAGATCAGCTATACAATAAACTTGATGATCTTCGAAGAGATATCGCCGTATCACAAGTTTCTTATGAAGAGCATCATATTGTTTTTACGGTGAGTATAGGCATGGTTTGCAATGGTAAAGAGTCACTAGCTAAACAAATGAACCAAGCCGATAGTGCATTGTATAACGCAAAAGAGAATGGCCGTAATCAAGTCATCCTATTTGGTACAGAAGAGTAGAACTTACGCTCAATACAATTGCACCACAACAAAAGCACTTTTACTGTCTCATGTTTTAAGTGCTTTTTTTTGTGAAAAACAGTAAAGTAAATAAAATGTTATAAGAGATGAGGAACACTAAATGATGAAAAAACTAATGCTCGTTAGCAATTTCTTGTTAATGTTGTTTTGTTTTTTTATCTGTACTACTTCCACTTCTCATGCACAGCAATTGACGCGTGATCAAGTTAAAGTCGCATATATTCATAACTTTATTAAGCATGTTAACTGGCCAAACGAGGAAAGTAAGTCTGGCTATATTGTTGGTGTATATGGCGATGAAGCCTTTGCTTTATTACTTAATAAAGTCATGTCACAACGTATTATTAAAAGTAAACCCGTCACTATAAGCATCATAAAAAATATTCAAGAAGCAAGGAATACTGATTTATTATTGGTCGCCACAAAGCGAAATAATGAACTTGCTGAAATTGCTTCTGCTTTACGCAGTAGTGAGACGTTATTGATAACGGATAATAGTGTAGATAAGCACAATGTTATGATTAACATGGTGAATGTTGCAAAAAATGAATCGATTAGCTTTGAAATTAATAAGCCGAATATCTATTTTGAAAATTTAACTATATCTACAGAACTCCTACTATTGGGGGGAACCGAACTTGATGTTGCAACGCTATATCGTGAAACAGAATTAGCAATGCAAGAAATTAAAGAGCGTGAGGTTAGCCTTAATCAAAAGCTTATCGATCAAGAAAAGCAAATATCTTCGACAGAAGAAAAATTAGAAACATTGAATCACAATTTAAAAGTTAGAGAAAAAGTTGCTGATGATAGTCAAGCTGAATTACAGGCATTAAAAGTTGATATTGAACAGCAACAACGTTCGATTAAAGCTAAAGAACAGCAATTAAGTAAAATTGCCACCCAACTTGCCTCGGCCAAAAAAGATTTATCGCATCAACAACGTTCTGTGCTTAATAAAGAAAAAGAAAACCAGTCAATGGCAGAAAAAATATCAACAAATAAAGATATTTTGCAACAACAAGTACAACAAATAAGTCAGCAAGGAGTGCAACTTAGTAAAAAAAATGAAGAGCTAGAAGAGCGAAAAGAGCGTATCAATAAACAAAGGTTCTATCTAGTTTTGATGTCGATATTTATTAGTTTACTGGTGTTAATCTCTGTATTGGTCGTCTTCCTTTTTATTAAAAATAAGCGCACAACGCGAAAGTTAAGTAACACATTAGAAAACTTGCAAAGCATGCAAGAGCAATTAGTTCAATCTGAGAAAATGGCTTCGCTAGGCGCATTAACGGCTGGTGTTGCCCATGAGATAAATACACCATTAGGTATTGCGGTAACGTCAACTAGCTCAGCTTTAGAGAGTACAGATAAAATCCGAGAAAAGTTTGATAGTGGTAACTTAACGCGTTCAGCGATGGCAAGTTATTTTTCTGGGATCGATGAGTCCTCGCGACTGAATACGAATGCGCTGGAACGCGTTATTGAGTTGCTAAACAACTTTAAACAAGTCGCAGCAGATCAAGTAGTAGGTGAAGAGCGGGAAATTGATTTAGTAAATTATATTGAAGAAGTTATGTCGACATTATCTGCTGAAATGAAACGCTTTCGTGTTAGCTACAAATACAGTGGTGAAAGTGAATTTATTATAACCACTATTCCAGGTGCGTTGGCGCAAGTATTAACGAATTTAGTCACAAACGCACTAAAGCACGCTTTTGCAGATAAAACATCGGGTAATATCACTGTAGAGCTATCAAGGTCACAAGATGGAAAGGCCTTAATATCATTTAAAGATGACGGCTGTGGTATGAATCAACATGTGCTAGATAATATTTTTGAACCCTTTTTTACCACTAAGAGAAACTCAGGAGGAACAGGTTTAGGAATGAATATCGTTTATAATATTATAAGTCAGAAGCTACAAGGAACGATAAAAATAAAAAGTGAGCAGGAAAATGGGGCGAGCTTCGATATTACCCTACCTTTACAACTCACTTCTCCATAATTTTATAGGTTTAATGAAAGCTTTTCTTTTTCTCTTCTCGCTTGCAATGAATCAAGACTATAAATAATCAAGGCTAACCAAATGGCTGCAAAGGTAAATAATTTTTCCGTTTGTAATGCTTCTTGATAATAAAAAGTCGCCAAGATAAACATAATACTTGGGCCAATATATTGAAAGAACCCTAAGGTTGATAAGGTCAGTCTTTTAGCCGCTGCAGTAAAACACAATAAAGGTGCTGTAGTAACAACACCAGCAGCCATTAATAATATATTTAAATTCGCACTATTTTCAAACATGTTAGCAGTACTACTATCAATGAATAGTAACCAATAAATTAAGGCTAAAGGTAGCATCATACTTGATTCAATTAACAAACCGACAAATGAATCTAAATGCATCTTTTTACGCAATAAACCGTAAATCCCAAAGGTACCCGCCAATGCCAAAGATATTACTGGTAAGGAACCTAAAGCCACCAGTTGAATTAATACGCCAACCAAAGCTAAAGCCACCGCAAATTTTTGCATTTTTCGTAAACGCTCTCCTAAAAATATGACCCCCAGAGCAACACTAAATAATGGATTAATAAAATAACCTAAACTTGCATCAAGTAAGTGATTATTATTAATTGCCCAAATAAATAAAAACCAATTAACCAGTAGAAAGGAAGCAGACAAAGTAAGTTTAGCGAGAACTTTCGGTTGTTTGAGCGTTTGAATAAGAATTCGCCATTTTTTGCTGAGCACAACAACAATAAGTAATAACAAACTAGACCAAATAATTCTATGAACCATAATTTCATCTGAGCTGATGGTAGAAATTAATTTAAAATAGATAGGAGCTAAGCCCCAAAGTAAATAAGCACTTACGGCGTTAATTACGCCATTACGTTCGTTGTTATTGGTTGATGTCATTATGAGTCAGTAAATGGATTGCATGTAGAAAAAGAGCGCCAATTATAGCACATTCATTTTTAATGCCGCTGATTGAACATTTATATCCTCGTGTATTAAGTCAAATGGTTGTAAACATTTTGAGACTGCTCACTTTAGTGCGTTAACTTACTACATATGTGCCAGTGACAAATAAAATATTGTAGTCTTTTTAAGCATGCTTATAACAACTACAACTTCCATGTAAAATCGAATCTCTGAAGTTTTGCAATACAATTACAGGTAGTTGCTTTTAGTTGTTTATTAAAAGGAATATTGTGAGTCACAAAACGGATTAACTTTTCATTAAATAAGCTAAAATAGTGCTCTCGACTTCGTCTAGATTGAGGTAAAATATCCCCCCCTTTAATATTTTAATAAAGCGTATCCCGTTGCCAATAACTTCCCCTGCAATATCACAACCCCAACTTGAAGATGCGCTTAAGCATAATTTTGGTTATTCGTCGTTTCGTTGTGGTCAACTCGAGATCATTCAACAGTTACTTACCGGGAAAGATAGTTTAGTTTTAATGCCAACAGGTGGCGGGAAGTCAATGTGCTATCAACTCCCTGCTATTCTATTACCTGGGGTGACAATTGTTGTATCACCGTTAATAGCCTTGATGAAAGATCAGGTTGACGGTTTAACAAGACAAGGGATTGCAGCAGCTTACGTTAACTCTAGCTTAGAGCAAGAGACCATTAATGATATTTTTCAACGCTTGTCTCGGGGTGAAATAAAGTTACTCTATGTTTCCCCTGAGCGGTTAAAAAACTATTACTTCATGCAAGGTCTTGCAAGTATGCAAATAAGTTTATTTGCCATTGACGAGGCACATTGTATTTCTCAGTGGGGACATGACTTCCGCCCAGCTTATACGCAACTTAATACGTTGAAGCAGCGTTTTCCATCGGTTCCGGTAATGGCATTAACGGCTACTGCAGATGTTACAACCCGCAAAGATATATTATTACAGCTTGGTTTATGTGATCCTTATATACACCTAGATAGCTTTGACCGCCCAAATATTCGCTTTACGTTAGCTGATAAATATAAAGGTGATCAGCAAGTACTGCGTTATATTCAAAAGCGTGGTGAGGATAGTGGTATTGTTTATTGCCAAAGCAGATGGCAAGTTGAGAAACTATCTAAAACTCTGGCCAGCGCAGGGATTAATTGTTCGGCCTACCATGCTGGCATGGAAAATGAGATGCGTAATATTGTGCAAGATGGCTTTTCTAAAGACAATATTCGCGTAGTAATCGCGACAGTTGCCTTTGGTTTAGGTATTAATAAATCCAATGTGCGTTTTATTATTCATTTTGATCCACCAAGAACACTAGAGTCCTATTACCAAGAAATTGGCCGTGCAGGACGTGATGGTTTATCTGCAGAAGCATTGTTTTTATATGATGAGAAAGATGTCGAGCGTATCAGTAAGCGTATAGCTGATGGTGAAAATGAGCAACGTGCGAATGTTGAGTTGCAACGCTTTCAAGCGATGAAAGGATTTGTAGAGGCACAAACTTGTCGACGACAAGTAGTGCTAAATTATTTTGCTGAATTTACCACGAAAAAGTGTGGAAACTGTGACATTTGCCTTGATCCCCCTTCACAGTTTGACGCCACTGAAGCAGCACAAAAAGTATTGTCGTGTGTATTTCGTATTCAGCAATGCGGTGATATTGAACATGTAGTACAAGTATTAAGGGGAGAGTTAAGTCATAAAGTAAAGCAGCTTAAGCATGAAAAGGTGTCTACTTTTGGTATTGGTAAAAGTAAAACGCCAGGCTATTGGTTTGCTATTATTAGGCAATTAATACATTTAGGTTTTCTACAGCAAGATATTTCTCAGCAATCGACCCTTTGTTTAACTCAAGCATCGAGAGCTATTTTAAAAGGAGAAGAGCCATTAATGTTAGCATCACCTCGATTACAAAAAGCGAGCTACTGGCAGCGAGAAAAAGCTGAAAATCGTTACGATCGTGCGTTATTTGTTAAATTAAGAGATTTACGAAAAACCATTGCAGATGCTGAAGATATCGCTCCTTTCATCGTGTTTAATGATGCAACTTTGTCGGAATTAGCACGTATTAAACCGCAAACCTCACGGCAAATGTTGAACATTAATGGTATTGGTGATACAAAACTTGCCCGCTACGGACATACCTTTCTAGAGCTTATTCAAAGGCACAATTAGACATAAAAAAACGCTCAAACGAGCGCTTTTTGAGCCACTTTGATGGACATTATATATCCATCAACAATAAGGAAGTTACTTCAGGCTAGCGTAATATGCTGCAACGTTAGCAACATCTTCGTCACTTAATGCCATTGCCATAGGAGCCATTACTGGATCTTTACGTTTGCCTGATTTGAAGTCTTTAAGTTGTTTAGCAATGTAAGCCTCTTTTTGACCAGCAAGGTTTGGATACATTGGAACAGCAGAAATACCAGCGGCGCCATGACAAGCAGCACACATACCAGTTTTAGCTTTACCTGCAGCTGCATCACCAGCAAAAACAGGAGATGCCATCATAACAGTAGCAGCAATAGCTAAGGTAATTTTCTTCATAACTCATTTTCTCTCTTAGTAGTTAGGATTTTATATACTACCTTCAGTATATGAGAAAAAAGTAAAACTGTCGTTGATTTTTTTGAGCAAAGCGTTATCAATCCACACTTCTTTGATTTACAGCCAACAATATATTGAATAAATGAATATTTATTAATTTAAAAATAAACATGGTTGTTTTTTGTACAGTTATGGTAAGTTAACCTATACTGACGTTGTTTTGTATTTTGTAAAGTATAAAACTTAAATTGATGTCAATAACCTTGATGTAAACTGATTCAAAACTTATCAATACAAAGGCCTTTAGCTATAAAGGAGCTCTGTATTTTGGGCTATGTTCTGGTAAATACAATATGAAGTTGCACCATAAAATTATAACCATGCCTACGACCATGCTGATAATCATTTTTATCATCAGCATGGTCAATATAGAATTTCATTTAAAAGAAACCTTACGGGAGCAACTCGAGCAGAAGTTACGTATTTTTGCGACATTTTCTCTATCAGAGGCTAGAAACTTGATTAATGAGACAAATGACGCAACTTTTGCTAAAGCTTTAGATAAATCGGCAAAAAATATTGCAACAATGTCATCTTCTCGCATCACATACATCAGCGATAATGGTGTTGTAATCGCAGACTCGTCATTTCCTTTTCATGAAATTAAGCAATTAGATAATCATTTACAGCGAGCAGAAGTGAGTTTAGCTTTAGAAATCCATGAAGGGGTTACTGATCGCTATAGCGAAACTTTAAATAAAAAGATGATGTATCTAGCTATTTACGATAAAAATTTAAACTTAGTTGTTAGAGTATCAATGCCATCAGATGTTTATCAACAAGCACTGCAAAACATGCGTTGGAGTTTTATTGCAATTGTACTTTTATCAATAATTGTCGTATTTATTTTTGGGGTTTTCGCGATTGGACTCATAAAAAAGGCCGTAAATAATGAGCGTGCTTTACAAGAATCTCGTATTATCGCACGAACGAGAGAAATCACCCTTATTCAAACGATGACAACTATGTTAAATGCAGCTTCCACTTTAGATGATGCCGCTATTGTGTTGTTAAATATCATGCCTAAACTGCTGCCATCATTAAGCGGTGCTATATTTTTGCTTGATGAAAGCAACCGTCTTAAAGAGGTGAGCCATTGGGGAGCCGACTGGCATCATGATATTGCAACGATGACGAAAACTCGCTGGTTAGTACAACAGAAAAGTCCCAATGAAGATTTCATAAATAATTACCATAATTCTAATTATAATTGTTGCGTTGAACTTGTTCACGATGGTGAGTTTATTGGTATCTTACAACTTGTATCAGAGACTAAAATTATAGATGAACAATACCAAAGCTTATCGCATAACTTAGCGCCACAGTTAAGCAGTGCATTAGTTAACATCCAATTAAAAGACACTTTACGTAATCAAGCGATTAGAGATCCACTTACCGAGTTATATAATCGTCGCTTTATGTTAGAAGCTTTTGATCAGGCATTAAATCGTGCAGAAAGACATGATGGTTGTTTAGGTGTCTTAATGATTGACCTTGATCATTTCAAAAACTTTAATGATACATATGGTCACGATGCTGGCGACAGAGTTTTGGAAATGGTTGCAGAACAATTTAAACGAAACCTACGGCTAGAGGATATTGCATGTCGTTATGGTGGTGAAGAGTTTTGCATTATATGTCCTGATACCGGTTTAAAAGACGCGCATATTTTAGCTGAAAAGTTACGTGCCTGTGTAGCCGAGCATGAAGTAATCTATCAAGCGAAAAAATTAGACAGAGTGACTCTATCTATTGGTATAGCAACTTACCCTAACCATGGTCAGTCAAGTAGTGAGTTGCTACAGCAAGCCGATAAAGCATTATATAATGCCAAAGAACAAGGTCGAAATTGCACTGTTGTTACTCGCATTAAGGTACCGTATTATCAAGGCTAATGTAAATAGGGTATTTAAAAGTGGAAAAAATATTAACTAGCGCCTGCTTTCTTGGGCAAAAGGTGCGTTATGACGGCAAGGCAAATTCTTTATCTGATGAAATAATTCAGCAATGGAAAGCTCAAGAAAGATTAGTTTCTATTTGCCCTGAAATTGCGGGTGGCCTTAATACTCCTCGTCCAGCAGCTGAAATACAAATCAATATTATTTCCGAGGCTCACGAGGGCAACTCTCAATCAACAGCCCCAAAAAAACAACTTCTTAAGCAAGTACTCACAGATCAAGGTATGGATGTAAGTGAAGCTTTTTATCTGGGGGCGCATATAGCATTGAATATATGTCAGCGATATAAAATCCGTTTCGCTTTAATGAAAGAGTCGAGCCCATCATGTGGCAGCGAGAATGTTTACGATGGCTCTTTTACACGAAATAAAATTATCGGGGATGGTATTACTACAGCATTATTAAGAGAGCATGGTGTCGAGGTTTTTTCTGAGAATAATATAATATGTTTAGCTGATAAGTTAAAGGAAATCGAAGCAGTGACGGTGAAGTGAATAAATTATAATTAAATGGTATTTTTCTGATGGGAATTTCTTTTATCAGCTAATAACTTACTGGTTTTTTTAATAATATTATTTGCATTTTCAGCAACATTAAAATTATCAACAGCAATAGATAATGACATTTGGGGCAATCTAACACCTGACTTACTACTGATAAAACGAAGTTTCTCAACTCCTTGAGTGATTTTATGTGCAATTTCGATTGCACTGTCACTATCTACATCAGGTAACAAAACTAAAATTTCATCATCTCCAGAGCGAATAGGCAAGCCACTATCGTCAACATAACTACTGACTTTATTGGCTATTTTAGAAAGTAAAACATCACCAATTAAATGGCCAAATTGATGACTAATTTCGGCTAATTGCTGGATGCTGATTACGATAGCTGCAACTTGCCGACTAGGATCTTCAGTTAACCAAATATCTAAATGTTTAGACATGGCTTTTTTGTTGTACAAACCAGTGAGTGGGTCCATGTAAATTTCTTTACGGGCTTCTTTGAGTTCAACCTGCAAAGCCATGGTTTTTTTGCGTGTAAATGAAATATGTTCAGCAAGCTTTTGTTGATGCAATTTAAAAGATTGCGTGACTTGGCGTATATTATTCACCGCAGCGATGACTTTTTTCTTATCCGTAGATTGCATACTAGATAAGTTACCGTCTAGTGTAGATATCAGTCGTTCGATACCTTGCGAAGATTTCTGATTGTTATTTTCTACACTTGTTACAACATCATCTAGCTCATCTATAATTTCATCTCTAAATTTACTTTGCCCCAAAATGTATTGACGATAATTTTCTTCAATGAAAAAATTATCAAGTTTTTTGCCTAGAGAGAGTTGGGACTCGATAGCTTTATTAAGTGCGGTATTTTTTTTACTAATATATTCGTAGCTTACGGCGTAGTTTATTGGACTGGCAGGCAAATGCCACAGCTGTAATTTTTTTACGGCCATCGTCATTTTTTGTTCTGCTTGTTTTATGGAATCACGATATTTCATTGTTCCATCCCAATTGCTATAGCGCTGTCAAGTTTACTTAAAGACCATTTTCTAGGAAAAACATACAAAGTGCTATATATATATACATTTTGTGAGAGAAAAATGTAAATAAAATTATTTACGAGTTTACGATGAATATAAAAAGAAAATAAAAGAGGGGAAGGCTCCGCAAAGTATACCGAAAGCTGACTGTTCAAAAGAAAGACAAGCCCCCACTATATCTAAATTTGGCAGTTCCGCTATCATAGGTTTCCCCGTAGACCGGTAACTTTGCGTCTCTAGCTTTCACTAGATTTGCCCTTTTCGAGTTTTAGAAACTCGAAACTCATTATAAGCGTTGAACTCTGCTTGTAAACCTTTATTATTAATAATCGCGTAACTCCTGATTATGTCTATAAATTTATCGCTGTTAAGTCTTATGAATAAGGGAATGTAGTTCGAGATGTTTTATAAAGTACTGTTTGTTATTTTGGGGGTAATCAATACGTCACTCTGTATTGCGGATGATCTATTACCTGTTGAAAAAAACACTATCGATGTAAACCAGTATTTTCTACAAGATTCTGAAGCTCTCTCTTATGAGAAAATAATTAGCTTATCAAGAAATATTATTGAATCTAGAAAAAACTATAGTAATAAGACACTGGGAAAAATGTTTGTTTTATTGTCTGATGTGGCCAATAACAAAGGTGAATACAGCGATGCTTTTCAGTTTGCTCAAGACGGATTGACTTTACTGGGGCTTGAAAATTCGATAAAGCTTAATTTATTGCTCAAAATTACTGATGGTTATTATAAAAAAGAAAACTACCTGCAAGCACAAAGAGTTGCAACCAATGTTATTGTGATAGCCGACCTAAGCGAAGACCTTAAATTTCGATTGATAGCGTTAAGTTATCGAGCAGTTGCTTATGCTTTACAAAATAAAAACGATTTAGCATTAGGTGATCTTAAGCAAGTAGAACAATTGTTGTTAAATAATCCACAATATGCAGATCACCTCTCTCTATTGGAGATTTTATCAACGGCTCATTATTACTTAGGAGATTATCAAACATCATTAACGATGGAAAACAAACTACTAACACTAAGGTTTGACTTAGAAAAGACGTCAAGTATTAATAAAACCTATCTAAACTTAGCACGAACATATTTACGGTTAAATTTATTGGATGATGCTTATAATGCATACTGGGAAGCACGAAAGCATAGTTTAGAGAAAAAAGCGCCGATTCAGGTAGCATACGCCGAGCTTGGGCTTGCAGAAGTATTGATACAGCAAAAAGAATATAAAAATGCTTATAAATCTTTAATGGTGGCTAACAAAATATTTAAAGAAAAAAATTTAACTAAGCCCTACTTATCTACACTCATTTTTTTGGCTATAACAGCAGATTCGCTAAATGAATCTGATCTATATCAGCAATATTTACTTCAAGCAGAGTTAATTGCAAAAGATATAAATTTATCAATAAAACAAAGTCAGCTATATCTTTTATTAAGTAATATGTATCAGCAAAACAATGATTATCCTACTGCTCTTAAAATGCATAAACGTTACCTTGAAGCTTTTAAATTAGCCTCTAACAAACATAATCAGCGATCGATAACCACAAATAATGAAGAATTAAATGCTAATGCCAAGAGTCGAAATATATTACTTGAGCTAGCTGAAAAAAGTAAATTACGTAGTCAGTTTACTGCTAAATATATTCAGCAAGAACAAATGATATTTTTACTTATTGTTACTATTATCCTTTTATCACTACTTTTTATCTTTTTCATGTTAAGGCATAGAGCGTTAAGGCTAAATAAAGTATACGATGAGGTTGAACAACCCATAGACTTCTTAGCAAGTCCTTTCCAGACAAAAAATATTTATCAATTAAATTATAAAATGGCGAGAAAGTTTGATTACCCTTTGGCAATAGGGTATTTATCAATAGTTAATTGGCAAGAGTTATCATTTCACTTTAATGATAAAGTTATGCTTGAAGTTTTAAAAACATTAGCAATTATATTTAATGAATACCGAGGAGAATTTGATACCATTGGTATGATTAACGATGGTGAATACCTACTTTTGTGTCCTCACCAAGAAGAGGAAGAAATCGTAGAAAAATTAACTCGTATAGTTACTGCAATAAACGGCAGGGTTTTTGCAAATTTAGGAGAGCACTCAGTTAAAATTGGTTACGCTTACGGTACGCCGTTGGCCCAAGATATCGATCCTTATATTTTCTTATCTCGCTTAAGTGAAAGCACTAAAGTGTAGGTGTTATCTGTAATAAACAATAGGTTTTATATGTTTTTCGTTTTATTTATCACTGTTCTTTTTATTGGTATTAGTATTTATTTTTATTTTAGGGCTGAAGGGTTACAGCGTACACTATCTAGTGCTAAACGAGAGTTCAGTAGCACACAAAAAGAAAATAAGTCTTATGTAGACTCTATGGCACTTATTGCAAAACGCCATGAAGATTTTGCCAAAAATCGTTTAGAAAAAATAAAAACTAATGGCTCAGAAGCTGTGGAAACACTAGAAACTATTACGCCACTTATTAATAATTATGCTGTGATATTTCGAGAGTGCTTAAAAGGAAAAGGGAAATTACAAATCATAACTAAAAAATGTTATGAAAGTTATGATAAAGAAGGCTTTAAAAAGTTGGTTGCATACATCGCCAAGCAAGAAGCGCATATTAAGAGGATGTGGTCGAGCAATAGTTTAAGCGGTTATATTTCATTGATTGAAGCGCTTTTATTATTAGCTGAGCAAATGAAGAAGGAGTAAGCGCAGAACTCTTAGTTTTAAGGGCGAATAGTAATATCCGGCGTAGTGTTTACGTCGCCTTCACTATTTATTGTGGCCGCCTTGCCATTGCACTGTAAAATTGCAAGGTTGCCGTTATTACTATTTCTGATAAAAGATAGATCATAACCAAACTGCGTCATGCTGCTTGCTGCAAACTTTTGTGCTAATGACAATTTATCCCATAATGTCGCTTGCTCATGAGTATATTGTCTTCTTTCTAACAATAATTCCCTTTCTGATATTGCTTGCATTGGCTTCTCTTTTAATATTTTGCTAAAACGAACAGTTGTCGATACTACACTTTGCAGTATAAAAATTCAACAGTTATGCTGGGGATTTTAAATAGCATTATATTAATATGATATAGTGTAAAAAATATATTTGAAAGAGTGAAACATGAGCCAAGTTTTAGATGACTTATCTTCCCTATTACAGCTGGAAGTAATCGAACAAGGAATATATCGTGGTCAAAGCCAAGATTTAGGATTTCGAGTATTATTTGGTGGGCAAGTCATGGGCCAAGCGGTCTCTGCTGCACAAGAAACTGTAGAACCCAATCGAAGTGTACATTCACTCCATTCTTATTTTTTACGCCCAGGAGATGCCCGTAAACCAGTCGTTTATGAAGTAGAAAATATTCGAGATGGAAAAAGCTTTAGTACACG
>Ga0209395_1000351_pt1 | contig 68400 bp, 66 predicted proteins | sample GOMGulsemesocosm_3_FD_184635 | JGI IMG/M metagenome (GOLD analysis project Ga0209395, IMG submission 184635) | Methane-oxidizing microbial communities from mesocosms in the Gulf of Mexico - GOM9D Gulf of Mexico (SPAdes) (version 2) | ecosystem: Environmental > Aquatic > Marine > Cold seeps...
ATTTCTTGAAGGCGCTTCTTGGCATATGTTCTTGCTAATTCTTTTTTACGGAATGTTTTAGATTCTCGGTGTATAATTGCGTTTTTTTGTTTAACAACGATTTTACAGCGATAAGAAAAGTCACCGTTTGCCTTTGCACGTTTTTCAATTGTATAAGATGCCATCATTAATCCTACTTTTTATGGGGTACATATGGGGTACCGCATATCGAAACTCAAGGTAATTCACTGTAATTCTATACAGTATATTTATAAGGTGTTTTTGTGTCAATCCCAGTAAAACCGTTAAAACCAGCTAACCCAATAGATCACCGTCTTTCCGTTGCGCCCATGCTCGATTGGACAGACTCTTCCGTTTTTACTGACTTGTAACGGTGTATGGGGTACTAATGGGGTCCCCTCAGTGATTTTTTCATTTATGGGGTACTTTTAAATTATAGTTATTTCATAAGAACGCGCAAAATATTTATAATTCTCTTTATATTTTCACTTCCATTTAGACCGCTCCGTGCGCATTGCTGACCTTAGCTACTGGTTATTATTTAGGTAAGCTGATAGTCAAAAGCTGACATTAGTTTTAGATGGTTTAAAATGAATGAATTGTTCATATCACGACAGTTGTAGATGAAATTCAACCATTTAATTAAGTTTTATACCAAAACTAAGTAAAAATTACTGTATGTTAATGTTAGGTCATTAATTCAAAATGTTGACGAGTTTGGTGGTGACAGGATTTTTTACACTTTGATTTTAGCTTAGCGTCACTTCCGCCCTACACTCTATGATTTTAGCTACTTTTCGAACTGTGGCATTTTTATTGCTTTTATTTAAGTGTTACTAATAAACTATAAGGGAATTATGAAATTGACTAACTTTAAGGCACTATTATTGGCCACAGCAATGGCGGCATCACCGGCAGTTACAGCAGGCATAATCACGGGTGGAGATACTTTAGACCAAGAAGGCGCTAACTTGTTAGAGAGATATCTTGGGGCGGAGGATTTAGATTTTATTAACATATCAAACCTCGGCCAGGGAGCAACATCGCAGCAGTGGCATAGCGACGTTCTCAACTACCGCGACGTTATATCTATTTATGATATCGTATTTGAGGGGGAGTCATATTTATTGGGTGGTTATTCCTCAGTCGGCCACGATGGCTTAGGTTACTCTCACATGTACGGTTCGGACAACACGAATTTCATCTTTAACCTAACAAAAGATGTGGTGCGTTATAGTGGGACTGGTTATCTAGATCAATATGACCAGTATGATTCAGAGTCTTATTTCGCCACGTTCGGCGGAGGTCACGACCTATACGGTGGGGGTAATGTGTTAGGCGCGGGCAGTGGTTATGCCTACGCATATCAAAGTGGCGGGTACTCATATGGCGGACCTGAAGCTTTGTTAAATATTAACAGCTCTAATTCATTTACAGTGTTAGGGTTAGAGAGCTACGTTTACACGGCAGCGCAGTCGGTACCCGAACCATCTACAATCGCTATTTTTGCACTAGGTTTAATGGGGTTAGCATCACGTCGATTTAAGAAACAATCTTAATTCTCTCTTAAATATTTAAATTCTAGAAAAACACTGATTGTCATGATCAGTGTTTTTTTGTGATTGGTAAATTATAAATTTCATCACAAAAACATCACCATAGGATACTTAATACTTTGCTCTATCAAGTGAGTTAAAGAATATTGTTTTTCCTGTACAATAATTAGCACCCGCTTGCACAATTTATACGTTTTAGTTACTCGATAAAATGTCTGCAATTAGCTATCAGAAGCTTATCGTTTAATCATTAGATAATGGCACTTTAAAGGTCATGCCAATACAATTTCGTGAACTATATGGTGGCAAAGGAGTCATTAACTAGCCTGATTACGATCTGACAAAGCTTCCACTTTGAGATATTAGTTACCATGTCTCATTTGTTCGATTTTCTTTTGTTTAATAGCAAGAATAAACGTATAATCCGCTCATATTTTAGTTGCTACTGTTAGCAATTTAGTCTACTTTAATCTCAAAGGTTTTTAATTAACTATATGATTTCTCATAAGTTATCTTGTGCACCCATGCTCGATGGGCGCAACCTTTAATTGCAGCCCATATAAATTAAGCATCCTTTATTTATGTGTCCCCATATAGTTCCCTCTTTTAGTGATTCTTCTGCTTTGATGATTCATGATACGTCCAAAGGGGATCTGGGTAATGTGTGATGTTTAACTTACCCCACTCATCCTCATATTCGGTTATATTTCTCCCTTCGAATCGAGAAAAAGCGACCAGCGATGCTGCCAACCATAAGCATGTTTTTTCCAAACCATCCTCTGCAGCACATAAACCAACAGCTTCGCTTAGAATTAATCGTGGGGTTTTTCTATCTATTGACATATTGATCCCTATTTTTTAGTTAAAAATACTTACTCTTATTCCTTGCTTTGGAGGAGACTGAGATTAAGAGTGTAATCAATATCTCATGAGGTTAATAAGGTGCCAGAACGAGTTCTATATAATGAATGTATGGTTGATACTTTTCAGACATTGCAGCTATGTTCAATAATTACATTAGAATTGCCAGTAATTAATATTCATTCCTGTCAATAATTAGCACCTATTTTGACAACCTAATAATGTTTAGATTTGCCATTTATTCTTAAATAATAAAAAGTAGTATTTATTGGTAGTATTAGAAAAATTCAAAAGACATAGTTTTGCTGAACGCCCCCAGAACACAATAATAGAATTTCATTTTCTAATGTGTTCATACAGAATTTCTTAGCCCTCAACAGGTTGTTGTGCCAAATATGCAAGAACGCCATTTCGTTGAGTACGAGCTTAGCACCAAGCAATGTGGCGATAAAGTTTATGTTTGGACAGGAAGTTATTGTTCTTATCTTTCTGTTGTTCTTGATTTGTTTTGTAATAAAGTTTTTGGTTGGGCACTGTCTATGGATCGCTCTTTTAGAGATTTAAAAACAGGATGGGTACCTATGCCTACGATAGATTATAAGAATTTATTTAAGCTGCACAGACAATATTGGTTACATTTTAAATTGTTATAATCTGACTAGACCAGATAGGTACAACGCGGGCATAAGCCCAAACGTATAAGAGCGAAGGTACTGGTTAAATAACAAAATTGTGGCCAATATTACTTGACCACTAAAACACTCCCATCAATTAACATACCAACCAGGGAACACTCTTATCTTGTTCATATTCCCATTGATGAAAAATTCCAAGTTTATTCAGTTCACTTAAGCGATTCAATAGGTGGTGCTTTTCAATAACCATTGATAACTCAACTAACAAATCCGCGTACTCACTAAGTAATTCGTTATAGACTTTTGATGGTTGATGGTTGCGAATGGGATTGAAACTTCTTTTGAATACTAAGTAATCACAAAGCATTACCAATATAGAAGTATAAAATAGCGGATAGGTGCCATTCGTTTTCAGTAAAAGAGCTCTCAATTTTAGTTCGTATATTTCAGACGGTATTGTTTTTGTAACATGGCATCTGTACATTTCGCAACGTAGCTGGCTAATTTTAAATAAAAGTGAAATAAAGGGAGATGTTGACAGGTATTGAATATTAATCAGGTGATTCTGTATTTTTTCAATCTCAATGATTGCTAGCTTTCGTTTTTCATTCCTCTCCTTTACCATATAATTAGGGACTATTTCTGATTCCATCATCAACTGATAGCACTTTAGAATTTGAAGATGGATATGATTATTGGCCTTTTTTCGCTCCGCTTTAATTACATTAATAGAACCTAATCCTGTTATTATGAAATTATGTGAGTGTTTGTCGACTTGATTAATTACTATTTCAAACTGCTCTTTGAATTGTTCATTGATATTATAATTCAAAAGCTTCAACCGAATCATTGCGCCGTAAACCTCCCTGAGGGTATCCTCATCTAACATTTCTAATTCAGGCTTTCCTAAGCTAAAAAGAATATTACGGACATTACTATATTCACCTAGCGCAATATTAACTCTTAATAAATTGTTTTTTACCGATTTGTAGTTTTTATCATCAGAGTCCTTACCATTTTCAATTAACAACTTCCCCCAAGTTTTGGCCTCTAATAGATCTCCAGATAATATCATCGACTTTAAACGTATTAACGCGATTCGAGATATCGTTCCTTCCTTAATACTTGTCGAATACTTAGATGGCGCAAGATTAAGCACTTCTGCTTTAATTGCTTTTTGATTAAGGGTTTCACTATTATTTACCTCAATCTCAGTTAATTTGTTAATATATCTAGCATTTCTCCTATTGGCTAGAATACTCTTTACCAATGAAAACTTGGATAAATGCGCAGCACTTAACAAGAAAGACTCGACGAATTTAGTAAAACAATCGTGTTTTATGAAACAATTGAGAACTGCCAATGGTAAATTCGTAATCTCAGTATGGTTAGCTATACTTCCTTTTTCTTTTAAGAAATAAAACCTTTCAAATACATTAAAACGCAACATATTACCCGACTCTATAAAGCGGGCGCTTACATGCTCTTCTTTTAAGTCTATCGCAAAATAAAAGATCGAATAGCAAAAAGCAATTATGTCCATATTAGCTAACTCCAAGACTTCTTTTGGATTTAGATTTCTCTTAACCCTACTAGTTACTGTTGTACGCTTTATGTCAAGATTTGTTACTAAATCCAATGAATCTGATAAAAAACGGATATCGAATAATTTATGTGTAGGCCTTTCAGTATTGCTTATTCCAAGTTTTGGATCGGCCAAATGGAGTAAATGATTAATTGCATTAACAACTGCATTGATACGTGCTTCACTAGGAAGTTTAGATTTGTGGTCAGAGAGCGATACGATTACTCCTGACTTTTGTTGTTGATTTAATGAATAATTGGTTATTGGGTCATTTAAGTTGAAATTATCAGGATGTTCTCTTTCTAACTCAATAAAAAGTTTTCCTAACTGAATTTTAGCAAGTTCTTGATGAATCAGTATCATTATTACTTCTTTAGTACCACCAAAGTACTCCTGGAAGTACGATTTAGCTTCCTCAACAAAAAATTGCCGCAAATGTCTATCAGTTAAATAGACTCTTTCATTTTTCTCAACGTATGATAAAAAATAACTTGCTTCTGTAATATCTTTTGGGCCTGCAGATTTTAAGTAAAATGCATTGGTTCCGGGTAAAAATTGCTCTTCCTTAAATAATTTTTTGTTAATATATTTTTTTTTAATTCGTTTCAGGTCTTTCAGGGCAATTCCTCCTTCACTAAGGCAAAGCATTGTCAACAAAAGCAATATAGGTGGGGAAGTGAGCTTTAGGAGGTTATATATATTGAAATTATCATCCAATGAACCTCGACATTCTATTATATCCTCCCGAGAAATCAGACTTAATGCCGTCAATACAAACTTTAAATGCACTATTCCCTTTTCATAAAAGAGATTTAATAACACTAATTTAACTCTTTCTTCTTTCAAAAAAAGTCTTAATGAACGATCAATATTAGAATCAAAATTTAAAAGAAAATCAACAGACTGATTATCTACAATTGACCGATCTTTAATACTTCCAATAAAACTACCAACAAAGCTATTACTCGAAGTAACTTTGGAAGTCATAATGTTTGTTCGCAATGGTATTGTTACTGGTTTAAATGGCAGATTATTAAAAGCATTGTTTATAGAGTTAGTCGTCAAGAGTACCTGCAAATCAACACCAGTTAAAGAATCAACTTGGAACAGTATATCTAGAAGCTTAGCCCAATTTTTCTGAGAAGAAGACGACGTATTAATATGATCATTGGAAGCATAATTGCTGTCTCTGTATCCTATAAATACAAACAGTGTTTTTCGATTAGTTAACGCGGAACCCAGTAATCTAAAATAATCAGTTAGAGCAGATGAAGCATTTATTGAGCTTGTATCTGCATTTAAGTTACTAAGAATGTTCTTTAAAACTCTTGCTACCGATTTATAGTTGTTGGATAAATCAATTGAAATAACATTGGTTTTGGTTGATGCATGATACTCCTTCAAAAATCCATTTAATATCTTCCTTTTATGCTGCGAAGGGTAATTCGATTGCAATAAAATCAATTTTCTTTCTTCAACTATGACATATCGTTGTAACGTAGATTTGAGATAATCTTCATGATAATTCTCTCCATTATTAGAGAAATGATTTTGATTAAATTCTACTATATTGATAATTGGAGGTTTATAAGAGTTTTGCACTTTAATTTGTGCGCTTTTATTTAGAAAAATAGCCTCTAGTTCATCTATAGAGCTAATCTGTCGAGCACCATTAAAAGGGTTATTACCCACTTCTATTTTCAAAGCTTGATCTTCTCTAACTGGCATGTCATTCACAAATTTGACAATTGATTTGAGATCATTCGGGTTTAATTCACTAGATAACCGATTAAAATAGCTACCTACCTTTATTCCCTCACCTCTAAGATGTTCTATAACACTTGCAGCAGTAACAGCATTCACCGCTAAATAAACTCTTACTTTAAAACCTTGAGTGAAAAAGCCTAAACCTGTTTTGATATCAATATCACCCTTCTTACGGCAATAACGATTATTATTTTCTCCCTTATCGTATTCAATAAGCTCTTGTCTATATTTCAGTTTTTTGTCCATAACACTTAAACCACCAAAGTATACTGTTAAATAACAGTATAGGTGGAAAATGATTTGCATTACAACTTACATGGATGTGTAATATTACAATCGTAGTTATATTGTTGTTTTTTAGGGTTTTATTTTGATTGTAATGTGGGGTTGTAATGTGTGAGTTATGATTTTTCGAGTGTAAAGCTTGGCTGTACGTAGATTTTGTTTGATCTTCATTTACGTTGTTACTATCGTTTAAATCGAAAGTCGCTTTATTTTTATTTTAAACTTTTTAAGGATTACACCATGAAAATTAAAAACGAAAGTAGAAGAAAGTTAAGTCCGATTGCAATTTTAATTGCAGCAGTTCTTTCAGTACCTGCCCACTCTGCAGTCTCGGTTAACACCGAAGTCAATAGCTCTAACCTAACAACTACAAATAGCGGAACAGTATCTTCCGTACAAACAGTAAAATCAGGCACACTCAATAAGCAAAAGAGTGGGCTTATAAAAAGTAGTTCTGATTTAAGCTACGACGATTCATTTGAGATTAATAACTCAACCATCGAGAACTCACATACGGTAAATATCGATCAAAGTATCGATGGAGCTAACGGAGCAATACAAAGCGCTGCGCTAGTTTCTTTGATTAACAAAGCTAGTTACGCTAACGAAGTTAAAGTGAATAGCGTCGATACAATAAATAAAGGGACTATAAACATCAATCAATTTGCTAACGGTGGAATTGGTGCTGTTCAACAAGCAGGTTTATTAAACGTATCTAATTTAGCCTCCGGCAAATCAGTGACCCAGATCAGTAATTCACATATTGAGAATGTCGGATATATAGATATTCATCAGCAAACAAGTGCTGACGCCTCAGTGCAACGTTCTGGACTGGTATCTCTAGGAAGCTATGGTGATTATTCAAAGAAAACGGATGTTTTTGATTTACATGTGAAAAATATTGGAAAAATTATTTCAAAGCAAAAAATCATGGCAGGTAAAGCTAATTTTCAAGATAACAGTTTAGTTGGTCTTTAAACCTTACGGCGGGGGAGTATTCCCGCCAATTATTTTTAAATCGAGGGTTTCACATGCTTAAACTATTAACATATATGGCAGTTTCAGTTTCTTTATTTGCTTGCTCGTTACAAAATACAGCAAGCTTAGAGCCAATTAAACTACCTGCAAGTGAACGTTATACTCATTTCCCTGATAGCTCAGAACAAGCTTTATACTGTTTAAGTGATCAACTAGCTCAGCTTCAAATTAAAGTTCCAAAAGCATACGTCCTATTCAAAGAAGAAAACTCAATGCCTGAAGCAAACGTTGAGCATACGCCACGAGATCTAGATGGAGTAGTTGAAACTTCTCTTATGAAAATGCATCGTTCTGCGTTTGTTTATTTCGATAATAAAAACACGTTGACTTCAGAACCTATAACGATCACCCCAATGATAGTAAATGTGTTTGAAGACACAATTTCTACTGCATCCAGTATAGGAAGCTGGGCGAACGGGCAAAAAATCCGAGTTATCAACGTAACTCTATCAATGAAGGCAACAGATGAAAATGGCATGGTCATTGGTAAAAGTGAAAAAAGCATGCAGACATATTTAGCCTCAAAAGATGTTTCACCTTTCATTTTCAGCTCTATGGGGGTATTTAGTGTAACTAGCCATATTACAAATAGCTCAAGAGTATTCTCTGACTTTAAAGATTTGAGCAACGCTGTTACCTATGACTTATTTAAAGATATGTCCTACAGATTTTACGGTTTAGATATTTCAAGTACATGTTCTTATGATGAAAACAAAAAAACTAGTCACTTTCGAAGCATTATTTCGAACAGCTCAGTTAACAAACATTATCAAATTTCTATTAAGAATAAACCTACAGGTGCGGAAATAACCGTCTCACCAAGCAAAGAAATACTAAATATGCAAAACAAGACAACACTTTATTTAGTAGTGCAAGAAGCTCGAAATAGCGGAACGATTAATATAGGTAACAAACGTTCAATCCCTTTTAGAATTCAAAACTTCAACAAGCCCCTTAAACTCAACAAGAGCTTGTTTCATGATTCAACAGAGTCGTTAACAGTAAAACTAATTGAAACAGGAAGAAGCAAAAATGAAACCAAAATTTTGGCTAGTAGCGTTATTTTTCTTGAATAATCCAGTTAATGCTCAAAACAAAGCGATCGATTTTTACGGAAAAATTGAGAATAAAAAGTTCAAAAATCAACCTGTTAGAGTGACTCCGAAAAATGGTTCTGTGGTGATTAACAACGTTAGAATTTTTAATACCAAAAAAACTAAAAGCGCTTTATTGACAGTTAGTTGTGATAAGCCATATGCAACGCTCAGAGTTTACGTACGAAATGCTTTTGTTGTGAACCAAGGTGTTGTTCAAAGTGTAAATGGTCTTGTTAAGGTTAATTGCCCATTTATTAGGGGCTCTTATTCAGTTCAAGTACAGGGGTTAAAGGTCGTTAATTTGGGGCTTGTTAAAGCTTACTAAATATAGCGCAGCAACTAAATCTAATTTTAGAAAACAAATTACGTTTATTAAACAAGGTGGAATTATGGAATTATTTACTAAAAATATTGTTATCTCTTCAGCTGTATTAATATTTTCAGCTGGCTGTACCAATCTTGCCGATAGTGCAAGAAATATTGGTGCGAGTAATCAACAAATGGTTATAGATCAGCCTTATGACGCTTTAAACTCTGCTGCTCGTTATTTAAGTGATGCTACTCCAACCGAATTCAATACATTTTTTACAAACGTTGAAGATAAATTAAGTGGCTTTGCCCTCAATGATACACGAATTGACGTTAGTAGAACGTTAACCGCGGATAAAAAACCAGCTATTCTTGTAAGTATTCTAAATAAAACGCCTGTTTATTTCGAGCCTGGTCACTATGATATCAGTTCAAGCCGTAATTACCGTGATAACGCCGTAGCGATAGGGTTTATAATGAAATTTCTTAAACAAGCAAAAGATTACAATCACTTTAAAAAAAGCGATTTAAAATACGCTATTACTGCCTATGGAAGTGCCGATGGAATTGCCGTGTCAAAAAGTGGAGTATTGTATAACTCTCCTTTAGCGAAGGAAATTGACGTTTTACCGAAAAGTACTACTACGTACAATGGCGAAGAATTAACGGATGATCTTGTATTGAAGAACCTTAGTTATTTAAATAACTCGGGACTTGCCGCCGCCAGAGCATTTTCGGTTGCTACTTTTTGTTTAGCTACATTAGGCGACTCAAGCGACACATTCGTCTCTTATCGGTTATTTACTTCAGATGAAGTTGGTTATGAACACCGCTACGCTGCTGTGGAAATTTCAATTAATTAATAAACTTACAGTTGTAGAATCATAAGTGGTCAACTTACTACCACTTATGATTTTAAACTCAAATTAAGTCTAGGAACTCTGATGTTAAAATTGAAATTGAAACATTTAGCTTTCACGGCACTTTCATTAGTTACCGTATCTTGTGCTAATACATTTACAACCACCACTGGTAATTTAGATGAAACCAAACTTGATGTAAATGTTGCACCTATCGAGAATACAGTGAAAACGCATTTAATTATTAAAAGCAAACCTTTTTCAATGAAAGGTAAAACGTTCAAGTTGAATCATGCCAAATTCACAGATTCCGCCTATTTGTTAAAGGGCTATAATGCGAAAGAACAGCTTAATGCAATGGCGGTCTCAATTGGAAGAATCGATAATAGATGTTTATTAATCACCAATTCGCATGTGACTGACGGTTTAACCGAAATTTATCTAAGTAGATGGAATAATATTAATCGAGCAGACAAACCTTTTAGTGCGAAGGTAGTTGTTAGATACCCAGCTATAGATGTCGCTCTTATTCTCGCTGAAAAGGAATGTTCTAACTATGCGTCAATCAACCTTACTTCTCTTACCATGGATAATTCAAATAAACTTATAATCCCAGTAAATTACAAAGGCATTGGTTTATTGAAATATGGGACATTCAAAGGCTTAATGGGTATATCTGATATTGGAACACCTAAGGAAAAAGTACTGATTGTTGACTCTCTCCTCACAATAGGATCTTCAGGTGCACCTATCTTTAACCATAACCAACAATTAATTGGTATTCAAAGTGCCATAATGAATGAAGATAAATCTAATGCCATTGTCATTCCTATTGGATTAATAACAAAGCGATTAGAACATGATGGGTATATTCAATAAAAGCTTACACTTTAAATGTAGGTATTTTGCTCGTGAAATGAATTAATCGATTTATTAATTAAACACACACATGTTACGACTGACAGGAGTAAAAAGATGAGACTGGCTTTGATTGATTATGAGAATGTTCACACATTAGCTGGAATTGATTTCTCTTCGTATACAAAAGTGATTGTTTTTGTAGGGGCTCAACAAAATAAACTAAATATTAAAGATCTTTGTTGGACAGACAAGCCCTTTGATATTTCGATAATTCACGTGAAAGAAACATCAAAAAATAATGTTGATTTTCATATAACGTATTATTTAGGTATATATCATTCAACAACACCATTAAACGTTCAATTTGATATTATTTCACGAGACAAAGGCTATGATCCAATTATTAAGCACATTTCTTCAAGCTATAGAAATTGTCAGAGATTAAGTCCATTGATAACTTCAAATAAGGCACCTATAACTCAAGTTATAATTTTAGATAAAAGTTCCAAAAAAATGCTTACCACACTACAAAATTTGCCGCCAAAATTGAGGCCTACAAAGGAAAAGTCGCTTAGGAATTATATAAGCACCGTACTAAATAGTAATTCAAACGAGTTTATAGTTTCAGTTTTAAATAAGTTATTAACCTTAAATTATATTTCACTAGCTGGTAGTAGAGTTAACTATAGTTCGCTTAATTCAAAGTAAATAAATGGCCCACCCAATTTTATTTACTTTTTTTGTATTCTTACATAATTTGGATGATTATAAAAAAACAGGGAGTTTCAATACTCTTTGCTTTTTCTATTTAATATTTTGTTAATTCTTATAATGCCAATCAGCCTCGGCTATAGCTCTATGTTTATCTAACAATTTAGCTAAATCCGCAACATTAACCAACCAAGGGCTTTTTTGGCTTTTACTTGCTTGAAATGCAGGGACAGGCAATGTACCTGCCTTTGCTTTTGATGCTGCAGTTCTTATACTGCAACCAAAGTTTTCCTCGCATATTTCGCTTAGCGGAACTGCTACTTTACCAAAGCAGCTTAGTAATAAAAAAGTTGTATTCATGCTTACCTCATTCAATCAGTTTTAAATTTGTGCTCCTTTTGAAAGCACGCTATTTAAGTAGTATGTTAAATGTTCCAGGGATTTGGCTTTATATTTAGAGAAAGTTGAATATTTTAAAGTTTTAACTTTAGTTGTTTGGGATCGTTCTGTTTTTCTGATAAATAGTGATTGTATCGTTTCCCCCAATGCCATAAAAATCGACCTTTAACAATTGGAAAGAGGTAGGAATGAGTGCTGAGCGTTGTGACCAATATGAGTAATGTGTATGCAATAACTGTCCAATCTGAGCTCTTTATTCTATCTTGGTCGATATGTTGATAAAAAACGTACGTTAATGGCAATGATATGATTGCTATAGTTACAAAATAATGGAGCCATTTTTCTTGGCTCGAAGAAAACCTTTTAAGTGACATTTTCTTATTATTTATCTCACTATTCTTTAAACGATCATCTTGTTCAAATTCAATACAAAGAAATAAAGCCCATAAGATTAAAACGAATATAGCGAATCCAATTAGCAATAAGATACATTTCATGCAGTACGTGATAAGAGTCGATAATACATTGATCATCAATGTTTATTCCCCATATTGGCTTAGCTGCTTTTAAAACACTACGAATATAGCTAACATCATGGTTTATCGTTGATTTTCCTGTTCCACCTTCCTTTCGAACTTTACAATGCTCAATAATGTCTTTTGATGCTAAATCGATTAGTTTTATTTTTGATATATCAAATTTTAGCAGTAGTTTTAAAACGTTTGTTTTAGTGCGCTTTAATGAAAAATGTTTTTCAGATAAATATTTATTAAGCAAATCTCCTAATGTGAGTGTTGTTTCCCCATTTTTGTAGCCTTTTTCTTCTATTTCTAATATTCGATTTCTTCCCCAAGATTTTGCGGCTGAATTTTTGGAGAAAGTTCTCGATTCGTTGTATACTACGCTTCCATTTTTAGAGACGCGAATTAATGCAAGGTAGCGGGCTTCTCCATTTGATTTTGTGCGCTTCTTAATGCTTAGTGATGCCATGGTAAGTTCTCATTTTGTTTCCATATAGTTTCCAACAGTGTGTAAAAAACGCTGATAATGTGGCGAAATAAAGGAAAATAAATTTTATGATTTTAATAACCCCCTTGAAAACAAAGAGATTAGTAGCAAATGATTGATCATAAACTTAGCGTAGCACCTATGCTTGATTGGACAGACCGTCATTGTCGTTACTTTTACCGTGTTATGTCTAAACATACCGTGCTTTATACTGAAATGGTGACCACTGGCGCCATTTTATTTGGTAAAGGAGACTATTTGTCATTTAATGATGAAGAACATCCTTTGGTATTACAGCTCGGTGGTAGTGATGTAAAAGCCATGACCGAATGCGCGAAAATTGCTGAGCAATACGGTTACGACGAAATTAATATTAATGTTGGTTGTCCGTCTGACCGTGTGCAAAATGGTCGATTCGGAGCTTGCTTGATGGCTGAACCATCTTTAGTTGCAGAGTGTGTTAATGAAATGCAGGCGGCGGCAAATATTCCGGTTACGGTGAAATCACGCATAGGCATTGATGATAACGACAGCTATGAATTTTTACATAACTTTATTGACGTGGTTTCGCAGGCTGATTGTCAGCATTTTATTATTCATGCTCGTAAAGCGTGGTTAAGTGGCCTAAGCCCCAAGCAAAATAGGGAAGTGCCTCCGCTAGATTACGGCCGTGTTTATCAAGTAAAACAAGATTTTCCGCAATTAGAAGTTTCGATTAACGGTGGCATCAAAACGTTTGAAGAAGCTAATGTTCATTTGAAACATATTGATGGTGTGATGATTGGTCGTGAAATTTACCAAAATCCTTATATGTTAGTAGAAGCGGATAATGCCATTTATCAGGTGGATAAAGAAATTCTTTCTCGTGAACAGATCATTGAAACCATGGCTCGTTATATTGACACAACCGTTGCTAATGGAGGTCGAGCTTGGCATGTTGTTCGTCATATGCTTGGTTTGTGTAATGGTTTGGCTGGTGCTCGACAATTTCGCCGTTATTTAAGTGAGCAATGCAGTGGTAATAACGTAACTAGCCAAGTGTTATTTGATGCTTTTGCCAAAGTAACTTTGCCACCGGGTGAATAATTCAATTTTTAGTGTTCCGATTTCGGGAAATAGTATCCCTAAATCGGGATATTTTGAATATCCCATTTTTTCTTTAATTCATTACTTTTTCGTCTTATCAAATAATAATTGGTTTTTTTGACCAAAATCATCCTATTTCTCATCAAATGCAGTTTTATGCTAAATATTGCAAAAAATAAATTTAAAGCTAATTCAATAACTTAACATTTTATTCGATCTCTGGCACAACCTTTGTAATAGATATTACGACTTAACTATTATAAAACTTGGAGAACAACATGAAAACTTTATTAATAACTACATTAACAACGGCTTTATTATCTTTTAACAGCTTTGCTTATAACACTACCGATATTAAAAGTATGGCGAGCCAAATGGCTAAAGAAGGCCAGCATCAACTTAACACGCAATTTACTGTCAACTTAAAAGTAAAAGTTCCGCAATATCTTAAAGCACCGGCTTTAACTATTAATAATACCTCTCAGGCTTCAATGAAAGAAACTATTAATACCAACAGTATTCAGGCAAAAAACTCTATTCAAGCAACCGATTAATTAGGGAATTGATTATGCCAAGCTTAGATCTTATTTTTACGCTGTTGATGTTACCTGCTGCATTTTTATTGGTGGCGTCAGTAGTTGTAAGTTTATTAGAAAATAACCGTGAGCAATTGTTAACTGATAAACAAGCAGTAGGCTAATAGCAAAGAATTTATTTTAGCCTACTCATATATATCACTTAGTAGTCTGTACAAATATCAATTAATTCGTTATTTTCTAAGCCTTATTCAAAAATGAATGATGCTATATATGCTTCCTATTTATCAGCAAATAATATCGTGCCAGCAGTTGCATGACCTGTTTTTTTCTACGAATTCCAGCTCATTAGTTGATTCAGAAATCCCATCAGCAAACTTAATCTTACTCGATGCGAGTATTCCGCCTGTAGGTAAAATGCATCTGCCTGAAAAGCAATGGCCAGACTTTTCCTTGCCGAACGCCCAACGATTTGATTTGAACAAAAACTTTTCAAATTTATCAAGCTCATTACCACATACAATGCCCAATGCAGAGCATTTTCAGCAACAAGCTAGAAATTTAGGTATTTGTAGTGATACTCAAATTATCGTCTACGATGATCAAGGCTTGTTTTCATCTGCACGTGCTTGGTATATGTTTAAAGCAATGGGGCATCAAAATGTAGCAGTACTTGATGGTGGTTTGCCTGCATGGATTGAATCAGGTTTCCCTGTTACTCCAGCTCCATTATCCCCAATTGAAAGCGGCAGTTTTACTGCGAAATTTAATAAAGAAAGTTTCTGTAGTGGTCAATTTATATCCCAACAACTTAATTCGGGCGAAAACCTTGTCATTGATGCAAGAGCAAATGATAGATTTGAAGGGAAAGTTGCTGAGCCGCGTAAAGGTATTCGTAGAGGGCATATACCCAATTCGGTAAATTTACCATTTAACGACTTACTTATTAATGGTGAGTTGTTACCAAAAAATATCCTTATAGCAAAATTTAAAGAAATTAATAGCGAATGTAAACCAATGATAATGAGCTGCGGCTCGGGCGTTACGGCGTGTGTTTTAGCATTAGTGGCTGAAATATGTGGCTATGAACAGTTTAAAGTTTATGACGGTTCGTGGAGTGAATGGGGCGCTGATCACCAATTTCCTGTCGTTTGTACTTAGTCACCAATAGTCAATTTTAACTAACCTATCTATTTCTCCAACATGGTTAAATTAACTAATTCAATTGTTAATTTGACCACTTTGTCGTCTGACATATTATGTCCCACGTTTGGCGTGAATCATCAACCTTAATAAATTCGTTAATAAACATGTACTTAAATTATTTTGTGTAGTTGGCATGTCACTTGTAATAGAAGACACAGCAGCAAGTTAAGCGTTAACCTTTTGAGCTAACACCTAACGAGTATCAAATTAACAAAACTAATAGAAGCGCATTTGCGTAGGAGAATGGATTATGGGCATGTTTTCACGTTTTACAGATATTATTAACGCTAACTTAAACAATATGTTAGATAAAGCCGAAGACCCTGAGAAAATGGTTAAATTGATCATCCAAGAAATGGAAGAAACGTTGGTTGAAGTGCGTTCCACTGCGGCAAAAAATATTGCAGAAAAGAAAACTTTGATGCGTCAAATCGCCTCATTAGAATCCAGTATTAAGAACTGGCATGAAAAAGCCGAGTTGGCTATTAGTAAGGATCGTGATGACCTTGCGAAATCAGCGCTTAACGAAAAGCAAAAATGTTTCACACAAGCAAGTGAGCTGCAACATGAATTAGCGCAATTAGATGTGTTTTTAAGTGCAGTTCAAGAAGACAGTCAGCGCTTACAAGATAAGTTACAAGAAGCTAAACGTAAGCAAGAAGCTTTTACTTTACGTCAAGAGTCAGCTGAAGTGCGTTTAAAAGTTCGTGAAAGAGCTATTGTTTACAACATTGATGAAGCAATGAGTAAATTTGAACGATACCAACAGAAAATTGATCGTGTTGAAGCTGAATTAGAGTCTTATGATTTTACCGCGAACAAAGATCTTAATAGCCAATTTCGTGATTTAGAGACTGATGAGAACATTGAACAAGAATTAGCCGAGTTAAAGAAAAAAGTTGTTAATGGTTAAGCAAAAATAACAAATACCTGGGAGCATCACATGGTACAAGAGAATGAATATTTTATAATTATCATGTGTTTGGCTCCAGTATTAACTTTTTTTGTTAGTGCAATATTATTATCTGTTTTAAAAGAAAGTGGTTTGAATTGAGGGGTATATGATGAGTTATCAACGTGAGTATTCAGTGAAAAAGACATTAAAAAAAGATGCTATGCACAAAAAATTATCAGGTGTTTGTGCTGGTATTGCAAAACATTATGAATTACCAAGATTAGTAATACGCATTGCAGCTATTGGTGCGCTAATTATGTTTCCGTTAGCAACAGGTGTTGCTTATGTTGTTGCAGCAGTATTATTGCCAACTAAAGGGTAATTTTAAGCGTTAAAATTACCGCAAAGAACTACGCATAAAATTGAGTGGCATTAAGTACATAACAATAACACTTAATTGATAGTAAAAAATACCAAAGAGGATGCCGGCACATGTCATTTTTCAAATCTCTAATGTTAGCTATTTTTGCCACATTGTTTTTAACTTATGTTTTGGGGATCAGTCTTATAGAAATGTTTAATGTTGATCTTTATATGGGCGAAAAACTGATAGAACCTCTTAAGGCAATTAGTGTTTCAGCATTAGTCATGGTTATTCTTGTTCTTTTAGCAATTGCTATTGTTATGAGTGTTTTTGGGTCATTAATTTTTATAACAATGATGGTTTTTGGTGCACTTGCTATGGTAATGATTGGTGTCTTTTGGCCAGTTATTTTTATCGCTTTTGTAATTTGGTTAGTCGCTGGTAATAATAAACAAACGGCTTAAAATTAAATAGTCAGAACATATTTTCTGACTATTTTTGAAAAGTAATGATTAATATTGAGCTTTTCAGAAAAAATTAGCTAAAATATTTTTACATTCATCAGTTTTTACTAAACGCTTAAACTCATGGGCTTCGTTAGCGATAACTTGGGGCATAATAGCCTGAGAATGTTGTTTCATTAGTTTTCTACTTGTCATTACTGAATCATGGGGTAATTGAGCAATTGTTTTGGCAATATCGCTGGCGGTTTCTAAGAGGTCTTCAGGTAAACAGACTTGGTTTATAAGACCGTAATCTAGCGCCTGCTCAGCTGTAAATAGCTTGCCTAGCACTAGAAGCTCGAATGCTTTGTTATGACCAATACGTAAAGGTAATAACAGACTAGAACCCGCTTCAGGTGATAAGCCTAATTGAGTAAAAGGTAGTTTAAATTTACTATTGTTGGCAGCAACGACCATGTCACAATGCAGCAGTAAGGTTGTACCAATACCTACTGCAGGGCCAGCAACAGCAGCAACAATAGGTTTGCTAAATGTTGTGAGTACTTGAACAAAATCAAAGGCAGCTAAATCACCACTTTTCGTGCAATGCAAAAAATCATCTAGGTCATTACCTGCGCAAAAGCAATTTTCATCACCTTGAATAAGTACACAGTGAATACTCGAATTCTCACTTGCTTGGTTAAAAGCGGCACACAAGTCGAGATACATGCTTTTATTAAGAGCATTTTTTTTATTTGTACGGTTAAGAGTTATAGTGAAAACATGATTGTTTTCTTTAGTAATAATTAAGTTATCCATTTTGCTCTAGCTTAGTTACAATGTTCATGCGATAACAATAATAGGTCTAAAAAAGGAAGTATACTGAGAAATGAATAAAATATGTTTTATGGCAACAGTATTGTATTTTACCTTACTTAATATAAGCAGTGACGCTTTCGCTGTTGAACATGGCGGTAATATTATTATTGACTCCCCTTATGTTCGAGCCACTATACCTGGAACAAAAATCACTTCGGCTTATATGTCGATTGAAAATAAAAATAATGAAGCTGTCATTTTAACGGGGGCAAGTAGTTTGTTCAGCGATAGAATTGAAATTCATCAACACACCATGAGTGATGGCATGATGAAAATGCGTCAAGTTGAACAACTGGTGATCAAAAAAAATAATCAAGTGATACTGCAGCCAATGGGCTATCACTTAATGATATTTAATGTAAAAAGAGATTTACAGCCAGAAGAAAATATCTCATTAACATTGCACTTTAAACAGCAAAAGGATCTTGTAATAACCATTCCTGTGCGAAGTATCAAGCAAAAAAACATTGCTAAAAAGCAGCATCACCATCATTAGGAGCTCAACATGACGACTAAGTTTTCAAGTAAAATTTTTGTTAGTATTTTTTTGGCAATTATCGTTTCATTTTATTTTCTCGGAGTTTATTGGAGCTTTGAACCAGATCAACTCGATCTTAGAGCTGAAGTTACTCAAGATGCCACCGCTGATGGAGTAGCTCCCGTTGTTGGTTATACTACAACGACAGCATTAATTCGTGTTACAGAAACATTACTGAATAAATCAGGTGGTTACCTTTCGAATGATGCTTTGCCGCCCTCTGTTTTTCTAGATAACATTCCTGCTTGGGAGTTTGGGGTGCTTGAAATGTCACGTGATATGGCCCTTGTAATGCGTCAAGAATTCAGTCGTTCACAATCACAATCTGTAGAAAATAATTACTTAAAAGAAGCTCAACCAAAATATAATATTGACCACAAGAGTTGGGCGATGCCTAGTTCTGAAAACGAATACAGTAATGCGGTTAAAGAACTGTATGCCTACCGTAAAGCGTTAACTGATGTTAACAGCCAAACAGCACAGTTTTATGCTCGTTCAGATAATTTACGTGATTGGATCCAAGAAGTGACTAAGCGGTTAGGAAGTTACTCTCAAAGGCTAAGTGCGAGTGTTGGTCGTGAACAATTAAATACAGATTTAGCGGGCGATAGCGTAGCTAAACAATCAACTTCAACCCAATCAAGTGTTGCTTTAAAAACCAGTTGGTGGAAAATTGATGATGAGTTTTATGAAGCTCGTGGTGCATGTTGGGCGTTATTACACTTTTTACGTGCAGTAGAAATTGATTTTAATGATGTTTTAGAAAAGAAAAATGCTAAAGTAAGTGTTCAGCAAATTATTCGCGAGCTAGAAGCAAGTCAAGAGTCAATATGGAGTCCTATGATTCTAAATGGCGATGGCTTTGGTTTATTAGCAAACCATTCTTTAGTAATGGCAAATTATATTTCACGTGCAAACGCGGCACTAATTGATTTAAATGACTTGTTAAGTCAAGGATAATAAAGGATTAAACATGAAAAAAGCAGCATTAGCAGTTCTCGTTACTGGTTTACTTTCAACATCTGCAATGGCTGATACCATTGCTGGACTTTATATTGGTGGGTCAATTTGGAGCAATGAAGCCTCTGGCACTTTTGGTGAAAAAAATGGCCTAGTTGACTTCAACTTAGAAGATAAGGAACAAGGCTCTTTTTACATCGCTTTAGAGCATCCTATTCCACTTATTCCAAATTTGATGGTTTCTTCTACCAGTTTAGAAACCGATGGTTCTACAATTTTAGAGACAAATTTTGAATTTGAAGGAAAAAACTTTAGCGTAGATACTCCTGTTGATACTTCCTTTGATATTAGCTACGTTGATTACACATTATACTACGAAATTTTTGACAATGGTTTGTTCTCTTTTGATATTGGTTTAACTGGCCGTGATTTCGATGGTGGTATTGCCGTTTCATCTACAGGAGAGAGTGCAAAATTGTCAGTAACTGAAATTGTGCCAATGCTTTATGTTTCAACCATTGTTGGTTTACCTGGTACCAGTTTTGATCTTTTTGCTAACGGTAACTTATTATCGATAGACGACCATAAATTATATGATTATCAAGTAGGTGTTAGTTATGAGTTAGTCGATAATTTAGCTGTTGATGTAAATTTAACGGTTGGGTATCGAGGAGTAAAGCTTCAACTTGAAGATATAGACGACTTATATACCGATATTGAGTTTAAAGGTGTATTTGCTGGTGTTGTTGTTCATTTTTAGTTATTGAGCTAACTTATTTAGTAAGGCCGCTTTTTAAATAATGAAGACGTTGACTGAAAAGTCAGCGTCTTTTTTTTGTTCAGAATGAACAGTGAGGAACGGCCATCTATGAATGACAAAGAGAGGTAATGTTTCGTAACCACCCAATTTCACTGAATCAAAATAAACAATAGACTCAGATTTTGTATTTTCAATGGAATAATGTGAGATTTTCGAATAAAAATGCTTTGTCCACCATAATTGCTGGTATATGTTCAAAAAGGCTGTGTTAAGTGGTATTTCATTTGATTTTTTTATAGATGTTTAGTTAACAAATATTCAACTAGTGGTTATATAACGAACGCTTGTAACCTTAATGTAACGTATGTTTTACTTTTTGTTTTGTTTTTTTTATCTGTATCATTGCTTTCTTGTTGCAAAAATGTGATAAAACGTAATAAGGTTCAGTGTGAGCTTATAATAAAAATATGATGAAAGGGAACAGTATGAAATTTAATAAATCAATTATCGCTACATTTGTAGGTACTGCATTAGCAACAACAGCATTAGGTGTTGCGGCTAATGATAACATGCCAACAAAAACTTATTCAGTTGAGAGAATCGCACAATCAGCTGCAAACAGTGCTGTTGCAACTGCTAGTGGTATGCAAAATCAATACGATGCTCAACTTGGCAAAACAACGTTTCAGTGGGCTGCAAAACAAGCTTCTACTCCAAATATGGGATCGATTTCAGCGGAACATCAAAATGCATTCGCTGCAGATTTCTATATGAAGCAATTGACCGGTTTTAAATCAGGCAAACAAAGCTTGGCACAACCTGTATTAGCTAGCATGCACGACACTGGTCGCGGTGCTAAAATTGCTAAATATAAACAAGAAGTAGCGGGCGTTGAAGTATTCAATCGTGAATACAATGTCATGATGGACCGTGAATTTAACTTAGTAGCGTCTTCAGGATATTTTGTTGGTCAGAGTGCCGCTAAATCAGCAGGTGCTGCAATTAAAAATATGGATAGCGCATTTGGCAATGCAGCTAATTCAGTTAATGCAGTATTTGCTCAAATGGGTGGTAATAGCGATTCAGTTACATTAACGGCTAAGTCATCAACTGACAAATATGAAAAATTCTCTGTAAGCAATACATCTGCAGACAAAATTATAGTTGGTGAGCCACGCGCGAAAAAAGTATTTTTTGAACATAAAAATAAATTAGTTGCTGCTCATTATGTTGAAGTTGAAACTGGTGATTTCGATAGCCGAGATTCAGAATACTTTGGCTATGTAGTTTCGGCGACAACTGGTGAAGTTTTATTCAAGAAAAACTTAACTAGTCATGCTAGTGATTTTGAATACCGTGTTTATGCTGATGCAAATGGTAAGCCTTGGGATAGCCCACATGGTGAAGTTATGCCTGCTCCTGCTGGTAGCGATCCGGCCGCATTTATTAATCAAGCATACGTAGAAGCTCCTACAGTTTCTTGGAGTCATGGTCCTATTAGTACAATGGACCCTTGGTTAGCAGACGACGCAACAACTACAACTGGTAATAACGTAACTGCTTATGTTGATGCTATTGCACCTCAGGGTTTTACAAACGGCGATTTCATGGCCGAAGTTACAAGTGCTAACACTTTTGACTACAAGTATAACGATGCAGAAGCTGAGTATTCAGTAAACAATCGTAAAGCTGCGATTGTTAACTTGTTCTACATGACTAACTATTTACATGATGATTATTATGATCATGGTTTTGACGAAGTGTCTTATAACGCTCAAGAGTCAAACTTTGGCCGTGGTGGTGTTGAAGGTGATTCAATTAACGTAGAAGTACAAGATAACTCAGGCTTTAACAACGCTAATATGTCTACTCCTGCAGATGGTGGCTCGCCACGTATGCAGATGTACCTTTGGGAAACAACCCAAGCAGTAAATGGTACAGACTATGGTGTAACATCTACTTCGCATAGCGATCTTGGCTTATTAGCTAATATTGGTCTTGCTGTATTTGGTCCTGAAATTTTCGACCTATCAGGTGACTTGGTACGTTTTGAAGATGCAACAGCTCCAATAAATGATGGTTGTGAAGCGGCTACAAATGGTGCAGATTTAGTCGGCAAAATTGCTGTGATTGACCGTGGTGCATGTGCATTCACTCAAAAAGTTCTAAATGCTCAAGCTGCAGGCGCAATTGCTGTACTAATCGCTAACAATAAAGATGGCGATGATGTTATTGGTATGAGTGGTGAAGCTCCAACGATTACTATTCCAAGTATGATGATTTCACAAAATGAAGGTATTGCAATTTACGCTTTACTAGATGCTAGTGAAAAAGTATCTGTAGATATGTTTAAAAACGATCTATCACGTACATTTAAAGATAGTTCATTTGATAACGCAATTGTTGCACACGAATGGGGTCACTACATCAGTAACCGTTTAGTGGGTAATGGTTCTGGCTTAAGCAGTCAACAATCAGGCGCTATGGGTGAAGGTTTTGGTGACTTCCACGCTATGCTACTTACGACCGATGAAGCTGATAACTTAGTTCTTGGTAACGAAAATTATGCTGGTGGTCATGGTGCGATAACTTATGTAAGAAGCTTTACAAATGGTATCCGCCCTTACCCATACTCAACAGACATGGATATTAACCCATCTACGTTTGGCGATGTGGCTTTATATCCTGGCTTAGTGCATTCTCCAGGTTCTATCTGGTCAAATATGTTATGGGAATCAACGGTCTCTATGATCAATGATGAACGCCATACATATGCTGAAGCTAAAAACCTAATGAAAGATTACCTTTTAGCGGGTTATAAAATGATGCCAATGGCACCTACTTTTACTGAAGCTCGTGATGCTATTTTGGCCTCTGCTTATGCTAATGATGTAGAAGATTACAAACTAATTCTTGCCGCTTTTGCTAAACGCGGTATGGGACTTGGTGCTGTTTCTCCAAGCAGATATGACACTACTTTTAGTGGTGTTGTAGAGTCATATAAAACTGCCTTAGATACTTTCTCAGTTACAAGTGCTTCGTTAAATACTAACTATGAAGGTGCTACAACGGGTTATTGTTCAAATGATAATATTTTGGATAAAGGCGAAACAGGTACTGTTAGCTTTACTATTCAAAACGGTGGTAATACAGCGTTAACGGCTTTAACTGGTACAGTAGTTGTTGATAGTGGTCATGATGTTACTTTCGCCAACGAAGGTGTTGTTACACTCGGCGACTTAGCTATGTTTGGTAGCGCAACAAGTGCACCAATTGAATTTACGTTAAATGACGCAGGAACTGGTGATAAATTAGAACTTAGATTTGTACCTGATCTTGTCGGAGATACTGTAGCTAGTGATTACATGTTATCAACAGTAACTAACGTTGATTTTGAAACACGCCCGTTAGTAGGTACATCGCAATACGAAGATTTAAATACATTATCACGCTTAAATGACTTTACTGAAACAGTTATGGTTGGCGGTGATATGGCTGCTAATACTTGGGGTCTAGATCAGTGGAGTGCTGCAGACGGATTTATTTCTTCTTCAGCAAATAGCTTCACTTCAGATGTAGCATTTGAAACTCGCACTATGTCTGTAGGTTTCGATGGTGATTACAGCATTAACTTCTGGCATTTATATAACATGGAAGGTGGTTATGATGGTGCGGTTGTTGAAGTTAGCGTTAATGGCGGTGATTGGGCTGATGTTACTGCTATGGGCGGAGAGTTTGAAGGTGACGGTTATACCGACACTGGACTTGACTATACTGAAGCTTCAATAGCGGGTCGTTCAATGTTCTCTGGCATTAACTATGGCTGGGAAACTATTAACTTTGGCGAAAAACTTAATGGTAACCAAGTTCAGTTCCGTTTCCGTTTAGCTACAGATTCTGCCTATGTACCTGCACCATTCTCTGGCTTCCCTGCTGGTTGGTATTTTGATGACATTACGTTCACAAATATACAAACAAGTATCTTCTCTAACATCGTAGCTGGTGATACTTACGCTTGTGATAACCGTTTACCAACAGTTACTGGTGGCGCTGATCAAAGTGTAAATGAAGGTACAACGGCAACTATGTCTGTTGACGCAGTTGATGCTAACGGCGATGCACTTACTTACGCTTGGACTCAAGATTCAGGTACGGAAGTTACATTAACTGGCGCTGACTCTGCAACGGCTAGCTTTACCGCTCCTGCTGTTACAGGCAATGGTGAAGACCTTGTGTTTACTGCTACAGTAAATGATGGAACGGGCACTGTAAGCAAAACGGTTACCGTATCAGTAGATAACGTTATAGTACCGTATGTTAAACCAGTTAAAGCTAAAAGTGATAGTGGTGGTTCTACTGGCTTATTAGCATTCTTATTATTACCTCTTGCGTTGTTACGTCGTCGTAAATAAGTATGTCAAAAGCTAAGTAAGCTAATTACTTAACAAGACTTAAAGGCTGGTTATTATTTTAACCAGCCTTTTTTATGTCTAACTTAAAGTAAATACGTAGCTGCTTATATTATGATGTAGCGATTAATCGGCAAAAATAGAGGTGAATGATGATAAAAAAACTACCCATTACTATACTTTTACTGATCAGCTTGAGTGCTTGTTCAGATACTGCACAAACTCCAAAAGCACAAGAGGCACCAGAAACACAAAAGACCACAAAAGAAAATAAAACTAGTGCTGATAATTCATTGCCTGTTATATCTGACTCCAAAAAAGAAAATATTTTAAGAAAGCTTGAATTAATCAAGAACGACAAAAATAAAAATTTGAATCAAGCTCGTAGTATTAGTATTAATGGCGAAAAATTTAGAACGACTGTTTGGCCCGTTATTAAAGGATCTACGGTATATAATGTACTTATGAAGGAGGAAGGGAAACTAAAAGGAACATTTGTCGTTGTGCTAGCCCCCGGTAAAGAGCTTTCTGCCTCAATCAGGGAAAGTTATACGATAAAAAAAATAGCTAAAAATACTTTTAAATTGCTACCCAATAACCGAAGAATTGTGGACTTGATGCAAGAATACAAACGCTTATTGCAAGAAAATTTTCATATAATAGAGATGGAAATTGATTATAGCCCGATAGATACAAATCAAGAATTTTGACAGCTAAGTAAAAAATAAAATGGGAAGAAATTTCCCATTTTATTAGTAAAAGCTATTAGTTAATGTTTTACTTCATTGATAAAGGCCTGTAATTGGGCTTCATCAAACTTGTAAGTTGTTAAACAATGATCACATGTCATTGATACGCAACCTTGTTCTGCAATAATACTTTTTAATTCAATTGGTTCTACTTGGGCAATAGCGGTTAAACACTTTTCTTGTGAACAACTACATTGGTAATTAACGGCTTGTGGCTCAAATAAACGTACTTCTTCTTGGTGGTACAAGCGGTAAAGTAAAGTTTCAGCATCTAATGAAAAAATTTCATCTTTTTTAATTGTGTTAGTGAGTTGACACAAGTGTTCAAAGTCACTGATTTGCTGCTCTTTGTCATCGCCATCAGGTAATAACTGTATTAAGCTTCCAGCGATTTGAGTGTTGTCAGTACTATTAAATAACCAAATCTTAGTCGGTATTTGTTCGGAAACTTCAAAGTAGTGGGCTAAACAATCGGCTAAATTATCTTTATCAAGTGCAACAACACCTTGGTAAGCTTCACCTTTTTCAGGGCGAATGGTGATCACCATCGTACCTTTACCCATTAATGATTGTAGGTCTTTAGCGTCAGTTGGTTGTGACAAACGCGCAATGCCGCGCATATTTTGATTATGATCGCCATTAACAGACATATAGCCAACAGGGCCATTGCCCTGTAATTGTACGGTAATTTCACCCTCGAACTTTAAAGTCGCAGTGAGTAAACAAGTCGCAGCAACTAATTCTCCTAACAGAGTTTGCACCCCGACTGGGTATTCGTGCAAAGCGATTATTTCTTGATAAGTTTTTGTTAATTGCACAAGTTCACCACGTGCATGTTTACCATCGAATAAATAGCGATTTAAAACATCAGATTTAGCGGTCACGGTTACATCCTTTCTTTGAATTGTCTTAGTTTTCGACGTTGTTTTTTATCAGGTTTAGTATCGCTTGCGGGGTTCAATAAAGTGCCTTGTTTACGTGCTAAAGCATTTTTGTCACGGCTAGCGATGCTGCTTTCAGTTTCTTGGTAAAGCGTTTGCGCAAAGCAGGCGTCTCGGCGTTTGTCTGCTAATGCAATAACGATAACTTCTCGTTCTTCATAACTTTGGCGCAGTACAACTTTATCACCCACAGAAACGTTTTTTCCAGACTTTGTACGTTGACCATTATAGAACACTTTTCCACCATCGATCATCTGTTTAGCGATGGCTCGGGTTTTATAGAAACGAGCAGCCCAAAGCCATTTATCGAGTCGGGTTGACGAGTTATCAGTTGAGGGCAGATTATGTTTCATTTAATGACCATATTTCTATAAATAAATGTCGGGGCGAAAATATCATAATTGCCCATAATGTCTAGTCTTTTCAAATGATGAGGGCCAGATCTTGGAATAATAGTTTTCAAATTAGGTAACTAAATTGTTAATAAATATTAAAATCGCCATGTTATTCTTGTTGATAGCGGCTAGCTCAAGTATTATCGGGTAGAACAAAATAACACTAATAATAAAAACTAATAAAAGTACTTATAAAGATAACCATGCAATTACCTTCAAATTTTTCAAGTGTAGCCGACTTTTTTTCACAGTTACCTCAGCAAAAAATAGCTAAGGTGATCAGTGTGCTCTTGTTAGTCTATATTGCATATGTATTTGCTCAAATCACTTGGCTTGTCGCACCTAGTGGCGAATATCAAGCATCTTCAAATATTACTGCAAAGAAAGCAAAACAGAATACTAAAATATCTACAGTCAGCTTATCAAGTTTAAAGTCATTGAATTTATTCGGTCTTTACACAGACAAAATAGAAGAAGTTGAAATTGTTGAAACAGAAAATGTCCCTGAAACACAATTGAATTTAACGCTGACAGGTGTTGTAGCAAGTGACAACAAAGCAATTTCAGCCGCTGTTATTGAAAACTCAGGAAAGCAAGATACTTATAGCCCAGGTGAAACGATTACCGGAACACGTGCTGTACTTGATAGCGTATTTAGTGACCGCGTATTTTTAAAGCATTCTGGAAAACTTGAAACCTTAATGCTTGATGGCTTCGATTACACTGAAAAGGCTAAAACTATTAGACCTGCAGCGACAAATCGCTCCTCTTTCACCAAGAAAAAATCACCAAGAAGCAAAAGCCGATTAACCTCACCGAATGTGGTTGATCACAGAACAAATAAAATGCTGAGCAAAAACGCTAAGTTATTGAAAGAAGATATTAATGCTGACCCAAGTAAAATTACGGATTATTTAAAAATATCACCAAAACGTAAAGATGGAAAAATCATTGGTTATCGGTTGATGCCAGGAAGAAATGCAGCATTTTTTCAAAATTCCGGGTTGAAATCTGGTGATGTTGCTATTCAAATGAATGGTTATGATTTAACCGCGCCAAGTGAAGCTGCACAGGCGCTATCAGCATTAAAACAAGACAAAGAAGTATCGCTATTAATTGACCGAAATGGCGAATTAAACGAAATATTATTTAGTATTGATGGTTAACGCCTTTACTTATCAAAATTGAGAATTTAGTTATGAGAAAATCTGTCTTGCGCAAGACTTTAAGCGCTCCTTGGTATAAACGTTTGATAACAACAGGATTAACTGTTGTGATGATGAATACCTTACTGTTTAGTGCGAACATAAGTGCTGCTAAGTTTTCTCCCAATTTTAAAGGTACTGAAATTGCTGAATTCATCCTCATTGTCGGGAAAAACCTTAATAAGACAATGATTGTTGACCCCAATGTGAGGGGAAAAGTAAATCTTCGCACACAAGACGAGTTAACGGAAAAACAATACTATCAAGTATTTTTAAATGTACTTGAAGTCTATGGTTTTGCAGCGGTAGAAATGGATAACAATGTTGTCAAAATTATTCGTAATAAAGATGCAAAAACGTCATCTATTCCTGTTGTTGGTAATGATAACCCGGGTGTCGGCGATGAAATGGTTACTCGCGTTGTTGAAGTTAAAAATGTAACCGTACGTGAATTAACGCCTTTACTTCGTCAGCTCTCTGATCAAGCCGGTGGTGGTAACGTCGTTAATTATGATCCAGCAAATGTGATCATGCTTACCGGTACCGCAGCAGTGGTGAATCGTTTAGTTAAAATTATTGAACGTGTCGACAAAGCCGGCGACCAAGACGTACAGATTATTAAATTAAAATTTGCTTCAGCGGCAGAAATGGTTCGTATTGTTGAAGCAATGAATAAATCATCGAAGGGTAAAGCTGGTACACCAACATTCCTTATCCCTAAAATAGTGGCAGATGAACGAACTAATAGCGTGATAGTGAGTGGCGAGTCTCAAGCAAGGTCACGTATTGCAAAATTAATTTCTCGTTTAGACAGTGAGCTAGAGACGAATGGCAACACTCGTGTTTATTATTTAAAATATTCTAAAGCTGAAGATTTAGTTAAAGTGTTAGAAGGAGTTAGTAAGTCAATAGAAGCCGAAAGCAACTCGAGCAAAAGCGGTAAGAAAAGCAGTAATAAACGTAATGTTAGCATTGACGCCCACGAAGATACCAACACATTAGTTATTACTGCTCAGCAAGATATGTTGCGATCACTTGAAGCGGTTATTCGTAGATTAGATGTTCGACGTGCTCAAGTACTCGTTGAAGCGATAATCGTTGAAGTCTTTGAAAGTGACGGTGTAAGTCTAGGTGTACAATGGATGACTGAAGATGGCGCAATGACTCAGTTTACCAATGGTCCCGCTCCTATTAGTTCTGTGGCCGCAGCGGGTGAAGCTGCTCGAACACAAAAAGGTGAAATTGTTCCTGCAGTGTATTCTTCAGAAACGGGCAATATAATTAGTGCTCAATATACTAAAAACGACATAAAAGGCGATTACGGTTTAGCCGCAACTTTGCTTGGTTCCGTTAGTGGTGGCATGTTTGGCATCATGAAAGACGGTTGGGGCGCTATTGTGCAAGCGGTAAGTAATGATACCAATTCTAATATTCTAGCCACACCAAGTATTACTACTCTTGATAACGAAGAAGCGCACTTTCTTGTGGGCCAAGAAATTCCTATTTTAACGGGGTCTACCGCTGGTAGTAACAATGGCAATCCCTTTCAAACAGTAGAGCGTCAAGAAGTTGGTATAAAACTTACCGTAACTCCACAAGTAAATGAAGGTAGTGGTGTGCAACTAACTATTGAACAAGAAGTTTCTTCAGTAAGTGGCGCAACAGGTGTTGATATTGCTATCAATAAACGTGAAATAAAAACGGTTGTTATGGCAGATTCCGGTGCAACGGTAGTTCTTGGTGGTCTGATTGATGAAGACGTGCAAGAAAGCGTACAAAAAGTCCCATTGTTGGGCGACATTCCGTTTATTGGCCACTTATTCAAGTCAACCAAAACCTCGACACGTAAACGTAATTTAATGGTATTCATTCGCCCAACAATTATTCGTGACGGTAAACTGATGGATAAAATCAGTAAAGAAAAATACAACTATATCCGTGCAAATGAAATACGTAAAAAAGAAGACGGCTTGTCGTTAATGAATGATGAAAAAATGCCATTGCTACCTGAATGGAATGACAAACTTGCTTTACCACCTTCATTCGATGAATACATGAAAAAGAATGACTTAACAGAACCAAGTTTATTACCTCCTGCTGTTAACAGCGAGCAGGATGATTCAGCAAGTTCAGATTTGAAAGAACATTAATATGGCTGATCTAGCAAATAGTGAAGAAATTGAAAATGCTGTCAGTATTCGTACAACGGACAACGAGCAAGAGGCAATCGAACTGCAAGCGCAGATAAGTCGGTTACCTTTCAATTTCGCAAAACGCCATAGTGTATTGATCAGCAATGAAAATGAACAATACACATTACACTGTTTAGAAAATGTTAAGAGTGAAGCGATATTAGAAGTACGTAGAGTATTAAAAACGTCTTTTGCTCTTGAGTTTCATTCATTAGATGAATTTGAGCAGTTGCTTACCGTGTCATATCAACGAGATTCATCTGAAGCACAGCAAATGATGGAAGACATTGGCAACGAAGTTGACTTATATTCACTTGCCGATGAAATGACAGAAACAGAAGATTTACTTGAGAATGAAGATGATGCGCCAATCATCAAATTGATCAACGCTATGTTGAGTGAAGCGATTAAAGAAAATGCTTCAGATATTCATATCGAAACATTTGAATCCGCATTGCAGATCCGCTTTCGAGTTGACGGCGTATTACGTGAGGTTTTAAAGCCTAACCGTAAACTGGCTTCATTATTAGTTTCGCGTATCAAGGTTATGGCTAAGCTTGATATCGCTGAGAAGCGTATTCCACAAGATGGTCGTATTTCTTTACGTATTGCTGGGCGCGCTGTTGATGTTCGTGTTTCAACCATGCCGACAGGACATGGCGAACGTGTAGTACTGCGTTTACTTGATAAGAACTCAGTTCGCCTTGATCTTGAAGACTTAGGCATGACACTAGCAAATCGCCAGAAGTTCTCAAAATTAATCGAAAAGCCACATGGCATTATCTTAGTTACAGGCCCTACGGGCTCAGGTAAAAGTACCACGCTTTATGCTGGTTTAAGTCAAATAGATGCGAAAGAACGTAACGTACTTACCGTTGAAGATCCTATTGAATACGCTATTGAAGGTATCGGACAAACGCAAGTAAATACAAAAGTAGATATGACCTTTGCCCGTGGTTTACGCGCTATTTTACGTCAAGATCCAGATGTCGTAATGGTCGGTGAAATTCGAGACTTAGAAACAGCACAAATTAGTGTACAAGCGAGTTTAACCGGTCACTTAGTTATGTCGACACTGCATACCAACAGTGCATCTGGCGCCATAACTCGTATGGAAGATATGGGCGTTGAATCATTTTTATTATCATCAAGTTTATTAGGAGTGTTAGCACAACGATTAGTAAGAACATTGTGTCCACATTGCCGAGAAAGCCATTTGCCTGATGAACAAGAGCTTAAATTGCTTGAATTACCAAGTGATAATAGTCATGAAATATACCGAGCTATCGGTTGTAGTGAGTGTAATTTCAAAGGCTATAAAGGCCGTATGGGTATTCACGAGTTAATTACCGTTGACGATAAAGTGCGAGAACTCATTCATAATGGTAAAGGTGAACAAGCCATTGAAAAATTCATTCGCCAAACGACACCAAGCATTCGTCGAGATGGTTTTGATAAAGTTATGACAGGCGAAACAACACTCGAAGAAGTATTGCGTGTTACCAGAGAAGATTAACTAGAGTTTAATTATGGCCGCTTTTGACTATCAAGCAGTAAACAGCCGTGGTAAAACGGTAAAAGGTGTTATCGAAGGTGATACCCCTAGACAAGTGCGTGGTTTATTACGTGATAAAGGCTTAATGCCCACAGAAGTTACACCGAGCTTAGAAAAAACAAAACAAGCAGCAAATAAGTCAAGGTTTGCTGGTCGTATTAAAGTGACTGTTGCTGAACTAGCTTTGATCACGCGTCAGCTTGCCACATTAGTCGAATCAGGCTTGCCAATCGAAGAATCATTATTGGCTGTTGGTGAGCAATGTGAAAAAAACACCATGAAAAGCATGATCATGGCGGTGCGCACTAAAGTAACAGAAGGTTATGGATTAGCTGAAAGTATGGCTGAATTTCCGCATATTTTTAATCATCTATACCGAGCAATGGTCGCAGCGGGTGAAAAGTCTGGTTTTTTAGATACCGTATTAAATCGTTTAGCTGACTACACAGAACAACGTGAACACTTACGTTCACAAATTATTCAGGCGCTTATTTATCCTGTTATTATGACCGTAGTGGCTATTGGTGTTATTTCAGTTTTGTTAACTTCGGTTGTTCCTAAAATTGTCGGTCAATTCGAACAAATGGGGGCAAATTTACCGGGCATTACACAGTTGTTGATCAATATGAGCGACTTCTTAATCAGTTATGGCTTGTATATTTTTATTTTCTTCATATTGCTTATCGTCGGATTTAGCCACTTAATGAAAAAAGAAAAATTCAAATTTGCTTTTCATCAAAAAGTGATTGGCTTTCCCGGAATAGGAAAGATTATTCGTGGTATTAATACCGCTCGTTTTGCACGTACCTTGAGCATTCTTACGGCCAGTGCGGTGCCTTTACTGGAGAGTATGAAAATATCCGGAGAAGTTTTAGAGAACCTTTACATTAAGCAATGCGTTAAAGAATCGGCAGACAAAGTGAGAGAAGGCACAAGTTTACGAGTCTCTTTAGAGCAAACAAAATTATTTCCACCGATGATGCTTCATATGATTGCCAGTGGTGAAAAAAGTGGCAAGCTTGAACATATGCTCGGCCGTTCAGCAGACAACCAAGACAGAGAGTTTGAAGCGTTAATGACCATTTCGCTTAAAGCTTTCGAGCCAGCCTTAATGGTAAGTATGGCTGGAGTTGTTCTTTTTATTGTTATGGCTATATTACAGCCAATTCTTGAGTTAAATACCTTAATAGGAAGTTAGTATGAACAAAATGTCTCAGTCGATGAAAGTAAAAAATAAACACCAAGGTTTTACCTTAATAGAAGTTATGGTTGTTATCGTGATCATAGGGATGATAGGTGGTGCCGTAGTCCAAAACGTTATGGGCAACTTGGAGAAAGCTAACCTGAGTAAAGCTGTACAAGATATTAATGGCTTAGAAACTTCGTTAACTATGTACAAGATGGATAACTATAACTATCCAAGTACAGAGCAAGGTTTAGAAGCGTTAGTAGAAGAAACTGATATTGAACCATTACCACGACGTTTTACTGCAGGAGGTTATATACCGCGCTTACCTAATGATCCATGGGGCAATGAGTATCAGTTATTAAACCCAGGTGATAATGGCGATATTGATGTTTTCAGTATGGGACCTGATGGGGAACAAGGTACAGAAGATGATATAGGTAACTGGAACCTTAGCGACTACCAGTAGGTATAACTCACAATAATAACATGAGTCATTACGCGAGAAATACGACACGCCAAAACGGTTTCACTTTAATTGAAGTGATGTTGGTGATTGTGCTTGTCGGTTTAATGGCTTCTGTTGTTCAATTTAATAGTTCAAGTGATAAAGCGGAAGAAACACTGGAGTTGTCGAGTAAACGCTTTGCCGGTATTTTTGACGTTGCTTCTGAATACGGCTTGTTGAATAACATTGAATTAGGCTTAATGATTGGCAAGCATAGTTACCAGTTTCTAGGCTACGATGGTATTAATTGGACGGATGTTTCTGATAATGAAATGTTTAGTCGCTTTCAACTCCCTGAGGGGGTTGAAATGGTTTTGCAACTTGATGACTTACCTATAGAAGAACCACAGTTGTTCGATACTAAGTTATTTAATGAGTTACAAGAAGCCGAGGATGAGTCTGATGATGACTCAGATGAAGATAGAGATTCAAATGATAATTCGCGCAGTGAAATCGAAGAGAAAAAACTAATACCACAAATTTATATGCTTTCGGGCGGCGACATCACTCCGTTTAGTTTACGTTTTCAATTTGTTGAAAACGAATATACTAAGGCAAACCTGCATTTTAAAGTCACCGGTTTGTACACTACACCATTAACTGTTGAAGGGCCGCTCTTCGATGACGAATAAGATGAAAGCATCAAATAAGCGACTTTCATTAGGCTTCACCTTAATTGAAGTGATGTTAGCCATGGCTATTTTTTCAATTGCAGGCATTGCATTATTAAGTGCAGCAGATAATAACATTAGAAATTTAAGTCATTTAGAGAATAAAGTATTAGCAAACTGGGTTGCTTCTAATCAATTGATAGCAGTGACTTTAGATAAAACATGGCCGCCAAAACACAATAAGAAAGGTAAAGTGGAAATGGCCGGGCAAGAATGGTTTTGGCTACAAAAGGTGGTTAAAACTGAAAATAAAAATATGCGCTCTGTTGTCATTGAAATTCGTAACGAAGAAGACCAAAATCTCGCGGTTACCAGCATAGTAACTTTTGTCTCTAAGAGTAAGTCGTAATGGTTAGCCAGTTGAATCCTCTTCAGAGTAAAGGCTTTACATTATTAGAAGTGTTAATCGCTATTGCTATATTTTCAATGATCAGTATGAGCAGTTTCACTATTTTCAATACGGTAATAAAAAGTGATGAAAAAGCTAAGATTCGCACAGAACGAGTGAATGAATTACAGCGTGGCTTTTTATTGATTGAACGAGATTTATTACAAATAGCTAAACGCAGTATTCGATTAAATGGCGAAGAACCGCTGGACGATTTTCTATATACCGACAGTGATGGTTTCTCAGAAAGTGAAAGTACCTTAGCATTTGTACGACATGGCTGGACTAACCCTGGCTTACTCTTACCGCGCAGTAGCATGCAGTCGGTTGCTTATCAGTTAAATGAAGAAACCTTTGAGCGCCTTCATTTTAATTTTGTCGATGCTGTGCAAGGACAAGAGCCAAAAGTAAGAAAACTAATCACGGGTATTGAGCAATTAAATTTTGAATTTTTTTATGATAAAAAATGGCAAAAAAATATTATCAATAAAAGTTTACCCCAAGCTATTGCTATTGAGCTTATAACTAAAGATTACGGCCTTATTCGCCGAGAGTTTTTAGTGGCTGGCGACAGTGCTGCCACTTCAAAGCAATCAGCATCAAGACAGTCAACACCTAGGCAATCAAGTTCTGCAGCTCAAACAGGGAGAAGTCGATGAATATTACTCAACTTTTTCCCGCTATAAACAAAAAATCACCTAAAAATGTAGCAGGTGTTGCACTGATCACCGTTTTACTCATTGTCGCGTTAGCAGCCGTTCTGGCAACCCAAATGACGGCACGTTTGCAGTTACAAATGCAGCGTACTAATAATATCTCCTTAAATCAGCAAGCTTATTGGTATGCCATGGGCGCAGAAGCATTTGCCAAAACCATCCTTATTACCACTTTTGAAGACGAGAAAGATGTAACGCATTTAGAACAAATGTGGGCACAAGGAGAAACAAGTTTTCCGGTTGACTTCGGTACAATTACGGGTGAGATTTTCGATATGCAAGCATGCTTTAATTTAAATGCATTAAGATTTGATCGAAGTACTCCCTCTTCAGGAACGAAAAAACCGCCAATACAATTAGCTTTTGAAGAGTTAATTATTTCACTTAATATTGATGGTGTTACTCAGTTTGAAGCAGAGTATATGTCCGATGCGTTAGTTGACTGGTTAGACAAAGACAGTGCTATCGCGAGTGCTGGGGGGGCAGAAGATAATGATTACTCCGCCAAAGAGTTTCCTTATTTACCCGCTAATCATTACTTATCAAGTATTACTGAATTACGCTTAATTGAGCACTTTACTGTGCCTGTTATTAATAAATTAAAAGAATATGTTTGCGTGTTGCCTAATAACAATTTGCATGAATTGAACCTAAATACTATCAGTGACAAGCAACCGGAACTTTTGATGGCCTTTCTAGATATTCCTCGAGCAGATGCAGAAAGTGTATTGGCTAACCGAGAAGGTGATGGTTTTAAAACGGTTAAAGAATTTTTTAGCCTACCTGAAATAGTCAAAAACAAAAACAAAGATAAAAATAAAGATAAAGTTGATGCACAAACAGATCAATTTGTTGTTAAAAGCCAATATTTTAAATTAAAAAGCACCGCCAGCTTTAATAACAGTTATTTCGCTTTAAGTACTTTGATGAAAGTTGAAGAAAATAATAATATCTCCGTAGTTAGTCGTATCATAGGACGAGAGTAATGGCCGAAAAGTTATACATTCGATTAGGCAGTATCGCAACAGATGCGGTGCAATGGCTGATCTTCAGTGACGATCAAGAAGGCATAATTGCCAGTGGTGAACTGCCGCAAGCAAATGCATTAGCGCAATTAGCTGAAAAGGCCAAACATCGTGAAGTTATCACGTTTGTTCCCGCTTGTGATGTCAGCTTAAAAAGCTTAAACGTTCCGAGTAAATCAGTGAAAGCTATGCGCTTAGCTGTGCCGTATATGCTTGAGGACGAATTAGCACAAGACGTTGAAGATTTATTTTTTGCGTATAACGATATAAAAATAGCGGACAGTGAAGATAATTGCTTTGTTGCGGTTGTTGAGCATGCACAACTTGAACTCTGGCAAACGTGGTTAACAGCAGCCGATATTGTCTGTAAAAAAATGATCCCCGACGTATTAGCAATGCCATTAACAAACGACGTTAATCGTGCGAGTGCAATCGCTCTTGGCCAGCAAATTTTAATACGCCAAGGGCTGTGGCAAGGCATTACTGTAGACAACGTTACTTGGCCGTTAATCAGCCAGTCATTTGCAAACATGGCAACAGCAGAAAAAGATAACACTGAGCAAGAGAGTCTAGCTGGTGATAATGACGAAAATGCGGCACCGGTTGGTTTTTCATTGAACGCCTATTCAGCGTTACCAGAAACAGACACTGAACTCACCATCAATCCCATGCCCGAAGAGCTTCCTTTAGCGCTGTTAGCAACAACATTTAGTCAAGAAAAAGCGGCGAGGTTTAATTTATTACAAGGCGAGTTTAAAGCTAAAGAACAACGTTCACCCGCGTTAACAAATTGGCTGTGGGCGGCAGGTATTGCAACGTTTGCCCTTTTGCTCAATATCGGTGTAAAAAGTGCTGAATTAATAAAATTAAATAATCAGCAGGCGCAGGTAGAACTGCAAATTATTAATACCTACAAAAAAGCTTTCCCAAAAACTAAACGTGTTCGAGTGGCAACAATTCGTTCCCAACTTAAACGCAAACTAAAAGAAGTAGGGGGGAATAGCGGTGAGAACAGTTTCTTAACACTATTAACACAAGTTCAGCCAGCCCTTGCGCTAGTACCTGAAATTAAACCTCAAACTTTGAAGTTTGATGGTAAGCGTAATGAAATTCGTATGCAGGCAATGGCCAGCGATTACCAGTATTTTGAAAAACTCAAAATAGCACTTGAAGATAATAAATTAACCGTTTCACAAGGTGCGCAAAGCAACCAAGGTGAACAAATTTCAGGGTCATTTAGCATCAGTACAAATGCCAATAAAGTAACGAAGAAAAGTAAGGGGCGATCATGAAAACGTGGTGGCAACAATTAAAAAGTTCTGAGCAACGGATCGTTACTCTTTTGGGCTGTGTTGTAGTGATATTTTTGTTTTATTTCGTGATATGGCAACCGCTGGGAAATAGCATTAACAAAACTCAACAAAAGCTAGCTCGTCAACAAGCATTATTAACGTATGTCGAAGAAAGCACCCAACGCTATCAACAGTCGAAGAAAAGTGGCGCATCAAATAGAAGCAATGGCAGTCTCTCGAGTATTGTTAACTCTACTGCTAGTCGTCATAGTATTTCTATCGCACGTTTACAGCCTCAAGGTGACGATTTACAAGTATGGATAGACGAAGTGCCATTTACTCAATTATTGAGTTGGCTTGAGTTTTTAGCTAACAATGAAGGTTTATTAGTGAAAGGTATTGATTTAAGCAAAGCCGATCGTAAAGGCGTCGTAAAAGTTCGTCGTTTACAATTAGGAAAAAGTTAATGAAAAAGTGGTTTGCTTACGGAGCAATATTTTTTGGCACATATTTAATTTTTTTAATCGCAACGATGCCAGCAACTTGGGTAATTAGTTTTGTAAATTTACCTAAAAACAGCCAAGTTTCTGAACTTTCAGGATCTGTATGGCAAAGCTATGCTAAACAAGTGCGTATTGATGCTGTCGAAATTAATAATGTAACTAGCGAATTAAGCTTCTTATCATTATTGACACTTGACCCAAAAGTTATGTTGTCTTTTGGTGGTGCATTAGCTAGTGGCCCTGAAGGAAAGCTAACGGCAAGCCAATTACTTGAGCAGGTAAAAATCACAGATTTAGAGATTAGCTTAGCAGCAAATCAAATAACCGAAAAACTCAATTTACTTATTCCCTTAGAAGCTCATAATTTAATTGATATAGAAATTAACGAATTTATCATAGGAAAACCTGTTTGTGAGCAAATGAGTGGCTCTATAAAATGGCAGAAAGCATCTGTAACGGCACTATCTGAAACGGTAAATTTAGGCGCATTGTCAGCTGATTTAGCCTGTGAAAAAGGTGCTCTAATGATTACTGTAGCACCCCAAAATAATTTAGGATTAACATTCACCGCTTATTTACGTAGCATGAATAAAGTTTCTGGCAATGGCTTCTTAAAACCAGGAGTTGATTTTCCAAAAGAAATTAAGCCAATCTTATCGTTTATAGGTAAGGCTGATAACCAAGGGCGCTATCGTTTAAATTTTTAAACATTATTGCCTTAGTTATCGACTCCAACTTAGGCAATAAACATTATCATTTTGATAGAGTCCATCTTTGTGATTAGCTAATGGGATGTTTCTTTATTTCATCTAGCAATGTTCTAAAATTTGAGATCGACGGGTAGTCATCTACGGTACGTGCAGCTAATTTACTATCAGGATTTTCAACGGCTAATAAATGTTTGAAACCGTATAATTGAGCGGATTCTAGAATATTAATACTATCATCAACAAACAGTGTATTTTCAAGTGAAAATCCCTGCTTTTTTTGCAGGCGCTCCCATAAAAGTTGTGACTCTTTAGTAACGCCAAACTCATGCGTTGAATATAAAACATCAAAATATTTGTCAAGTTGAGTGCGTTCTATTTTAAGCGTTAAACTGTCAGGATGAGCATTGGTAACCAGTATTATTTCTCGGCCACTTTCTCTTAATGCCACCATGAAGTCGTGAGCATCACTGCGTAAGCGAATTAAGTGCTGTATTTCGCGTTTCAAAGACTTAATTGGTAACTTTGTTTGTTCCGCCCAATAATCTAAACAGTACCAATCAATCGTGCCTGCAACTTTTTCATAGTGGCTTACTAGATTTTCTTTCGCTTTTTCAAGAGAAATGTTGGCGGTTTCGCTATAACGCAAAGGTAAATGATGTAGCCAGAAATGATTGTCGAAATGCAAATCGAGAATGGTGCCATCCATATCTAAAAGTACCGTAGAAATTTTTGACCAATCAAGCATTTTTATTTTCCTATGAGCAATTATTTATTAATTATATCTAAAGTTAACGTGCTATTCTAAAACTATATTATTAATATTTAACTCTTAGGATTTAGCTATCATGAGCAATATTCTAACACTCCCCGAAATTACTCAGCGTAAACAAGTTGCGAAAAGTCGCTTGTTTGCCATCGAACAAATTGATCTCACTTTTAGCAATGGTGTCAAACGAGAATATGAGCGTATGCAGGGCCATGGGCGTGGCGCTGTATTGATTGTGCCAATGTTAGACAGCGAGACTATTTTATTGGTACGCGAATATTGTGCTGGCACTCATACTTATGAACTTGGCTTCCCCAAAGGTCTTATTGATGAAGGTGAAAGTGCCGAGCACGCAGCTAATAGAGAATTAAAAGAAGAGGTGAGCTATGGCGCTGACAAACTCACACATGTGCATACGGTGGCAACAGCACCCGCATTTTTCTCTGCTTCAATGGAAATATTTCTCGCGGAAAACTTATATGCTGAAAAATTACCCGGTGATGAACCCGAAGAGTTAGAAGTCGTCGCATGGAAATTATCAAATTATCAGTCTTTACTCACTCAACCCGACTTTAATGAAGCAAGAAGCATCGCTGCGTTAATGTTAGTGAAGGATTTACTCGATAATACGTCACTGAAGAATTCGCAAGAGTCGTTCAAAGAAAACTCAAAACAACCTTCAAAAGAAAAAGTAAGTGAATGCCAATGAACAATGAAACCTTACTCGCTATCGCGATAGATAGTGCAAAAAAAGCAGGTGTTGAAGTTGCTAAGCATTATAAGTCTGGTAACTACACCGCAGAAATGAAAGAAGATAATAGCCCGGTAACCAGTGCTGATCTGGCGGCTAATGATGTACTGATGCAAGAGCTTTCACGCTTAACACCTGATATTCCGGTTATTTCTGAAGAAGTTGGTGCTTTGCCACTTACCGACAGAAAAAAGTGGTCACGCTATTGGTTACTTGATCCTATTGACGGAACCGGAGAGTTTATTATTGGTAGTGGTGATTTCGCTGTTAATATTGCATTGGTTGAAAATGGCTGGCCGAGTATAGGCGTAATTCACGCACCAGACCACCAACTCACTTATTACGGACAAAATAAACTCGGCGCTTTTAAAGAGAATGACCTTGGTAGTCAACAGATACGCGTCGCGGAATATGACGGTATTAGAAAAATCAAAGTAGCGATTAGTCGCCGACAAGAGCTAAATTTAATGGGACAATATCTCAATAACGAGCAGTTTTCCTTTGAATATGTTGCTTTAGGAAGTTGTTCGCTTAAGAATTGTTTAATTGCTGAAGGTGGTGCTGATTGCTATTTGCGTATTGGACCAACAGGAGAGTGGGATACCGGTGCGAGTCATTGTATTATTGAACAAGCGGGTGGTTCGATAATTGACAGTGAATTTTTACCGTTAACCTACAATCAACGTGAAGGATTAATGAATCCTGACTTTATGACATTAGGCAGTAGCAGTATTCCGTGGCAAGATATTGTTAAGCCACACCGAGCACGGCGCTCTTAATTTTAACTTTCATTTTATCAGGACATTTTATGCGTATTTTATCAATTTTTGTTTTAAGTCTCTCGTTATTCATTGCTTCACCAGTCTATAGTGCTTGGCAGCTTGATGTTAAACAATCAACTTTAACATTCGTATCCATTAAAAAAGGAACGGTTGCTGAAAACCATCGTTTCAAAAAGTTTCATGGACGTATCGACGATAATGGTTCGGCAAAGATTTCCATTGATTTAAGCAGTGTTGATACCAATATTGCCGTACGCGATGGCCGAATGACTGAGTTTCTATTTGAAACAGATAAGTTTGCAGAGGCGAGCTTTAGTGCACAGTTAATAGATCATGACATTGATGCCATAGCCGTTGGTTCAAGCCAAAAAATGACACTTAAGGGAAGCCTTGATTTACATGGTCAACAGCAAGAGCTTGTGTTAAATGTCATGGTAGCGAAGTTATCAGAAAAAAGTATGATGGTAACCACATTACAACCGGTCATTGTTAAAGCAGGAGACTTTGCTTTAGTGGCAGGTGTTAACAAATTAAAGTCATTAGCAAAACTACCAAGTATCGCTTATAGCGTACCAGTGAGTTTTGTTTTAACTTTTACCCAATAGACACAAATACCAAAACGGGAGTCTATTTGTTATTTAGCATTTAATGTTGTTTGATGGTAATTATTCTTGCTCATTTTCCTGTTGTTCAAACTGGTCAATGGGCAAAATATTTACAGTGTCATGAAGCTCTGAATACACTAAAAATGCGCTACCACTAGCAAGCTGCAATTTTACCTGGGCAACTTTTTCAGGTAAAGATACATCGTTCTCACCGTACTCGGTTCCTTCTCGTAAAACAAACTCTCTAATAATACCGGTTAACGTATCTGGCTCTAGTTCTTTATATGGAATGATCATAAGTGATCCTCTAAAAAGTTCGGCACACGATCTTCTAACCAAAACTTAGGTTTTAAAGGGTTGTTGCCATTAATGAACCCGACATGCCCACCTTTTTTACTGACTTCGAAACAAATATTATTTGGAATACTGTTAATATCACGCGTATTTTTATCACATAAAAAAGGATCGTCATTTGAATGAATAATTAAACAAGGCTGTTTAATTCGGTCCAAAATGAATCGCCCACTCGCTTGATGATAATAATCTTCGGCACTTTCAAAACCGTTAATAGGAGCCGTAACTTGTTGGTCAAATTGCCATATGGTTTTAATTTCATCTAACTTAAGGGAAAGTTTTTGTGCTAACGGAGCAGAAAGTAAATTGCTGGCAATTTTATCTTTAATACTGTCTTTGAGCATTCCTACCAAGTATTTTTGATAAATACGTGAAAACCCTTGGTTGATTCGCTTACTACAACTTGCTAAATGTAATGGTGCACAAATAATAGTCGCGGCTTGATATGGATTATTTGGCTCTGTTGCTAAATAACGAGCTAATACATTTCCCCCTAAAGAGAAACCTATTATAGTCATCGACAATTGCGGATATTTTTGCTTTAAAAACTGGGTTAGATAACTAATGTCTTCAGTATCACCACTGTGGTAAGACCGAGCTTTTCTATTTACTCGTCCACTACAACCTCTAAAATGCATCAGAACTCCGAGCCATTTTTTTTCTTTAATAGCGCTCAACATTCCTTTAGCGTAATGACTATTTACGGAGCCTTCTAAACCATGCAAAATCACAACAAGAGGGCGAGTTTCATTTTTTGAAGGTTGGTCAGTCCATGCTAAATCAATAAAGTCCCCATCGGGCAACTCTACTGTTTCATTGCTAGTTTTTAATTGTTTTTTAGATCTCAAAAATTTAGCTATAATAGTTTGGCAATGAGCGTTCTGTAACCACCAAGCGGGAATGAATTGACTTTTTGTAAACATTTTTAAGTATAGAAATCGAAAGTAATCTGTAATTAAGATTATTGTAAGTGAATTGAAAATAAATAGATATTATCAGCCCAAAATAAAGCCTCCCCCTATTTGCATTACATTGAAATGACGGCTTTAAATTATTTGATTAATAAGTATGCCTTTTCTGGCTTCTTCGTCTTTTTTATTAACCACGGCAGATTGTAATAATACATTTAGGCGTTCTTTTTCAGAAGTTGCTTCTCCATAATCGGTATCTTCAATTCTAGATCGAGATTCACTGACATTAACCCGTGCGGTTTCATAGGTAGAAACCTGACTAGTCAACGCATTACTTTGGGCTCCTAGTGCACTTGCTGATTCATTAACACTAGCTAATGCATCTTCTAAAGCTGCTTGAGTTGCCGCAGGGTCGTTAGCATCTAAACCAGAGATAAAACTAGCATCTCCTAGCACTTCTCCTGCAACCGTATTAATTTGTTCTGCAAGTTGGTCTAGCTCACCCTGAATAGCAGCAGGATCGCTAAGTGGACTCCCCGATTGAATCGATAAAACATTTGCTCTTTGCAGGCTTTCATTAATTGCCCCTAATCCACTACCTTGAACATTATTAGTATTTATTTGATCTTGGACGTTGTAGCTTTCTTGCTGGGAACCATTAATTTGAGCCGTTAAACGATTAGATATTTGTAAACCTGCGGGATCATCAGCGGCACTGTTTATACGTTTTCCAGAAGCTAACTTTTTGTCTTCTTCTTCACGCTCTTTGTTTTGACGTTCAATAAAATTGAGCGCAGAGGAAGGTTGGTTAATGGACAAGTTCATAAGTGCACCTCAATATTATTTACAATTAACACTGACAAGTGCACTAAGTATAGCAAAAAAGATTGTTGGTGGCTGAATTTTGTACAATTAGCATAAGTAATGAAGTTTATAGTTCATCACTTATTTTAATTAGTTATTTTCATTAATGTTTTTAAGAAAATAATAAATGTAGAAAGCACCAATACCCAAAAGAATAGCTAAACCGCCGAAAGAATAAATCACAATAGGATCATTCATAAGCATGTCGAAAAACTTCATAATAGACTCCATAAAAGCTAATGAGTTATAACAAAAAATGGCTATAACGTATGTTATAGCCATCTTAAATGAACGGTCAGTTTATCAACGTGATATAGATCAATTATTGTCTAAATCACTTTAGCGCCTTTAAAACTAGTATGAATGACTTTATTGTCTATTCCTTATTTCTTCTTGCTCGATAAATTGCTGGTAAAGACGATCTGCTTTTTCTCTTGCTTCACCTATCTGCAGGTTATTGAGTTTCAATTCGTCCATATCACGACTTTTTCTGGCATTTTCATAACCATTGCTCGCAGAAATAATGTTCCAAACATAAGACATTTCTATACTTTTCTCTACGCCTAGACCTTCAAAATACATGAGTGCTAAATTAAACTGTGCTAAGGCGTAGTTTTGCTTTGCTGCAGTTTCATACCAACGAGCGGCTTTTTTGTAGTCTTTAAAAGTGCCGGCACCATTGAAGTACATTACACCAAGATTAAATTGCGCACTTACTAAATTACCTATCGCGGCTTTTTCCATCAGTGCAAAAGCCGTTTTTAAGTCTTTCTTAACAATTTCTCCTTCAGAGTACATTAAAGACAAACTAAATAAGGCGTCAGGATAGTTTTGCGCAGACGATAGTGATAATAACTCAAAGGCTTTGATAGGATCTTTTTTAACACCAAATCCGTTTAAATGAATAAGGGCCATTTGATATTGCGCAGGTGAATATTCTTGAGCCACTAGTGGTTCAAATTCATTAATAGCCGCTTTAAAAGCTCCGCGGTTTAATTCATAAATACCTTGATCAAGATCACCCTGATAGGCAAAACTCGAAACACTACTAAGTATAGATAGACAAAAAAGGGCGAATGCTGCTTGTTTCATAACGTTCTCTTTATTTTAATCGTATTATTTATAAGTGTAGCAAGTTATAGAAAATTAATGATTAATTTTTTACATAGAAACTTGCGACATGATTTCCTCAATTTGTTCTTCTAATTCAAGCCAATACATTTCATTTTCTTCAATATCAGCTTTAAGTTTTGCTTGTTGCTTAATGAGTATCGCTAAGCGTGCTTTGTGTTCACTTTGATATATTTCACTTTCAGCTAATACGCTTTCAACTTCTGCTAATTCAGACTGCCAAAGATGTACTTTTTTCTCGTATTTGTCTGCTTGTTTACGTAATGGAGAAGCTTTCTTACGTAAATCAGCTTGTTCTTTACGAATTTGCTTTTTATCAACCGTTTCAATAGATTTTAATGGTTTTGTATTTTTTAGTGTTTGTTTTTTATCGTCATTAAGCCATTGTTGATAGTCATCGATATCACCGTAAAAGTCACTAACATGCCCGTTGGCAACCAAAAAGAATTCATCCACACATGATTCTAATAAAAAGCGATCATGGGCAATTAATATAATTGCACCTTCAAAATCTTGTAAAGCGAACACTAGTGCTTGACGCATTTCTAAATCGAGGTGGTTAGTAGGTTCATCGAGCAATAATAACTGTGGTTTCTCATTAACGATTAACGCTAAAACTAGACGTGCTTTTTCTCCACCAGACATTGTTGTTACAGGAGATAATGCTTGATCACCAGTAAAGCCAAAACTACCTAAAAACGAACGTGCTTGTAATTCGGTAGTCTCGGGTTTTGCACGAATAATATGCTCAATAGCACTACTTGTCATGTGTAACTGTTCAAGCTGATGCTGAGAAAAATAACCAACGGTTAGATCTTGCGCGCAATAACGCTCACCGTTAATTAACTCAATATCGCCCGCTAATGATTTTATCAGCGTAGACTTACCAGCTCCATTTCTTCCAAGTAAACCTATGCGACTACCGGGAACAAGTGTTAAGCCAACATCACGTAAAATAATCGTGTCTTGGTTATATCCACAAGTGGTTTCTTTTAACGCTAATAAAGGATAAGGCAATGTTTCAGGCGTTTTAAAACTAAAGGTAAATTGACTGTCGACATGTGCTGGCGCTAAGTCAGGTAGTTTTTGTAAACGTTTTAAACGACTCTGTGCTTGTTTTGCTTTACTGGCTTTTGCCCTAAAGCGATCAACAAATGAGGTTAAATGTGCAACTTCTTTTTGCTGTTTTTGAAATTGAGCATCTTGTTGAGCTAAGTGCTCAGCGCGCTGGCGTTCGAAGGCTGTATAATTTCCAGAATATAACTTTGCTTGCTGATGCTCAATATGCAGAATTTGTCCGATAACGTCATCTAGAAAGTCACGGTCATGAGAAATAAGCACTAAAGTACCCGTAAATCGTTTCAACCAACGCTGTAGCCAAATTACAGCATCTAAATCTAAATGGTTGGTTGGTTCATCAAGTAATAACAAGTCGGCACGACTGATCAAAGCTTGCGCCAAGTTAAGGCGCATTCTCCAACCACCTGAAAAATCCTTTACCGCGTTGCCTAACTGCTCTTGCAAAAAGCCTAAACCATGTAACAATTCGCTAGCACGTGCAGGTAAACTGTATCCATTGATTGCATCTATATGATTAATTATTAAAGCTTCTTGATTACCATCATCTTTTAGCCTTGCTTCTTCAAGTTGTTGCTCTAATTGACGAAATTCTTTATCTCCGTCCATTACATAATCTAGCGCTGATTTTTCAAGTGCCGGTGTTTCTTGCTTTACTGTTGCAACATCCCAGCCTGAAGGCATATTAACATCGCCTTTATCTGGTTGTAGTTCACCTAGCAAGGCAGCAAATAAAGATGATTTTCCACAGCCATTTGCGCCAACTAACCCGACTTTGTGATTAGGATGAATAGTAAAGCTTGATGATTTTATGAGGTTTTTAGCGCCTCTATCTAAGCTTAAATCGGTGGCTATGATCATGGTTTATAGTTACTCTTTTGAATGCAAGGCGCTATTGTCCTTTTCCTATCACTAAGATTCAAGGTAAAATAACGCAACTGAGTTCTATTTAGAAAGAAATACGTGAAAAAACGATTTATTGCTGGTGCAATTTGCCCCAAATGTAGTGCTATGGATACGATGGCATTAACAAAAGAAGATAATGTTGAGAAAGTGACTTGTGTTAGTTGCGGGCATCAAATGTCACAACCTGAAGAACATGTTGTTAAAGAGGTTCGTCCGCAAGAGCAAGTGATCGGTATTTTTAAGCAGGAATAATGTGAATTTTTGACAACCTGTAATATTTTTAGGTTGCCATTTGTGCAGGTAGAAACGTCACTAATTCAAATTTAAAGTATTAATAGTGAGGGGGTGGTGGCTCTATATCTTGAGATTGACTTTGGCCAGGAGAATTATCTTTGATTCTGTTAGCAATTAGTTTTATTTGAGATTTTAATTCTGCAATATCTGCTTGATGAACAGTTAATTCGTTATTTAGTTGCTCAATAATATCGTCTTGAAAGGCATTTCGAGATTCTAGCGCTTCAACACAATTTTGTAATTCGATAAGTTTCTTGGGTATTTCTGTAGTCATAATTTGGGGTTACCTAACACTATTCTCTTAGCCAAAGTTCAGCGTAGCCTGATGAACTTTCGGTGATGATTTGGTTCTTTCCTCGAAAGGCGACACTATACACTACCGCACCCGCAGCACGAATACTTTCTTTAGGAGTAACTCGCCAGCTGTCAAGGCGCTCACCTGTGGCTATGCTCCATAGGTTAACTTTTCGAGTTGGAGCGCCCGTTAATAGTTTAGTGCCGTCATGAGAAAATTGCACTGAGCTGAATACTTCATGGCGGTTAAAATATTGTAATTGGCTGATACGTTTACCTGTTTTTAAATCCCAAATGTTCGAAGATTTTTGACTATCAGCAGTGAACGCGAACCGTCCTTGGGGATCAAGCGCGACCATAGTGACACGACTTGGGTGGTTAAATCGATAAATAACCTGGCCACTTTGTGTGTCCCATATATAAGCAACATAATCATTACCTCCTGAAATAGCAATACGACCATTAGGTAACATATCAACCGCATTAATTTTCTCTTGATGTCCTAAAAATTCTAAGCGACGGCCATTGCCCATCGTAATATGTACAACGGTACCATTACTTTTTCCGAGTAAAATATAATCACCATTGTTGGACAAGGCAATATCACGAATAGTCGATTCACGGACTTTCCAAAAACCTTCTGATTGACCCGTTTTTATATTCCACAATGAAAAAGCTTCACGATTTGCAGTAAGTGCGTGGCTATTATCATTAGAAATGTCAGCGAGAAGTACTAAATTATCGCTACTATTTTGTTGTTGTGACCAACTGTATTTTAAGGCGTTTTCTTCTAAATCCCATAAACTCAAACCATGATGAATAGAAGAAACAACACTGTACTTACCGTCATTAGAAATATTTGCCGCATATGCGCCTTCTGTTGCGTGCTTCCAGCGTTGAAGAGGTTTGTCGCTTGCAGGTTGGCAAGCACTGTTCAATAAGGAAAATAGACAGATGAAAAGCAGTGCTAGCTTGTTATTACACTTGTTCACAATATTAATACTTTTTTCTTAGTTAATTTATCGTTAGTATAAGCCGCATTGTCTAACAATACACAATATTTAATCAATGGCTTAGGGGGAGTTTCTCCAACTGGGTACTAAGTTACGTTAACGGAGAAAAAATGAAATTATTTAAGCCAACTATGTTAGCTATTGCACTTGTGTCAGTGCTTGGCTGTCAAGAAGAAGCAAAACAAACAGAAGCTGCACCAGTATTAGAAACTGAAGTGCAAAAACAGGCTTATGGTTTAGGTGCTTCAATTGGCATGTACATGCAAAAGAATCTTGAGCAACATGAAAAATTAGGTCTACCTCTTGACCAAGCGTTAATAACACGTGGATTTACAGATAGCCTTGCTGGAAAATCGTTGATCGAAAAAGAAGAAATTCAAGCTTTATTAATGAATCTTGATAAAGAAATGAAATCTAAGCAACAAGCCGTATCTGAAGCCGACGCTGAAGCAGCCGTTGCTGAAGGCAAGAAATTCTTAGAAGAAAATGCTAAAAAAGAAGGTGTTCAAATCACTGAATCAGGTATTCAGTATCTTGTGGTAACTGAAGGCGAAGGTGAAAAACCTAGCGCTACTGATACGGTAACAGTTCATTATAATGGCACTTTCTTAAACGGTGAAACTTTTGATAGTTCATACGAACGTAACAAACCCGCAGTTTTCCCACTAAATCGTGTAATTAGCGGTTGGACGGAAGGTGTACAGTTAATGTCTGTGGGTTCAAAGTATCTTTTTACTATCCCATCTGATTTAGCTTACGGAGCAAACGGTAACCCGCCACGTATTCCTGGTAACTCAGTATTACAGTTTGAAATTGAATTATTAGAAATTCAAAAAGCACCAGAGCCAGAAACGGCTACTAAATAAGAAGCTATTTCCATAAATGCTAAAAAAGCCAATTGTGTTTGCAATTGGCTTTTTTTATATGTATTCGAAAGTTAACTTTACGACCAATCAATCCGTTATTTCTTCATATTTAGCTTTTGATTATTGTCAGAATAAATGAGAATAAATACCTTTTAAAGGCAATAGATTAGCTTATTGTTCGTTATTATTTCTGTGATACCCCACTTTATCCACTAGACTTAAAGGTAACCTTTTTTGATTTACTGTTGTTTTCAAACGAGTGAATTAAAGAAAAGTAATGTCCTTAAATACTTAGTTTTATTAAGTGAAGTTAACGTAAGGGGTTACCATGTCTAAGAAAATTATTTTTTTAATTATCGGTATTATAGGCTTTTCAGCAACTTTTTATTGGTTTTACAACCCCGGTGCTTCTTATGCATTTCGCCAAGTGAAGGCTATCGCGCCCACTCAAAATAATCCCCTGCTTTCTATTAAACACCATATTCGACATAGTATAAGGCCAATCGAAACCTTTCCTTTTCCTATCAAGCTCGGTGAGCAAGGTCCAAGGCAAAGTTTATATTCAGGAAACAACCAGTATCCTTTCTACTGTATGACCTTAAATTCAAAATTAGGACAACCTGAAATTGATAATCAACAAGGCTATGGAGTACCTGTTTATCAGTCGCTTTCTGTAAAAGAAAAAATTATCGGTTACAGCCAAGATTGTGGGGTAAAGTCTCGATTAAGTTATTATTTGGTAGATGAATATAAAATTATTCCACTGAATGATTCTATCCCTCTAAACAAGCTTACTAAAAGCCAACAACTCTTTCGGGTTGAACAAGGCAGTATAAATCGCTTTATTTATACGCTTATTATGCCGATAAAAAAAGATGAAGTGGGCAATAGAACCGCTCAATCCCAGTGGAATAAAAAGCTTATTTATCAATTTAATGGTGGTTCAGGCATTGGCTACCGACAAGGTCGTCAGCTTCCTAAAAAAATCATGGAACGTCAAATTCAGCAATTACTTGATGGGTATGCAGTCATCAGTTCAAGCGGCAATAGAACAAGCTACACCTATAATATGTTGCTTGCAGAAGATACAGCGCGACGCGTAAAGAAACAGTTTACCAGTCTTTATGGTGAGCCACTTTATACCGTTGGTATTGGTGGTTCAGGCGGTGGCTTAGCGCAGTACTTAATTGCACAGAATAGTCAGGGAATTCTCGATGGTTTGATCCCGCTTTATTCATACCCAGATATGATCACGCAGACTACCTATGCGCTAGATTGTGATTTGCTCAATAATTATTTTACCTTTCGGGCACAAAATAGAAACACATGGAATGATTGGGGGAAACGTCAAACAATCGAAGGAATGAATGCCATTGATGGTTTTCCACAAAAGGCTGGATTTTTGCAACCCGTTAATCAGCTAATGGCCGGTTTTTTTCCTTCGTTACCTAAAGGAAATAGTGAATGTATCAATGGTTACTTTGGTTTATCGAGTTTTATTAATAATCCTCAGCAAGGCTTTATTAGAGACTTTTTTCACCCTGACGTTGTTAAAAAAACTAAATGGAGCTATTGGCAAGACTTATCTTATTTATTAGGCACCGGAGAAAATGGTTATGGGTTATCAACGTGGGACAATGAAGGCGTACAGTACGGCTTGTTAGCATTGAAAGATAAACTCATATCCATTGAAGAATTTATCGACATTAATCGGAAAACGGGTAGTTGGAAAGCGCAACACGAGATGGAGGCTGAATCGATCTTAACGCCCTTTGGTCGAAAAAAACCGCTGTGGCTGTCACTGTGGGGTAATCAGAATATTACTGAAATAAATAATACGGGCGCTCAAGAAGGTGTTGCAACGCGGCATAAAGGGTCTATACCGGCAATGAATGCGGCCTATCGTTCAGGGCAAGTCTTTATTGGTAAGGTTGATGTACCGATTATCGATATTCGACATTATTTGGAAGATGAGCTTGATATGCACCATATGTCAGCTTCTTTTTATAGTCGGTTGCGTATTGAGCAAGCAAATGGTCATGCAGGTAATCATATTATTTGGGTATCACATAAAAACTTTAATCCTACCGAACAAGCATTTGCCGTGATGGACGAATGGTTGCAGACTAAAGAAGATACCTCCTTACTTGATACGATAAAAGCTAAGCCTCAACATCTACAAGATACTTGCTTTACCGAAGAGGGTCACATTATTGCGCAAGGAAAAGGAATTTGGGATGGTTCGTGGAATGGAAATAGTGAGAGCGATAACGGTATATGCTTAAAGTCATACCCTATGTTCAGTACAAGCCGGATACAGTCGGGAGCTGGTTGGGCTGGAGATTTGTTTAAGTGTGCATTAATACCTGTAGAAAAAGCCATTAGTCACCATATATATGGTGACATCGCTATGAAAGAGTATGTCAAAGAACTTAATGCAATATTTCCAACAGGTGTTTGTGACTATAGCAAAGGGGATCTTGGTAGACCCAAGCAATTATGAAAATGAAATGGAATTACATAGCGGTACTATTTTATTATTGAGTCTACATATTCTGCTATTGCTAAACTAGAAGTTAAACCGGGGGAATCAATTCCAAACAAGTTGACTAACCCGGTTAAGCCATGCACTTTTTCACCTTGAATAACGAAATCTTTAAAGCCATCGTTGGGACCTTCTAATTTCGGACGAATACCAGAATAAGCTGGTTGCAAACGTGTGCTATCTAAAGATGGATAATAGCGTTGAATAGACGTTACAAATTTATCTTTTAGATGGTCAGAAACGTGATAGTCAATATCACTTATATATTGTGTATCAGGACCAAACTTTAATTGCCCGCCAATATCTAATGAAGCATGAATTCCTAGCCCATGCGTTTCAGGAACAGGGTAAATCAGTTGAGTGAATGGACTTTTTCCTTGATAGGAAAAATAATGACCTCGACAATAATACAGCGTTGGAATATGTTCTTTTGGTAAATCGATAATATGCTCGGCTACTTTTGTGCTATGTAAGCCACCAGCATTAATTAAGTAATCGCAACCTAATTGTATGATCTCATCTTGGCTATTCAAGCTAACAGTAAATCCATTGCTATTTTTCTCAGCTTCAATAAAGCTAGTTCTGCCAACAAATTGACCATTATTGTGTTCAATTTCAGCTAACAAAGCCTGCATATAACTATGAACATCAATAATCCCCGTAGAGGGGGAAAGTAGAGCCGCGGTAGCATGTAATTCGGGGTTTGACTTCTTAAGCTCAATTTCAGTTATCCATGTAAGGTCATTAACGCCATTAAGTTGGGCTTGTTTTAGTGTTTTTTCTAAGCATAGCTCTTCGACTTCGCCATGAGCCAATAACAATTTTCCTAAACGTTGATGGGGAATATTTCGATCTTGACAATATTGATAAAGCTTCTCTTTTCCTTGCACGCAGAGTTTGGCTTTTAAGCTGTGCTGTGGATAATAAATACCAGCATGAATAACTTCACTATTTCGGCTACTGGTTTCTTCACCAAAACTAGCATTTTTATCAATCACTAAAATATTATTAAGTGAGTGACTTAGTTTCGCTGCGATGGCTAATCCGATGACACCAGCGCCAATAATTATTGCATCTACTTTTTCCATAACACCATCTAATATTTTTAGCCTGTTTTAAGTGTGGCTGCCTATTATTTAAATTTCAAGAAAAAGAATAGCTTAAAATCGATACAGAAAAGAATAATGAGCTGAAAAGGTTTCTTATTCTTTTTTGGAATAAAAAAGCCGTTTCTATTCTTTTTGTTCTAGGTTGGGCGGGTCTATTATTCTTCTATTATTTTTAAATAGGCGAATTGACCTTATGTTGCCAAATCAACAGAACTTACAAAATACGATGCTAGATGCTAATCAACTTTCATCATTACAACACACCATTGGAAGTTACTCTCCTTTGCAGCTTGCATGGGCGAGTGGTTATTTAGCAGCAAAATCTGAAGTGGCAACGTCGAACGTTAGTCCTGCAGCTGTTTCGCTTCCCGCTGCAACGCTAACCATTTTATTTGGTTCGCAAACAGGAAATGCTAAAGGTGTTGCTAAAGCGTTAGCTGCACAAGCTCAGGCACAAGGTCTTACTGTTGATTTAAAAAGCATGAGTGATTTTAAGCCAAAAAGTATCAAGAATATAACTCATCTATTAATTGTTGCCAGTACCAATGGCGAAGGTGAGGCACCAGATGATGCTATTGCCTTACATGAATTTTTGGCCTCAAAAAAAGCACCCAAATTAGAAAGCTTACACTATAGTGTTTTAGCCTTAGGCGACACCAGTTATGAATTCTTTTGTCAAACGGGCAAAGACTTTGATGAATCGTTAAGTAAGTTGGGCGCAAAACAAATGTCGCCACGTGTAGATTGCGATGTTGATTATGACGCAGATGCCAAAGCATGGTCAGACAGCATTATCAGTAAAGCAAAAGAATTATTAGGGAGTGAGTCAACGTCGAACAATGTTGTTGCTATGCCAACAGCTGGCGCGGCTTTAGTCGCTGGCGCAGAATACACAAAACAAGCACCTTATGCTGCAGAGTTAAGTGTAAGTCAGAAGATCACTGGCCGAGATTCAGCTAAAGATGTACGTCACATTGAAATAGACCTCGCTGAATCAGGTATTACTTATCAAGCAGGTGATGCTTTAGGGGTATGGTTTGAAAACGATGCCGCGTTAGTAACTGAACTCATTACTGCACTAAACTTGTCTGTCGATGAAAACGTGGAGATTGCTGGTGAAAGTTTATCATTAGCAGAGGCCTTAACGTCTAAATTAGAAATCACTCAAACTGCTGTTAATTTTATTAGCTTTTGGGCTGAACAGTCACAAGACAAAAATTTATTGGCATTGCGTGAAGATAAAAACTCAGCCCGTGAATATGCAGGTCATCATCAAATTGTTGATGTGGTTAAAACGGCGCCGGCCACAGTAACAGCACAAAACTTTGTTAACGCACTTCGAAAAATTACGCCTCGTTTATATTCTATTGCATCAAGCCAAGCTGAAGTAGAAGAAGAAGTACACTTAACCGTTGGTTTAGTTGAATACAATGAAAACGACCAACTAAGAAGTGGCGGCGCTTCAAGCTTCTTAGGTAAACGCCTAGAAGAAGGCGGCACGGTTAAGGTTTTTATTGAGCACAACGACAATTTCCGTTTACCTGCAAATGGCGACACGCCTGTGATCATGATTGGCCCAGGTACAGGTATCGCCCCTTTTAGAGCCTTCATGCAAGAGCGTGAAGCGACGACAGCAAATGGTGATAACTGGTTGTTTTTTGGTGATCAAACCTTCACACAAGACTTTTTATATCAAACTGAATGGCAAGCTTATTTAAAGTCAGGTTTGCTAACAAATATTGACTTAGCTTTCTCTCGTGACCAAACAGCAAAAATATATGTTCAAGATAGGTTACGTGAAAAAGCCAGCGAAATTTTTGCTTGGTTAGAGCGCGGCGCGCATTTATATATTTGCGGCGACATGAGCCGAATGGCAAAAGATGTTGAGCTTGCTTTAGTCGATATTATTTCTGAGCATGGCAAATTAACCACAGAACAAGCACAAGACTATTTAAAAGAATTACGTAACGCGAAGCGTTTCCAGAAGGATGTTTACTAATGACTACAACAAATAAAGAAACCGTATTAGCAGGTCCTGGACCGTTAATTGTAGAAGGTAAGCAAGCTGATAATGAGCGCTTAAAAGCAGACAGTAATTTTTTACGTGGCACAATTGTTGATGATTTAAAAGACCAAACAACAGGTGGTTTTACTGCTGATAATTATCATATTATTAGAACTCATGGTATGTACCAGCAAGATGACCGTGATATTCGTGGCGAGCGTACTAAACAAAAGTTAGAGCCATTACATAATGTTATGTTACGCGCACGGATGCCTGGCGGTATTATCAAGCCAGCGCAGTGGTTAGCTATCGACAAATTTGCTCAAGAAAGCACCTCTTATGGCAGTATTCGTTTAACGACACGTCAAACTTTTCAGTTTCATGGTGTATTAAAACCAAATATTAAATTAATGCATCAAACACTAAATAGTATTGGTATTGACTCTATTGCTACTGCTGGCGATGTTAATCGAAATGTTTTATGTACGTCTAATCCTATTGAATCAGAACTTCACCAAGAAGCGTATGAATGGGCAACTAAGATAAGTGAGCATTTACTTCCAAAAACTAGAGCTTATGCCGAAATCTGGTTAGACGGTGAAAAACTTGAAGGTCCTGAAGGTAAAGAAACCGAAGAGCCTATTCTAGGCAGTAACTACTTACCGCGTAAATTTAAAACAACGGTAGTTATTCCACCGCAAAATGATATTGATGTTCATGCCAATGATCTTAACTTTATTGCCATTGCAAAAGATGGCAAGTTAGTCGGTTTCAACGTACTTGTTGGCGGTGGTTTAGCGATGACCCATGGCGATAAGTCAACGTACCCTCGCAAAGCAGACGACTTCGGTTATGTACCTTTAGCTAATACTTTAGATGTTGCGGCCGCCGTGGTAACAACGCAACGTGACTGGGGAAACCGAGTTAATCGTAAAAATGCAAAAACGAAATACACACTTGACCGAGTGGGTGTTGATACTTTCAAAACGGAAGTTGAAAAACGTGCGGGTATTACGTTTGAAACATCACGTCCGTATGAGTTTACTGAGCGTGGTGACCGCATTGGTTGGGTTGAAGGTTTTGATGGCAAGCATCATTTAGCTCTTTTTATTGAAAATGGCCGTTTGTTAGATACTCCGGGTAAACCATTGAAATCAGGCGTTGCTGAGTTAGCGAAAATTCACAAAGGTGATTTCCGCATGACTGCAAACCAAAATTTAATTGTCGCGGGTATAGCAACTGCAGATAAAGCTCAAATTGAAGCCATTGCACGTGAATATGGTTTGATGAACGACACTATTTCAAAGCAACGTAAAGATTCAATGGCTTGTGTAGCATTTCCTACCTGTCCATTGGCGATGGCTGAAGCCGAGCGCTATTTACCGGGTTTTGTCACAGACGTTGAAGGCATTTTGACTAAACATAATGTAAGCGACGAAAGTATTATTTTACGTGTTACGGGGTGTCCAAATGGCTGTGGGCGTGCAATGTTGGCTGAAATTGGCTTAGTTGGTAAAGGTCCTGGTAAATACAATATGCATTTAGGCGGAAACCTAGCCGGAACTCGTGTTCCGAAAATGTATAAAGAAAATTTAACTGAACAAGACATTATAAATGAAATTGATGGGTTAGTAGCTCGTTGGTCCGTTGAAAGAAACAACAACGAAGCATTTGGCGACTTCACTATTCGCAGCGGTATTATCGCAGAAGTGAAAAACAGTAAGCGAGACTTTCATGACTAAAATTATAAGTAGCAATGCGAATGTCGCAGAGATAAAGGCGCCAATTAATAATCGCTTTCCTGCTTCTTTACCCAAACCATGGTTGAATCAATGGAATGAGTTATTAGAGAAGCAATCGGCGACAGAACGTGTTGAGTGGTCGATGGAAAATCTACCATCGCAATTTGTTTTATCATCAAGTTTTGGTATTCAATCGGCGGTTATGTTGCATATGTTGACGCAAGTCGATGCAAACATTCCGGTATTGATAACAGATACTGGACATTTGTTCCCTGAAACCTATCAGTTCATTGAGCAGCTAACCGAACGTTTACACTTGAATTTGCAGGTTTATAGCGCAAAAGAAAGCGCCGCATGGCAGCAAGCAAAATATGGCCAAGAATGGTCAAAAGATGAAACTTCATTAAAAGCTTATAATCGTCGTAACAAGGTTGAACCCCTAGAGCGAGGCCTAAATGAGTTGAATGCAGCGACGTGGTTTTCTGGCGTGCGCCGTCAGCAATCTGAACATCGCCAAGGTCTGCCTGTTGTTAGTATTTTACGCGGTCGTTTTAAAGTACATCCGATTATTGATTGGAGCAATAAAGATGTACATGAATATCTCACCAAGCATAACTTGCCGTATCATCCGTTATGGGACCAAGGCTATGTATCTGTTGGCGATACGCATAGCACACGACCATTAACGTTGGGGATGGAAGAAAGTGATACCCGCTTTTCTGGTATGGCTAGAGAGTGTGGTTTACATACCGACGGTGATGGTATTTAAACTAATCCTCCAGATTAATTGGTAAATTGAATGAAGGGAAAAGTGACGATGCAGTTACTTAAGTGGCAAGCAACAACAAAAGCTACCCCTCAACAATCAAAAAATTTTCACTTAGTGTGCTTTTTAAATGAAGTAAGTAGTCATTATCACCACTGTCACTAATCAGTTGGGCTAGTTCACTTCCTATTGGAGTAAATTTATAAAACTTCAATACACATGACGATTTATTTGCTGTAAGCGTTAAAGGTGCCCCACCAAAATTGAAATGAAACGACTCATTTTTATCCATTGCGCTAGACTCTGTTTCTTGTATAAACATTAGATGGTTGTCAGCCAGGATCAGTAAGTCAGCATAACTTAATGAAAATTGGCTCAAAAGGATATTTTGCTCTCTATTATTACTGAAGAAGTTCATTAGGCCGGGTGTTTGATATGCGCCTGAGATAATACGTATGTTTCTTTTTGAGTTATCCGATATCGATAAACTACATGCTTTTGCTAGCAATTTTGCGTCAGTAATACTCATTGCACGAAAAGCTTTTAGGGTTTTCGTTGAAAAAGAACCCGGTTGAGATATTTCGCCAGCGAGAATTTTTGCCCATAAATTTTGCATCGTTTTATTACTAACATCTTCAGCGAGCTGGGTAAAAATGCTAAACCAATCAGGATCTGCTTTATCGCTGACTTCAGTAGTAGAGCAATAAGCCAATGACTTTTGTATAATCGATTCAAGATTTTGTTGCTTTCGTAATGCATTAATCCGCGCTCTTTTTTGAGTTCTATCTTCTAACGGCATTTGTTTATCTAGGGACATAAAACCGCCATCAAGGACAAAGCTTTTTGCTAACCCTAAAAGTTGCATTTGCGAAGAAACCCCTGCACCTTTTGTACTCGTACTATTTTGCGTTGTAGATACATCGGCTTTTATAACGTCTTTTTTACAGGATTCTTCACTAGTAATTATTGCTGAAGTTGGGTTTTTATTTATGTCTTTCATTAAATTTACCGTAACTAATTTATTATTTATTATTACTATTTTTAATTAGCATACGCTGGAAAATTAAAATCAGCAATTTTCTGTATATTCATCTAAACTTAACATAAAATAAACAAGTGATTGTAATTATGAATTTAATTGCAATTCTAGGTTGAATATTCTTTAGCCGACTCTTATTATGTATAGTATTAAGAATTATAATCATAATAAAATTTGATGTTAAAAAATCTTAATCAGTTGAATTATACTGGTTAATTGAGGACTATATGCAGGCTTCTGAAAATACTAATGACGATTTTTTATTTATTGATGATAGTGATGAAGATGAAATTCTAAATAATGGTAACGGTGAATCGTGGAAAGTACTGATTGTTGATGATGATCCCGAAATCCACTCGGTAACCCAATTAGCATTATCAGATTTAGTCGTATTAGGTAAAAGCTTAGAGTATATTCATGCCTACTCAGGACGAGATGCATGTCAACTTATTGAAGAACATGACGATATCGTTTTGGTCTTACTCGACGTTGTCATGGAAACTGATGATGCGGGCTTAAATGTTGTAAAGCATATTAGAGAAAACCTTTACCGACAAGATATTCGTATTGTCCTACGAACCGGCCAGCCAGGTTATGCTCCCGAAGAAAGTGTCATCAAAGATTATGATATTAATGATTACAAAACTAAAACCGAATTAACTCGTCGTAAACTGGTGACTACCGTTTATGCCGCTATTCGTTCATACCAACAAATTCACTCTGTTAACCAAAATCGTATCGGTTTAGAAAAAATAATTAGCGCCGCTGCCGAATTACTTGAACTACATAATATTCATGCATACGCAGAAGGTGTCTTATCGCAACTTGCTAAGCTTAGTGAAAGTCATTGTAGTGTTTTTTGCGCACGTGGGCAGGGCATTATTGAAGGTACAGATGATTTAAGTTTACATGTTTTAGGTCAAATTGGGCATAACGATACACTGATCAATCAAAAAGTAGCTTGTTTCGAAAATCGGGTAACACAAGATCGTATTGGTAGTTGTTTCGCCCAAAAGCAAAATGATTATGGTTTAGATTACGCCGTATTATATTTAGCAAGTGGTGGTTACCGAGCTGTTATTTACCTTGAGTTAACCCAAGAACTCACCGCAATTGAAACTCAATTAATTGAAGTCTTTCTATCTAATGTTGCAATCGGCTATGAAAATGTCCATTTATTTCAAAAGTTGAGAAATGCAGCATATCGTGATTGGTTAACAGAATTGCCGAATCGCTTAGAATTTGTAAACCTACTTGATGCTTTTAGCCAACAAAAAGATAACGATTATGTTGCGGCATTAATCGATATCAATCATTTTAGTGATATTAATGATGGCTTAGGACAAGACTTAGGCAATAAGCTGCTTCTTGCTGTATCAGAGCGCATGAAAGAATTAGGCAATGATTGCCAATTTGCTCGAGTTGGTGCTGATGTATTCGGTGTAATTGGTCCAGCTAGCAGTGTAAACCCAGAAAGCTTAATGCAATTATTTCATCACTCACTAACGGCAGGCGAACAACGTTTACCTGTAACGGCATGTTTTGGATTGTGTTCAAAAAGTAGTGCAGGTTCGCAAGGGGTAAATGTTCTTAATCAAATAAACATAGCGTTGAATTTGGCTAAAAAAAGTGACCACGAAAACTTTGTCTATTATAAAAAAGAAATGGAAGATGAGACGCTTTGGCGTTTAGGCATGATCAGACAACTTCGAACCGATTTTGCCGATGACCGTTTAGAACTTTGGTATCAACCACAGCTTAGTTTAGTAACCGGTAAGGTTATTGGCGCTGAAGCATTACTGCGATGGCGCACTGTTGACGGCAAGTTTATTTCACCAGCCGTTTTTATTCCTCTGGCTGAATATTCAGGGTTGATTGTCGAAATTGGTGATTGGGTTATTAACCAGGCATGTCAGCAAATTAAAGAATTAGAACTGCAGAATTTCGATCACGTTGGAATCTCAGTTAATGTTTCAATTCCTCAGTTCAAGCGTGATAATTTCGTCGATAGCATTATCCAAGCAACCATTAATCATGATGTTAAGCCGAGTAAGCTTGAATTAGAAATTACTGAAAATATTCTAATGGATGAACCACAAGTTGTAATTGATGCATTGATTAAGTTAAAAGCGGAAGGTATAAATATTGCACTTGACGATTTTGGCACCGGCTATTCATCACTGAGTTATTTGCAGAAGTTACCCCTTGATCGTTTGAAAGTTGATCGTGCATTTATAACTCACATTGCAGAACCCAATCAATCATTAATTGCAGATACAATTATTAACTTAGGCAAACAAATGAACTTAAAAGTTATTGCCGAAGGTATTGAAGAAATAGAGCAACAAGCGCATTTAATCGCTCAAGGGTGTGATGAAGTACAAGGTTTCTTTTATGCGAAACCTATGCCCGCTAATGAGTTTTTAGAGTTCTTACGCAGTAATAAGTAATACTTATTTGAGAAAACAAAAAACCGAGATTTTATCTCGGTTTTTTTATGTTCAGGATGAACCGTATGTCATGATGCCATGGATGGCAAAGAGTGACGATGTTTACCAATTCCAAAAAGCTCTGAGTAATCACTTATTCACTAAATGGAGTTTGTATGATTAAGATGTTTCTTGAAACCTAAACTCTACGCCTTCTCGTGGCCGACAAGGAATAAAGTGCGATAAAATCAGCGAGCAACAAGCAAAACCAGCCCCAATATAAAAAACCCAAGAAACGCTATAAATCCACACCAAACCAAGCAGGGCTGGAATAACGACAGCCGCTATATGATTAATTGAAAAACTAACGCCTGCACTTGAAGCGAGATCTTCTGGTTTTGCTATTTTTTGGAAATAGGTTTTTATCGCGATGGCTAAAGCAAAAAATAAATGATCAATGACATATAAACCTGCTGCAATGGTCGAATTTTCTACAAAAGCATAGGCAATAAATATGGTGATCAAACCAATATACTCAAATTTAAGCACACGACGTTCACCAATAATACCAATAAACTTGCCAATTTTTGCAGCGAATAGCCAGTTAAACACATAGTTTATTAAAAATAAGGCGCTGATATTAGCAACACTATAACCAAATTTTTCTACCATTAAAAAGCCCGCAAACACGGTGAAAATCTGACGCCTAGCACCACTAAAAAAAGTTAAGGCATAGAATAACCAATAGCGTTTTCGTAAAATCAGGCGTGTATCTTGTTCAACCTTAACGGGAAATTGTTTGAAGGATAATGCTAGGCAAATGGTGAGCATTAGTCCAAGCCCACCAAATAAGGCGTAGGTACTTTGGTAAGACCACGAGAACTTTTCCATCATTAGCCATATGCTGCTAAAAGCAAACAAAGATGCTGCCGATTTCATTGACAGTAAACGTCCTAAAAAGTGTGCTGTATTATCTTTATTAATCCATTGTAGCGTTAATGATTGGTTCACAGTCTCAAAGTAATGAAAACCTACAGACATAAGGATTGTCGTAAGGTACAGTCCTAAAGTAGAAGGGAATACCCCTGTCAATATGACGCCTATTGCCGTAACAGCTAAAGAAATAATGGCTAATTTTTGTTCTTTAATGAACAATAATAAATAAATAACAGTAAAAGCGAGAAAGCCCGGGATTTCGCGTAAACTTTGTAAAATTCCAATTTCTTTCCCGGTAAAATTAGCCTTTTCAATAACAAAGTTATTGAGTAAAACCATCCAAACACTAAAAATTAACGGCATTATAAATGCCATGGCGAGTAATAAATTTTCTGGCTTATTTAGCTGTTCTTTAATTGTCATTATTTTCCAATTATCTGAGGTTATAAAATTAAGCTTAGGTTGAAACAAATTATTACATTTAGGCTGTTTGTGATTAAAATTTAACGGGATATATTACCCCGCTGGTTATTTTACCTTTATTTCTTAGATAAAAGTAATAGTGCTTATAAGGAATAATTGTCATGGAGTGTAATAAGTGATCAAGATTGATAACATCAGTCGAATTTACGGTGAAGGTGAAACACAAGTTATTGCTTTAAATAATGTTTCATTAACGATTGAAAATAATGAATTCGTTGCAGTAATGGGAACATCTGGCTCAGGAAAGTCGACTTTAATGAGTATCTTGGGCTGCCTTGATACACCAACTTCTGGTGAATACTTATTATCAGGCGAATCTATAAAAAATATCGATGACGAAAGCTTATCTCAAATACGTAATCGTAAAATTGGCTTCATCTTCCAAACCTTTCATTTATTGCCTCGTTTAACCGCTCTCGACAATGTTATTTTGCCGTTACGCTATAGTGATGCAGATCCTGAATATGCGAAAAAGCGTGGTATGGAAATGCTTGAAAAAGTGGGATTATCTTCACGCTGGCATCACAAGCCTTTTGAAATGTCTGGCGGGCAGCGTCAGCGAGTTGCTATCGCTCGAGCTTTGGTCAATCGCCCGGAAGTTGTTTTTGCTGATGAACCGACAGGTAATCTCGATTCAAAAACATCTTATGAAATAATGGACCTACTTTGTGATCTACACAATCAGGGACAAACTATTGTAATGGTCACTCATGAAGAAGATATCGCTGCTTATGCCGATAGAATGATCCGTATGAAAGATGGCGAAGTGATTGAGGATCGACTATGTATCAAAAATTAGCTTATAAAAAATTAATTCAATCAGCCATTGTGCTTTCATGTTGCTACTTACCACCAGTATTAGCACAAACACCTTTGATTTTATCTGGCCAAATAAAAGCCAGCGATAATCAAACCTTTTATGCCCCTAAAACAGATAATTGGCGTGTACAAGTACAATGGATGTTACCCGAGGGGGATATTGCTAAGAAAGGAGATTTAGTTGTTGTTTTTGATAGTGGTTCAATTCAAAGCCAAATAGAACAAGAGAAAGTAAGTTTAATTGCTGCAAATGAAGAGTTATTTCGTATAACCAGTACAGGTGAACAGTCGCTTTTAGAAGCAATCTATGGGCAAAAGAGAACATCGTTATTACTTGATAAAGCCCGGATAGATGCCAATATTTCCGTTGAACATTTGAGTAAATATGACTATCAAAAAAATCAGTTAGCACTTGAGAAAGCAGTAGTTGCCAATGCTAAATCGTTAGAAAGCTTGAAACAAGTGGAAGTGGCGAACAGTGTAGCAGTGACCAAACAAAAAATAACCATTGTAAAACATGAAGATAAATTGAAATACAATGAACATAAACTTGAACAAATGAGTGTTTATGCACAGCGTAGCGGCCCAGTACTTTATGGTACTCACCCCTGGAATGGTGAAAAGGTCTTTGTTGGCATGACTGCCCAGCCCTCTTGGAAAATTGCAGAAATCCCTTCCGTTAATGGACTCTATATCGAAGCTTGGGTACATGAAGTCGACTATAAAAATATGCGCTTAAATACTTCGGTAGATTTTAAGCTTGATGCTTTTCCTCAGTATAACTTGAGTGCAATATTACAAGAAATATCGAGTCAACCTGAAGAACGTAAAGAATGGGGTAGGGATGTCTATTATCGAGCGATTTTTTCTTTTACCGCTGATAATTCGCTAACCTTATTACCGGGCATGAGTGCTCAATTAGAGTTTACAGGAGCAACCATAAGTGAATAAGTCTTTAGCCATTATCATACTCGTATTTCTTGCTGCATGTGAAAACGCGCCAAGCGAAGTCGTGAAACTAGAAAAAGTGCAATTAGTCGTAACTGCCAGTGGAGAGTTAGAATCAAAACAAACGGCGATGATCGCACCTCCGTCGGTATCTCGTATGTGGCAGTATCAAATAAAGCAGTTATCCCCAGAAAATACCCGCGTTAAAAAAGGTGAGCTTATCGTCGCTTTTGACAGTAAAAAAGTCATGGATAGATTAATCGACAAACAAGCTAGTTTGGATAGAGCAAAAAAACAATTAGAAAATAAAAAAATTAAAGAAACAGAATCAGAGCAGGAACTTATTCTTAATATTGCTGAAAAGAAAATGGAATATGAAAAAACACAGCGTAAAGCCGATATTATTGATAATAGTCGTTCTCAAAATGAACGTGATAAATCAGTTATTGACTTTACTATCGCTGAAAATGACCTATTTCTTGCAAAAGAAAAACTTAAGTTTCATACAAATAATAAAGCATTAAATCTGAAATTAGCGAAAGGTAAAGTAAACCGCTTAACGGCAGAAGTGAATGACTTTAAAAAAGACATTGAACGCTTGAAAGTTAAAGCCCCTATTGATGGCATGATTATTTACCGGGCCAACTGGCAAGGAGAAAAGCCAGCCGTAGGTGAAAGTGTTCAATTTGGTCAACCAATTATTGAGCTTGCCGTTATTGAGAAAATGCAATTAAAAGCACAGATAGCAGAGCCGGACAGTGGAAAAATAAAGTTAGGCCAACGCGTTAAAATTATGATTGATGGTACACAAGAAATCGTATTACAAGGTGAAATAGTTGAATTAGGAAAAGTTTTTCGTGATAAATCCTCACAAGATAAGCGACGTGTTTTCGATGCGTTAATTGCTTTTGAACAACCCGGTGACACAATTATTCGTCCAGGAATGACCGCACGAATTGAAGTGGTTACTCAGGTTATTGATAACGCGCTAACACTTTCAAGTAGTGCTGTAAAACTTGATAATGGTAAAGGTAGCGTTCTACGTTCTGGCCTTTTTTCAAATAGTGCTCAAATCATTGAAATTGCGCATATCGTTGGAGAAAAAGTGGTGATAAAGAGCGGTTTGTCACAAGGAGATGTGGTGGCGTTATGAGTGATAATATAATGAGAAAAACACTAATAGTTAGTTTGATGTCTTTAGCTATCTTTGGTTGTTCAAAACAAGAAAGTGCTCCGCTCCTATACGAAGTCATTGAGAAAGATTTTACAGTAAATGTCCCTGCCAAAGGTGAGTTGTTTGCTGCAAAAGCAACCGTGATCAGCGCACCTATAAGTAGGCAGGGTCAACAAAATATTTCTTGGTTAGCGCCTGAATTTTCACATGTTAAAAAAGGGGATGTTATTGCCCGTTTTGACGGTGAAGCAATGGAAATTAAGAGCAAAGATAGACAAAATGAGTTGTCTATAACCAAACAAGACATTATTGAAAAAACAGGCATGCTTAATAGAGAGCTTGACTCGATTAATAAAGATATTGGCATGGTTGGACAAGAGAAAAGCTTTGCTGAACAATTCTCCATTGAAGATGTTCGTATTCGGTCAAAATTAGAAATATTAGATTCTCTGCAAAACACACAATATTTGGGATCGAAAGAAGAATACTTATATTGGAAAAGTGATAGTTTTAGTGCCAGCTCATCAGGTGATATGGGTTTACTCGAAATGAAGAAGGAGCAGAGCAAAAGCAAATTAAAGCAATTAAGTGATGGTTTATCAAAACTTGAAGTTAAAGCTCCACATGATGGTTTACTTGCTTATAAAAAAAATTGGCGTGGTGAAAAGCCTCGTGCTGGGCAATCTTTATGGCCAGGCCAAAAAATTGCCGAGTTACCTGATATTAGTAACATGAAAGTGAAATTATTTGTTCTCGAAAGTGAGGCGATAAACTTAGCGGTAGATAAGTCGGTAATCTTTTCTTTGTATGCTTATGCCGATGAAAAATTTCATGGAAAAGTTGAAACAGTTGCACCATTCCCTACCTCAATAAAACGTGGTGACCCACAAAAATATTTTGAAGTCATTGTAACTTTAGCAAAACAAAACACCGAACTATTTGTCCCTGGCAGAAAGCTACACGCGAATATTGAAATTACCGCTACGAGCAAAAAGATTATTGTCCCTTTACAGAGTGTATTTGTAGAAGCAAAACAGTCTTTTGTTTATTTATATGAAAATGGCGATTACAAATCGGTACCAGTTACATTAGGTCAAACAAGTTTAAGCCATGTTGAAATTCTATCCGGGCTTAAAGAGGGTCAGAAAATAGCATTAACCAACAAGGAGCATAGTTAATGAAATATTTAGCGATTTTTTTGGATACTTTCTCCGAACTTGCTCAACATAAGTTGCGTACTTTATTAACCTTGCTAGGGATGATTTTTGGTGTCGGGGCAGTCATCGCCATGCTAAATATTGGTGAGGGTGCAGAAGCAGAAGCCATGAAAATGATCGACTCAATGGGCCTGCATAACTTAATCATTGAAAGTAAAACTTTTGAAGAAAAAGAATTACAAGAACAGCGTAAACATTCTACTGGATTAAGCATCAGAGATGGTGAAGTGAGTGCTAGCGCTTTACCTTTTGTTACCGCATTTAGCGCACAAAAGCTTATCGATACTTATAGTATTTTCAGTGGAGAGGGTAAAAGTGATGGTGAAGCAACAGGGGTGAGTGCAAGTTTTTTTGAATTGTCAAAATTCAACTTAGCTCAAGGGCGCTTGCTCACTGAAAGCGACGATGAACACTTTTCTCAGGTTGCATTATTAGGTTCATCAACGGCAAAGCAACTTTTTCCGCAAGGTAATGCTTTAGGGAAAAACATTAAAATAAACCATTTGTGGTTCAAAGTGGTTGGCGTTTTACAGGCCCCGTTTTTGAAGAAAGAAGAGTTTCAGGGAATAAAACTTGGCGGCGACCAACGGCAGGTTTTTATTCCGTTAAAAACAGCAATTCATAAATTTGCTAGTAAAAAGTTAGCGAGCGAAGTTACCAGCATAAAATTAAAAATTGATGATAGTGTTGATCCCATTAGTGCAGCTAAAGCCGTGAGCCATCTACTTGATCGCCGTCATAACGAAGTAGATGATTATAATTTGGTCATTCCTGCTGCATTATTAGCTCAGCAAAAACAAACACAACAGATATTTAATATTGTTATGTCTTGTGTTGCAGGAATATCTTTATTAGTCGGTGGTATTGGTATTATGAATATTATGCTTGCCACAGTATTAGAGCGCACCAAAGAAATTGGCTTGTTACGTGCGGTTGGTGCGACACAAAAAGATATTCGATTACAGTTCATCGCTGAAAGCTTTACCATTTCGATAATGGGGGGGATTTTAGGAGTGTTTTTTGGGATTATGCTTTCAGAACTTATCGCACTATATTCCGAATGGGCGGTATCATGGTCGACGAGCGCAATTATTCTATCTTTTAGTATCTGTGCGCTGGTCGGTTTAACGTTTGGAGTCTATCCGGCGATTAAAGCGTCAAAACTTGATCCTATAGATGCTTTGCAGAGTGATTAAGTTAACGTTTTAGCAAAAATAACCGAATTGTTCGAATAAAAGCCAATATATGCATAGTATGTATATAAAGTAGGCGAACAAACAAAAAGATCAAAATAGTGCTTGATCCTTTTTAGAAAATGTCTAGAATGCGCTCCAGTTCCAAGGGGTTCAGTTAAAACGAATCGCAAAGAGCTGTTTTGATAAGTTAACTCTTGAGATACTCTCTAAAAAGTCTAACTTAACGTTTTAAAATATGATTTTGAATCTTCTGAAAAGAAAGTTTAAAAAACTTAAATAAAACGTTGACATCGA
>Ga0209395_1000352_pt1 | contig 68302 bp, 68 predicted proteins | sample GOMGulsemesocosm_3_FD_184635 | JGI IMG/M metagenome (GOLD analysis project Ga0209395, IMG submission 184635) | Methane-oxidizing microbial communities from mesocosms in the Gulf of Mexico - GOM9D Gulf of Mexico (SPAdes) (version 2) | ecosystem: Environmental > Aquatic > Marine > Cold seeps...
CATCGCCCACGGCCACAGATCCAAAATTGAAATCTTTATCGACGGCGCTCGCCAACCCGAGCTGGAAAAAAACTGGGCAAAAACCTGGCAAGATATTTACGTGGGCACCTCGGAAGACCTTCACAATCAACCGACTATCGAAGGCATTGAGCACAACCATTATCGCTATGAAGCCCCACAGGGCCAGTTTAGCCTCACCCTTCCCAAGGCTGCCTGCTACGACATAAAAACCGATACCACCGTGGAGCAAATTGCCAACCACATCGCCACGGTTTTATTGGAATCAGGCCACAGCGTGACCGTTAAGGCTTTTGAGGGTGTAGGAAAGGGAGCCATGGCAACCTATGAGTGATGGCCCTAAAAATCTCTACAAACAACTTGAGAAACAAACCAAAGGCAGCCAGATTTCATTAAACGATGCATTGGACCAACTGGTATTCAATGACGCCGGACTCATTCCCGCCATTGCCCAACAGCATGATAGTGGTGAAGTACTGATGATGGCCTGGATGAACCGCGCCGCCATCGAAGAAACACTGCATACCAAACAAGTTTGCTACTGGTCTCGCTCCCGCAACAATTACTGGCGCAAAGGTGAAAGCTCGGGTAACCAGCAAAAACTGGTTAGCATGAGCACTGACTGCGATGGCGACACCCTGCTCTTAAAAGTGGACCAGCTAGGGGCCGCCTGCCACACCGGTCGTCGCGATTGTTTTTATAACGACATCAGCGAACAGGGATTGCAAATAAGTAGCGACCCCATTCAAGACCCCAGTAAACTTTATGGCAAACAGTAAACCGTGAGACGCCCTATCACCAAAGCACAAAAACGTGCCTTGTTAGAGCAAGAGATGCAAAGCTATCTTTCAAAAGGTGGCGAAGTTGAAGAGGTTGACCAGGGCATCAGCGGCCGTGAAAATCCCATGCAAGCGCTGCTGCCGGTTTTATTTAATGAAAAAACTTTAAAACGAACCGACGCTCGGGCCGAACTCAATAAAGTGGACGCCCGCAAACACCCTAAAAAACCTGCCCCCGTGGCGCGCGCCAAACCCAAAAAGAAAGTACCTGTGTACGATGATTTTGGCGAAATATTAAGGTGGGTGTGGGACGACGAATAACACTTCCAACACCCCTTCCTATTTATACGCATTCTCTCAGCACATTCGTCAATTTAACTTATGATATATTTTACTGCCCCGTCCCAATCAGTCAAAAATTCATTCAACCAGCCAATGATTTTTCCTATTCGACTTTACTAGCACCATAAACCCAAAAAGCCCAAGGCAAATGCCTTGGGCTTTTAGAAAACCATCACAAATCAGTGTTACTCATCGTAACCCAAAGCAGGTCGCAACCAACGTTCTGCTTTAGTCATATCCCAGCCCTTACGATCGGCGTAATCTTGCACCTGATCTTTGTTTATTTTACCCAGTGCAAAATAACGGGATTCTGGATGCGCAAAATACCAGCCACTAACAGATGATGCCGGATACATCGCATAACTTTCCGTTAACTGACAGCCAATAGCTTGCTCCGCATCCAACAGCTTAAATAACGTGGTTTTTTCACTGTGTTCCGGACAGGCAGGGTAGCCAGGAGCAGGGCGAATACCCTGATACTTCTCAGAGATCAGCTCATCGTTACTTAGCTGTTCATCATTGACATAACCCCAATGAGTTTTTCGAACTTCTTCGTGCATCAATTCGGCAAACGCTTCGGCGAAGCGGTCGGCCAATGATTTCACCAAAATAGCGTTATAGTCGTCCAACTTCCCCTCATATTCCTTGGCAAGTTCTTCCGCCCCTTTACAGGTCACCACAAATCCGCCCATATAATCGTTCACCGCGCCGCCTTTTGGTGCCACAAAGTCGGCCAATGAACGGAAGGCACGACCTGCTGGACGCTGGGTTTGCTGTCGTAAATGATGCAAAGTCGCTAAAACTTCTGTACGGCTATCATCCATATATAGCTCGGTATCATCCCCGGCAACCGCAGCGGCTGGGTAAAAACCAATGGATGCATGACAACTCAATAACTTTTCATCGATGATCTTATCCAGCATAACTTTAGCATCACGGTACAAGGAAGAAGCCTCTTCCCCCACCACCTCATCGGTTAAGATACCCGGGAATTTGCCATGCAACTCCCAGGTAATAAAAAATGGCGTCCAGTCAATACGCTCCCGTATCTTAGCCAAGGGATAATCATTAATGGTTTTATTGCCAATAAAAGATGGCGTAACCGCAGTGTAGGACTCCCAATCCATAGGCGCGCCATTTTCACGAATAAAATCCACACTGGAGAAAGATTTCTTGCCTCGTTTGCGTGCATTCTTTTCTCTGGCCTCCTGGTACTCTAACCGCAGGTCAGCTACAAATTTTTCCTTTTTAGCAGACAGCAGAGCGCTGGCCACGGGTACAGATTTAGACGCATCCAAAACATGTACGGTAATGCCCGAATATTTCTCTTCAATTTTAACCGCGGTGTGCACCTTGGAGGTAGTGGCGCCACCAATAAGCAGCGGCTGAGTCATACCACGCTGCTCCATCAACTCAGCAATGGTGACCATTTCATCCAGTGAAGGGGTGATCAAACCGGACAACCCTATAATATCCGCATTGTGTTTAACGGCCGCGTCCAGAATATCTTCTGCTGGCACCATCACTCCCAGGTCAATCACCTCGTAGTTATTACAAGAGAGCACCACGCCCACAATATTTTTACCGATATCGTGCACATCACCTTTCACCGTGGCCATAATAATTACGCCATTATTGCTACTAGTGTTACCCGTGCGGCGCTTTTCTTCTTCGATATAAGGCAGCAAATACGCCACGGCTTTCTTCATTACCCGCGCGCTTTTTACTACCTGAGGTAAAAACATCTTACCGGCACCAAAAAGGTCACCCACCACGTTCATGCCGATCATTAAATTGTTTTCAATGACTTCGATGGGCTTGCCTGCTCCCTGCCGTGCTTCTTCGGCGTCCTCTTCGATGAACTCTGTAATGCCTTTTACCAAGGCATGGGTAATACGATCCTGCAGCGGACCTTCACGCCATTTTAATTTATCACTTTCTTTTTGCTCTACCGACTGACCTTTTAATGACTCGGCAAAATCAACCAGACGCTCGGCCGCATCTTCACGGCGATTCAATACTACGTCTTCAACACATTCCAATAGATCTTTAGGAATGTCATCGTAGATGGTTAACATGCCTGCGTTTACGATCCCCATGTCCATACCAGCCTGGATGGCATAGTACAAAAATACAGAGTGCATGGCTTCACGCACAATGTCGTTACCACGGAACGAAAACGACATATTAGAGACACCGCCAGATACCTTGGCTCCGGGCAAATTCTCTTTTATCCATTTAGTGGCGGCAAAAAAGTCTACACAATAATTACTATGCTCTTCTATACCGGTGGCCACCGGAAAAATATTAGGATCAAAGACGATGTCTTGTGGAGCAAAGCCCACCTTATCCACCAACACATCGTAAGAACGTTGACAGATATCGATACGACGCTGATAAGTATCGGCCTGACCTTTCTCATCGAAGGCCATGACGACAGCCGCGGCACCATACATATTAATAGTACTAGCCTGGGCGATGAATTTTTCTTCACCCTCTTTCAACGAAATAGAGTTCACTATGGCCTTACCCTGCACACACTTAAGGCCCTCTTCGATGATCTCCCACTTGGAAGAGTCGATCATGAAAGGCACACGTACGATATCGGGTTCGGCCGCTAACAAATTCAAATAACGCACCATGGCCGCCTTGCCATCTAACATGGCATCGTCCATGTTGATGTCAATAATTTGCGCACCGTCTTCCACCTGTACACGGGCAATATCTACTGCCGCTTCGTAATCTTCTTCCTGAATCAGACGGGAGAATTTACGAGAACCGGTAACGTTGGATCGCTCACCTACGTTCACAAAACCGGTCATTTCATTCACGATCAGTGGCTCAAGACCACTTAGAATCATGTCAGGGACTTTTTTAATGCTCATTATTTTTCTCCCTGGAAAGTTTCTGGTAAGGACCGCGGTTTATACTCATCCGCCAACGCTTTTAATGCAGCGATGTGCTCCGGGGTAGTACCGCAGCAACCACCAATAATATTCACATGACCTTCCGATAAAAACGGGCGAACCTGTTCGGCCATTTCTTCAGCGGTTTGATCGTATTCTCCAAACTCATTGGGCAGTCCGGCATTGGGGTGAGCCGAAATCATGCAGGTGGCATTTTTATCCAGCAGCTTAACGTGGGGCAACATATCATCAGCACCCAGCGCACAGTTAAGACCAATGCTTAAAAGGTTGCCGTGCATCAATGACACCCAAAATGCTTCTGCGGTTTGGCCAGACAAGGTACGGCCACTGGCATCGGTTATGGTGCCGGATATCATCACAGGTGTATCCAGCTCACGCTCCTGCTTCATTTTTAAAACCGCGAATAATGCTGCCTTGGCATTCAAGGTATCAAATACAGTTTCGATCATGATGATGTCACTACCACCATCCATCAAAGCATTGGCCGCGTCATAATAGGCGGTTACCAACTGGTCGAAAGTCACCAGTCGCATACCTGGATCATTCACATCTGGTGACATGGAAGCTGTACGGTTGGTGGGACCCAAACAACCCACTACATATCTTGGCTGATCCGGGGTCTTGGCGGTCCACTTATCGGCACTGCGGCGCGCACATTGCGCCGATTCAAAATTGATCTTGTATACCGCACTTTCCAGGCTGTAATCGGCCTGAGCGATGGTGGTACCACTGAATGCATTGGTGCTGGCGAAATCGGCGCCTATGGCAAAATAGGAGTCATGAATTTCCTCGATAATTTCTGGTCGAGTGATAGACAATAGATCGTTATTGCCTTTTAACGGACTAGGGTGATCTTCAAAATGCCCTTTACGAAAATCCGCTTCTTCCAACGGATAGCCCTGAATGGAAGTACCCATTGCGCCATCAAGCACCATGATGCGCTTTGCCAGAGTATTGTTTAACTGGTCTACTACCGAACGACTCATTGTGGATTCCAGAGTACAAAAAAATGGCGCATATTATAGCAAAACAGGGCCCTCTCAGATAGTGAGCTAACTTCAATTGCGCAATGAATATGCTTCACGCAAATCGCTCTCGCTTTTATTTCCAACCTTTAAGCTATGCGCACTTGAATCTCGCAAAAAAGCCAATATCTTGGGTATATCTTTATATTTAAGAGCGATTCAATGCAACTCAATGATCTAATCCTAGTGTTTGTATTATTACTAATATTGTGGGCCTGGTGGCTGGACAGAGGCATCAAACAAAAAGCATTTCTATACGCCAAGAAGTACTGCGAAAACGCCGATGTACAACTACTGGACGACAACATTCAGCTGAATGGTGCCAGCTTAAAGAAAAATGAAATGGGAGAATGGTGTATATATCGACAGTTTAAATTTGAATTCACCTCTACCGGTGAACACAGATATTTAGGCACCATGGAGCTACTGGGCAGCAAGGTGAGCAATATTGAGTTGGCGGCTTTTCATATTTAGATTTATTCAAATAACGCCCAAGCAAACCCGTTGAGAATTACCGAAACCCACTCTAAATAGCACCCTCACCTGTAAAATCACAAACCCAAATGACAGGCACAAAAAAACCGCTACATGAGCGGTTTCTTTAGAATAAATGGCGGTGAGGGAGGGATTCAAATACGCAACAGGGAACAACAGATCGTGACACATTGAAACACCCACAACCCACGCAGTTACTGAGCCACAGAAACATTAGTTGTACCACTCCAGCACTTAAAGTACTATTAAATAACAAAATTTATGTTGGTTAGGATGATGGGTTACAGCCTGCCTTGTAAATCACTTTGACCCAGTAAATTAACCATGCCCAAACAAGCCAAAGAACTTAAAGACCTCCAAGTCAGGCGCCTTACCTGCTCCATAAGTACCGAAACAGGTAAACCTTGTAAAACCCTTCATGCTGTAGGTGGCATACCAGGGCTTTTATTACAAATTACACCCACAGGCGCCAGATCTTGGATATTACGAACCATGGTCAACAATAAACGTAGAGACATTGGCTTAGGCCCATATCCTGAAATCCCCCTTAAATCAGCCAGAGAGAAAGCCAGACAATTAAAAGAGCTAATAAGGCAAGGCATTGACCCAATCAAGGAAAAGAGGGAAGCCAAAAAAATCTTTGCAGCCCAAGAAGCCTCTAAAATCACATTCAAAGAAGCAGCAGAAGCATTCATTGATATGAAGTCAAAAGAATTCAGAGGCCCACGCCAAAAGGCACTTTGGTTAGCAAGCATGAGGAATCACGTTTTTCCAGTATTAGGCCACATTCTCGTATCCGAAATACAGCGCCAACACATAGAAACTATACTCGACCCGATTTGGCACACAATAACCACTACAGCCGAAACAGTAAGAAGAAGAACTGCCAGCGTTTTAGATTGGTGCCAAGTCAAGGGGTATATGAAAGGTCAAAATCCAGCCCGATGGGCTGGCAACCTCAAGGAACTCTATCCGGCACCGAGCAAATTCAAAGAAGTAAAGCATTTCGACTCACTTCCATACAAAGACCTTCCCAAATTCATGGCAAACCTCAACCTTCGAGAAGGCGTAGCAGCTAGAGCCTTAGAGTTCAGTATTTTAACCGCCTCTAGATCAAATGAAGTCATCGGCGACAAACGAATTGGCAAACCTGGAATAAGCTGGTCAGAAATCGACCTAGAAAGTAAAGTATGGACCATCCCAGCCAAGAGAATGAAAAGTAAAAAATCACATCGAGTCCCGCTTACAGACAAAGCAATCTCCCTCCTTGAAAGCATGCAGGTCGAAGATAATACAAGCCTAATATTTCCAAACACCAAGGGAGGACTACCCTCAGACAACTTCATGAGATCTTTATTAAAAAGAATGGATATAGAAGCCACACCTCATGGGTTTCGAACAACCTTTAAAGAATGGGCAAGAGCGGAAACCAACTACCCGGATGAACAGTCCGAACTCGCCCTCTCACACGTCAACAGCGACCAGACTAGGGCCGCCTACGCTCGTTCGGAATTAATAGAGCCTAGAAGAAAGCTAATGAAAGAATGGGAAGGCTTCTGCTATAAAAAATGCGAGCAACACTGATCGACACAACTAACACAGCATCCAAAATATGCAGCTGGCCTTCACTATGATGAAAACCAAAATACGACAAAGGTGCGCGAGGGATACAGCCCACAACAGGACTGCACCCCAGAGTGCTAGCGCTCTATCCTAGATATCAGTCATTATCTATCCCCCAAACTCTTCTGCACTCAGCACAAAGACAACCCTCATCTGCTAAAAAGTTCATTATTTGCTCCTTCCTCATATTCCGAAAGGATCTGGCCATCAACTCAATCTGGCTCAACTTTTTTGTGGGCGGCTTCGGCAAAAACAATCTCGATAACTCACTAATAAAACTCATGACTAAATATTCCCATTTGTTTGGTTTTTAAACTTCATCGCACTTACATGCTTGAAATAATATAAACACCACATTATTGTATCGCAACAACTAATAGAGGATTTTACAGATATAGGCGCACCAAGACCACGTATCGACACAAAGGACAAAGGAATGCAATCAACACCGGACTACCTACGAGAATATTTAAAACTGGGATTATCCATCATCCCAATTAAACCTGACACCAAATTAGCAGCAGTCAACTGGAAGCCTTACCAGTTCCAGCGACCGACCTTCGAGCAAATTAAAATCTGGCACGACACAATCCCCAATGCGAGTTGGGCGGTAGTGACAGGTAAAATATCTGGCATTACAGTGGTGGATACCGACAACCCAGCGGCATTGAACGCCGCCGTAGAATTGGGACTAACCAACTCATGCTGCGTGCAAACCAATCACGGTCATCATTTCTATTTCAAGTATCTGGACGATGACAAGGACAGGAAAAATGTATCTGGCGGCAGTTTGAAGGAGAGCACCTATTGGCCAGCAGTAGACGGATTAGACCTGCGCAACAATGGCGGCTATGCCCTACTCCCACCAAGCCCAGGTTATGAATGGCAGATAGATGAGTTATGCATTGAGGAAGAAATGACAATGTACCAAGACTGGCCAGGTGCAGTATTTGAAGACAGTGAACCCGCCCAACCCTTGCCAGTACCACCCAGTACAAACAAATTTGAAGACCTCGATCTGACCAACACCACCGCAGAAGGCGCAGGCAAAACCAAGAATGGCATACGCGAAAAATTCAAAGAGTTAGCCGAGCAATTCTCCACCGGAAAAATCCCCAGAGGTGGGTCAGGCATTCATGATGCCACCTACCGATTTCTGGCAGAGGAAGTCTTGTTTGTGGGAATGGGGCCAGAGCTAGAGGAAGCGGGCCGTAAATTCATGGATGATTTTTTCGCCTCGCCACTCAAGGATGGACGCTTTGAAACAAGTCTTAACACAGTTCGCGACAAAGAAAGAACCAATCACCCAGAGCGCTTCAGTGAGACAGGTGTGTACCAATACCACTTAAAAGAGAAAGGCATACCGGAGTTAAATTCCATACCTATCACCAACCAAGGCAAACTCATACAGCGCCTAACATCGAATGAGGCCATGCTGTTTGCAGAGGAAAAGCCTGAGTTCTGGCAAGTCCCATGGTGCCCCAAAAACTCTATCATACAAGTGTATGGCTACAGTGGGCACGGTAAATCCCTGTTCCTGCAACACGCCCTACACAGCCTTGGTACAGGTTCACACTGCGGGCCATTCGATCATGGAGGCCAAACAGCTAAGATCCTTTATCTCGACTTTGAAAATGGCACATCCACATTAAGCAGGCGGGTTAGTACGATGCTCAATTCATTCGGAAACCCAAAAGAAAACCTCATCTACTGGACGCCCTGGCTGGCCGACGATCAAATTAATCTGCGCGATAAAAATGATGAAAATAAACTATTCACACTCCTAAACCAAGAGCGACCCGACATAGTTGTGATCGACACCTTGCGCTCCGCTTACCCTGGCTTAAAAGAAAATTCAGCCGAAGATTGGTCAGACATCAACCAGCTTGCACTAAAAATCCGCAACGCAGGCTGTACCGTTATCATGGTCCATCACAGCAACAAGCCAGACAAGGACGGTCTTGGCAGAGAAGCAGGATCGTCTAACCAACTCACCACACTGGAAACCCAACTGCGAGTTACCCAAGTATTTGAAGATGCCGACCTTGCCAAACTACGCGGCGGAATTCATGCAGACGACCTACCAGAGAACCCCTACGCCTACATGCGCAAACAAGTTAAATCCAGCGCCACACTGCAAATTGTATTTGAATTATCTTACGGAAAGGTGAGGGAGTGGACAGACCTGCACGAACCAAAGCAATATATGGGACTCGCACTATTGGCAAACGGCCGCACGAGAATTTGTTACAGCCAGCCAATTATGAAGCGATTCGCTACATTAGTGAGAACGGGGAAATACAGCAAGGAGCAGATCATAGGTAAATTGCAAAGGCCATCGAGCACATTAGAAAAATGGGCAGAGGAACTAAAAGTGACACTTCCAAAATAGTCGATAGGCTATTTTTTTGCAGACACAAAAAAGGCGCAGTTAGCGCCCCTAGATTCCTTTTTCAGTTTAACTCAATGGCGGAGCCAAAAAAGTTATATAGAGGGTAGCTGTTTTTTTTGCACCTGTAAACACCTTGCGCCTTTTATTTGTATCGACACAATAAACCCTAGCGCATAGGTACACTAATCTGGTACATATAATAACCAGCTTACTTGCTGGGAAATAACATGCCTGCCATACGAACGCCAACATCAGAAGAAGAGCTTTGGATAAGAGACTTACATCCAGAGATCACTCCCAAAGATGTTTCAATTCGCCTTGAATGTCATGTACACACAGCAATAAGAATACTCGTGAGGTTAGGCCTCATGAACCCACCAGCCGACAAATATCAACCTGGCTCAGGCGCAGTACGCAAGACAACAGAACGCGAATGCCTTGTCTGCCACAAAAACCAGAAAATGAATAAAAACCAATTTATCTGTAATCACTGCCGCAGCAGGCAGCGAACACAAGGCTTATTGTAAATACTTATGAAAGTGTTAGATCAATTTTGAAATAATGCCTTTCAAATCCCGATTAACCGAATATTTGTACACATTACGAGTGGTACTCTGCCCCAGTGCTTGGGCGGTTTCACGGTCAGTGGCCCCAGTTTGGTGGCTTAGCAGGGTGGCAAAGGTCTTGCGGTTATCGTGTATCCGGTAGCCAGTTACCCCCACAGACTTGCAGGCTTTGATATGGGCCAGCCGATAAGTCTGGTAATTAATCTCAGGAAATAACAGCTCTCGGCCAAATGTCACCTTTACACGAGCGACCAATATCCCCATTACCCTTGGGTGTATTCCTAATAGTTTCCTAACTGGCTTCAACTCTGTACGTGCCCCGTTACGGTTCCGACGCTTCTGCCCCTTCTTAGTCCAGGTCTCAAGGTAATCACCCTGTATGTCCTCACCAGTGATCCTCTGGGCCTGTCCGAACCTTAATCCCTGGAAGTTCAGCACAATGTAGAAGTCCCTGTACTTCTCTGGCAAGGCTGCACAGATTTTGTCCCGCACATCGGCCTCGGCATAGACGTTGCGGGTATCGTCCTCACAAGCAAAGTAGTACAAAAATTCACCACATAACCCCTGACTCTTACCAAAGTTGATAATGGCCTTAATGCGTCTTACGTCGCGATCAATGGAATTGTCTTTAGATTTATTGTGTCGAGTCTTTATGTATCGGCTCAGATCGGTGCGAACATCGCATATCTTAATCTGGCCCAAATATCTCTCACATATATCCAGGGCACTTAGTTCTTTATGGGATATGTCGGTAGTGCTATCGCGGTATAGGTTCAGGAGAACCATGAAGGGTTTGTTATCTATGCTTCTTATTGCGTTCGGATTCTTGCGTAACTCTAGTTCATATCGAAGAATCCATTCCTCTGCTTGCTCTTTGTCTTCTGTCCGGTATCCACTGCTCTTTTTTACTATATTTCCACGTATGGTGCCTACGGCATACCATGTATTAGATCTCAGCCTTAGTGTTAAATGGTTCATTTTCAAACCCCTGTACTGAATTTTGCTTGCGATAGCGCATCACGCACACCGCTTCAAAATAAGGATCGCCTGTCTTTGCTTCCTCGTAAGAGATAGCCCCGTACTTGTCTGCCCAGTGCTTAATTATCGTCGTTTTCTCCTTATACTCCGCAGATGAAACACCATCCAAGATAGGTTTATAGGTATCACGTAGAGAATCTCGACCCCTTACCTTCAAACTGTCACACAAGTTCCTAACATAGGACTTTGCGGCCCCTTCACTAACATTAAGTCGAGCGGCTATCCTTACGTTAGTTAACCCTTTGATCACCAATTGCATAATTGCATGTTGTTTTGGGGTAACACTCCAGAATGCTCGAACAGCTTCAACAGGATCAACCATTTTTTCAGGTGTAGGCCTTCGACTAGCTAAGAGTGGTGAATTATTAACTATGCCTTCAAGCACCCCTACACGCTTACTCAGCGTATCACTTACATCTACCTCTGAGTGCTTGGCACGCAATTCTTCCACTTCTACCTTTATCTGTTGCAGCTCAAATTTTAACTCACTGATCATCAAGGCAAGCCCTGCAATCTGATTTTCACTGGAGGCCATTTAATGTATCCATTGCTTTTTAGATACAATAACAAACTAGCCCCTTATTTAAAGTGCTGTTTTGCGACAGAACGGCACAGAATGAAACATTCAGCCACCCTACCCGGCCCACCTTGGCAATTAAATGAAGGCAGATAATCCACCAGCCAAACATCACCCCCCACCTCCCGCAATCGCACCAAAGAACATCTGAAACATCTTCGATTGCAAATCACTAAAGTCTGAAACCCTTAACACCTTATCTGGCGAATAAGCGCCACGAGTTATTCCCCTACCTACCATGATGGCGTAAACCTCAACACCATCCAGTTTTGCTTGTGCCAGTACAGCCGCTCGATGAGTGGCAAATACCTCATTCACATGGTAGTTGCGGTGGTTGTAGTGGATATAATCTTTGCTAGTCTCGGAGTTCCCATCCGTTAATATGACAATGATCCTTCTCTTCTCTGGCCTCTTAGCCATAAGTGCTACCGCCAACTCCAAAGCCTCAGTATCAGGTGTATATCCCTCGGTATAGCCACGACTATTGTTTAGTTTCTTCAGACACAAGGGTTCATCAAATCTTTTGAACCGATTGATATACAAAGAACCAGAACGAATGTACTTATTATCCGAGTATGTGCCCGTTATCTCCTCACTAAACCCAGTGATCTCAAGCGGCACATTCACCGCTCTTACCGCCTTAGCCAAACTCCCAACCAATTCCATACAGTGATCAATTTGATGCCGCATGGAACCGGACTGATCTATAACCATACTGATTGCAGTGTTATAACCACGATCATAATTTTTCTTCTTACTCCAGACTTTCTCCTTACCTTGATATGCATCAATTAATTTGCGCTTATCCAAATAGTTCTGCTGACGAGATATGTCCATTCTGTTTTGAATGGTGGACTTCAACGAGATAGCGAACTGCCTACCCAGTGACGCAACTTTGTTCCTAATAATAATTTTATGACTGGCAGGAAACACCTCCCGAAAACTTACAGTGTCAGGATCAACAAAGAACGGCGCACCCACAGTGGCAAAGTTATGGGTTAAACAACCCATGCCCGCCTCCATGGTTTTCTGCTTATGCAACGCCTCTTGCATTTCCTTGGGTGCCGATCCGCCAGCACATTGTTGCTCGTTCTCTTTCTTGGCAGTCTCGACAGGTACGCCCTGCAAATAATTCGACAAGGTAGAGTTGCCAAATTGCTCGTACATAAACCCAGCAACTCGGGCCAGCAATACATTAAATTCATCTGGCTCATACAAGGATTCAAACCCTCCACCCGCCTGTCTCAAGGCTTCCCGTTTCTGTGCAAGCTTGGGTGGCAACTCCACATGCAAACCGTTATCTCTGCGGCCATCCCAAGTGATTGCGGCAGGAATGCAAAAAGCAGGGTTAGTCGATGGCTCAGTTTGATGCTCCTGATATTCCAAGATCTTATCCAGCACCGATTGCAGGTTGCGCCTAATACCAGGGTGGCTTTGCATACCCAAGCGTTCGATCCGCACATCCTCACACGCATTTAATACCTGCATTGAGATTCCATGCTTGTCTTTAGCGGCCAAACAATATTCTCCAATCTCCTGCCAGCGGTCTAATGGCGTTAAGCGACTATGCAATGACTCGTGATCCCCCAAACCACGAAATACACGTACTTCATCTGCGGTTAATTGTGCGTTATTCGGCAACGAAGGAAGGTACACATGCCCAGTAGATGAACCCGCATTCAATTCTTCGCCATCAAAAGTAGTGACAAGGTTATCGTCTAACCCAACAATCTTGTTATTCGCGGTGATCTCATCTTTTAATCTGGCTCCGGTACTCATGCCTTTACCCTCTTGTTCATTAACTCAACAATGCGCGGGTGCTCTGACTCTTCCAGTCGGGCCAACAAAGTTGATTCAATGCCCAATTGAAACGCTTCCAAGAAATTCAGATTGCCATAGGCGGTACTGGCCTTCTCTGAAATGGTCAAGATGGCACGATTGGACAGTGGGGTACGAATATCGCCATTGAAAAACATACGATGGTAATCATGCACAAAAGCATTGAAGGGTTTGCATTGGGCAGGGGTGAAACCAGACACATCAGCAATCAACCCTGTGTAGTCGTCCATGTAACTGGCAGCGACCCAGTTATTAAAACGATCCAAGAACGCTGCACTTTGCTGGCGAGAACCTGGATACATATTTAATGGGTCAGTTAGGCCGTTAGTATTGGCAGTGGCAATGACATGGCACAACGGATTGCGGTGAATAATTTCGCCGCCATTTTCAAGTAAGGTCAACTTGCCTTCGTTCAAAACCGTCTGTAGCACATACGCTACGTCCTCACGCATAAAATCAATTTCATCCAACACCAGCAGACAAGGCTGCTTCAATGCCTTCACCAACAAACCTTCGATCATGGTGGATTTTGTACCACCCTTGCCATCGCCTTCCAGCTTGTCACGGCCAATTAATTCGGCACGGCTTATGTCAGCATCACAAGAGATACGATAAACAGGCAATCCGGTCTTGGCAGATACATAATTGATCGCGGCGTCTTTGCCACAACCAGTGGGGCCATAGATCCAAGTGTTCAGGTTTAACGAGATACCCTCAAGAATAGTTGTGAGCACCTTTAAATCTGGCTGGTAGTTATCGTCGAGCATTTCAACGAGCGGGTGCGGGTTTTCCCAAGTGATGGTCGGGATGGCATCGTGATTAGGAATACCGAACAGCTTGGCAATTTCCATTTCTTTCACAAGGCCAGCCCCAGGTTCACCTGTCACAACCAAATGCGCAGGTATCGCCTTTTGTTTTTTCATTTTGGTATGTTCACGCTTGAGGTCGCCATGTTGCTTGCTCAAGATTTTATAATCTTCTTTCATCTGCATAACGCTTTCGTAGTTCAAATCACCCTTGGTGACTTGTCGCAGCAGGTTATCTAATACGTGTTTCAGGTTGCCAAAGGATTGGGCAGTGGTAACAACTCCGGTAGCAGTTGTGTTAGTCATGGTTTGGTTCCTGTCTCTAGATGGAATTAAAGAACTTCAGGTATGTCGCTAGATTTGGTGTGCCAGTTTGATGATCTCTTGGTGATTACATTCTTGGCGCAACTTGACCCTGGTATTAACACTGGCCGGGCTTTCACACAGAATCGTCCCGTTACAAAAAACCGCTCCGTCATGACACAGGACCATGGGATTAGAAATGGGAGATCGGTAGTACTGATTAAACAATTCGCCATCTTCCTGCCAACGCTGGGTCACGAACTCTTTGAAAATCGTGTGAGAGGTGTACAGAGTGGACATGAAGGCCTCTGGGGTGCCAGCTAGGCATTCACCCTCGCAATCCAACAAAACCGCTCCTGCGGGCCTAGAGAGGCCTGCAAAGGAATGTTTAGGGCCACGAAGTATCTCACCAGCCCTCAGACGGTTGATAATCTTAGCGCCATCTATGCCCACCACCGCGCCTACCCAGTCCAGATCGAGGTCTTGGGGCACTTCAATGGCTGCGCCATCCCAGTTGATTTCGTTGATTTTCCATTGCGGGCCGAAGCGGGTGATCTTGAAGTCGTACTTTTCAATGATGGCGTTGAGGTGATCCATGATAACGCTGGACGGCCTACCAGCATTAGTGATCATGACACTGCCCCAGCCCTTGTCGTACTCGGCCACCATGATCTCGGTGATATATAACCTGGCCATCCCATCCTCAATGGCCACTCTGGTGCTGTTCTGGTGGTACGGGCGCATGGCGAAAAATTCCACCGATGCCGTGAGTGCGGTCTTGTTCATTTTCTTGGCTCCAATAAAAAAACCCAACTCCGACTGAAGTTAGGCTTCTTTAAAACACCAATTCTTAAACACGCGCACGTACACGCGAGCACATGCGCTCGCAGGCGTGAACACGCACGCGAATAGACCAAGTTATACAAACAGGCAAGAAATTAGCATGATCGCCTTCTAGGCCAAGACACTCCTCGCTTTGCATTCGCAAAGGCTGCGTCCCTGCCGCAGCATCAGCAATCTTCTGCTATCCTTTCTGTAGACAGGACTGGCTTAAATCATAATTTCGAACTTGCGTTTAAGTAGCCATCCCAAAGGGTCAAGAGATTCATCAAACCCTCGCATCATAGCTCCAAACTCATCCGCCCTCATTTCAAACGAGCTGATATGTTCACCATCACGAATAAGCATGAGCTTAATGTTTCCTCTCTCCTTATACTTGGCAACACAATAGCCATTTAATGTTTTCCCACCAAAGAACTCCTCAAATTTCCATTCAAACGTTATTTTATCTGGCTCATCGTAAGGCAAATCAGATTTCGAGAACCATAAATCCAAATCAAGGTATGCCCGAGTTTCTTCTCGATAATATGGATGTATCTCCTGCAACACCGCATTCATATTGGCCTTTAGGTCTTGGATTATTTGACGACCTAAAAGGATTTCATGGAATTCCGCCTGAGTGACATCCCATCCGTCTAGCCATGCTACAGGTTGATCAGAATCAGCCTTTTCATCAAGCTTAAACTCATAATCGCCCCCTAAATATGGAAAGCCATTAGTTACATAGTAAGCAACGGATTCAATTTCTTTACGGGTTAACTTCTTGGACATAATTATTTCTCCTGCGATTCATTAGCGTACAGCCAACCTTAAAAACCATGGCTAGCCACTTGTTTGGCTCAGCTTTAAACTGAGCCAACTGTAAAACACCAATTTAAAACACGCAGGGGCAAGAGGAAGCCTACTGGGAAGAATGAAAATTAATTAGCGAACGCTTGTTGCGATTGTTGAATCTACTAGCGCTGTGATCCACAGCTATTTTCTAAAGTTTCTATTAGGCACATAATAATTTGATTTTTTACTGCTACATCGTCTGTTATGAGAGCCTCTCGTAGAGTCTCCAGAGCACTTAATTCGACACCACCCTCCTGCCCTTCATTGTCGTACAGTGATTTAATATTCACATCTGCAATTGAATTCGGAATGCAGTGCTCAGGCCTTTTGGAGGAAGGCAAATGGATGCCGGTAATATCATGAAACAACTTACTGCTTGGGTATTTTATAAACTTACTTTTTTCATGAGCCTTATGGGCCCGACCCAAAATAAACGAAGCGGCTTCGGACTCGTCGATTTCGCCGGACTGCAGCATTTCCCTGAGATCATTTGCAGTAGTGTCTAATTGAATCCCCATGCCCTTAGTTTTCCCATTTGAAATATTTACCTAAGGTTAGCTACCCACATATTTTTTTGCAAAAAAGGGCCGAAGACCCAAAGTGCTCTGCGTTGTTACTCAAACCAGCCATCGTCCTGATCGTACTCGCTCCGTGCTTGCAAAGCGTTCGGGCAGTGCTCACCGCATCCTTTCACTTGAACGCCATCAATGGCTACCCACTTCTGTCGATATAACACCATTCTTAAACACAGGCGTGAGGGGAATCCTCTCTGCCAATGACCAAGCCCCTTTCTTTCGCGAGAACATCGTGTGGCCAACCTCTCGCTCTAGTGCGATTATCTTTCTGGCTAGTTCAGGATGCTTACGCGCTCCATGCTCAAGATCACCCTTGCAGCCCATTATGCAAAAGACACACGACAACCGTTTGTTTTCCGAATAGGCGTGATGTGGTTGCTGTCCTAGTTCCTTGATGAACGCAAACACTTGAGTCTCTAGCCAATCGAATATCGGGTAGAGTGTGATCACTGTACGAGTGCGAATATTCATCCTATCTTTGCACAAACTTATCGGTTTCTTCTCTGATCGCTTGGTTGATTCCTCGGCACGTATACCCACACAGTTCACGCCTAACTTGGCACCACGCGCTTTCATATCGCGTTTAATGAACTGCATAATGGGCTTGGTCTTCAGCTCTGACGTACACTGGCGAAACTGGATCGCTGGGAACTTACCTCGCAAACGCACCATGGCAAAGAAGTCACGAATACCGTAGACGATATTGTTAGGGTGAAAGGTAGTGGCCTCGATGTGTTCCATCACACCATCCCATTCAACTTCGCCTAAGTCTGCATGAACCACCACGAGTTGATCGTGTGGCACAAGCAGGTTAAGTAACCCGTACATAACCTGGCTGTCCTTACCTCCTGAGTGGGAACAGTAAAAAACTGCCCCCAGCTTCACGAGTAGTTTGATGGCGGGAATGTATTTCATTCGTCATGATCTCCCTTAGTGGCATTAAATCTGGCCAGTATTTCATCACGAGTGATACCGTGATCCTCCAATGATTCAACGGCATCGGATATATCCCAAGTGTAAAAACACTCGTAGTTACTCAGTGCCTCGTCGATCAATTGTTCGCGGCTATTGTCGCGAAGTTCATACTCGATCTTCTTTTTGTGCAAGGTGTCCAACCCTGCAAAGAGTTGCTTGACGTTCTCTGTCGGGCAGATCATCCCTGAACCACAGTTCGTGTACTTAACGCCCTCTTTGTGGGCCTTCTCGAATTGCTCATTTGAGAATGCGAAGAACACACCTAAGCTGTCGAACAGCTCGCTCATTAGGTCATCATGTTTCATGGTTAAACTCCATCACGCCAATTAAATTCTCGACCAGTTTCCACAATGGTCATGTAGTCACCATCTACCGTGACTTGCTCAACTTCCCAATCCTCACTATCAAACTCATCCAGTTCTTTCTGTGCCTCCTCTTGTGTTAAATATAAATCTGGCTCAATTTCCTTGTCGCCAACTACTCCACACGATATGCCACACATGCTGTGGCAAATGATTGCGTAACTCATGATTAATCCACCCAAGGTTCAATTTCTAGTGACTTCATAGTGATCATTTTCGCGTTATCCAACGCACGATCTAGCTCATGACCACTCCCAACAAACGCAGTTGTCAGCAACGCCTTAGCGAGGTATTCCTGACGGGTTAGCTCGATGCCGTATTTGGCCACCAACACATTAGCCAGTTCCTCGATGCCTATCTCGTATCTGGCCAAGTCCACTTGTGCAGCCACAAGATCAAAGTGCTGGTTAGGCTCCAGATCAACCAACTGTTTTTCGATGCAGACGATGAGTAATTTTCTCATGTTAATTTTCATGATTAATACCCCGCCGCTTCTGCGTATTGATCGTATTGCTCTGAGCCAACCTTGACCCATTGCCCCTTGATGTACTTGTAATCTGTTGTAAAAGTTTGCTCGCCATCACAATCGGAGCCACCTGTTGTCAAAGTGGCCTCGCCTGTATCGAAGCAAACAAACAAATCGAAAGAACTCCAACCCTCGCCGTTGTACCAGTGATTATAAAATTCAACATTCGTGTGCCAAATCTTGGTGGCTATGCGAGTCCTTCGACCAAAGCCCTCTTGATCTCTGGCTCCTTTATCGCGGGCAGGTTTCGCCCACACTTTGTAAGAACTTTTGGTCGGACGCCTAAACGTCACGCCCTTGAATACAACTCGGTTTGGTAGCCTCATGACAATGCACTCTCAATGAAGGATTTGTTTATCGCAGATTTTCCCATGTAACGATTGAACTCATGTCCCAACCACTCGCCCACTGGCACACTGACGCCATTGCCAATTTGCTGATAGGCCGAGGTATCACACACAGGGAAGTGAAAGGAATCGGGCAAACCTTGCAGCCTTGCATACTCACGAACTGAGTAAGGACGAACGCCATGCTCGAAGCGCTCATCAACCACCAGCGACTCCTTGCCCTTGCCATAACGAGCGAGACAAGTGGAAGAAATATCCCCCTTGCTTGGGTCACGAATGATGGGCAGATCACGGTAGCCACCACGTAATCGCTTCACCACACTGTCAGGCATAGTGAACTGGGGATCATCCTCAAGGATTGACGCGAGACTGACACGCTTGTGATTGGCAGGTGGTCGCAGGTTAAATTTCTTGTAGGTGCCAACGATGATTAATCGGCTGCGTTGTTGCGGGAGCCACAGGTCGGATTCGATGGGGCAAAACACTTGCACATCATAATCGGGCAGCTTCGTGGTTGCCTCCATCGTGACGTTGAAGCGCTTCATGCCGGGGACATTCTCTATTGCATAGAACTGGGGAAGGTTGAGCGCTATGTGTCGGAAGGCGTGAAGGAATAACTCATCACCAGTACGAGTTTTGTGGATCTCACCGCCCACTGAATATGCGGTGCATGGATAGGTGAACACCATGCCATCACACTCTGGCTCATCGAGTGCAAGCTTGTCGCCTATATCGCACTGACTGACGTTATCGCCAAGGTTATGCCTGTAAGTACGACAAGCGGCCTCGTCGAGTTCATAGGCCTGATTAATTTCGATACCAGCTTTCATTAGGCCATAGTCCATAAGACCTGCGCCTGAGAAATACGAGTTGACTGTTACGTTCATGATTGTGCTCCTAGTAGTGATCTATGTGGTTGTGTAGTGGTTGAAGGGTGACTGTGAAGCCGTTGAGTTTGAGTTTGAATGTGTTGCCTTCACGTAACGTGTCCCAAGCCTCCATGGCTTTGCTTACGTCATTACAGAAGTGATCCACAAGTAGCTCGTTGATGCCTTCCTTGGTTAACTTGAAGTCCCTAACTACCTTGCGACTTTTGCGTATCACTACGCCGACCAATACGTTGCTCATTACATTGCTCCTAGTGCGTTGATGATTTGTTCTGCGGTAAGGGATAACTGGATTGGTTTGGGCTTAGCCCCAACCGAAACTGGCACCACTGGCACCACTGCACCACTGGGTTGGGGATTGTGTTCTGCCATGTACTTGTCGATCTCGACTGTGTGGTATGGCGTGTCTTCGCGGGATAATTGCTTGTCGATGTTGGTATTGATCAACGGCCAACCACGAGACTGGATTATTGCTCTGGCTGATTCGATGGCGCGTTGCTTGTTACGATCCATTCGGGCGAGGGTGATACAAATGTCCTTGTGCATGACACACCATGATTTTGGAATTGTGCCCTTGCACACGATGAAGCGGTTATCGTCGGGGAAGTCACTCACGTTATTGGCGAGAATTGTTTTCATGCCCCTGCCATCGTTGTGACTCCACAAGTACACAGGCACACCAAGCTCAGCAGCCAGTGGCACGGCGTTGGCAATGTCATTGTCGGCGAGGAAGGACTCTAACCCTGCCTTGCCACGATTCATCGTAGGGAGCTTGTACTGCGCGGCACGGTAGTTTGATGTGTGCCAGTTTTTCTTAGCACCTTCGCGTATGTGATCGGTCATGGTGTAGACACAACTCATGCTTGGCTTGCACGACACCTTGTACGTGGTGCCTTCCATCTGGAATTGCCACAGTTTGCCCACCTCGTACTTGTAGTGCTTGGCTTGGCATTCAATGTAATCGGCAAAGGCGAGTAGTTCGTTTTTCATGGGGCCACCTCATTTGTTGGGGACGAAAAAAAACCAGCGAAGTGCTGGCTTAGGGATTTGCTGTAAAACACCAATCTTAAACACGAGGGCGTTAGTGGATCTTTCGTTTCTTATTCACATCGCTGAAGGCTTCCCTGCCTGCGTTCAACAGCTTGTCGTCATTGCCAAGGTCGTCGAACATCTGCATCAGCTCGACCTTCGGATCATCCTTGGCTTGTATGCTATTGAGCATGAGCGCTATTGGCTCAGCGACACCCTGCCGCCCCTTGGCGATTCCGTCTAAGATGATATTCCTTGCGAAGTCGTTGAGTGACATGGATTCCCCTCTTGGTATGAGATAACCCATTGCGCTTACCGCAAACTCCACCACTGGTTGAACTGGTGGGTACTCGTTACGGATGAAGATTTCAAAGTTACCGTCTGTGTCACGCTTGATTTGTACGCTCATGAGTTAAACTCCAATTGCATTAGTGCGTCTTCAAAACCCATCACGGCAGGTTCACCGCAGGATTCACATGTGTAACCTGCTGCATCTGGCTCAACGCCTCCCTGTGTATCGCCACACTTGCAGCAAATTCCTTGGCAATCCATCTCCATATTGAGCGAGACTAAATCGCCCCCAAATTCTTCGATCATGTTGTTCATAGCGATTCGTGCGACTGGGGTAAATTTCATACGTTTCTCCGTTGGTTGTGAGTCGTTGTTGCTGTCTTGGGGTGCTATCGCGATAACAAAAAGAACGATCATGATGTATCGCATCATGATCACGAGTAATTCCATCACCGCACCACCTCGCAGGCTGACCACGCGATGTTCTTGTGGTTAGAGATACGATAGGGCTTGCCGCTTTGCAGGTATTGCGTGAGCTTCTCGCTGGCCGTCCAGTTGCCTACGTGATGGGTACAAGCTTGGGAGTTGGTGATGTGTGCGATAAGCATGAGCACGAGAATGATTAGGAAATATTTCATGCTGCGTGCCCTCCGAATCCAGTGCCGCCAATGTGATCAATGTCATCGCACTGGTCAGGCCAGATGATGTACTGGCCATCGCAATCTGTGTACGACACGACGAGTGAGCCATCGCCTTGCACAATGTCCACGGTAACTACGTGTGATTGTGCGGCAGTGTGAATTTCCAAGATCATTCCGATTAAAAATTTCATGACGTGTACCTCGTACAGGTGAATATCGAGTGACCCGAAGGCCACTCAGTATGAGTTACTTAGGCGATACGTTTTCCAGCATCGCTTTCAGGATGGCGTCCTTCGCGGCTGGATCGTCCGAGGCTAACGCAGCGGTGATTTGTTCCAGTGCGCTAAGCGGTTCACTCTCAGTCTTCGCAGGAGCCGAAGGCTTGGTGGGAGATTCCTTCGCAAGAATCACCAGTTCCAAGATCTCACGCTTCACCTCCATGTGAACCTTGCCAAGGCGAGCCTTGAGCTGCTTGAGCGAACTTGCTTCGCAAGACTTGCGATACTCATCGGCGTCGAACTCCTTGGGGCCTTTGGCCTTCACAGGAGTAGGAGCCGAAGGCTTAGCGGTTGGCACGATCTTGAGGTCAGGCTTCGCCTTCTTCGCGGCGGATTTCATCTCCGTTGCGCCTTCAGCGTGGATTCCGGTCAGTTCCTCGTACAGGTGACGTGTGGGGTAGTTTGCACGCTTGCCATGGGCGATCTTGTCGTCGATCCGAGCCTTCAGGAACGCAATCACTTCGTCCTTGGTGGCTTCGCCAGATTCAAGGGCGTCTTCTACAGCGTGGGCACTAGCATGTTGGTCGATCATGGGGATTTACTCCGGTTTGACTTTCGGCGGAATTGCCGAGGATAAAACACCAATTCTTAAACACACGCAGGAAACTGATTCCCTGTTTGCGTGGTAAAAACCAATTATGTTCCGCCGACTTTCGCGGGTGGAAACCACGGCTTTTACTCGAAACTGGCATGGACAAAACACCAATTTCATTCACGCAAGGTGTTATATCTCCTAGTTCTAGGAGATTTAGACCCAGTGTTCATGGGACTCCGAGCCGGATTGGCTCGAAATCTGGTCATAAAGCACCAAACTTCGTTCATGCGCAGAGAATTACGAGTACGCATAGGATGATGCGCGTGTATGAAGGGGGGGGGATGGGGTGCCCCCCGACGATGACTTTGACGAGTTGCTATTCCCACTGACTTTAATACTTTTAAAAAATTGAAAACCGACCCACATACTTTTGCGAATGGAGAACAAAATATGAGGTTAGAGATATCAAAAAAAGATAAGGGGATACGTCACAAGACGGCGACCTATGACCACTTAATCATGAAATAAATAAACGCTATAAATGGACACTACCCCGTGTAATAGACAGTACTTTATAAGCATCCTCATAATGAAATGTCATTTCCTTGAAAGTATGGTTGACCTATCTACACTAAAGTTTCCAACATACGGATATGAAAAAATGAAAATCAAGGAAGGGTTTGTCAAAGCTAGTAGCTTGCTAATGCTTATTGTCTTTTTGCAGGGGTGCGCATCATATTCAAGTGGTCCGCAGGTACCTCCTGACAAAAGACAAGTCACCATTATCGAATCGATGCCAGGCAAAACAAAGGACGAATTATTCTCAAAGGCAATGGAATGGGTTTCACTGTCTTATAACAGCGGCAAGCATGTCGTAGACCTAACAGACTCGAAATTTGGCACCATTGTTGGCAACGGAATGACAACATTTGAGTGGGACAGCATCATAGGTGCAGGGTGTGCACACAACAGTAAATACAAGATGCGTATATCTGTTAAAGATGAAAAAGTTCGTATTATGTATAGCGGGTTAATTGGAACCTTCCCACCATGCGGTATGGGTGGTCCGAATTGGCAACCATTAACATCAAAAGTACACGTTAATTCAGTGCTCAATAAGCTTTCAGCTGAGGGTCAGACATTAATTGCTTACTTGAAAGACTCTAAAAACAGCGATGACTGGTAATACGCAATAAATCACAGTCAGTGTTGCAGCTGATGTCCTTACAACCGAAGAAAGGACATCGCACAGATGTAACTACAGCACTTCTAAAACCTGCACATCAACCACCTTCTAGACACTGGACGCCAAGCCTAAACAAAAGGGATATTATAAATAGTTAATGGATAGGAAGGTTATTAGTCAGAGGTGATTTTTAAGCAGAAAGTAAATTGATGATATCTAGGACATCTCCAGGAATTCATACAATCTCGTATAGCTATGCAATTACAATCCCTAGTTCTAGGGACTGAAAAGCCCCATTTTACGGGGCTTTTAGAGGGATTGGGCCAGATTTTGGGGCGTTTTCTCTGAAAGAAAAGAAATGCGAATTGTTTTTAAATTGAAGGGGGGGGCATAGGGCGTCCCCGCCGATGGCTCTTTTGTATAGCAGTTACTAGCTCCTGTACCAGTTTTCAAAAATTGAAAATTAACTCGCACAACTTTGCGAATGGAGTGGACTTAGTTAGATTAAATAACTACTAACTCAGAGGGTATGGAACAAGAATAATGGGTGTGATGGGTTTTTCTTCTTGCTGCGAGTACAACCGCTAATGCCGTTACCAAAAAGTGAAACACCCCTGGGGTTTCATAAATTGCATTGCAAAATAGGGTACACAAGATCAGTCCTATAACCGACTAATTCTGGGGTAATTTAATCGCTTGATTTTGATGGATGACTCTCGTGCCTAGAAGCACAACCAGACATCTTTAGACTCACACGAGCTGCATGCGTCACCTTTGTAAGTGAATGCCACTACTATATTTTTAGAATTCACTTCAAAGAATGTTTTGCACCAGCTTTCAGAGGTTACACCACCAGTACAACTTTGATATCCATTAGAATTGGTTTTGCAATTTACGGGGGCTGTGTAAGAGCTTGAGTTATTAAATACGAACAACTTATTACCATTTGGTGCTGCGGATAGACTATCAGCATGACCAATATTATTTACTAGCACATCTACCGGTTTACCTATATATAGTTTCAGGTCATTCCTATAGTTTTGCTCACTCCCAATTCCCATCGTGCCACAAGCAGATAAAAATAATGACAGTGCGATTGCTGTTATTTTAAATACATTCATTTTGATCATGTAACTCGTAGATTTGCTTTCGTCTTCGTTGGATACTACTTTATTATTGAAAGCCACTCCAGGGTACATAGCGAATTCGACTCGCTAGGCACTACGGGGTTGTGTGTTCAAGAAAAAACGCAAGACCAGTCCCTCGCGCCCTTAACGCTCCCTTGACGGAGAAAACCTAATGGGTGCCCCTCTTCCCAATATTGCCCCTTGAATTGAGCCTAACCCCTTGTATCGTGATATTTATTCTGTACATGCCACTTTAGATATTTACCTTGGTTAGGTGCAACTGAAATCATCTCGAATCCTGTAAGGCCATAAGCTAACATTTCTTCTACAGAAAGCTTTCCTGTAAGGATTTTTCCTTCACTAGTAAAGCTAATCAAACCATCTTCAAAAAGCCCATCATAGTCAGGGGATAAGCACAGACCGTTAGCGACATCTATTTTTTCTTCATCAACACTCTCAGCCCAAGGCTTTATATGTGACGCTATTAAATTTCGCTTCTTACGAGCATCCAATATACATGTGTTGTTTACTCGTTTTTTTACTTTGAGAGCAAAACTACTATGCCCTATACGCTGCTTGGCTAATGCCTTTTTTTCGTATATCGGTAATTTTTTGTTATAAATAAAGTCAACGTCTTCAATTAACTTGGCGTCAGTATCAGTCAATTCCATTCTGGTCATTACATTACTTATCGTCTGATAGAATAAAGTTGCATCAACAACCCAGTAGTAATACTCTATATTTTTTCCAACGACTTTATTCCTATATTCACCCCAATACATTTCTGCAAAACCTAAAAAACTACCAACTGCACTTTTACCTTCGATGTCTACCAATACGTTATTGTCTTTTTTTGGCCAGAAATAGATAGAATAGCCCTTCTTAACTCTGACACGTATATACCCTTTTGTCGCACAAACTTCATCAAATGAGTTATTAATTTCTTCAAATACAAGACGAGCAGGCACTTCATACTTAGGATTCATATCTTCATTGAGTGTTAATTTTTTCATGTAAGAGTCACTCGTTTTTATAAATTATTAGCATTTAATATATCACTTAAATTTAAAAAAACCCTCTAATATATAGCTAAAAACCCGAAAAACTAAGGACACCGTAATCCCCCCCAGTATCAACACACACAAAAAGAAAAGATAACTATTGGCTATTCGCTTGCAGCCACAAAAAAGCTGAGCTTGGCTCGGCTATTAAATTTTACTACTGTAAAAGAGATCGCGCGCATACCCAATACAATCACTTCGTGATCGGGGCACTCTGAGCGCCCTCCCACAAAAGCATTCTAAAAATTTAGACTTACAGCCCCAACACATCCTGCATGACGTAAAAGCCAATTTCTTTATCGCTTAACCAAATAGCGACACGCACGGCACCTTTGGCAAAGGTCAAAAGCTAAATAGGACAGCCATGTTTAAAATTCGCACACTCACCCCCCAAACCCCGGCACCTTAAAATACCTAACCACATCAAACCGCTTCATAGTCGCCACCATCTCATAAGGCACCAATTCATTCGCCGGATATAACGTCTGATCCAAACTCGCCTGCCTCTGAAACAACTGATTCACAATGGGCTCGAGGATCAGATCTTTTTTGTGCGTTTAAGAAAAAAGGCAAGTCCAGCCCATCGCAACTTTAAATTATCGAACACCTTACGGAGTCTTCAGAAAAGCCTGTGGTGCACTTACTGATTGAATATGTCCCTAGACGGAGAAAACCGAATGGGTGAGCCCGCAGCCACACCGATCTTCGGAAATTTTTGAGCGCAGTGAAAAAATTGTCCGACAGCAGCGCTTTGTTATGCCAAGCTGATTACTCATATCACTCCTGGTCTTTGTCAAACAATAGTTTCCCAACCCACCAAATCGATTGGCCAAAATTTGAAATCAATTGCTGTCCCTGCCTCAAAAATGACTTGCTATCGTCAATTCCAGCGAGTGTTAGAGCATCTCCGATCTTAGAGCTTGTTGGATGAGCATCACCTATTCGCATATCATATGCACCTACAATTGGACCAAAAACTTTACGAGCTTTATCAATGCCAACTTTCTGAGCTAGTACATCTTGTAGGAGTTTATTTGAACCCAGTTTTTCTTTATTTGAATGTGTTGATAGCTTGCGTAGTTCTCGGACATCAAGCCGGTCAGTGAAAACTCGAACAATTTCCTTTGCCAATCTCAATAGGGATGCTTGATCCTTACTTTCGAAACGAGATATTTGCTTCATAACTTCTAATCGATCTATGTCATGTGAGAAAAGAGAAACGTTGAATTTTTGTCGAAACCCTTCCTCAAGCATGCCTATAACTTCGAATAAACAATCTTCAACAGCACGGGTAGATGCTGGTTGAACTTTCACTTGCGAGGCTAGTAATTCATTTGAAACCTTTCCATCAGGGACAATATTTTGGGCTGCCCATAACTGTTGCTCCCACGCAGGAAGACGAGCAATATCATAAGCGTAAACGGTGACTAAATCAGAGGAATTTATTCCGAAGTGAACCGAATATCCAGATGTAGATTGGATAGCACCTGTTTCAGCCGTATACCATTTTAAAGAAAAGCCACGAAGGCCTAGAAGTTCATTTACAATGTTTGAGCAAAACCACAACCATCTACCAATATCTTCATTGTTTAATTCAGCAGACGCCATACGCGTACTATCGGTCTCGACTATGAATTGAGGTAGGTTTGTGTCTGCATCTCCTCTGACACGCTTGCTTACTCCTTGGTGCTCAATCCACTCATCGCGCCAAAACTCGCCCTCCACTCGCACACCATCATAGCCACCACGATGACCCTTGGAGCTTTCATAATCGGTGTTTTCGTTAGTTTCTGGCCCCATCACTGGCGCGTCTTCGTCTTCATCAATATCGGTTCGCCAAGCACGGAACATAGCGACACTGCCACCAAACACATCATCTAAACTTCGAATCAATAACTCATATCGACCACCGTCTCGCTCATCTTGATGCTCTGCCAAACTGGCGTATTCACTAGCTTCAAGAGATGCCACATTTTCAACTCTTTGGCGGTAATATGAGAGGCGCAGTGATAAGCCCCTGGCTGCCAAGTAGTCGAGAAGGTACTCTCTCTTAATCTCAATCAAGCTCTGCTCACCTTTTTCGTCTAGTACTTCTCGCGCGACTATAATGAAATTCTCTTCTGGTCTTACCCAGTTAATGCCCTCCTTTATAAGACGAAGCGCTACAACCAAGTCGGGGTTTAATACCCATAATCTTCCGCCAATTACTGGTTGAGGGTGTTCAAAAACAAGGTGAGTTCCGATTGGTTCTTTATCGTTCCATTGGTACTGATCAATAGAAGAGTAATAACCATCTTCGTAAGCATAGGGTTGAACGGTACAACCGATTCCAATATCACTCCAGCTAGCTTTCTCTGCAATTTCTCGATGCTCTGGAGGAAATGCCACAGACCCGCACCCAAAGTACTCACTGACGTATTCAGTATTCTGAGAATTACTCTGCTCATCATTAATTGATGCTCTCAAAGGCACCCAAGTTGAATTCGAAAAAGTTCGGCGTGTTTCCTTTTTTTGAAGAATCCAATCTTGGTTCATTATTCGTCATTTCCTTTGGGCATAACAGTTCAGTTATACGGTTTGAATACTGGTAATAATTTATATGCGGCTTGGGGAAGGATGGCGTTTTCCCTTTACGCTCAAACACTGACGCAGAAAATCCTTGGCCGCTTTAAAGTTACCCACAACCATAACATCTAATTTTCAAAAAACAATTTATAACCACCTACAAGCCTGTGTACAGATTCCTACAGGCCTTTAAATACAACTGCTCCACAGGTACACCGAAAGAATGGATATACGCAAGCGATCAACCCTCTCTCTAGCTTTTTGCATTGGTGGCAACTCCACATCCCAGGCATTATTTTTTATGATATTCCAGTGACTTAGATTTGGATAACTTGGAGGCAGCCAGATACACCCGCTATTATCATCCATTTTCCCTCAGGTGTTTTTTCAACAACTTCCAGCCGATGCCTTGAAGCTCTTTCTCTTTTTTCTGGCTATATATTGACCATCTGGCGCGATCTTAACTCGCTCACCAACTGCGGGGCATACTCATTGGGCAACCCAGCTAATACCGTCAGCTGCTCTGCGTTAAATGGCTTACCCAGGCGGTTAATTCTTTCATTAAATCATCCACCAGCACGCTGCCCTTATAAATTTTTGAATAGATATCTAAATGGCTCATAATCTGATTAATTCCAACTTCACATCCATCACCCTGACTTCAATATACAAACTTGTTGCCGTTACCCTGGACCTTCTTAATTCTCTGGTTCCGTTTACGCTCCCAGGCATCAACCGGATCCTGCTTGGACCAGACTCTCATTAACTGGGCTTGCTGTTTACTCAGGGGAACACCGTAGCGATCCGACATATAAAAATAGATGCGAGCTATATCCCCTCTTACACTTAGAGTAGGCTCGACACGCTTCGCTTTAAAGTTAATCTCTACATCACACTGGCCATAGGCGCGTTTCTCACCATCGATCATGCCGAACTTATAGTTAGAGCGATCCCCATTAACTTCACCCACCGCTGGCACCAGGTTATGCATGTCCGATTCAAGTTGTTTGAATAAAGGGTCTTTCCTGCAGGCTTTGCGGCCGCCATTGCTCCAACACTGCATGTGCTGACCGAAATGATGGGCTGGCATGACGTGCTCCCATTCGATACGACTGGCCCGTTTGGCTTGCTTCCTGGGTTCATAACCACAACTGGCCCAATCCGGGGTTAAGCGCTTTTTGTTGGCATTGCCGGGGTTGGGTTTGAGGGAATAATCACACCCACAATAGAAACTTACTTGGTGGTCGGCATAAACCTGCTTGGCCAGTATCTTTTTTGACTTGCTGAAGGATGCGCCACCGGCAAAAGCACTGCTCATCCCTGTCAGTAATAAAATGAAAATGATGTATCGCATACAACCCCCTAATGAAGCGGAGTACTTTAACCCAGTTTCGGCCTCGATACTCAGCTCATTCCCTCATACCCAATATGGGGTCTACAGACACAAAAAAGCCCCAGCATTTTACTGCAAGGGCTCTCGTTATTTGTTAAGACTTTGCGAGTACCTAACCCAGGCAATATAGCCTAATGAGTCAGTTCATTACAATAATGGTATCTACTTTATATTTCCATTCCTGCGGATGAGCCATTAGCTCTAGGTACCTGGCCAAATTCACTTTGCCACTACACCAAAAGCTTACTAACAGTAGCTTAAATGCTAATCTAAGCTTACCAACCACAGACAATACTATACCTATGAATGAATCTACCCCTTACGACACAGGAAACAATAAATGGATAAGTCGTGTATTGAAGCCTGCTAGTGGTGGTAGCCCTTATTATCAGGTGCGGTTCACTGAGAATACCCCTGGAGAATATACAGCTTCTGGATACATCAAACAAAAGACCCTCTTTGCGAAGCAGTTCTATTTCCACAACTATAAAACTGAGAAGAGCTGCCTGACTGCTGCCAGAACCGTTAGGAATCGTGAAGCTGCTGAAAGAGGTTTAAGCCTCAAACAGAGAAGGCCTAATGTAGTCCGAACTAAGCTGTATGGAGTACACATGAGGGCTTGGAGAAAATCTACTGTGGATGGCTCCCCGAAGCTTAATGGTCTTGGTGATGCTATAAGGAGTCGGTAAGAGGCTGAATAATCCTGACAGAAAATCTGTAACCCTCCCTTGAGGAGCTCTACAAAATACGACATAGAAACCCAATAATCCCATCGCCTAATTTAATGAACACTGAGCCAGTCAATTAAACTCTGGTCATATACCTGCAGCTCAATTGAATGGTCTCTATTTTTAGAAATTCGGTGGTCTAAGTAAGAGATACCTATCTTTCCCATGACATCCACTTTATAACCTTCTTCGCAACTAACAGAAGAGGGCTTGACGGAAGCACTATACTTTCCGTACTTCGTAGCTTCAGCCACTATGTAGCACCCATTATCTAACTCTATAAGACCCGGAGCCACGGATTGACCCGTTATGTAAAGCGATGAGATAAGCTTACCCTCTATTGACTCGATACCCATTTTTGATTGAGGGTATTTATCTTGATGGCTATATTGGTTGGTTAATTTATTATTTACCTCGATTGGTTCACCACACCCACCCAACTGTAAAATCAGAAAAGAACCGATTGTTACTTTTGTTACAGCAATCATTGCAACTAAATCTATATATCTTTTTCTCAACTTCTATCGCTCCTAAATTCCCACATCTATTACCAAATATACGCCATAGCCAGCTGACACAGCTCATCCTTACCCTGGATATTCTGGTGTGATACCCCTTGATTTAGATGGGCCTGATAAAAGGAATGGGATGAATAGATTAGAAATATATCCCATAGGACGCTAACCAGGGAATACTTTTGATTTAGTGCGGAAGCGTAACCTTCTCATTTTTATTAAACCATTGATAAATTAGATAAGAGCCGACCGTTCATAACCAAGGAGTTTCGGGCGAACCCGCGATCGGCTATTAGAAGTAATGTACGGCAGACAGGCAAATTCGGGTATCAGGCATGAGGCTTAGCCGGATGTAATTCGCCCTTTACTGCCAGACCGCAACCTGGCTATTTCTGTGTGAATTTTTCGTGGGTAATACCAAGCGCGACCTAGTTTTCTTTGTCTTATTGTAATCGTAATAATATGAGGGGTTTTAGCATCTCCTATTACGTGACCAAAATCACTGCTCCACTACAGTTACACAGACATAGCTACAGTCTCATTGATATTATAATGGATCAACTAAACCACATATCACTTTAGGTACGACTCAAAGTTGCAGTATTCAATTAGTTTATTGTGGGCAATTGATTCAGCATGCACTATCACTCCCCCTTCCTTTTCTAACTCTGCCAGCTGAATACCTGCCATTGCTCCTGACTCATCAGCCCCCTGCAGATAACAATATTGCTCAACAGGCAATGTTATATCTTCTGGGCTATAAACAAGGCCAGTTATAACTTCATCACCCGTTTCTGTAGTTGAACTTATAAATACTGTAAATTTTGTACTTACAGAGCGTTCCTCAGTGCTGTGAGAAGCATAAAGTTTTTCAAGCTCCTCACTGTGATCAACACTCCCTTCTTTCACTTGAAGTGGCGGGCTATCATCCCCCATCACAAGCCAAACCAACATGCCGGTCGAAAAAATAAGCGACGCCAGCCCAACACAAACATACAAGAATATTCTCGCCTTTGACTGCTGCCGATCAACCTTATAAAGTTCTAGGAGCCCTCTTGCTCGCTCTGCTTCATTATCAATAGCTTGATTCATGGCCTCAAAATTATTTACAACGTAGTCAGTCATATTTTATTTTCAGCCTCGTCATACACATCGTCATTCGACTCAAGTTCATCACCAGGAATCAAGGGGTCTATATTGAGTAAATTGATGTCATTTGTGTACAAAGGAACGTGCACTATTTCCTTCTTTATAACCTCTACTGGAACTTCAACTTGTACAATTTTATTCACAGCAATTTCTTTAATTACTTCAACTGGGACCTCCTTAGTTATTGGAATCCTAAGGGTCTTTCGTTTTTCAATATAGAACAAACGAATACTATGAATTGCTTTAGCAACCACTTTACTCAGCATTGAAGAATAATTAGAGGGTACTTTGTCATCCTTGATTCTTTCATCCTGAATAACATAACTTCCGAAAGCTAATATCGGCCCCGTAAATGCGACTAGTAAAGCTAAAGACCCAAACCACAAAGCAGCTATAACCATCACTTCGCTCCGACCCAAATCAGCAGCACTTTCTTTATCAAACCACCATTGAGCCATACGAAAAACTTGGTTATCACCAACCTTTCTATTTATAACATTACGCACATCAGCTCTTTCCGCGCCGAGCAATTCCAACCTTGAATCCATCTCACTCACTATGGCTTCATTGTTTTCGAGTATATCGAACTTCCTGCTTCTTTCAGATTCATTCTCTTCACGTTGACCTATAAATTTCTTCTCAATTTCATTTAAATCTTTTAAGTGTTGCTTAATTGATAATTCAATGTCCTTTTCTCTAGTTGCAAGAATTTTAGAGATCTCTCTATCCAATAAATTCTGCTTACTCCTTAGACTGGAAACACGCTTACTATATTTATCTCTAATAGCCTCAACTTGCGCATCTAAAGCATTATCAATATCAAATTTCATATCGGACAAACGTATATTATCGTAATCAAGTTTCAGCTGGCTTAGAGCCTTCTTTAATTCAGACCTGTTTTCTCTAAACGTTGCTCTAATATCATCCTTGCCAAAGAAAGATTCACTTAACTCTCTCTCTTCCTTTTTATTTAGGCTAGAAATATCCCTCTTTATATCATTCATGTCAGCTTGAACAGCTCTTCTGTTACGGCTTACGTCCGCCTCTGCGCCATCATATCTACCTCGAAGCTGGCCTCTTACCCGCTTTATCTCACTATCTCTCTCAGATAAAAGTGACAATATATCTAATTTAACGGCGACTCTTTCTTCTTTTTTTGATTCAACATAATCGCCTTTAATAGTTGCTCTCAAAGTACCTATTCTGTTCTGAACATCCACGGATTCACGTTCACGAGATTCTGCAATAGTTTTACGACGTAAATCGTAACTACTTTCTATCAATTCACTAGTCAGGGCAGCAGACTTATCACGACTACTTTCAACCAATGGTATTTTTTCTTCGAGATGGATTAAGTCCTTCTTATATTTATCTATTGAAAATGTAATAGCATTAAAATTTCGCTCAAATCCATTAAGAGCACTTTCAAAAGTAATCAATGATAAAAATAACAATGCGAAACCAAATAAAACCTTCCAGCTAGAAGCCGTAGTTTTATATATCACTCCAACAAATGGAATTTTTGTTAGTTCGACACCGGCAACCATTAAAAAAGGAAGAGCAGCGATAAATATATTTAAATACCCTGAAAATCCAACACCACCGGTCTTGATGCTATTCATTTCAGTAAAACTCACTGCCATTGCTGCCATCGCGATAGCCAAACCGATTGTAACAGCAAGGATTTCTACTCCCCAGGCTGCTATGTATAGCCTCCTTCCTATCTTGATTCGTTCTTTTGATATGCCCGAGCTAAATTGGCTGGTGTTTAGCGAATCCATACTTTAACATCCAAAAGAATTCCATTTTAAAGTACTAGCATAAAATCATTTAAGGGCAATTAAATGGACAAAAAACGATATCTTTGTGCGCTTTTATTTCTACTATCCTCAGGATGCAGTACAAATATCAAGCAGGCCGTTATGGCCAAAGAAGATTGTGTGGAACTCAGGGCGCAAATTGGCCAATTATCAAACCGTCCACTTATACAGCTTTCCCCCTATCTCACATATCCTATTGAGGTTGAATTAACCTCTGCACTAGAGCATTTAAAACAGGAAGGAGTCGAGTTTAGACTTGAAGGCTCCAATGAAAATAACAACGAAACACCAGATTTGTTTATTTCTTCCGGAGATTTACCAATACAGGAAATTGAGTCTAATTGCATTGTGGAGTCAATTTCGAATAAATATACTCTGTTAATAATTGGCAACTCTACATGTGACTTTATGGAGACTCAATTAAGACCAGCCCAAGTTTTAGCATCTCGTATTCGAGATGTGCTTAGAGCCAACAACACAAAGACACAAGCGCCATTAGCCAACACTTTTAATCCGGAAAATAGAAAAGACCCCCTATCAAACAGCTCGCAACGAGACGAAAACAAAAAAACATCAAATACCAACTCGAATCTTAAAGAAAATAAAGCCCTATCCAATCGCTATTCAAAGCAAGATGATGACAAGAAAGCTCTAGCTAACAGCTCGAAACTTGAAGAAAACAAAGGCCAATCAGACACCGTCGAGAGTAAGCTAGAACACAAAGATTCATTACCCGAACAGCCCAAAAGAAAACAAGGCGAAATCACTCAAGATACAACGAAACCCATTTGGAATATGAAAAACTAATCCTCTGGCCAAATCCAGACAACCTTAATCAGCATAGCGCATTCCTCACCAAACTCACCGTGCTAGCCACCTTAAAAGGCAGTTGTATCATCACCTAGGATACGACAGTGGCAATAGCCGAAATAGTTATCACTATGGTGAAATGAAGATACAAACGCCTCGAGATCATAATTGTTTGTATACATGCGAATATGAACCCCCATCCTCACACTAACAAATCACCTCAGGTATATCCTTCCACCTTGTAGTGTACGCAGGGCTAAGCATCTTCTGGCTCATAGCCCAGCGCCCACCAATTCCTTGAGCGGCTACATGGGTACTGTTCCTTCCAAACTTCGCATTGATACCATCCATGCACACCATTAACGCTTCTGACTTCATGCTTTGCCCTGCCGTAAAGAAATCATTTTGCTTATGGCTACGACCCTGTAATTCAACTATGCCCACACCTGCCTTGGCGTATGAGTAACCATCTTTGTACAAGGCGGCAACGGCTTTCTTTACCAGCGCTTCTATCATGCGGGTATCGTTGGTAGGGTAATCCAGTTTGACCGTTTTCGAATTAAAATAAGTATCGGACGCATGGTGGCTTGTATTGATAAACACATGCAGGGTAATGGCCAATGAATCTTGTGCCCTTAATTTCTCCGCTGCCCTGGCGGCATACAAGCAAGTCGCTTGCTGTAATTCAGCCAGAGTATTAATCCGCTGACCGAATGACCTAGTACAATAAATCTGTTTTTTAGCGGGCGGTGATTCTTCCAGAGGCATGCAGGACTCGCCATTTAGTTCACGGATGGTTCGCTCCATGTTTACGCTAAACAAATTACCCAATTGTCTTGGATCTGCTGCAGCCAGGTCCGCAATGGTGATAATCCCCTGCTCCACTAATCGTTTACTTAGCCGTGATCCAATGCCCCAGATTTTATTGACCGGCATGCGCTTCTGTAGCCACTGCCATTTCTTCGGACTATCCAGCACACACACTCCATTTGTTTGTGGGATTTTCTTGGCGCCATGATTGGCAAGCTTGGCCAGGGTCTTAGTGGGCGCGATACCCACTCCCACCGGCATACGAACATCCTGCCAAAGGCTTTGCTTCATCTGTTGGCCGTAGTCGTTTAAATCCATGGTGAAGCCGTCCAGCTGCAGGAACATCTCGTCTATGCTGTACACCTCAACGGACGGGGAGTATTGCCGGAGTGTTTCCATCACTCGATTGGAGGTATCGCCATACAGAGGATAATTACTCGAGAAGACGTGGACACCCAGTCTCTTTAACATGGGCTTTAATTTAAAATAAGGCGCAAGGTCTGGAATACCCAACGCCTTGGCTTCTGCATTTCTGGCCACGATACAGCCATCGTTGTTACTCAACACAATCACCGGCTGGCCGCGTAGGTCGGGCCTAAATATCTGTTCACACGCCGCATAACAACTGTTGCAATCCACCAAGGCAAACATACTAGGCCCAGCACATATGGTGTATCACATGCATCACCACACCCTCAATTACTAGGTCGGTCTCATCCGGTAACGGGATAGCTTCATAATCGGGATTGGCAGCCCGCAGACATCGATTGTTTATGTCCAAAATCTTACAGGTCAGCTGGCCATCAACACTGGCGATGACAATACGGCCCTGTTCTGGCCGTTGCGATCGGTCCACCACCAATAAATCACCATCGTAGATTTTGGCTCCCTCCATGGAATCCCCACTAGCGCGGGCAAAATAGGTGGCTGAAGGCTTGGCAATCAGGTGCTCATTCAGGTCAAGCGCTTGATCTGTATGGTCTTCAGCCGGAGACGGGAAACCCGCTGCCACACTGTCGCTGTACAGCGGGAGCGGTAAATAGCTCTGAACTTGGTCTAATGGGATTTTGGTGATAATCATGAGGAGCACCCTACTACTGGTTATTAATACAGTGTAACAGGGATTTAGGCTGGAGCCGACCACTCATAAACAAGGATTTTGGGCGAACCCGCGAGCGGCTCCAGATTGTTAACTTACTTTAGATTGAACGGGTCGTGTATCAGGCAATAGACTTAGCCTAATACCCTCTATTCCCCTATGTCATTTCCCATAGGTTAACGCTTCAATCAGCGGCGCGCCTTAGCACGTCCAGCCACGAAGTGGCGTTGCTGCTTTGACTTGTTAGGTGTACTGGCCACTACCAGTTCTCTGTTCGATTAGCCGCCACTGTCGCTCTTCGCACAATTTCTTCAATTACCAGGGGCAAGTATATAGATATCAATGAGCTGTCATTCCTATCAGTGTATCTATGGTTCCATTTAGGCCATTCTTGGTGAAGAATTTCCTTCCATTCATTAGAGAGGTTCAAGAGTAGACCTTTAGCTGGTGTTTCATACTCGAATTGCCTTGGATATGCAGTGCTATATCCCCAATCGAAAATCTGTCGTTTGAGCTCCCACCACAAGTGTGCGTCATGGCGAACTAGGGCTCCCAGTGTCTCGGACAAGGCCGCTCTTTCAAGTCGCGTCATAGTTTGACCACCTAACAGCTTATTATGCGATGCAGGCTGTTTGTTTTCATTTTAGTGTTTGACTGTGCGGCTGAGGCATAAGGACCGAAGCTAACAATCCATGTTTTTACTTTACCGCTTAAGATATTAACTTAATCGTTAGCTATTAACTAAGCGACCGTAGATTGACACATCTTTCTATTCTATAACCAAGCCCAAGGGCAGATTACCATGGCGTCTAAAAACCTATAAATCTCTTACGACGTATAACAGTGCGATAGAACGGACCCTTCGGTCCGTATATTCGCTTTTTACCTTTATGTTGTACATTATAATTATTCAATTTTATAGTGAGGCTTCATATTGCTCTAAACCGCTAATACCATTTATTTGCTTCAAGTCTCCTGATGGCTCTAAAATAATCCAGCCACCTGCTGTTTTTTCGAACTCTACATCTTTTGAGCGCAATAACAATTCGACAATAAGGACTCTTTTTTGAAGCTCTTCAGTAGCTATTTTTTTGCGCTGAGACTTTTCTTTATCATTAATTTTTTTCTCCATTTCAGGTGATACTGCTGTCCAATTTTTGGTGCCACAGCTATCACACTCGTAACCCTCATTGGCGATCCAGTCAATAATTTCATTTTTATAGGCAAGCATTGCTGCTCCACCAGTAATAATAGCTACGCAAATCACCATAGCGAACCCTGTACCAGCAAAAAGAAAACTAGTCCACGCCCAAAAACCAAACCCAGCCGTAGCACCCCCCATAATTTTTACGAAAAAGTCTAAGTCTACTTCTTCTGAAAAGCCACAATCAAGGCATTTTATTCTCAAACTAATTCTCCTAGTTGATTTCAATAAAGAGGTAACAGTGAGATAGAACGGACCCTTCGGTCCGTATATTCGCTTTTTGTACGTTATTTTTCTAACTTTAGCTTAATTATCAGCCCCTTACCATTACTCACTAATCCTACTAGCTTGCTGTATGTACGGTCCATATATACACGCTCGAAAAATTATTTGTTATGTAGTTTTTCCTGTTTTATCAACCACGTAAACCACAAAAGGAGTGACCCCTATGGGGTAATATACAGCCCCCAAATAAACTACCTAATCTTTTGGATAAAATTCGGAATGAAATACGGCGCCGTCATTGCAGTCGTAATTCTGGTGGCCATTGGCAGTAATTTGTACGCGCAGCCTCTAAATCGTACTTGGATTCGTAATATCGTTGTTGGATTCGCTAAACCATAGTTGGATAACACTCTACTTTTGACTGACTTAAAAAAGGGGGGATTACCAGTCCCCTAATATTTATTAGCAGACAGGTAGAAGATTTAGGATGCTAAACCAAAGGAGTTTTTCCTAGTCTCGCCTCAATATCGACTCAGCCTTAGTCACCAATTTATCCTTTTTCTTGATGTCATCAAAAATGGCATCCTCAGAATCGTCAGCTACATCGTGCTTGCTTGATGACTCTGTAATAATACCCGTACGCTTGTCGATTAATCGAAACATGAGCGTTAGGTAAGTGCCGATGCATAAAAGGTATGCAATCCACTTAATGAGAAATGACAAACCGGTAGTTACATCAGATGATGCAGCATAGACAAGGTAGTCATCATGTATCCAGCCGGTCAGTACCAGTGTTGTGATGAAGATTGCGGTGTAAATAATCGTTACCTTTTGCTTCTTCCAGAAGGTATACAATAGCCCAGCAGTAATAAGACGATTTAGCATTTTTATAGCCACGACAGTCCGAGTAGCGCCATTACAGCGACGATTGTTTTATCTTTGTATGATGAGATAATTTTAGTTTCTTCTTCGGCGACAATAGTTTCAAGGTCTTCGCTGCTAAGATCACTGGCAGACTTTCCAGCTAGGATGAGCCTGGATTTAGTCTGTGCAATAGCTTTATCCCTTATAGCACTTGCGATTTTCTTTTTAGGTTTAAACATCAAATCACTCCAAATTTCCACGATACGGTCCGTGTGTACTGGAAACTATCGTTTATTGATTAACTTGAGTATACGGAAATTTAGGTGTTTTTCACCCCCCTCTCTGTCAGGCTAGATAGCCCATATTCCCTGGACATGAAAAAACCCTCGATTAGAGGGTTTCATAGGGAAGAATCAGGCCTCTTTCTCTAACAGTTTATTACACGTTACCAGCCAATTCCGCCAACAGGTATTCATGTGAAACGCCCGCCTGTAAAGAGTTCCAAATTTCTATCACCTTCTCTCGATTTCGCTCTAGCCAATTTGAAACATCACTATCGTACTTTTTAGATAGACTGCCCTCTATTCTCTCGCCAGAAAGGATGGCATAGCTTGCAACATGGCGATGCTTCCCATAATCGATATGTATGTGCGGCAGGTAATGACCTTTTTCTTGGTATATTTTAATCTTCATGTTCTTTCTCTTTGCCAAGAGAATCTCCATGAAGCCATTTCTAGCTGAGCGTCTAGGCTGAGTTACCATATCTTTCTGAGCAAACAGCCTTTGGAGCTCATCAAATTCTTTATCAAGATTCATGCTTCCTCCATCACATGTAACACTTCAATAACCGGCGCAGCTTTAGCATCCGGTCCATGCGCGTAGTTGATTAACTTGTTATACGAGTTTGCCATGACAGTCTTTGAATCGCTTACGGCTTCCACAGTGGCAAGGACAGTTTCTAGGAAGAGTCTTTGGCGGTGATAGGTCTATCTCCAGAAGCATTGACATTAATTCTTCAACTGCAACCGCCTCACCAATCATGACTTGGGTGAGGCTTTTCATATGAGTAAGCAACTCTGCAACAATTTGTGACTCTACAAAACTCTTACTTTCGCCATTGTCATTAGTTTTGGTAAACATAACACCGCTACTATTCTGAGCGAGCGCTTCGATTGCTTGCTGATGATAAGGACTAATTGGCGCATGCTTGCTTACGACGATTCCAATAATTTTGTTGTCGGATGCTCTGAAGAGAGCACCTCCAGAGTTTCCAGAGTTAAATGCTCCATTTACAACTAAATGTTTCTTCTGGGTTGCTCCCATTTTATGTGAAGTGAAACCTGCCAGATATCCCACAGATAACAATGGAGCTGGGCCGTTATAACCAAGAGGGTATCCCCATGTTGTTACCGATTCTCCAACTTGAAGATCGCTTGTATCAGCAAGCTCTAAGCCCCCATTCAAAGTTACTGCAGGTCTAAGAATGGCCAAATCCCTATTAGCATCAATCCAAGTTTGTGATATTCGAATTTCTCTCCCATAAGCAGAGACTGCAATTATCTGATTTTCGGAGCAGCCTCTAACAACATGCTCATTAGTAACAATGAGGCCATTGGCCAGTAAAAAACCTGACCCTTTAGATCCTGTTGCTGGACACACGATCATATAAACAGAATTAACTGACGAACGACCAGTGTCTCCAGCTGCATCTAATGTCCATTTTGTGGATGCTGGTATTTGGCTCAATTTTCACTCCTAATCGTATAACAGCTTATTACACGTCGCTATGACGTCTTTTCCGGCGAGGTCTATTCCCCTGAGTTCATCTGCATGCACACCTATTACACTCGCAATAGTCTACGAACACCCTCAACAACAAAGGCTGTCATTAAAGCCATATCTAAATCGGATGTAATCAAATAGACAACAACATCTAATATTACGTTTATAAATACCCAAGAAAAAACATAGACTCTCCGAAAAGGCATTATATGCCAAAGCTTTTGCTTAAAAACGGCGAATCGCTTAGAGCTACACTCTATCTTTCTTGAATCTTTTTGGATATCAATCTTTTCAAGGGGCTCAATCAGGATGTACTGCATGTAATACTTATAAAATAACACCTCAATCAGCTGCTTCCGAAAAAGATTGGTCAGAAAGCCAGCGGGAATATGCTGTGAAAGCGGCAATGCCAAGCCATAGTTTTTATGATTAAAACGATCCGATTGGTTTTTAACTGATGCAGTCGTTACAAGGCTTTCTATTAACTCCTCACCAAATAATACCTCTACAAAGCACAGCCAAAACCATTTGTACCTACTTACATACTGGCTGACTTTGTCATTCCTAAAGGCAAAAATCTTAAACAGATTTTGCCCTGGAGTGCTTGTATTATCGACTACACGGTAACTTCTCATGAGCTTGGCATCAGTTTTTAATTGGGAGGCTATAGTAATCTACTTTCCAAGAGCTAGGCCACCCATATTCCCCGGGTATAAAAAAACCCTCAATAAGAGGGCTTAATTTGTCTAGAACGGGGTTTATGCCGCTACGCGATATGCGTAAAACTGGAAATCAAACAGCTCATGATCTTTCATATCAGTTCGTATATCAATCCACAAATGACACGCCTTCTTGTCTTCGACAATGCATTTATGTTCAATTTTGTCTCCATCACTGAACGCCTGTAATACCGCAATCATTTCGTGAAGTGTGTTAAATTCCATTTTATTACTCCTACAAAGCTTTAACCATTATAGTTGAATTTTTCAGTATCATCTTTTTAAAGAAAAACAACCAGCTCACAACCCATCTATTCCCCTAAGTTAACGCCTCCTTTAATGAGGCAGCCAAATTATTAGCCTAGCATCTTTGAAGCTGAAACTTTTTTATGTCCCATTCCATATTTTATCATTGCATCTTGCACAAGACCTTTGAACCAATCATCAGACTCTGGGCCAATAACAATCTCATTAATAAGCTCATCTAAAGAGCAGGTTAAGTGTGCGCCAGGAGATAATTTATGTTCATCCTCGCCTCCTACAGAATATGGCTCTTCATTCGAAAAAATTGAATTATCTCCATCATCAAGAATAAGGCACCTCAACTCTCTTTCGGAGCTATAAAATGAAGTTTTATGCATAATTGCGTTAAAGTAATTTGATTCATCAATACTATCTTTCGAATAATCAATATAATTAATTTCACCAATATGAACATCGTAATCAGTATAATCCCCAAATGACTTCTTCAACGATCCTACACTGGATTTTAAAGCCACGCAGTTGTGTTGTTTTCCATAAACTTTCCACATTGCATGGGATTCATGGTCAAGTAAATTCCAGCAATTTACCAAGGTGTTAACCCTAAAATGTTCTTGACCAAACCGGTGTGAGTCAAAAAATCGCTTAACATCTTCCTGTATAAAGCTAGAGTTTCCAAAAATTTTTGAAAGAAGCTCTTGCGGGTCTGTTTTTAAGTTGGGCTCTGGAAGGGTGCATTCATATGGGTCCATATTCTTGAGTATGCTCCCGCGGGAAAACCAAAGCGCCTCCTTTGAGAGTAATGATATAAACTGATCAAAGCTCATATACCTCCACACAGTTTGACTATCATTAGGGATTGTCATATTTGGATGAGTTATATAAGCACTCTTTGGTCTGTCATCAGCAACGCTCTTTGGAGGCGGTGGAGATATCGCATTACCCATATCCAGCCATTGCTTTATCACTTTGTAGTCTTTATTCCCATCACACTCAGGAACGAATGATATTTGATCACTATTCAAAGTGACCTTTAGAGTATTTGACCCTCGCCCCCTCTGTTTTTCCACAGAGACAATGTTTTCAATCGAGATAGTCATGTTTCCTTACCCCTCTAGCTCTTGTTTAAGTATGGCTATGCTCAACTTTCTTTCTTCGATACTGAGCTTTAACAGCTCCTTCTCGATATCGGTCTTGTGAGACTGCAATAAGGTGTCATATCCCTTTTGGAATATCCAGTGATCACAGGCAACGAATACGGCTATGAATATCCAAAACCTAAACCACGCATAATTGTTGCTCTCACACATATTCCTTGGGCATAAAAACCCTCATCTGAGGCTTGGTATGATCAGAACCGGGTCTATTCCCATGTCACTTAACTGGCCAATTAGCTCTACAGTGCCCCACACTGCCAGACCGTTATCTAACTGTAGATGATGTCTACTTTTCGTGGGTAACACCTCTTGTGCACCCACTTGGTACTTTGTTATGGATCTTCTCAGGTGGCTACTTATACTGATTGAATATTCACAAAACGGTCATATTATAATTGCAACTTTACTCATGCTAAGGATGGCTCATGGAAAGGGAAATAGAAAAACTCGCTCGCAACTTTATAAATTTGGCGTGGAATAAAGGGCAATTAAATCTCTTGCGTCAATATTGCACTCCAGGCTTCCACTACCATACTACTTTTAATGAACAGGTCTTAGGTATCGATGGGTATACGGCTTACGTGGAGACGTTTCGACGGTGCATGCCAGATTTGGTGCTGACCATAGAGGACGTGATGGTTAAGGATGATAAGGCCATCGTTCACAGTATCCTTTCGGGCACCATAGAGCAGTCATTTTTTGGCCTACCAGCCAGTGACAAGTTGATTACCTTCTCGGCCATGAGCACACTAGAAGTGTATAACGACAGGGTTAACAGCCTGGATTCCATGATCGATATTGCCGGCATACAAAGACAGCTGGCTACCCCAATCGCCATGGACTATCCCTTGGGTATCAAATAAACCCCATATTCCATGCGCATAAAAAAACCCTCAATTAGAGGGCTTGGTATGGCCAGAACAGGGTCTATTCCCCTAGGTCACTAATGGACTCGGAAGCGTCCAGGCAACCAACCTCTTTGGCCATCTCAATGCCGAATTCTTCATAGGCCACCTGGCATACCTGGTACTCATTCATGCCTTGAATTCGCTCTTTAAACTCGACGGTCTTAGCGTGAGACTGGTAGAACTGAAACCCACTGTATGCGCCAAAGAGCACCAGTGGCAGTACGATCACTTTTATAATAGACATCCTGCCCTCCTTGCCTTCATAGAGCTACTAGCAGATTTTCTTCGATACTGTGGTCGCATCATCGTCAATACTGCCTATATTTACAGGCAGGCTTTTGAATAAGATAGAGTAACGGCCACCTGGCTCGCCGTATGAGTTGGGACCCGTAATTACTAGCATACCCGTCTTAATTATTCTGCATAACTGGACCACCCAGCATTAGAACAATAATTGTACAAGCCTAATTCCATCACCTTATTTAACTTTTATTATCTTAATGCAATATTAATGGTGTCACTTAAACACTAGGACGCCTAATGTATTTTATTATTTAAGCGGCAAGTATTTTTTATTAATAACTACTTAAAGGAATAAAGATGCCTTACAGCTCCGAATTAAGAAAAGAAGAAGATACTGCTTAACTCAATAATGGGCTGACTATTGATGGAACATGGGTAGTTAATTATACGCGGGGCTATCCACAAGATACCTTAGTTTTCTCAAAAAATGGCACCTGCGTTGAAATTGCTATCGAAGGAAATAAAAACCCTGATGGAACCCAAAAAATATATAAAGCAACCGCCGTTCAGAGCAATGGATTAATCTCAATTGAGGTTGTTTTAGGCGTTAAAAATATATTTGTTGCTTCTTGCACTCCTGAGGGAGGCACGGGCTTCACTGCTGGTTTTAGTGATGGTGGTTATTACACTAACGAAACAACCTGGCGAAAAGTTAAGTAAAATTAATAGCTTGAGGCCTATACCTCAAGCTACTTCTGTATTCTATTCCCCTTGTCCTTTTTAAAGTCTATAAAACAATTTCACATCTATGTCAGGCCCCGTTAAACCTAGCAACCCAAATTGCCTAAGAAGCTCAATACGGGCAGATCTAAAGACTTTTTTCTGGTTTGGTAGCCATGACTTGTAATCTATGACCAGGTGCTGAAAAACATAAGAGCCTGTGCCGTCAGTGTGGGGCTTATGTGCACTCATAAAGTAACGCCTAGTAATCATGTTTCAATCTATTTCCGGGAGTGCTCTTATAATGCAAAAAGGCCAATACCTCTTACAGTATTGGCCCCAGCGGTATGCAATTCGACTTTTCTTATACCCCTATTATTGCATATAAATAGGTTAGTCCAGCAATGATACATTCATAACTAATTACAACTTTAAACCGCCGTCCGTGGGCAAATTCAAAGGATATTTCCAATTTTGGATCTCAACTCAGATTTAGTTCACTGCCTGTGATTTATGGATGCTGCTTGAATCCAATAGAGTTTATTGTCCCTTACTTGTTATCGGTTGTAAACTGTACAAAATGTATGCTCTACCCATATTCCCCGAACATAAAAACCCCAGCGTTTAACGGCCAAGGCTCTCGTTGTTTGTTAAGACTTTGCTAGTACCTAACCAGGTCAAAATAGCCTACTGAGTAAGCTTTTTACAATGTTGATATTGGAAAGATTTTAGATGATGGGTGGAGCCGACCGGCCATAACAAGTATTTTGGGCGAACCCCCGAGCGGCTCCTGGAGTTTAACTTACGTTAGAAAGATTTACCTGGGTATCAGGCAATTGGCTTAATACCCTCTATTCCCCTGAGTGGTTATTTTTGTAATTGACCCTCCTTAGGTCGTTGAATACCCAATTAACAACCTGGGCTATTAGCAAACCGCACACTATACCGGCCGTATTCGCAGCTAGATCAAGCCACTCCCCGTAACGATTAGCATAGGGTTGTATTAACTCAATCGCACCGCTCCAACTAACAAAGAACAGGCCGATAAATGGCAAGTATTTTGGTTTTTTCAATGCTGCTGGAAACATAAGTACCGCATAGGCTATAAAGTGGTGGGTTTTGTCGCTGCCAGGCACAGAGGGTAAGCTTTCCAGAGGGTAGAGAGACAGGATCGTAATAACAGTAAGAATGAACAGGCTAATGGGCATCCAATAAGTTCTAATGATGGATAGCAGCGTAATAATTTTATTGCCCTCTGCGTTTCTGCATTTGGTTTCTATTCCTTTATAGTATTTTCTCGAATTTTTCCCTTCATTTTTGCAAGGCTAATTCTTCTTCATCAACAATTGGATTAAATAGATCGTGGTCGATTATTGTCATGGTCATTTCGAATGCAATATTGCCATCTTCATCTGATTCAAGGCCATCAAAAATACCTTTCTCTCTCTCTGGTGGCTCATATACTGTAGTTTTAGTCATTATAGAGTCAAACATATCTGGTATCTTCGTATTCTTGTTATATGCCGTTAGCAATGCGGCCAAATCACTCCGAACTACAGCGCAATGCTCCGTTGAGCCATCTGAAGCCAACGCTGAAAGGCGCCTTAATACTGCTTGAAGTTCGGATGATTCCGTAATATCACTCATTGTATTTACCTTTTGCTTTTAGGCTGGCAACTTTATTAAGATACTACAACAATAACTCGCCTATATGTCCACCATATTCCCCGAACATAAAAACCCCAGCGTTTGACGGCCAGGGCGATAGGGGCACTGATGGTAGTAACGAGACTCTATCCGAGCACCTGTGTAAGGCCTGTGCCAATATATAGATAGGTAAAAAATGTAAAATCGCTTGGCCCGACTATCCTATAAGGGAAAGATAACCATTCTTACGCTATCTATGGCGCCTTCTTAATCATTGGGAAAGATCTTCATGCGTATATTGTTTGTTTGCACCTTAATCCTTTTGTTTCCGGTGCACTCATTTTCTGAACAATTGATTAAAGTGGGCATACTCCAATCCATAGAGGTATACCGGCCGGCGAAACTACAAGAAATTAAGGAAGCCCTCATCAGTACCGGTTTGCCGTTTGAGTTTACGTCGTTTCCCAATGAGCGTGCCCTGCGTTTGGCGATAGGAGGTTTCTCGGCCATGGATATTTACCGCCAACCCTCCACTATGAAAAACGCAGCCGATATGATCCGAATAAATACGCCAGTGGATTACATGGAAGGATGGCTATTCACCCACCCTGACACCCCTAGTCTGTGTGATATCCATACATTCAAAGAACAAACTGTCGTTGGAGTACTGGGTGCTCACTGGTATGAAGACTTTATTTATCCACGATTCAAGGATCACAAGGTAGTGCTTAAGTTTGCTCAAGCCTTCAAGTTGGTGGCGAACCGGTTTGTGGCCTTAAGCTTTGCTGGCCTCGATGGTATTGAGAAAGAGATGAATGAGACTGGCCTGGCAGTTAAAATCTGCGGAACCAAACCCTTCCAAACCTTTAAGATATACACGTATGTCCATAAAGACTTTGCTTGGATCATTCCCCAGGTGGAGCAGGCCTATGCAAGACACTTCCCTGGTACAGGGCATATCCCCTGAACTCCGTTATTTGTGTAATTCATCAATTAAATGATCATGGCCCCAGCGCTTTCTTAACCTTTTACGGGTCAAACACATGCGTATGCCAGCAAAGAGCGGGAACGATATCGGAAAGGTAAGGAAGGCCACCAGGACAAGTAATACGCCCCACATTGTTTCCAGCGCTTCGAGGATATCGGTTTTTCTAAGCATCATGACTCCGCAGATATCCACGGTAAATTGCCACAGGTAAGCAAAGTATGATTGTTTATATAGTTCTTTGTCGCTGGGCCTGATCTTCACCTTACTTTCCATTTTTCCCCTATACCTTATTAATCTAATTTGAACTCATTAATTGTAAAGTTGACTATATATGCATTGTCATCACAAAATTTACTCCATTCTTCTGGAGTTCTTGTTAATGGAAACGCTTGGGTGACAAACTCAGTTATAAATTGACTTACATTTTGGTTGTTCTCTTTTATGGCTTTTTTACGTAAGCCTGCGATAACTGCGCACGCTCCCGTCTTCATCGATGCTTTATAAAGTATTCCCATGGCATCTTTAGTAGGCTTCATTTCCGATGATATTGCGCTTAATGAAGCTAAAAATAGTAAGCAGATTGACATAGCTTTCATTTATTATTCCCCTACCTGTAAGCTGTTAGCATGCTCTTGGATAGCGTACTCGCTCCACGCAATACCGCCGCTGGGTGTTTCGCATGAATGCTCAACCTTCATTAGCCCCATAACTGCATCGGCTTGGATGCGTCTAAATGTATTGCGCCAGCTATCAGAGTTAACGTTTTTGGCCATGTTTCGAATCATGCAAATCTGGCTGAAGTGCTGAGTAACGGCGGAAGGGACAGCTACAACACTTTGAATTTTAGCTAGGCATAATTGCTGGCTATCAATCTGAGCCTTTAGCGCTTCAATCTCACTGGCCGCCTCTAGAAAAATATCACTGCCCAGACTTCGCTGAACGCTATTGGTGTGAGCTTCTTTAAGCCGCTCAACTAGGTCTGACATTTATTAATTCCCCTGCAGCATTATAAACTTCACAAATAGCAACGTTTTATACATATATTTACAATCCATACGCTTCAACTAGTTTAGTTTTCACTAATTGAGCATTAAAAGTCTTAAAGTCTAGAACCTCATCATTGGAGCATCGTATTAGTAGCTTTGTTATTGGGACATTCACTGCAATATTTTGCCCATTTAATCCATAAATAAAAGATTCCGCAAAAGCAGAGTTCTCTCCCTCCCCTTCATAAGTATTGCTTTTAACAACTTCAAAATAACTAAAGCCATTTTTTATCGTCAAATTTGATGCATGTAACATTGCCATATCAAATGTCTTTTTCTTACTTGTAGAGTCATTCCCCTCAAACTCAACGCTAAACGAATTTGGCTGATATTGCATACTGGTATAGCCACCATTGAGATTGAGTGGGTGATATCCTGTTGAACAACCAACTAACCCAATGACAAACAAAATATTTATAGCAAACTTCATATTTATTCCCCGGTCTCTTTGGCAACTAATTAGATGAATTAAGTGGTGGTAATTCACCAAATTTTAAGCTGTATTTATGTAATTCATCCTTTTCTCTTTTTCGAGCCTCTTTATCCGAGCCCGCTAATGCCCACTGGATCTTGATTTTACTTAAGTTTACTCCATGCTTTTCATACTTACGGTTACTGAACTTTACACCTGCTGGATGACCTCTTTTAGAATTACCTTCAGCGCAAGACCAAAAGTGATTAAATCTATCCAATAGTCGTACAGACTTGCCTATATATAAAATCCCTTTCTGGTCTGGACCAAAGGCTCTTTGGACTGGAGATCCGCAAAAAATCTTATAAACACCAACTTCTCTTTTCTTGAGCTTTTCCTTGCATTTATCTTGGCTGAAGCCCTTATTAAAACTATCCATTACCCTACTCCTGTTAATATAAGTTTTCTAAAATGTCTTGAAGGCTAGTCTGTTCACGTATGCACTTAACCCGCAGTGTTTCTTTCGATAACCCTGTTAGTTCAACCAAATCTCTAATGGCCTGCACAGTGCCCTCGCAGCTCTTCTTAAGCCAAAAACTCTCAATGAATGAGTCCATTAGCGTTGTAAGACTTACCCCTTCTGGCAGGTAGAAGCTTTTAAACTTACGCTGCATCTGAAGAGGCTGGGTAACCGTGTCACCTTCGTGCCGGTTCTTAAAATTCAGCCCATATTCGCTGCCATCGTCTTTTAAAAAGAATTTGGACTCAGGGTTAAGGCCAGCAAACAAGCCTCGATCAATACACCCTAATTGATTCTCTATTCGCCACTCAATTACTCGGGCTGTCACATCCTGCAAGTAGGTCTTTTTGCCAATGTAAAACATTCTGGCCTTACCATTTGAGCTAACAGAACCAGGCAGATAATTATCAATAATGATATTGCCTCGCTCGGTTATCATATCCGATACAGTAACCAGGCTTAGGTCATGGCCGCTAAAATAAGCCAATCCAGCAAAGGCAATTAAAGCCTCGTCCCGTACGTTAAATGGATCATCACCGTGCTTTCTAGCCAGCTTGATTATCGCTTTAGTATTAAGTAACTGACCTTTCTTACTCATGTCTCATAATCCTAGTTATTAGGCATATGAGACAGTATATGCTCATATTCAACACCTATCTAGGCTACAAGCCAGACAATACGTGCCTTCCGTACAACTTAGGGGAATAAAATGGACTAAATCGCGGCTTAATTTAAGCGTGTCACCGCAATCAAAATACGTAACTATTGGAGAGTGCTTAACGATGGGTAAATATTTGAGGGCATTTCAGCACCTCCTATTACGAGACCAAAATCAGTGTGCCTTTACATCTTGTGCTTGAGTCCAGATGCAGGGTATTACGAATCGGGCCTGCTGCACCAGATCGTAAGTAAAGTCGAAGGTGTCGAGTTGAGGTAAACAATGGAAGGTGGCCAGCCTGTTTCGACTATTTAGATCACACTCAAACAAAAGGCATGGGATGGTGGAAAGAAGGTGTTAGCTCAAGGTACATTCACACAATTGAAGTCCCTAAAGAACAAGTATTCGAGGCTCTGGCCATCGAAAAATACCTTTTAGATGAGCTAAAACCGCCTTTAAACAAAGAAGGTAAGGTCAAGCATATTGCCTACCGAAAAAGGTAGCACCTGAGTTGCTCTATATCCGTGAAAAATATGGCTGGACTCAAGATATCGAAAGCTGGCATACGCTACCTGCGAACTAGCCCTTATATGTAAATAAAGCTTTGCTACCAGCAACTACTGCAGCATTTTGTAAGGTTATCTTCTGTCTTCTTTGAAAACCCAAAGTGCTCATAGGTTTTGGCCTTACCGCAACTAATACAGACCTTTGTGGGGTGATGAGGCTGCCTGCCTAAATCTGGGCCATCATCTAAGTCATCAGATGCTTCTCCGAGCGTTGAAATCAAGCTAGGGAGCCTATTAACTTTTAATAATATCCGCCCCATCTCAGTTACCTCCCAGTGCAATGAAGGGCTTTCTATTTTTTCCAATAAGTCTTTTTGATGACATAAGTTATATATTCTAGATTTAGGCACCTCCAATTCTTGTGCAAGAACTAAAACAATATCTTCATAAGATTTTTCCATCAACGATACCACTCAACAGTAACAAAGTACTTAAAGACAGGATAGACAATAGACGCCACCCTGCCAACTGCAAATTATTTTGGATGCGTAATTTGTTTAGAAATGCCATTTCATATAACTGTTATCAAGAACACTAACTCAAAATGTTTGGCGCTATGTCTTCAAGAAGATTCAATACACCTTTTGAGCCCCAAGCATTTGCTATATCCCAACAATTAAAATCTACCTTATATCTTGGGTGGAAAAAGGTTTTGAGGGGGTCGCCACCATCCATCAACATTAGTTCAAACCCTTTCCTTAAGTTAAGCTCAGCAGCCAACATTAAAGGTGTATAGCCCCTTAACGGAGTGTCGTAAGTAATATTAGGGTTCGCCCCAGCTTCTAATAACAGTTTTAAAATCTTGTGCATATCCTCATAGCAGATACTTTTAGATACTTTACTGGCCAAATTATCAAATACCATATCTCGAATTTTTTTAGCTTCAGGGTTTAGATATAAAGACCGGTAATTATCCAAGCCCATACCAAGCTGGCCATTTGATTGCCTCCGCATCCCATCCAATGCCTCCATATTAAGCGGGTGATTCTGCAAACTGTTTGCCCACCCCGCCGGCCTTAAGGAAGCCCCTAACAAACTAATACACACCCTTAGGGCGGTAACGTTATCACTCATGCCTTTTTTATCTGGCTTAGCACCCAGTTTAAGCAACTTCTCAACTACCCACGGAATACCTGTTTCAACAGCCTGGATAATAGGTAAAAGTTTGTTTTTCTGAGTTGGTATATTTACTACTTTATTAATTTCAGGCCGCTCCATTACCCACCGAAAAAAAACTTCATCTCTACTGCGAGGAAGAAGCGCACTTAGCATTTCTAAGGCAAAGGTTAATGGACTTTCATCTACATCAGAGAGACCATCCACTCTGGCACCACGATCAAGTAGCTCTTTAACCGCTTGTTTATTTTCTTGTTGAACAAACCAGTTAATTTGATATGTTGATTTCTCGTTATTGACGCCCAGTTTAATTTTTTTATTTGGCCTCTTCAAATCAGGTTCTAGTTCAAAATCCTTAGAGTAATTAATACCACCTTCTCTTACACTAACAGCATTAATCACGCAGCCAGGAAAAAAACCATTTACCGGAAAAACCTTATTAAAACTAGCTTGCCAATGAGTCACTTCCCACTTTTGAACTTGCTCATCAAACTTATTTGAAGGTTTTTCGATACCCTCCATTATCACTGACGGCAACTCAATCCCAAAAGTTACCTGGACATTCTTTAATCGCTTTAGAAAGGCTTTATCAGGCCTTAGGCGATCATCGATGGATAATGATGCCGCTACCACCAGTGCTTCCTGAACCAGGTTTGGTAATTGATACCCACAACGGTAAATTGCCTTTTCTAATGCCACTTTGTATATATCATTGGCATTATCCAACTCACCGTTAAACACAAACCATCGAGCTTTCATCCAGTTAAGTAGATAAATCGAAGTTTCTAGCTCCCCCTTTTGAGCAAGCATCTGCTCAGCCCTTTCCAAGGAATCAAATAGTTTCCTCTTATCACCCTCCCGCTTGAAAAGATTCCGCTTTAAACCTGTAAGAATCCCCATCATTAAACTATGCGACCCCCCCACTCTAAATAAAGATTCTTTTTGAAGGCTAGACAAAATCAAAGAGATGGGGCTAGGTCGGACACTATTGCCCAAACATTCACAGCAGGCATCCATAAACCCTGTCCCCTCGGGCAATCGTTTTATACTTTCGATGGCCCTTGCAATAAATAACGTCGCATTAACACCCTCCCAATCTGGCTGCTCTCCCAACTCAGTATTGTGGAGCCCACTCAATAAGGAAATCGATTGACTTGAAGGTAAGAACTCCCCTCTTCTCCACGATGAAATTCTGTTTTGGTCCTCTTTGCTAATTTCTGCGTAATACTCCCCCCAAGAACTTGTGTGCTCATGCAATAAATCTAGCACTGTAGATACCGCATTCTTACGTTCAGTCAATAACTTACGAGGGTCAACTATCAAAAAACGTTCATGTAAACCAGCAACAATATTTATAAAATGCTCTACCAGCCAGCTTTTTGTCAAAGAAGGTAAAACCTGAGTCCGCTGAAGCCCATCACAATTAACGGATGCTATCAGCTCCCTATAATCATCCAATGCTCCATCAAGCAGTATCTGTAACTCACGGGAAAATGAGCTACTCACGTACCTACCTAACGGCTTCAATATATCGTCGTCAATAAACGTATTTATCAACCGGTAGTCACCATCCACCCTAGATACGCACTCATCTAATTGTTTTTTATTAACAGAACGTAAATCCAATACATGCAAAGTGGCGCGAATGATCTCGAAAAAGCTGGGAAAGGGTGTCATTTAATGTTCATCACTACGGGTAAGCTTATATTTTTGGTTAAATTTCAAGGCAGGAAGCCATTACTTCCTGCCTTTGAACGGGTTGTTACTTTCCATTTCCGCGGTTGCCACCAGATGGCTTGCCTGTGGTACTAGGCCAATTACCACCTGGCCCAGGATGAGAGGAAGGTGGGCGACCGCCTGAATTTCTGCTTGATTTAGACATTATATTTTCCTTGATTTTCCTGCTCGACATTGAGCTTATTTAGAATAATTAAGAGTGACCCGAATGTCGGCTTGGTCATTGGCGGAAAAATTTAATTTTGGGTTTACGCCTAAATAAAACGAACAAAAATAATGATTTACTCGTATTTATATCACCATTACAATCCAATACTGTATAAATAAACAGTAAGCTATAATATGTCAAAGGAAACCATGAACTTTACTCATCACAACCCACAAAAATATAAAGAAATATTTTGGCCAAAGTACCTATTACTGGTATCAGCTTTTGTATTGAGCTTCCTCTATTTCATTAATTACAAAAGCCTAATAGCGTTTACAATTCAAACAATCTTAAGTATTAACCCAACAAAAAATGCGATCTCCGTCATAATTCACATGGGAGTAGCCTGCCTATTTTTAAGCATGACATTCAAGGGTTATAACCGACATGAACTAAGCGATACACTTAAAAATTACGGTATTAAAGCACTCTCAATTAGTTTTGGATGCGTCTGGGGGTGGATAGCAGCTTAAGCTTATAATACAAACCATGCGCTGGTTACGTTAGGGGCTGTAGCATTGTCTCTTATTTTATTATTGAAATTCTGGATCACGCCGAATATTTTATTTAACCTTCATAAACGTTATGTAGGTGATCACCCTACCACCAACCTAGGCGTGGCCTTTATCGGTATATTATCAGCGTACATAGCGGCTATTGATACATACAACTTACTTACGCCTGAAAAATTAATTTAAAGCGACATACCTGCCCCATTAAGTCTTAACCACACCTTTTGCTCTTCACAGCCAGGCATTAACTTTTCCACAGCACGCCAAAAAGCGGCGTTATGGCTTGGGTTTTCAATATGCGCTAGCTCATGTACCACCACATAATCCAGTACTGTGGTGGGCAGCATGGTGCATTTCCAGTGGAAGTTCACGACTCCCTTAGCAGTGCATGACCCCCAGCGGTTTTGCAGCTCCATCACTTTTACATCAGCTGGTTCTACACCCATTTTTGGCTGGTATATTTTCAGACGTTCTTTTAGCTTTTTATTCAGCTTGGTCTTATAGAACTGTTTGAAGTGTTCTGGCGCTTGTTCAACCGCATCTTTACGTAACCAGAACTGGTTGTGTAAAAATACCAAAGGCGTTTCTTGCTTCTCAGCATCTACCAGCTGTAAGCGATAGTGACGGCCCAAGTATAAAAAGCTTTCACCGTTTACGTATTCACGATGTACACGGGTGCGGTTTAGGTCTTCCCATTCAGCTAGGTTGCGGTAAATCCAACTGCGCTTTTTTTCAATGATCTGTTCTATTTTGTCATGCTCAAACGGTGCAGGTGCCAACACCGATACACTGCCATCACGTTCAATGTAGATACTAGTGGTTTTGCGTTCGCTCTTTTTTAGGCTGTACTCTATATCCTTGTACGTATGCAGGTGAGTGACGGCCATGTTCATGCACTCGCCTCTTCACTGTCCATTTCATTCGCTTGGGCACTAGACAATATATCGGCTTCACGGCGTTTGGCTAAATCCATTACGTCTGTGGTGAGCTGTGCTTTGTTCACAATAAGGGCTTTGACCTTACTTAATATAAACACCTTATTCAGCTTGCCTTCTAGGGTGGTCACCTGTGCAGGTCTATCCCAGAAGTTCAAGGTATCTATGGTATCAGCCAATGTATCCATTATTTGGTCAACTACAATCGTTACTGCGGCTTGGTCTTTACTCGAGCATTCACCTTCAAATGCTATATCGATAATCAAATCGGCAAACGGGTCGCCACTGCCAGCATCGTCACCACGGCCTTTATCAATCTCTTCACGTAAGCTATCTAGCTGCAGCAACATTTGATCCCAGTTTTCGTTGTACTTCTTCAGCACTTGCTCTAGCTTTTCGCTGAAGTTTTTATACATAACAGGGTCATCCCCTTCGTTTACTTTGCAGTGTTTACGAATGGCGTGTTCCATTTCACTGGCGGCGGCTTTAGAGTCTTTTTGCTTGTCTATTTCAGTTATGAACTTATCACTGAATAATTCAACGGGCGGTACTTTCGGGTTAATACCCAAACTAATTAAGTGTTCGTTAACCAGCTTACGTACCTTCTCACCTGCGCCACCAATATTAATCGAATCGTCTTTATAACGTTCTTTGGCTTTGGCTTGTATATGGGTGAACTGATACATAGGAATCTTAAACGGCTCGGCCAGCTTATTGGGCAGAATAATATCCATACTTTGCATGTACTTTTTCAAATACACGTTAAAGCTATCACGGGTTTTTATGTCTTCTAATACCTGAATTGCCGCTTCGGTGACTTCATAACGTTCAGCGTCGGTTTTCAATGTTTGCTTAACCAGCTTTTCTATCTGGCTGACGCCCTTACCACTAAACAATTGAATCAGCTGGTTATAGCGGCTTTCTAATACTGGCATTTCAGATTCAACCGATTTAAAGGTATCTAAAATATCTTGCTGATCTTTACCCGAATACAGCGATAGCGCTTCTTTTAGGTTTTCAGTTAGGCCGATGTAATCCACCACATAACCCACGGTTTTACCTGGGTAGGTACGGTTCACACGGGCAATGGTTTGCAACAGGTTATGTTCTTTTAGCTTTTTATCTATGTACATAACCTGTTCAATGGGGGCATCAAAGCCAGTAAGAAGCATGTCGCATACAATTAAAAAGGCTATTCCTGTATCTGGCTTTTCGGTATCAAATTTTTTCTTAAAGTTTTCGACGGCATCTTTTTCACGTTTCTCATTACGGGCTGCTACAAACGCCGCTTTTTCATTAGTACCATCGGATGAAATCACCACAATGGCATCAATAAACTCTACTTGCTTAATCAGCTCGTGGTCTTGCTGTGCGCTTGGTTTGGCTAGCTCGTCTTTCACCCATTGTTTAAGGGCTTTACGAATATAGGTTTGATAATACAATGCCGCTTGCTTAGATGAGCACACTACTTGGCCCTTATAGCCACTTGGCAATACCTTTTGCACATAGTGCTTCACAAGGTCATTGGCGATCTCTTCAATGCGGTCTTCGGCTTCTAATACATCACCGGTTGCACCATAGCGTTGGCGAATGGCGGCAATCTCTTCATCGGTGCGGTCTTTGAATAGGTTTTCAAACTTGGTATCAAAACCGTGTTTGTCATAAATGGCCGTATCGGCGGTTTTACCTTCATACAAAATTTGCAGGGTTGCGCCATCGTCTACGGCATCTTGCAGCTTGTATTCATCAATATACGGCTCGTCTGGGTTGTTACCAAAACGCTTCCACGTAGGATCATTGTGATGGTCTGCAATTAACGGCGTTCCTGTAAAGGCTAAACGGGTCGCGTTTGGAAAGGCATCGTATAAGTTATCCGACAAGCTGGCTTTGTCTTGCCCTGCACGCTGGGTACGGTGGGCCTCATCTATCATGATAAGTACTTTTTGCGAATCATTCACCACACCAAAGCTTTTGAACAAGGCCACAACGTTGTCATCGCCATGCAGTTTTTTAGGCTCGGCTACTTCATCCAACTGCTCTTCTGATTCTAAAGCATCGTTAATGTAGTCAGGTATATTGCTGTCATCCGCCTCACGGAATTTATGAATCATTACCATATTCAAGGTAGATGAATCATCTTTAAGTTTTTCTTTAACTTGGTCGCTGCTGGTGATGCGATACACGGTCTCGCCCGTTAACGCCGCGGTTTCACCTAATTGTTTATCTAGGTCTTTACGGTCATTCACCATTAATACTTTGTAATCTTTTAAGTCTTCTTGGCTGCGCATTTTACGCACCAAAAACACCATGGTGAGTGACTTACCGCTGCCTTGGGTATGCCATACCACACCCGAACGCTCCATACTGGTATCACCATTACGAATACGACGAATGATTTTATTCACCGCACGGTATTGCTGGTAACGGGCAATGATTTTAATGCGCTGCTTACCCGCATCCATAAACAGGGTGAAATTTTGGGTAATATCTAACAGGCGGCGTGGGTGCAGCATGCCTTGCACAAGGGTTTCTTGTGGGCGGTGCTTGCCCGTAGTTGGATCAACGTATTCAGTTTCGTCTGGGTATATTGTTTTCCAGTTAAAGTAATATTCTTCACTGGAGGTTATGGTGCCAAACTTAGCATCATCACCGAAGCTACCGACCATTAACTGATTGGTATAAAACAGCTTTGGTTCGCCCTCTTTATACTGCGAACCTTCTGGCTCACGTAAATCGGCATAGCGACGTAACTGTTCAACCGCTTGGTGCATTGGGTCAGATGTAAAGCTATTTACATCCTTACATTCAATCACCACCAAAGGCAGGCCATTCACCAGCAATACAATATCGGGGATAATGCACTCTTTTACTCCACCCGGTGTATCAAGGCGGTATTGGTTAATGGCAACAAAGCTATTAGCATCCCAATTATCAAAGTCGATGATTTTAACCACAGGATCAGGCTCATCCGTTACCACATTTTTATCCACCTGCCATTTATTTAAACGCTCAATAAATTGCTGATTATTCTCTAATAACCTGCGTACACCAAAGTTAGTAAAGTCTTCGTATAAATCTTCTAGCTGCTCATGTGTTAACCAAACTTTACCGTCGTGTAAGTTGATTGCATTAACTGCTTTAATGAATTCAGTTTTAATCACCACCTCACGAAAGCTGCTGCGTAGACTTTTGCCAGGGTCAGTTGGTATGCCCGCAGATTGTTCCACTACCGTCCAGTTCATACTAGCTAGTTGGTTGAGCAATGGTTTCTCTACAAATTGGTATTCAGACATCAGCCCCAATCCTATCTAATACATTTTTCTTTTCAAAGTCAGGAGGAGTTGGTTTGAATTTACCATCGCTTATTTGACCGTTGTATTCTAGTACTTGAAAATTTCTTAACGCCTTAACATCCAATTCACCGACAATTACGGTTGGATGAATACCACCCTTAATATTAACAATATCTCTTGCTACAGTTTTTGTAGGCTGCACTAAACGGCTATCACCATATTGGGAATCATTAGACTGAGCAATGAAGCAGTGTAAATCTCTGGTAGAAGATTCTACAATATTAGAGAAATAAGGAATGTCTCGATTAAACTCACTGGCAAAAAGAACATCAACTTTTGATCTGAAAAATGCTCGATGCTCAATATTACATAATTCAAAACAGTTAAATGCCGTAAACGAAATATCCTTCCAGTTAATCAGGTCATAACGCTCTTTTTTATTTTTAGGCACTTTGTACCCATAACCAGTCAATATATCTGTCTCACCAGGAGAGTAATGATTCTTTAGCCGAATATTCATCACTAAAGAACGATATCCATCAATTTTTATCGGTAATAATTCTACAATGAAATTTAAGGCATTCTTATTAACAACCCAATGCTCCAAACCAAAAATCATTGCCTTCTGATTTTTCCTAGCATAATCAGCCATCCAAAATAGGCTAGACACAGGAATTGATATTTCAGGAAACACCAAGATATCAGCAGATACATTCAGAGAGTCATTCAAAATACGATGTATATACGCCTTACGTTCCGCGGAAACAACTGGTTTTCTTAGATACTCTTGGCTAACCACTTCAGCAGGAATGGCCATATTAACCAATCCAACCTTTAGCTTTTCTAGTTTATCTTCATCAGTGATATCAATCTTTTTGATCTGAGGCTTAGAGTTACCTGAAGAATTACTTATAGTAAACAACCTTTTTTTTGCATCGACCTCTGAAACTAAATTTTTTCCTAAATAGTTTAATTGATAGTAAACTTTAAATGCCGAGCCTTGAAGGTCTTTATTATTATCGAATATACCACGACCAGATGATCTAATAATTTGCAAAAGCTCAAACGACATAACCTCATCAAAATTCACAAAACGAGGTGAATATAATTTCTTGTGTTCACTAAGCTTTATTTTCGATTTTACTTTAGAGAAATATGCATCGTAATGTATGAGATCAGCATGCCTTATTTTTTCCGATTCAGAATAGTTCAAAATAGGGCATTGAATATAACGATGCCTAACCATATTCGAGTTTCGAATTCCCTCGATAAATTTATAGAAGTTATCAAAACCAGAGTAATCCTCAAAGGTTTGGCCTAGTTTTTTCTTTTCAGATTCAGTTAATGAAGAAGGTTTTAATGCATATGCCATACCAGCAGACATAAACAAATGATAGATATAATGCCGCTCAATTTTTTTATATTTATCAGGAGAATTTTCCTCTTTTAGATGTCGTATTGCCCCTAATATTTGATACATCAATTGATGGAAAGATTTCATCTCCTTGCTGATAAAGAAATAAGTGAATAACTTCTCCCATAAACGATAAAGCTCTATTGCCATAGGACCTTTAAACAACCTTAGTAATTTTCGATTACCAACGCCTTCATCAATCAATGCATCCTGTAAAGCCAGGTCAAGTTTTTTCCCTAAATAATAAGATATTCCATATTTATCATCTGAAAAGCTCTTTATATCCGTTAAGCCTTGACCAGTCTGGTTATACTCCAAGTTAAATGCATGCGCATCAAAGTCTGCATTAATAGCCTCTCGATCTGCAATAAGTCGATATTCACTGGAGTCGCGCTTACTTTCGTTAATATACTTATCTAACAAACTTGTTAGCTCATCTGACACAAAATGAATGACTTTAAGTTTCTCAGACTGCACTGTTAAATTAATTAGCCCTTTTTCTAAAAACTTATACTCTATATTCTCTTCCTGAGCCGTCCCGTGCCTTTCAAATAGTCTTTTCAAACAAAAGGTGTCTCTTAGGAAGTCATCTTTAGATTCAATTGTACTACCGTTCTTTATAGGTAAAACCACAAGCATATCGTCTACATAACGGCCATAATATTCTGGTTTCAGGGTCCTTAATAGCTGCCTATCAAAACGATCCAGATACCAATTGGCTAATAAACCAGAGGTCATCAAACCAATTGGCAGTGGAAGACCAAATTCTAGACCTTCAGCTCTAATTGTTTGTGCATATTGCTCATGAATTTTATAAACTAAATCGAATACAGTATTCTTTAAATCACAACTATCTTTATCAATGAGCTGTGATTTTAGCTCTTCTAAGTTAACCCTAGCCGAATAATAAAAATCTTTGATATCCAGACTAATCAATACCGAATTTTTACCCACCTCATCAAGCGCTTTAACACGTTGAACGGCCTGGTTTCTCCAGCGCTTATATTCATCATGATAAGGTCGATATAGCTTTAACCCAGGTTTAAGCACCTTGGAAAACCCTTGCTTGCAATCATCCAGTTTATTTCCATATGGTGTAGACGCGAGTTTCGTTTCAATACGACAACCAAAAAACTGTACAAATAGCGTACTAATGATATTCAGCTGAACTGGTATCTCTGCAAATACGACTTCACGCTTAACCTCAAAGCTCTTGTTTTTAAATTGACTATGAATAATAGCCTTATCGATATTACCAGCTTCGCCAAATTTCTTTACACCAAAGGTAGTTGTAATTCGACCACACAAGTTACTCCAATACTCTTCTGAATCCTCATCACCATCCAACATAGTGGAAAGCTTATTAAGCTCTTTTTCAAAAGCCACAGGATTCGCTTCAAACATGCAAATATCTTTGCGCAAGTGCAAGCTTGTCGAATCATAGTAAATATGGCTTTTTAAGCGGCGATAGGCATCCTTTACTAGATCAAGCGTAGTCACGTCCATAGTTAAACCTTTACTGTCCCTGTTAAAAGGTCTTTCATAAGGCCTTTTTTGACTCTTTTGTTTTTATCTATATCAAGCTCTAACTTAGAAATATTACCATCCACAGTCTTCAACCTTTCAAGAATTATTTGCTGCTCATCTATAGATGAAACTAAAACAGGGAACCGTTTTAATTGGGAGGAATTGATAGAAGCTAAGTTTGTTGATTGCTTAGAGTTCATAATGAAATAAGATTTACCAAATGAAGATGCTGACCAGTAAGCTAGGTATTCTGGTAATAACTGAGAGCGTTGAGCACGAACCTTAAATACATGATTCTGATGACAGCAACCTTCCACTTCGCCACCCCAGATTGTACCTCGACCTAATTTATCAAAATCCCCTCCTTCGTTCATCAATACGTCACCAACTTCAAGAAGGTACTTAGCCACATGACTTGGTGGTATTTTAACTACTTTAGTCTCTTCTAAATCTAGATAACCATCCTGTACATTTGCCACTCGTAGATATGGAACCTTAACTGCATCTGAACCAGAATATTCATTCCCTAAAGTAATACCGGAACTAATAGTAGAAATATCACCCAGCAGCCTCACCTCCCACTCCTTCGGCACCCAGCCCAGTTCTGTTTGTTTGTAGAGTTCGGGCGCGTCTTCGACGCTGGGGCGGAGTTTTCCGCCTTTTTCACTTGATGTATCTCCTGTGGTCATATCAATGCCACGAGTGAACAGATCGGCCATCATGCCTTGTTTGATGGCGGTGTATTTATCGATAAGGGTTTGTGTTTTTTCGATTAGGTTATCGACGGTCCTTAGGATTTTGGCTATTTTTTGTTGTTTATCAATCTCAGGGTAACGAAGATTCAGAAGTAACAACGCTGAACGACTTAGCTCTACCTGATTTGTACTTCCAGTGAAACAAAACCTCTCTAGCTCTGCTTGCACCCAGTCACTAGAAAGAAGTTCATTTAAGTATTTTGAGTCAATTACTCCACCAATTGGCCTGGCAATAGTTACATGAGAATCGACAAAAAACTTCCTTTTATCATCAGGGCTTTCCCATAGCCCGACACGTCCAATAGTCCCATCACCTGTACTGTTAATACAGACATCACCGTCTTTCAGTACAGAGCTAGCCCGCACAGAATTTTGATCAACATGATACCTGCCTAATTCTGGGTTAACAGAACCATTTCTAACGCACTTTTGGTTTATAGCTACGGTACTGCTTTCAAACTCTGAATAGCTAGGGCCAATACCTCTACCTAAAAATTGAGTAATCTCTTCAACCCTCGAACTATTCCAGTGAACTGGGTAGTTGATATCACTCATAACCCAACTCCTGCAAGAAGCCATCTAACAGTTCAGCATGTTGATCTCGCTCGGTTAGAATGTCCTTTACAGTAACCGCGTATTTACTGTGTAGGTTTTCTACGGCTTTGACTAAGTGAGCTACAAGCTGCCGCAGGTATTGATCAAAGCTGGCTTGCATGAGTTGCTTGAAGCGCTTTTCGATCAGAATTTGAGCATCCGTTGGCTCTATATTGTTTCTAGCGGCTTCTACTAGATCGTCCTTTTTCTTTTCAGCTTCTTTAATTCCTAATTTTAGTAATTTTAGTTCGTCTTCTAATGCTTTATGTACTAAAAGCTTCTCTTCAATTTCCTCAATTAATTGAAGTGCTTCGCGACCCTGTTTGGCAAGCTGTTGAATATCACCTTTATTTACAAGATCTACATTTTGCAGATGTTCCAATTCAAATAAGTTATCCACTAAGCCGAAATTTGGATCTTTTTGTGTGATTTTAGTAAAGTCACCCTTCTTGGTTCCTTTTGGTAATCCCGATTCAGCTTTGATTTGGTTTAGCCCTTCACCGATTTGCATTTTGATAAGCTTAATTGCTTCTTTTAAATCATTAACCGGAGCTTTTTTATCTTCTTTTAGTTGCTTATTATAAGCGCTAGGTAGAGCTGGATTCTCTTCTGACGGCTCATAATCTTCTTCGTCAGCCGCAGCAAAGAGTGCTTCTAGTTCGTTAATGCGTGCTTGGTCTTTTTTGATATCCGCCAGTACTTCAGGAAACTGCGATTGAAGGATTTCTTCATCGGGAATCAATTCAGCATTCCAGCCTGAGTTGCCGATGGATTTTAGTTCGGCCTCTAGGTTCTTGAAGTTACTGGCCATTGCCCCACGGATTTGATAAATGCTTAGCAGCTTCGCTGGCAATAGTGCATCCACGATACTGTTCAAGGATTCACGGCGTAATGCAAATACGCCTTTTGAACCTGTTAGGTCATTACCCAAACTATAAAACTCAGGCATAAATTCTTCACACCACCAGCGGTTGAGTTTTTCAATCAGCGCTTGGTGTTTATTGACAAGTGCAGGAAAGGCCTCAACGGTAGGTTTGATAACTGACTTTTCTGCAATGACTTTATTTAAGCTGTAGTAACTCTCGCCTGGATGGGACATATGCCCCTCAGTAAATAGGGCTTGTTTCAGATCTTTGTAATTACCCCAATATTGCATTAGCCCATTGACTTCATCTGCTGGGATACCGCCGTTAAGATGAGCTTTTACATCGTGTGGCTGAGGCGCTGGGCTGTTATCTACGTAACGGCGAATATTGAGGTTGTATTCTTCGGTTTCTAGTTCGTCAATGGGCACAGCGCGGGCGTACTTGGCTATTTTGTTTAGCTCTTCGTTTTTTTGATTGCTTAGGTCTGACATTTGTTGGTATACGTGACTGATTTTTTCAATGTCTTCTGGGCGCAGGCTGTTTTGGTTTTTACCTTCTTTGTATTCACGATCGGCATTGATAAAGACCACGTGTTTACGCTGTCCTGCCTGGGCTTTGTTAATAACCAATATACAGGCCGGAATGCCAGTGCCGTAGAACAGGCCTTGGGGCAAACCGATAACGGCTTCTAATATGCCTTGCTCGATAAGCTTTTGGCGGCATTGTTTTTCTTCACCACCACGGAACAACACGCCGTGTGGCATAACCACGGCCATTTTGCCGTTTTGTTTGAGGGACGCCACCATGTGCTGCACAAACATAAAGTCGGCTTTTTTGCCACCTTCGGGTAGCCAGGTATGGAAGCGCCCTGTGTGCTCCATGCCCAGCTTTTGATAATTTTGTGAAAACGGTGGATTGGCGATTACGCGGTCGAAATTGCGGATCTCACCTTTGGCAGTTATATGCTGTGGTTTGGCTAGCGTGTCTTCATTTTGAATGTTCGCCCCACCTGCCCCGTGCAGGATCATGTTCATTTTACAGATAGACCATGTGGTGCCGCTGTCTTCTTGCCCGAACAGATCGATCTTGCTGACATCGCCACCAGTTTCTTCTACGTATTTTTTACTTTGAATTAACATGCCGCCCGAACCACAGGTAGGGTCGTAGATTTCCATGCCTTCGTCTGGCTCGAGTAACTCTACTAGTAAGCGCACTACTTCGCTGGGGGTGTAAAACTCGCCGCCTTTTTTACCGGCGCTGTCGGCAAAGAATTTGATGAGGTATTCGTAGGCGGCCCCTAGTAGGTCAGGGAATTCAAAATCGTCATTGGTGAGCGGGATGGCATTGAAGTGTTGTATGAACTGTACTAGCACACTGTCTTCCATGGGTTTTTTACCCACTTTTTTGTTGAAGTTAATGTGCTTGAGTACGTCTTCTAGGCCTTTGGTGGTGTTGGCATCTTCTAACGCGGCTAGGGCTTTGTTTAGATCGGTACCCACATTGGTTTTGATATGCTTGATGGTTTCCCAAGCGGCGGCTTGGGGTACAAAGTAAGCGTACTGGCTTGGGTCATCCAATAGCATTTGGATGGTTTCTTCATCATGGCCTTCTTTTTGATATTGGGCTTTGATGGCGGCACGGTCGGCTTGGTATTGGTCTGACATGCGTTTAAGGAACAGCATGCCGAAGATGTATTCTTTGTATTCGGATGCATCCATCTTGCCTCGTAAAATATCACAGGCTTGGAAGAGCTTGGTTTCGAGGCGCTTTAGGGTGAGCTTAACGTGTGGCATATAGTTCTTATTTAAATTCGTTTATTGTTCAATTAATTCGCGACTAACCCAAAAGAAAAAGCAATCTAACTGGATCATATCTTTCAGCCCTGTATCTTTAACAAATTGCTGCATTAAATCAGCAAAAGCGGCGTACTTCTCACCTTTACTTGAGGTTCTAGGGGCTTTATATCCGTAATAGTCTAAGGCTTTTTTAATAGGAGCATTGTGTACAGGCCATAAATCGGGGTTGGATACAGTTAAAATCTTTGTTGCTGTATTTAAATTAACACCTTGGATACCTGTTTTACGATCATTATCTATTATGTAATCTAAACGTTCGGCTACTGATTTCTCTTCATTCACCAACTGCCTAAATCCTTTTTGCAGTTTCGGCTTTTGCTTGAATATACTTTTTTTAGGTATGGCGATTAAATGACCAAGCTGCCAAACATCATAGAATTCACTCCATTGATCATATCCAAAATCGAATTCAGGGAAATGTAGTAACCTTTTCATTTTTTTGACCGCACGGTGATGATCTTTAAACCACTCTGTTTGATCATCCTTTAAAAATAATTCAGCATCTCTAATTGCATCGCTCCAATCGGCCATTGAGGCCTGCTTAAGAACGCCCTCCTTTATATCAGCTAAAGCTGATATTTCACTATTTTTAACACTAGCAATGCTTTTCTTAGAAGATTCGTACTTAGGAAGATAATTTTTAATCATCTTTTCATTTAAACGACTTGCATCTTTTTTGATCAGCCCTTTGTACCAATTGGTTAATTCACTGACTTGGCTAGCCTCATTTATATAGACATTGCATTCCACATTTTTAATAAACCCGCCCTGGGACATATTGCCTGAGCCGACAATCACAAAGTTATTTTTCTTACTCCTTCCTCGGACAATCATCACTTTCGGGTGAAAGGTCGTTTTTCCAGTATATAAGTAAGGAATTACGTGTCTATATGACTTGCTTAACCATTGTTTTAAAACCCCTGGCTCGGTTTGACAAAAATCCAAGCCAGTTAATAATTCAACATGGGCAGAAGTGCTCTTAATTGCATCTTTAATTAATTTCCAACCTGTTTCATGGGCATAAGCTGTTATTACAAAGACTTCATCAGCTTTCTGAATAGACGCATTTAAATCGAAGTTTTTAGGGCAGTTCAAAACAAATGAATTATTATTAGAGTCACCAAATTTCATTATTTTAATCTTCTATAAAGTAATCTGTATCAATGGTTTTCACTTGGAAGGTCTGTTTTACAGTGACCCCAAGACCATGTTTGATCATTAAATCAGCCAGCTGTTTGCCATCAATAAGCACAACCTTTTTCTCAATTAAAGAGATATACTCTAAGGCTTCTTTGCTAAAGCGGCTAGTGGTGATAAATACACCTTTACGGGCACGCCGCATTTCTAGAGCGCCCACAAAAGCTTGAATATCTGGGCGACCGATTGCGTTGTCGGTATAACGCTTGGCTTGTAAGTAGATTGTTTCTAAACCTAATGGGTCTTCGTTGATAATGCCGTCTATTCCACCATCACTTGTATATTGAGTGGCTTCGCCTGAGTCTTTACTCCAGCCACCATAACCCATGGCTTGCATGAGCTTTACCACTAGATGTTCAAAGAATTGCGGAGTTTGCAGCTTAATAGCGTCTAACACATCACTCGCTAGATCATCGTTTAAGGTTTTGAAAGCTACCTCTATTTCTTCGATAGGAGTTTGATTTGCATCATTTTCCACAGGCTCTGCCTGCCGCTGCCCTGAATTTGATGAAGTATTTCGAAACTCAAGAAATTCTTCAAACTGCCTTAAGTAGCCAGCGCTAATACGCTCTGGTTGCTCCGACAGAACTTGCTGCCCTCGTTCAGTAATTTTAAATACTGCTCGACGTGGTGCTTCTAGAAGCATTGCTTTCTTAAGGTAGGTTCGAGCCCAACCAACCCGATTACGCATTATTTCTTGATTGCCGCTAGGTAGCAGCTCATGGCGCTCAGCTTGAGTTAAATCGAACTCAATGATTAGCTTTTCGGTAAGGCCTTGTAAGGTATGTTCTGCACCATCTTTTAATAGCCTAAGAAATGGCAGCATAATGCTTTGATAATCTGGGATAGCCATGGTCAATCCTTAACCACCTACTGCGGTGACATGCCTTCAAGCATGAAACTCATACTCAAAATAAGAAATTCAGAAGGAAAAACCACCAAACTTGGTACCTTTACCCAAATTCACATATTTATACAGGAATGTGAGGCTTATCACCATATGGAATATGGGAGGGGGAGAATTCTAATTGCAGGCCAACATCATTGCTTCATGAGGTGATTTACTATCAGCTAGAAAGCAAAAAACCCAACAAAATGAATGAACATTTTATGTTGGGTTTTTTGTTGGTTAGATTCAAAAACCAGCTGTAAGTCTTTGATTCTTTAGAATAAATGGCGGTGAGGGAGGGATTCGAACCCTCGATACCTTGCGGTATACACGCTTTCCAGGCGTGCTCCTTCGGCCACTCGGACACCTC